>Ga0163152_10004600_pt1 | contig 16938 bp, 10 predicted proteins | sample OliLakLV19MP8IB2_FD_148635 | JGI IMG/M metagenome (GOLD analysis project Ga0163152, IMG submission 148635) | Freshwater microbial mat bacterial communities from Lake Vanda, McMurdo Dry Valleys, Antarctica - Oligotrophic Lake LV.19.MP8.IB-2 | ecosystem: Environmental > Aquatic > Freshwater >... | reverse complement strand
ATGTGCGAGCGGCGGCCGGAGGGCCGCAAAGACCGCCGGGGCCATGGATGGCCCGCCGGTCGTGAAGACAGATGTGCGAGCGGCGGCCGGAGGGCCGCAAAGACCGCCGGGGCCATGGATGGCCCGCCGGTCGTGAAGACAGATGTGCGAGCGGCGGCCGGAGGGCCGCAAAGACCGCCGGGGCCATGGATGGCCCGCTGGTCGTGAGGCTAGTTTGACAGGGTTTCCCGCGCAGGGTTCAATCTCGGCCTCCCAACCATCGCAGGGTGTCAGGCCGGTCGCTGCGGCCTGACCGAGGTTTTTCTCACGCGGAGTCTTCTCGCATCGTGCCACGCCGTCCACTGTCTCTCACTGCTGCCGCGACCGTCGCTGTGGCGATTCTTCCCACCCTTGCGCTTGCATCGGATCAGGCTGCGGAGTCTGCATCCTTCTTCGGAGCCTACGGATTCTTCTGGCTCCTGGTGGTCGCAGGGGCGTGCTTGGCGCTCTACAAGGCATGGGACTTCTTCAAGTGGATGGAGTCGCAGGATCCCGGCACGCCTCGCATGGTGGAGATCGCTGGGTACGTCCGCACCGGCGCCGACGCCTACCTCCAGCAGCAGTACAAAGTGGTAGCCGCGTTCTTCGTCGCCATCTTCCTCCTGCTGGCGATCATGGCCTTTGCCCTCAAGGTTCAAAGCGCCTGGGTGCCGTTTGCGTTTCTCTCCGGCGGCCTCTTCTCCGGGCTCGCGGGCTGGTTCGGTATGAAGACGGCGACGCTGGCGAGCAACCGCACGGCAGCTGGCGCCGCACGGAGCCTCAATGACGGCCTTCAGGTTGCTTTCCGATCCGGGGCAGTGATGGGCCTGACCGTCGTCGGCCTCGGCCTGCTCGACATCATGGTCTGGTTTTTCATTCTGTACTGGATCGTGCCTTTGTTTGCCGACCCGCTCTCGCTCGAGGAGATCACCGTCACGATGCTCTGCTTCGGGATGGGGGCAAGCTCCCAGGCCCTCTTCGCCCGCGTCGGCGGCGGCATCTTCACGAAGGCGGCCGATGTTGGGGCTGATCTCGTGGGCAAGGTCGAGCACAGCATTCCCGAAGACGACGCCCGCAATCCCGCCACGATCGCCGATAACGTCGGCGACAACGTCGGCGACGTCGCCGGCATGGGGGCGGATCTCTACGAGAGCTACTGCGGCAGCATCCTGGCTACCGCCGCCCTCGGCGTCGCGGCGTTTCCAGGTGAGTACCGCATGCAGCTCGCGGCCCTGTTTCTGCCGATGTCGATCGCTGCCGTCGGCATCGTGCTGTCAATCTGGGGCATCTTCCAGGTGAAGACCGAGGAGAATGCCTCCCAGAAATCACTCCTGGCGGCCCTGGCCCGCGGCATCAACATGTCCACGGTTGCGATCGTGGGGGCGACGTTCCTCCTGGCACCCATCATGCTCGGCTGGAGTTTGAGCAGCTTCGGCGTGGCGGTCAGCGTCATCGTGGGCCTCCTCGCTGGCTGGCTGATTGGCAAGTGGACGGAGTATTCGACGAGCAATGAGTACAGGCCTACCCAGGAGCTCGCCGACCAGGCGCTCACCGGGCCCGCCACGATCATCATCGGTGGCGTGGCCGAGGGGATGATGAGCGTCTGGGTTCCGGTGCTGGTCACCGGCGCGGCCACACTCCTGGCCTTCGGCTTCGCCAACGGCTTCGACTTTGAGGACCCGGCCAGGTTCGCGCTGGGCCTCTATGGCGTGGGCATCGCCGCCGTCGGCATGCTCTCGACGCTCGGCATTACGCTCGCGACCGATGCCTACGGCCCGATCGCCGACAACGCGGGCGGCAACGCCCAGATGGCAGGCTTGCCCGAGATTGTTCGCGAGCGGACCGACGCCCTCGACGCCCTCGGCAATACCACCGCCGCCACCGGCAAGGGCTTTGCCATTGGATCCGCTGCGCTGACGGCCCTTGCCCTTCTCGCGGCGTACATCGAGGAGGTACGCATCGGCTTTGATCGGTGGGGCCAGGCAGTCGCCGAGAACGTCGAGGGCACGCCTGACCAGTTCCTTACGATCGAGGGCAAGCGGACCCAGCTCACGGCTGGTCAGTGGGTGAAGCTCACCGACGGCGTGGTCGTGGAGCTCGGCCCCGAGCCGGCCAAGAACCGCACCTGGATGGTGCTCGACAAGAAAGCCATCCCCGACTTCGCCAAGCTCCCCGCACGGAGCGTGGTGGCTGAAATGCCCGCTGCCGACGGCGTGAAAGCCCTGGCCGAGGCCCGCAGGATCGTGCCTGTGAAGTCGGCCTTCATGGCCGACTACATGCGGTTCTATGACGTCACGCTCATGAACCCCAAGGTGCTTGTTGGGCTTTTCCTCGGCGCCATGAGCACGTTCGTCTTCTGTGCCATGACCATGAAGGCCGTTGGCCGGGCCGCGAAGGGCATGGTGGAGGAGGTCCGCCGCCAGTTCCGCGAGAAGCCGGGCATCATGCTGGGCACCGATACCCCCGACTACGCGGCGCCTGTGGCCATCAGCACGAAGGCAGCCCAGAGGGAGATGGTGCTTCCGTCGCTCTTGGCTTTGGTGATGCCCGTCGCCACCGGGCTCGTGCTCGGCGTGTCGGGCGTGATGGGCCTGCTCGTCGGTGGCCTCACGACCGGCTTCTGCGTGGCCGTCTTCATGGCCAATGCCGGCGGCGCGTGGGACAACGCCAAGAAGTACATTGAGGGGGGCGCGCACGGCGGAAAGGGCACCGAGGCCCACAAGGCGGCCGTGGTTGGCGACACCGTGGGCGATCCGTTCAAGGACACCAGCGGCCCAAGCCTCAACATCCTCGTGAAGCTCATGAGCATGGTGAGCGTCGTGGCCGCCGGTCTCATCGTTCGGTATTCGCTCGAAGCCATGGGCATTTTCTAGTTTTACGGCCGGCGGGGCTCGGGGTTGCCCGTGCCCCTACGCCGGACGTTCGCTACCGGCAGCTGCTTTCGCGCCGGCGCCGCCGTCCCGGCGTCGGCTTCGGCTTGCGGTCGCCGGGCAAAGCCCGGCTCCCAAGCATTTCGCGCCGGTGCCGCCGTCCCGGCGTCGGCTTCGGCTTACGGTCGCCGGGCGTTCGCTACCGGCAGCTGCTTTCGCGCCGGCGCCGCCGTCCCGGCGTCGGCTTCGGCTTACGGTCGCCGGGCAAAGCCCGGCTCCCAAGCATTTCGCGCCGGTGCCGCCGTCCCGGCGTCGGCTTCCAAGGGGCATGCCCTTCGCTCACTCGATGGTTGCAGCGCTGGCTATCCCGCCTACGCTGGCGCCATCCTGGCTTCGCTTGCCTGCAAGCCCGGCGACAGGGCACGGGCAACCCCTCGCGGAATCCCTGCTGCGGGAGATCTCAAATAGTTTTGATGGGTGCATAAAAGCCCCTCGCGAGAGCGAGGGGACGGCGGATGGTTGGGCGAGAGCGGTTGGTAATGGTTGGTGGGTTGGCATTCAACCCGCAGCCCCCGTCTGTCGACGGGGCTTCTATGTTCAGGTCCACGGTACGCTGGTGGAATGAAGCCTGATTTCGCGTTTACGGTTGAGGCGGTCGACGAGCGGGCGCGGGCGGGGATGCTCGTGACGCCGCATGGGAGCGTGCCTACGCCGCTCTTCATGCCGGTGGGCACCGCGGCGACGGTGAAAGGGGTGGATATCGGTCGCGTGGGCGAGACGGGGGCGAAGATGCTTCTCGCCAACACCTACCATCTTCACCTGCGGCCCGGCGAGGAGATGGTGGAGCGGGGCGGCGGCCTCGCCCGGTTCATGGGCTGGGATGGCCCGACGCTCACCGACTCCGGTGGCTATCAAGTGTTCAGCCTCGCGCAGCAGGTGAAGGTGACGGAAGAGGGGGCCTTCTTTCGGTCGCACATCGACGGCTCGCCTGTCGCGCTGACCCCAGAGCGTGCTACGGCGATCCAGGAAAAACTTGGCGCCGACATCGCCATGCAGCTCGACCACGTCGTGCCACTCCCGAACGATCGTGCGACTGTGGCCGATGCCATGAGGCGGTCGGTGCGATGGGCATCTCGGTGCAAGGATGCCCACCAACGGGATGACCAGGCACTCTTCGGGATCGTGCAGGGCGGCCTCGAGCCCGATCTTCGGAGGGAGAGTGCTGAGGCGCTCGTGGAGATTGGTTTTCCTGGCTACGCCGTGGGAGGGCTGTCGGTCGGCGAGGGGCCGGAGGCGATGCGGGCGACCCTCGAGGCGACGGTCCCTTGGCTGCCCGCCGACCGTCCGCGGTATCTCATGGGGGTCGGGCAGCCCCAAGACATCGTCATGGCAGTGGCGGCCGGGGTGGACATGTTTGACTGTGTGCTCCCGACCCGTTGCGGTCGCAATTCGCTCGTCTATACGTTCGATGGCCCGGTGCGGCTCAAGAACGCCCGCCATGCCACCGACCACGGGCCGCTCGAGAAAGGCTGCCCGTGCGTCGCCTGTCGGCACAGCCGGAGCTACCTCCGTCACCTCTTCCAGGCAGGCGAGATGCTCGGCCCCATTCTCGCCTCGATCCACAACCTCACCTTCTACCAGCGGCTTGTTTCACGGTTGCGGGAGGCGATCCTCACGGGCACTTTTGCCGCAACCGCCCGCGAACTGGACGTCGCCTGGCCGCCCGCGCCGGCCCGTGGCTGACCGACGGGCGCCGCGAGACAGGCTTGTCCCCTGATCGCAACGCCTACTACATTCTCGGGTTTCCCGGACCGCAGGTCCGTCCATCCCACCCCCCTGCAGTATTGCCATGCCGATTGTTCTGGCGATGTTTCTGAACCTGTCGCCAGCGGTCTGTTTCGCACAGGCCTCCGACCAGCCGGCAACGCCAATCGCCGTCCAGCTTCTACCGATGATTGGCATCGCCGTCGCCGCCTACTTCATTCTCTTCCGCCCGGAGCGAGACCGACAGCGCCGGCAGCAGTCGCTCCTGTCGAACCTCAAGAAGAACGATCGGGTCGTCACCTCGGGCGGCCTCTGCGGCACCGTCGCCTCCGTTGATCGCGAGGCTGGACGGGTCTCGCTCAAGGTGGATGAATCAGCCAGCGTCAAACTCACCGTCACGCTTGCGAGCATCGCCCAGGTCGCGCCAGCCGGCGGTGACACCGCCGAGCCGAATCCGTGAGCCGTCAGCCACGCCGCATCATTTTTTGCTTCCCCACGAGAACCCCATGAATCTTTCGAGTATCGCAGGCCTTCTGGCTCTGGTTGCGAGTGAACCTGCAGCAGCCCCTCTCGTCGCACCTTGGTGGCAGTCTCCCTGGGCTGGCTGGCTCATGAGCGTGGCTGTGTTCGTCGTGCCGACCCTGTTGGCATGGCTGATCGCGACGCGGCTGCGGCTGCCCGACATGTGGGGACGGATCGCGGTGGTCCTCGTCACGCTCGCGGCCGGCGCGACCATCTGCTGGCTGGGCTGGCCGCCGAGGCTGGGGATCGATCTTAAGGGCGGACTCATCCTGGTCTACGAGGTGGCCACCGGGAGGCAGCGAGAGGAACGCATCGACGATGCCGTTGCCGTGATCGAGCGGCTGGCTACGGCCCAGGATGGCGCGAAGGCGACGGTCAATCGCAGCGAAGGCAATCAGCTCGTCGTACGGCTCGAGACAACCGACACGGCAGCCCGTGACGCCTTGGTGGCTGCCATCAAGGCTGCGACGTTCGACCGAGCCACCGTCGAGGAAGTCAGTCGCACAGCGACGCCCGCCGCGCTCGTGGTGACGTATGCGATCACGGCCGAGCAGACGCCGGTGCCAATGGACAAACTCGTGGCCGCAATCAGCCGCCGCGTGAATCCGGGTGGCCAGAAGGAAGTGACGGTCCGTCAATTCGGCCTCGACCAGATCGAAGTGATTCTGCCGGAGGTCGAGCAGTCGGAGGTTGAGCAGATCAAGACGATCATTTCGAAAGCAGGCGTGCTCGAGTTCCGAATCCTCGCCAATCCGGCCGACCCACGGCACCGCGCTGCGATCACCCAAGCCGGGAGATCTCGTAGCGCCAACGTGCGGCTGGACGGAGCGGTCGCGGCTCGCTGGGTGCGGCTGGATACGAACCGCATGGACCCCGACGAGCAGATGGTCACGCGAGCCGCTTCGGATGGGCTCGAGGTGCTCGTCATGATCGACGGCCTCAATGTGGCCGGCAACGACCTGAGCCGGGTGAGCTCCTCGCTCGACGAGGCCACGCTCTCCCCGTGCGTGAACTTCTTGCTCAACGCTCGCGGTGCCGGGAAGTTCGGCGTGCTCACGAAACAAAACCTCCCAGACCCAACCAATGGTCTTTTGAGCCGGCTCGGCATCGTTCTTGATGACAATCTCGAGTCGGCGCCGAATATCCAGAGCCAGATCACGTCAAACGGTCAGATCACGGGGAGCTTCACTCAGGACGAAGTTGATGCGCTTGTTGGGATCCTCAACGCGGGAAGCCTGCCGGCGACGCTGAAAGCCGAACCCATCAGCGAGCAGCGGGTGAGCTCCCAGCTCGGCGACGACACCATCCGCTCGGCCAGCATGGCGATGGTTCTCGCGACCGTGCTCGTGCTCGTATTCATGGCGGGCTACTACCGGTTCGCCGGCGTCGTGGCCGACCTTGCCGTGCTCATGAATGTCGTTCTCGTCGTGGCGGTGATGATTTCGTTCAAGGTCGCCTTCACGCTCGCTGGGCTCGCGGGTCTCGTGCTGTCGGTAGGAATGGCGGTCGATGCCAACGTGCTCATCTACGAGCGGATTCGGGAAGAGCTCGACCGCGGCGCGGCGCTCCGGATGGCCATTCGAAATGGCTTCCAGCGGGCCTTCGCCACGATCCTCGACTCGAATCTTACGACGCTCATCACCGGTGTGGTGCTCTTTGCCATCGGCACCGACCAGCTCAAAGGCTTCGCGATCACGCTCGTTCTTGGGCTCTCCCTCAATCTGTTCACCGCCGTGTTTTGTGCCCGTGTGGCATTTGACATTGCCGAACGGTCGCGGTGGCTCACGAAGCTTTCGATGGGCCGTATCCTCAACAAGACGCACATCCCGTTCGTGAAATGGGCCCAGGCGGCGACAGTGGCGGCGTTCGTGGTGATTCTTATTGGGGCCGCTGCCGCCGTTCAGCGCGGGAGCGAGCTTTTCGACATCGACTTCACCGGTGGCACGAGCGTCCAGGTGGAGTTCAAGGAAGGGCAAGAGTTGCCAATCGCCGACGTCCGAGAGGCCGTGAGCAAGAAACTTCGCTCGGCGGCTGTCAGCTCCGTGTCAATCGAAGCAGGAGTTGCCGATCGTCGCTTCAAGATCGACACGTCGGAACAAGACCAAGGCAAGGTGCAGCAGCTCCTTCAGGAAGTTTTTCCGGGCCGACTTGCGACCGCGAGCATGACGTTCGGCGACGTAGGGCCAGCTCGGCCATCCGAGCCGGCTGCTGAAGCGCAGGAGCCCGACGTCCTGACCACGTCGGTGCGTCTCGAGTTCCCCACCCTCATGACCAAGGCGGGGCTGATCGCCATCCTCGAGCAATCCCTTACTGCCGAGGGCGTTGGCGACGCCGAATACGCGGTGGCCAGCGACGAGCCAAAATCGGCCACCGAGCCCTGCCGCACGTGGGATCTCCTCACGGCCCTCAACATCGACACGACGCGTAAGGTGGCTGAGCGGATGGCCGCCACGATGGCCGACACCCCGCTCTATCTCTCCGCCAACGCCATCGGTGGCAAGGTGGCGGGCAGCACGCGCGTGACGGCTCTCTATGCCCTGGCGGCGAGTCTCGCGTTGATCGTGATTTATGTCTGGGTTCGTTTTCAGAATGTGGCCTTCGGTCTGGCTGCTGTCGTGGCGCTCGCGCACGACGTCCTTGTCGCGCTGGCCTGCTTGGCGGTGAGCCGATATCTGGCACCATTCATGGGCTGGGCGCTCGTGGACGAGTTCCGTATCAGTCTCGACGTCGTTGCGGCCCTCCTGACAATCGTGGGCTTCTCGATCAACGACACGATCGTGATTTTCGACCGTCTTCGGGAGATTCGTGGCAAGGCAAGGTTCCTCACTCCCGAGATGGTTGACAGGGGCCTCAATCAAACGCTCAGCCGGACGATCCTCACCGCGGGGACCGCGTTTCTGGCCGTGCTGATTCTCTACGCCGTGGGTGGAGCGGGCATTCATGCATTCGCGTTCACGATGCTCATCGGCGTCTTGGTGGGTACGTACAGCTCTGTCTTCATCGCCGCTCCGCTGGTGTTGTGGCTCCAGTATCGGTTCGCGGACGCACCGGGAGGCGTTGTCAGCGTCGCTGCCAAACCGGCATGAGCCGGTCAGGTAAGCCGTTCGGCTGAGAGCGTTCCCGCGGGTTGCACCACGCGGGTGGGTCGTCCGGCCGATGCCGCACGCGTCGGTTCGCGGCAACGGAGGCACGGAAGGGCCCTGGGGGGCATGCTTGCATGGCAGCTACCCACGCGAGCGGCTGCCTTTCCGATCGACCCGACAGAGAGAATTTCCATGGATGCGTTGGTGCAGGGCATCAGGCTCGTTGTCGGCCTCAGTATGGTGGCCGCGGGCAGCGCGATTGTGGCTCCGGCCGGGCTCTCGCTGGTCCATGTCCTTGGGCAGCAGACGGTGCCGGCCTCTGCGGCGTCCGCTCCTCCCTATGACTCGGGTTGGACGCCGGATGCCCGCGCGTGGCCTCCGATCGCCGAGACTCCGATGCCTGCGGCACCCGTGGTTGGTGGCGAGCGGCTGGAGTACGTCCCGCCGCCGTTGCCGCCGCAGCCACTTCCGCCTCTGCCGACGGCACTAACCGCTGCGGGCCCCGACCTTGCCGCTGGCTATCGCCCGACACTTCAATCTCCGCCGCCGCCACTCCTCGATGGCCAGGCACCGCCACCGCTGGCGGTGGGCTGGACGCCCCGGCAGTCTGAGGCGTGGGCCGTCCATGGCATGCCCCAGTCGCCACCGCCTGTGGCCGATCAGGCTCGCATCTATATCGTGCGTGACGGAGACGATCTCTCCAGTATCGCCACGCGGTTTTATGGGCATCCGTCCGCCGCGATCGCGATCTGGCAGGCCAATCGGGGCCTGCTCCGAGACCCAGGGATTCTGCCGATCGGGGCCGCACTCGTTCTGCCCCCTCGATCGGTCGTCGCCAGCCTTGCCCAGCCGGTCGATCACGCGGTCATTGAGCCCATGACGGCCGGCCCACCGACACTCCCGACAGCCGGCGGGCCACTGTCTCATCCAGCATCGTGGCTCACCGGTGGAGGGGCCGATCGACGATCGCCTTGACGAACGCCGCAATAAAGGCAGCGGGCGTTCGCTGCTGCGGGTCTGATGAGGTGAGTGACGCAAGGGCGTCTCCGCCGAGTGGGTGGCCGGTGCGGTCACGAGCATTGACCTCCACATAGAGAAGCGACGCCGCGCTGTCCTTTGCGGGAGACGTGTTGCGACGCTCCTTTGCGTCGTACAACCGGCTATCAAACCACGCGGTCGGCCGCGAGCGTTTGAGCTGGTCAAAAATCTTTCCCGCGTCCCGACTCGCGGTTCCGGCCAGAATCATGATCGGGATCTTTGTCTTCACCGGCTCGGCCGCGAGCGCCGGGCCGATGATGAAACCCTTCGTCGCGAAGGCCGGGTCTACGAGGATAAGGCCGCGCACCTGGCCTCCCTGCACACCACTGGCGATAGCTGGCCAGGCAGCGTCGGCAACCGTCCAGGTGGTCGCGACGGCTGCGCCGAGGCCCGAACCAACAACCACAAGCTTGTCGAGATCGAGCTTGCCGTCATCGGCCTGCTCCTTGATCCACTTGCGGACGGCCTCGATATCACCGCGAAAGTCGGACTGGCCACGGACTCGGCCTCCGCCCGTCGCGGCCATCGCCTTAAAATCCGCGACTTTGAGGAGCTTCGATTGATTGCCGTCGGCGGCGGCCTTCTTGTACGCCTCGACGCTACTCTCACCGTGCCCCCGCATGTCGGGTACCAGCACGGCGCAGCCATCGCGCTGGAGCGTCTTTGCCAGCGGTACGAGCGCGTCACTCGAGCTGCCGAGATCGTGGACGAGAATCACGGTGGCCGCGGGCTTTTCCTTACCGGCCACCGCAAAGTATTGAACCGCCAGTTCGACGCCGTCGGACGTTTTGAGCTTCAATTCTTTCGCATCTGGCGAGGGCGCTTCCTTCTCCGCAGACGGGGCTGCGGTCGGTGGCTGCCCGGACGTGGGGGCATTGACCGCCAGAGCCGCAAATAGGGTGATTCCCAGGCAGCGGCTCAAGGCGACCAAGCGGCTGTGGGAATGGCGGTCCGTCAAGTGCGAAGCGTGGAGCGTTGGCATGGCTGGCCCGAATGGGGGGGGATAGGTCAATTCCGGCAAAAGGATTTGGTAAAAACGGCTGGCGCGGCAGCCCAGGGAATAGAATACTTCGAAGTGCCCGAACAATTCCATGGTCGGGACGGTGGAGCATCACCCTCGACTGGCGGTACGATAGGAGCGGCGGCCGGGGGGCTGAGATCAGACCCTAGATCAGACCCTAGATCAGACCCTTGTGACCGCTCGGAGGAGAGCCGATGGCCATGCTCGAACAGGCCCGCCGCTGGTGGCAGGAATACACCGGCGAAGACGAAACACCGCTCGATGGCGACACCCCGGCCTGGGTGGTGAGCTTGGCTGCGCATGTCGCCGTGCTCCTAGTGCTTTCGGTCGCGGGGATGACCGTCGTTCCCAGCACGCCCAAACGGGTCATGGTCATCGAGACACCGGTCGATGAGCCCGACTTGTTTCTCGACACTCCGGTCGAGATGGTGGTTGTCGATCAAGCGGCCGAGGCCGGTGCTCTGAGTGAGCATGCGGATGCAATGGCCCAGTCTCTCGCTCCGATCATGGCCGCAGAATCTTTGGTGCCGGTGATGGCCGAAGAGGTGCTGGATACGGAGATCCACGTCGAGGTCGTCGATGTCCTCCCGACGGGCAAGGCACTCAGCGACAGCCTCATCGTGAAAGGCGATGTCGGTGTGGGGGCGACGGGAGCGAGTGGCGCAGTCGATCGACTGACGGTGGAGCTCATTGCTTCGCTCGAGCAGCGGCCGACGGTCGTCTGCTGGGTCTTTGACCAGTCGGTGAGCCTTGCGGGCCAACGGAAGGATATCGCGGCTCGTCTCGAGCGGGTCTTCAACGAAGTGGGCGTAAGCGAGGCAGCCCAGTCCCATGGGATGTTCAATCTCGTCTTCGCCTATGGCCAGCGAGTGACACCCGTGATCGTCCAGCCCACCCAACAAGTCCGCGACGTGGTGTCGGCAATCAACTCGATTCCGATCGACGAGTCGGGCGTAGAGATGACGTTCACAGCAGTGGCCACCGCAGCCCAGCAGGCGGCGAAGGCCCGCCTCAGCCCGGCCAAACGAAACGTCATGATCATTGTCTTCACCGACGAGGCTGGCGATGACCAGCAGCACGTCGATCAGGTCGCCGCCTACTGCGCCCGCAGCCAGATGCGGGTCTTCGCGGTGGGGGTACCTGCGCCTTTCGGACAGCAGCACGTTCGAATGAAATTTGTCGAATTCGACCCTCGGTATGCAAACTCCGAAGAGTGGGCTGTGGTTGAGCAGGGCCCGGAGAGCCGCTACCCCGAGGTGGTAAAGGTCCGCCCAAAGGATGCCCCGGATGAGGCGATTGATTCGGGCTTCGGTCCCTTCAGTCTCTCGAAGCTGTGCGCGGAGACCGGAGGAATCTACTTTGCCGTCCATGCCAACCGAGCCTCACGGGGCCGCGTTTCGGCCGAAGCCACGGCGCCGATGGCCTCGGCGCTCAAGTACTTCTTCGACCCGTCGGTGATGCGAGACTACCGCCCCGATTATCAGAGCCAGGCCGAGGTCGATCGGATGGTGGCGGCCAACCGGGCCAAGCGGGCGCTCGTGGATGCGTCGCGTGCATCGGAGCTCAATCCGATGGCCGAGCCGACGATGATGTTTCCTCGAGAGGACGATGGACGGCTCGTGAACCTGTTGAGTGACGCCCAGAAGAAGGCCGCAGTGCTTCAGCCAAAAATCGACGCTCTCTACGGTCTTCTGGCCGCGGGGTTGCCGGATCGCACGAAGATCAAAGAGAAGCGGTGGCAGGCTGGCTACGACCTGGCGCTTGGGCGGGTGCTCGCGCTCAAGGTGCGAACCGACGCGTACAACATCATGCTTGCTCAGGCGAAGACGGGCATGAAATTCAAGAATCCAAAGAACGACACCTGGGTGCTCGCTCCGAGTAAGGATATGTCGAAGGTTGGGTCGCAGACGGAACGGCTTGCCAAGCAGGCTGATGAGTTGCTGCGGCGGGTGGTGGCCGACCATCCTGGGACACCCTGGGCCCAGATGGCGAACAACGAACTGCGAACGCCGCTCGGCTACCGGTGGGAAGAGACCAACACGGGCGTGAATGCACCCCAGCAGGGCAATGGTGGCAACGGCAATGCAAATCCCGGCGACGACATGCGTCGCAATCTTGCCCCCCCGAAGCCGTCCCGTCCGCTTAAAAATATCTGACGTTCGGGGTGAGGTGACGTCGGCTTCGGCTTGCGGTCGCCGTGCCAAGCCCGGCTCCCAGGCACGGGCAAGGATTCGCGGGCCATCCATGGCAATCGTGTTCGGCACGGCGATTGCGTGGACGACAGAAGCAAGCCGCATTGGTTCGCCGGCGGTGACATGCTCGCGAGCCTTCGGATTTTGCGAGTGTGCTCTCGTGGATGATGGTGCGCCTTTTGGCCGCGCAAAAGTTCTCGGCTCCTGCGCGTGCCCCCGACCGGCTCCTCAGCATCAGGGGCTTTGGTGGCAAGCCTGTGGAGAGAGGCAGAGTTGCGCGATGGCTGCTACGCCGGTATCGTGCCCCGCATCTCGGACAAGCACAACGGCGTGGAGATCCAGGCCTCCAGCGGAATGATCGTGTGCCTGTTGGTCCTGCTCTCCACGGGTGAGAAGCCAAACAAGGCCATGTTCCAAATGGCCTCCTTCTACGTCATCGGGCTTGCGAGCCTGAAGGAACTGGAGGCCTTCATTGCTTCAAGACGAAAGCCGAAATAGGGCCACCGCAGGTCTGAACGCCTGCGGCGTTCGACGCTGCGAGCATGCCACCGCCGGCGAACCAATGCGGGTTGCGGCCGCCATCCTGCATTCGCCGTGCCGAACACGATTGCCATGGATGGCCGCGACTCCGTGAAGCCAGAAGGCCGGGCGACTGCGACGCTGGATGCGTCGCCTACTTCCCGGCGGAGGCCGGGCAAGGATTCGCGGGCCATGGATGGCCGCGACTCCGTGAAGCCAGAAGGCCGGGCGACTGCGACGCTGGATGCGTCGCCTACTTCCCGGCGGAGGCCGGGCAAGGATTCGCGGGCCATGGATGGCCGCGAATCCGTGAAATCAGAATGTTAAGTTCTCTTCGGCAAAGACCTCGCGGCTCTCGTAGGCGTGGAACAGCCTGGAGATTCGTAGCGAGAGCATCTGAAGGAAGAGGGCGCGGAACTCCCCCTCGGAGCGGTCGGTGGCGGGGATGGCCGTGTTTGCGGGAAACGCGAAGTCGTCGATTCGGCGATCGAAGACAAGCTCCTTCTCGGCGATGTCGTAGACCCACACCTTGACGCTGGCACGGCCTCGGTAGAGCGTCGAGCCTTCGTGGAACCTGAATTCCTCGAGGTCGATGCCCACGACATAGTCCGCGTCGAGCGCGGCCCCCACGGTCTGGTAATCGACCCAGGCATTTTCGTCGATCCAGCGTGCGACTTCATGCTGCCCAACGACGTCGGCCCGTCGCACGTGTTCCTTGATCTGTTTGCCCGTCAACGTGGCCAACTCGCGGGCGGAACCGGCGTCGGAAAACTCCAGCTCGATGATTGGACGGCAGGCAACCACGACCTTCTTGCCCTTAAGCCCGGGGAACTCCGCGGGCACATCGGCTTGCTGCAGGAGGTAGGCGACCGTGAAGAGCGTCGAGCATCCGCTCAGGGCAGGTGCCAGGACCGCGACAATCGCGAGGCGGAGGACAGCGGAGCGCATCGGGAAATCCTCAGGGATAGTGATGGGGGGACAGTAGCGGGCCGTGCCGGTCTGCTCAATCCCGCTCGGCCCGGCCGGGGATGGCACAATACGGACGTGAAAACCCCTCCCATGTCCGCCGTTCCGCCCAGCCTGCCAGTCGGGGCGACCGTCGAGGAATCCTTCCTCGCGGCGCTGGCCGCTGGCATGTCTCCATCGGGGCTGAGCGGTTTCCCTGTCGTGGTCGCGGTCTCCGGGGGTGCTGACAGCGTGGCCTTGCTGGCGGGGCTCGTGCGGCTGGGTATCCCCAGGCTCGTCGTTGCCCACGCGGAGCATGACATTCGGACCGAAGCTTCTGCCGATCGTGAGTTCGTCGGCCGGCTCGCGGAACGTTTCGGCCTGCCCTGGGTCTGGCGGCCGCTCGCGGTGCGCGGGCGAGGCAACGAGGCGGGGGGCGAGGGGCTCGAGGCCCGCGCTCGGCGACTTCGGTACGCCTTTCTGGCGGATGTGGCAAAGGAGGCCGGCGCGAGGCATGTGCTCGTGGCCCACACGGCGGACGATCAGGCTGAGACGATCCTCCACCGTATCCTCCGGGGCACGGGGCTCACGGGCCTGGCGGGGATGCGCCGCGCCCGCGAGCTCTGCGACGGCGTGGCGCTCGTGCGACCGCTCCTTGATGTCTCTCGCGACGCTGGCCGAGCGTTTCTTCGTGCCGCGTCGGAGCACTGGCAGGAGGATTCCAGTAACGCCGACACGACCCACGCGCGAAACTTCCTCCGCCATGAGGTGTTGCCGCGGTGTGTTGCCGGCCCCTATCCGGCAGCTCCGGCCGCTGTCGCGCGGCTCGGGAGCCAGGCAGCGACGGTGGCGGCGGCCATCACGAGCGCTGCGGAGCACTTGCTTGCCATGTACGCTCAGCGTCAGTCAGACGGAACTGTCCTCGTCAGGACGCGAGAGCTTGCGGGGCTCGACCCGCACCTCGTCGCGGAGGTGTTCGTGGCGCTCTGGCGGCGCGAAGGCTGGCCGCAGCGAGACATGACGGCGGGGCACTACGAGGCTCTGGCGTGCCTCGTCACGGAACGACTCTGTCAACCGCATGATGGTGCCGCACCGCATCAGCCCCGCCAGTTTCCCGGTGCGGTCACTGTGGCATGGCAGGACTCCACCTGGCTCGTCTTTGCCCGTCCATCATGACCCGGCCTTGACCGCACTTTGTGGCACAGGGGCTGGTCAATGTCCCGGCGTAGCGAGCTCCTGGGCCACGTAGCCCCCCTTGGACCGGAAGTACATGAACAGTCCGAGATAGCAGACGAGCATGAAGGCCGGGAACGCTGCCATCTTCGCCAGCGTGTCGAACTGCCCGGCTTTGTCAGCCGCCGCCAGCGCCGCCTGTGCCTCCGGGGCCGTCAACGCAGCCGCCTTCTTCGGGTCGATCGCATCGTAGGTGATGCCGAGGTAGGGCTTCTGCACGAGCACTTCTTGCGCCACGATTGGCGCGTTCCGCCTAAGGTCACCGCTGGCAGTTCGCTCCTGGAGCGCGCCGATAAGTGGGAAACCGAGCACCCCGACGGCAATCATTCCGATTCCCGAAATCGCGTTGAGTGTCACGGCGCCGCCCTTGGGGCATTGCTCCGCTGTGATCCCGAGCATGGTGGGCCAAAAGAAGGTCTTGCCGATACCGTACAGGGTCGCGGCCCCAAAAATCACTGCCAGCCCCGAGCTTCCGGTCCTTGAGAGCGCCAGGAGCCCAAGGATCGCCAACACCGAGCTGGCGATCAAAAGGCCGATTGGGGAAAGGGCATGCACGATCGGCCCAGCGAAGAACCGCAGGACCATCATGATGGCCGACGTGTAAACGAGAACCCAGCCCGCGTTGAACCCGGCCTGCTCCATCGGCTTCTGCATGAGGCCGGTGATCCAGCCGTCGGTGCCGATCTCGGTCGTGGCCAGTGGCATCATGATCACGATCAGAAACGCGAGAATCGGCCGACCGAAGCTCCCGGTGAAGACCCCAAACGCCACCGCCACCACCGCCGTGAGCGCTCCGGCAATCCAGACGCTGAAATGGAATACTTCGGCGAGCTGAAGAAAGATCAGCCCGAAGCCAACCAGGGCCCCGAAGCCACCAAACTCCGCCAGCATCTCGCGATACGTAACGCCCGCCTGCTCGCGCTCGCTGCGGGGGAATTGCACGCCCGCGAGAAGCACGAGGTAGATCACGGCAGGCACGGCGACGATACCCAGCACGATCCGCCAGTCACCGGAGCGTGCCGTATCGGCAAGCATGATGGTGATGATGCCAGCGATCACGAGGCCGCCGGGCCAGCCGGCGTGGAGAATGTTGAGCCACTTCGTCTTCTCGCGAGGGAAGATCGTGGCCACAACAGGATTGATGAACGCCTCGACCGTGCCGTTTCCAAGCCCCAGCACAATGCTGCCCCAGTAGAGGAGTTGGTAACCCCGCTTCTGGGCTGCCGCCAAGTCAGCGGCGGGTACGTCCTGGATGGTGCCGTAAGCCATCCACGCCATCGCCAGGTAGACCGCATAGCAGATGAACGAGAAGACCATCGCCACCTTGTAGCCGATCCGGTCGATGACGAGGCTGAAGAGGATGATCGAGATGGCAAACGGCCAGACCCCGGCTCCCTTGAGAGCGCCAATGCCGACCTTGTCGATCCCGAAGTCGGCGGGAAACCGCTCGTCGCAGAGGTACATGCGGGTGAAGAATGCGAACGACGTGGTGATCAGGGCGACGAAGCACCCCCAGAACACGAGCTGTTGCCGGTCACCACGTTCTGCCGTTTCTTTGCCGATCATGCGGAATCGCCTCCTGCCCCCGACCGCCTCCGGCACACGATGAGCGCCACGCTGGCATCCCCTCGACCGATTCGGCTGGCGGGCGGCACTATAGCAGGGGTGGAGAAACTGGGGGAACGCCCTGCGTCACGCGGGAACGGAGGCGGTGCTTCTGCGGGTTGACCCGG
>Ga0163152_10004595_pt1 | contig 16949 bp, 14 predicted proteins | sample OliLakLV19MP8IB2_FD_148635 | JGI IMG/M metagenome (GOLD analysis project Ga0163152, IMG submission 148635) | Freshwater microbial mat bacterial communities from Lake Vanda, McMurdo Dry Valleys, Antarctica - Oligotrophic Lake LV.19.MP8.IB-2 | ecosystem: Environmental > Aquatic > Freshwater >... | reverse complement strand
GGCCCGGACTGCGGCCGTGTCGTCATTGATCAGCCGCAGATGGTGACATGGTGACAATTGTCGCGGTTGTCCGAGACCCTGGACGTTCAGGGTTTTCCATGCGCTGCGGTTCACAGAACCGCGGTCCGTCAGAGAACTCACGCGCTTCTTCGCCGAGCCAGGGCCCTTGCCTTCTTGACTCCCCGTTAAATCGAATGAAAATCTCCAGAACTCTATCAAAACCGAAGAAACGGCGCAGCCTAGAACCGCCTTTTCCAGGATCACTCTGGTTCGTTTAAAATGACCGGCTCAGCGGCGCGCAGGGTGTAGTCGAGCTGGAGGGTCGTCTGCAACTCGTCGCGCTTTTGGCTGTGGATGGTGATTCGTGGAGTCTCAGGCACCAGGGCGTTCAAGAGGTAAATCCTGACGGGGGAAAGTTGTAGATTGCGGCATATAAACCGGTGCTCCCCGTTTGCCACGTTGCCCAGCCCCGCTCTTGCTTTGATGCGCACGGCCCCGATTCCGGCCCGGAGCTCGGCAAGGGGGGGCAGGACGTGACCGAGGTATTCAATCTCCAGATTTCTACCATCCAAGCTCAGCTCCATGGCGCGCAAAACCGATCGGACAAACACCAACGATTCCACCTTGGAAATGGTGCCGTCCCGATTGCTGTCGATTCCTGAGATGACCGTGACGGCGACATCAATGCCCGGAATCAATTTTATCTCAAGGGTGACAACGTCCGTTCCGACCGAAACAAGCGTTCCCTGGAGCAGTTGATCCAAAAGGTGAGCCTGTGACGGCAGGGTCAAACAGAGCAATGAACAGAGCGCAAGAAGCGCGCGAAGTGAGAAACTGGCGTCTTTTTTGCCGCAAGCGCTCATTTTTAACGGGCAGCAGGTTTACGACCGTAGTCATTCGTGGGATCTCGGTAGATTGTATGAATGTGGTTCGTCGGAATACCTCCGAGTTGTTGTGGTGCGAACTCGATGAAGACGGTGGGTCCTTGAATCCGGTAATATGCCGCGCTTCCGGGCGCGGTCGGGCCGCTCCAGGCAAAGTGGGTTTCGGCGAGATTGGATTTCACCTCGGCCATTTTTTGTTCCGCCGCCGCCACATGAATAATTCCGACCCATTCCCGTATCAAGTCGAGCAGCAGGCCGTGCTGGCCCGCTGAAAGTTCAGAGCCCTTGATGCCTTCAGGCAGGATCGTCTGCCCGTCGTGCCCCGGCCCGAGAACCAGATCGGCCATGCGCGAGCCGATGATGGCCCTGGACTTTTGATCGGCGCTCAGCGAGTTCAGCAGGACGAACGACTTTTCATATTCTCCGGCGAGCGGGCGAACTGTTTTCCCGTTCCGGGTATAAGTGGCGGGTTGGGCGGCGGTATGGCTCGGCGTCAAGATTCCCTTCGAACCGTGGATGGTGATGTTCAGAGCCAGATGATGACCGCCGAACTGCAGCATCCATGGATCGGTTGACGAGGGTTTTCCCACGAATGAAAGAAAAAACTCGTCGCGGCTGAACACAATGCCCCGCTGTGGTCCGGAAGCTTCGCCCAAGACGTGGTCGGCTTCGACGATGCCCAAGGTTTTTTCAAAACCCATCGGGCTCAAGATGGTCGCCAGAAGTTTCATCGCCGCCTCGCGTTGCGAAGGGCTGAGATCACCCAGTCGAAGCCCGGCACGTTTGTACATCGGCGAAGGCAGGTTGGACCAATTCTTCCGCTGCTTTTCATCGCTGAAATCAAAGAGGACCGCCGTGCGTTCCTTTTCGGACAGTGTCGCGAGGAACGCGGAAGCCGACGCGACACAATTGGATGTGGAGGAAAGTCCGTCTGGGGCCGCATTCGCGGCGAGATGAGGGCCACCGGTAAAAACCAGGAGGATACAAAAAAGAAAAGCGCGGCTGATTTGGGTGATCAGTTTCATGATCCGGCGATCGTATAGCCAACACTCGCGACGGGCAACCAAAAGCCCGGCGAAAAATTGGTAAAAGCAGCAAGATCGCCACCGAGCGGAGTGTCGGTGTGCATCCCATGACCGACGCCAACATACCCCTCCCGCCCAACGCAACTTTTACGGTACGGTGTCGCGGCCATCCACCGCGATTTTAGTGATTACGATATTGACGTCCAACCAGACTTAGCCACTTAGCCAGAACGATTCAGTTGAAAATCATCCTCTCCCCGTCCCTCTCCTCAATCGGATGGAGGAGAGGGAGAAAAACATCTGCGGTTTTGACTCACCATTCGGTGAAGCGCTTACGGGCACTTTTGTCCCCTCTCCGTCCCCTGGGCTCCCGGGGGAGAAGGTTCGGGAGAGACGGTCCCTCTTTTCAACTGCATCGTTACGGCTTAGCCGTATCTCTGCCTCCGCAAAGGCCTTTTCATTTTGAAAACGCGCCCTAAACTTGATTTGAATGTGGATGTTGACGCTTCTATTCGCCCGGGTGGTTCTGAGTGCCACGACCAGCGTCTTTCAAAAACGACTGACCCTGGACGGGGTTCGGAGCGCTCACATCTGGATGGCCACCTATGCGTTGGCGGCGCCCCTGGCTCTATGTGCGCTTCTGGCGGGTGATGTCTGGCGTTCGGGTGCCGGATTCTGGCTTAACGCTATCGTCGCCGGAGTGCTGGATGCTTTCGGCAACCTTGCCATGGTGGCGGCACTGCGTACCACCGATCTTTCCATTTTTGCTCCGCTCAACGGACTGCGCCCAGTTCTGGCGCTTTTCTTCGGCCTGGCTTTCCTGGGTGAACAAGTCTCCTTTGCGGGTGCGGCCGGGATTTTTATCACAGTGATCGGTTCAATTTTGCTCCTGGGTGATGACCGGAAAAGCCAGAACTCAAAGGCTGGGGCCGCCTGGCGAACATTGGGCTGGCGTTTGCTTGGCCTCTCACTCTCCACGCTGGCATCGGTTTTTCTGAAACGGGCTTTGGAGTCAGGATCAACCGAAGGAACGTTGGGCGTTTGGGTCCTTTGCGGAATGCCGGTTGCGTGGATCGGGCTTATGCGGTTCGGGGGCGGCGGTGAGGGGAAGGTGTCGCCGTGGGGCGCCGGCCGGCTTTTGACCTTTCATGCGGTGCTGTTTTTCATCATGCAAGCCTTGACCCTGGAGGTGTTTCGCAGAACTCCGCTGGCTTATTCTTTTGCTTTTTTTCAGTTGGGGATGGTTTTGCAGGTTCTTTTGGGCTGCTGGCTTTTTGGTGAGTCGCCGGTGTTAAAACGACTCGCGTATTGCGGGGTTATTGGAGCGGGCGCTTTGTTGATAACCTTTCGAGGGTAAGAACCTCGTTCTTGATTGCCTCCGCTTGGAATGGATAATCAGGAAACCCAACCGGCTGGAATTTTCCATCCCGAGCTGGGCGCGATCATCAACGGGGTGGATGCGAATGCGCTTTAAATCCAAGTCAACGGCCGGGCTTGTCCTGGCTTCGGTTTTGGTTTTGATCATTGCCGGAGAAGTGCGCCGGAATACGGCTGAAACCCGGACGGAGCGGCAGGTTTATTTTTGGATTCGCTCGATGGAATGGTGGGACCACGGCCAGACCGAGGAGGGCAATCAAATGAGGCTGGTTCGGGAGCTGAGGGTGCTCGGACCGTCTGGTGTGAAAATATTGGAACGTGATCTTCGGTTCAGGCCAGTTCGGTTTGAAGCGGCACGAAAAATTCCGATCCTTCGCAAATTATTCTCAACATCCAACCCGGCTGAAGAACCTCAAGACATCAGGCATCGGGCGGCCTATTATCTGGGCGCACTTGGATCGGACGCCAGGAGTGCCGTGCTATCGCTTTTAGAGCTCGTTGACGATCCAGATGATCGTGTCCGGTTCGAGGTTGCTTTCGCTCTCGGGAGGATCGGCGTTGATACGCCGGAGGTGCGTGCGGTTTTGGAGAAGCTGTTGGCGGCAACCAGCCAGGATGTGAAGTTTTCCGCCGCCATTTCCCTCTGGAGTTTCGACCGTGAAAATAATGAAGCAATCAGGCGGGTGGAGAATCTGATCACCCCGAATTATATTTCCTGGCCCAGCATCTGCCTGATCAAACTCGGAAGCAACGCCGTGGTTTTTGCCCCGCGATTGAAACAAGCATTGCAGGAAAGCCCGAAACCGCTCTCCCGGATACAGGCGATCCATGCGGTGTGGGCGATGACCCGGGACAAGGAGTTTGTATTTCAAAAGCTGGCTGCGATCACACGGGCTTTGGAGAATCCGGTGTCGGACAAACAAGCCCCAGGTTTCACCCACGCCGAAGATCTGGCGGGTTATGTGGTCCATAGTTTCGACGATGAACCGGAATTTCGTGAACGGATGCGTCTTATGCTGCGGGCGATTTTAAATACGCCCGGTTCCAATGCCCAGCCCATGGCCAGGGTCTATTTGCAACGTTTTGATGAGCTCGACCGGCGGCAGTTAGAGGCGGACGCTTCAAAGCAGAACGGACCCTGAGCCGACGTGTCCGTGCAGAAGGAAAAGAAGGAAACCGCCAATGGACGCGAATTCACGCGAATAGAAGCGGATGGAGACGGCAGGTTTTGAACGGAGCATGACAGGATGACAGGATGACAGGATGACAGGATGACAGGATGACAGGATGACAGGATGACAGGATGACAGGATGACAGGATGACAGGATCACGGGATGTGTGGTAGGGCGCGTCACTCCGTGCGCGCCGTCGGGATTTCAGAACGAATATGATCCCGAAATGGGCGGGATGGCGGGAGTCTCCGACGATCAGGTTGGTTCTACGGCCCGGTTGAGGTTTTCGAAAATACTTTGCGTAAAAGTTCTGAGGCCTGCCCAGCCGGGTTTTCACGGATGAGTTTTTCCTGTTCGGCGATTTTCAGAAAAAGACCGTCGGTGGCTTTTTCGGTGATGTAGGTGTCGATGTCGAAAGGTTTGCGATTCAGCCTGAAAATCGAGAAGCCGGTCTGTGCTTTTTGCATCACCTGTTTGTAGGAGCTGGTTACTCCGGCCTTGTCGGTGGCTGACTGGATGATGGGCTGCATCTTCTCCTGCAACCGGGTCAGGCTGACCTTTCTGAAATATTGCGTGGCGGCGTCCTGCGGACCGTTGACCAATGATTTGGCGTCCGCGAGCGTCATCTGCCGGATGGCATCCCCAAAGATCGGGCCGACTTCGCCGACGGCCATTTCCGCCGCCCGATTCATATTGGTCAGAAGATCATCGACCAAATAGTCCTGGTTCAGCGCGCGGAGGGTTTTTTCCATCGGTTGAAGTTTCTCCGGTATGGTGATCCGGACACTCAGATTGTTTAGAAAACCACCGGGTCGGTTAAGGTTGGTGACCGCGTGGTCAACGCCCTTGGCGAGGGCCTCTTTTAATCCGCCGATCATCTGATCCTGGGTGAGGGCTGTCTCGGTCAGCCCGCGCACCTTGCTCTTAAAAAGGTCGGAGATTGAATCCTGGGCCCGGAGCCCTGCGACAGTGCCAAGGAACAGGAAAACCATGGCCGTCTTCAGAAGTCTTTTTTTCATAAAAATCTCTTTCTCAAGCAGTCGTGATTGAATTGAGTTTCGGACAGAACTGCTGATGCAAACAGTGAGCAACTTCATGGGGGCGAAATTCCAGACTCCGCACCTCCTGATGAACTTCTCGACGCACTTCTGATCCTCCATCATTGAATGCTCAAACCTTGATGTTCTTGGTTGTTTCGTTCCGGGACTGGCTTCCGGATCGTTTATGTGCCTCCGGGATCAGGCGCAGAGGTTGACATTGCCACGGTTCTTTGAATTTTCCAGTCCGGTTGAAGGGGGACACGCATTGCGGCTTGAGACCGCTCATGGTTTGCCGAACGCTTCTTGAATCGGGCCGTCGGCCTGCGGGTTAAATTTCTTCGAATCGAGCCCGTAAAATTTCAGGATGGTGGCGGCGATGTTGCTGAGATAATACGGAGCGGTGTTCGAGAGCTCGCCCTTGCGCGGCGTGTCCGGGCCGATGATGGCGATCCAGGTTTCTTCAGATCCTGGAATGTCCTTCCCATGACCAACCCAGTCCGTGAGACTGCGTCCACGACCGTGGTCGGTGGTGATGATCATGGTTGATTTGCCGCGATAATAGTCAGAGCTCTGAAGGTAATTCCATAGCGACTTCAGGGCGGAGTCAAAATATTGGACCGATTGAACCGTCCGGTCGTAACGTTTGTCATGGGCCCAGTCGTCTGTTTCACCGAGCGAAAGATAAAAAAATGCCGGGCGCTGCTTTTCGATGTAATCGAGTGCTAGGCGAAAGGTGATGGAGTCGTGGCGGACGCTGTCCCAGGGGCTGAGGATTTCGGTTTGGAGCTGGTTTAAATAACGGGTTTGAGGGCCTCCCAGGTTTTCCTGGACGGGTAAATAACCTCCGTTGGAAAACACCGAACCATCGCTGCTCCGGGTGAACCAGTTCAGGATCGACCACGACCCGAAGCTTGCGACCTGTTCGGGTTTGAGGTTTTTCTCGGAACGGATGAATTCCATCACAGTCTGGCGGGGGCTCCATTTGGGATCATTGCTGGTCACTTCCGGAAGATGTTGACCGTTGAGGATTTCGGCATAGCCCGGATACGAGAACCGATGGGGGTTTTTCATCGAAACGAGACTGGAGAGCGACCTGTTTCCCAGGACGATTCCCTGAGAGGCGAGTTCACGCCAAAAGAACGGCAGGAGTTTTTCCCTTCGTGCCTCCGGTTTGGAGGCGTTCATCTGCGTTTCGAACGCTTTCGGCTCCGGAATGCCGGAGAACTGTTTATTTTCTTCGCGGATTAAAACCTGATCGACTCCGGTGAAAAGCTCCTGGTGACGGATGCCATCTCCTGTGACGAGAAAAACAAACCTGGTTTCCAAAGCTGAAAGATTTTGTGTTGCAGTCAGAAGAAGAATTAAAAATCCGAAGGTTATGATTTTCATTTTTTTTAGAGTAGCGATCGGGCGTTTTTTTTAAAAGTTAAGTTACGGTCACGTTCACAGACTTTTTTTCAGCGTCCGCAGGTTCGGTTCAAAAAGTGAAAATGGATCCCCGATGGGCATCAGGTTTATTCTCAATTGAATTTAGGACTTAGCCCCCATATTCGAATCTCCCAAAGGGTGTATGCTTTCATCGTTGGTTGGTATGGATGGTAAAACATCAGAAACCACCGGAGGAACCGAAAACGGCCCTCCTTTTGATCTTCAGTGAAAGCCTGAAGATTGATGGCTCGAATGCCAGGTTTCAACAGATGTCTGATACATAGTCACGCCAACATGAAATTAAATCGAAATTGCGCCCGGCGTTTGCCGGGCGCTTTTTTTTCCTCCGGTGACCTTGACCTCATTGAAGCGGCTCCATTCTGATTTTCTCCTGTTCCTTTGCGGAACCCGGTTCCAAGATTTCACCCGATTAGAGATGCCCAGGGCTTTTGAAGAATCTCGGCTGGGATGTTCTCCTTTCTGGACTTAAACGTTGTGACGGATAAAATCCGGCGCTCGTTAGAGCAAGGACTGGTTGATTTGATGAAGGTACATTCCACACTGAGAATAAAGGTGCTGACTGGATTTGCGGGGGTCATCCTCCTGCTGGGCATCGCATTTCTATCGAGTTACCGCACTTTAAAAACCCAGATCACCTCCAACGCCGAACAGCGTGTGGAGGATCGCATCTTTCAAGTCCGTGAGGAGCTGTTGACCGCCAACGCCCTCTACATGGAGCAGGTTCGTTCCTCAATGTCGGTTCTGAAACGGCTGGGCGGAAACCTGGGTGAAATCAGCGTGTACGGCGATGCCGAGGTTGCAGGTAAAAAAATTCCCGGCCTTTACATGGGCGAACAACCGATGGCTAACTGGTTCGGACTGGTTGATGAAGTCAAGATGTTGATGGGGGGGACGGCCACCATTTTCGTCAAGAGCGGCACGAATTTCGTCCGTGTTTGCACCAACGTTCAGCGCAACGACGGTTCCCGTGCAGTCGGCACCGTTCTGGACCCTGCGGGGAAGGCCATAGTGGAGATTCGGCAGCGCAAGGCGTTTTATGGTGTGGTCGATATCCTGGGCAGGTCTTACCTCACTGGTTATGAGCCGATTTTTGACAAACACAACGAGGTGGTCGGGGTCTGGTACGTCGGTTATCTGATTAACACCCTTTCCCGATTGGGTGATGGAATCGCAAGCACAAAAATCCTCAACCGCGGTTATCTGGCCCTGATTGATCAAAAGCGGGAGGTTTTGTTTCACTCCTCCCATTCCGCGAGCAATTTGATTCACCAGACAGCGGCCGAGTGGGAGCTGCTCAAGCGTCCCGAGGCCTGGAAACAGGATGACTGGAGCATGCGCGTGGTTCCATTTCCGCAGTGGGACGTGGCCATCATAGCGGGAACTTTCCTGCCGGACGTGGCGCGGGAGACCTGGAGTCAGGTGGCCGGGGTTTTCGGGCTCATAACTTTTGTCATCACTGGCGTCCTGGTGGTCGCCTATTACTTTGCCGTGCGGCTTTCCAAGGCCCTGGTCAAAGCTGAACAACTGCACATGGAAGCGCAGCAGGCAAAAAAGGTGGCGGACGAAGCGCGTGAAGCAGCGGAAGAGGCCAACCGGACCAAGAGCAGTTTCCTGGCTAACATGAGCCATGAACTGAGAACTCCGATGAACGCCATCATCGGTTACAGCGAGATTCTGGCCGAAGACGCCGCCGCCGACGGAAACGAGACCTACCTCCCGGACCTTCAGAAAATCCTTCAAGCCGCCAAACACTTGCTCGGTCTGATCAACGACGTCCTGGATCTCTCGAAGATCGAAGCCGGCAAGATGACGGTTTACATGGAGAGTTTTGACATCAAGTCCACGATTGATTCTGCGGTCGCCACGATCAAGCCGCTGGTGGATAAAAAGGAAAACCAGCTGGAAATTCATTGCTCGACGGACATTGGACGGATGCGTTCGGACATCACCAAGGTGCGTCAGGCGCTGTTTAATCTGATGAGCAATGCCAGCAAATTCACCGAACAAGGATTGATACGGCTGGATGTTTTCAAGGAGAAGGACGCAAACGGAGCGGACTGGGTTTTGATGCGGGTGACTGATACCGGCATCGGGATGACGCCGGAGCAGATGGGGAAATTGTTCCAAGCTTTTTCTCAGGCCGACGCTTCGACCACCCGAAAGTTTGGTGGGACGGGTCTAGGGCTGGTCATCAGCCGCAGTTTTTGCCAGATGCTAGGAGGTGACATCACTGTGACCAGCGAACTCGGCAAGGGGAGCGCGTTCACCATCCGTCTGCCAGCCGATTCGCACGACATGAAGGAGACCGGCCACAAGGCCGGAGTCCACAAGACGACAGTCATGCCGGAGGAACGGACCAAAGCCAACACTCTCCTGGTGATTGATGATGATCCGGCGGTTCGTGACCTGCTGGAACGTCAGCTGAGCAAGGAAGGTTTTATCGTCAAGACCGCTTCCAACGGCAAGGACGGCCTCTCGCTGGCGAAACAAATCAAACCGAATGTCATCACCCTGGACGTGATGATGCCCGGGATGGATGGATGGGCGGTTCTTTCCAAATTGAAGGCGGACCCGGAACTCGCCGACATTCCGGTGATCATGCTGACGATGTCGGATCAGAAGGATCTGGGATTCACCCTCGGCGCCATCGATTATTTCAACAAACCGGTGGATCGTGAGCGGCTCGCCGGCGCCATAGCCCGTTTCCTGATCACCGGCGCGGAAAAAATATTGGTGGTGGAGGATGACGAACCGACGCGTGGTGTGATGGTTTCCACCCTGGAAAAGGCCGGGTGGAGCGTGGTCACGGCCAACAACGGCAAGGAGGCTTTGATCGCAGTGGACAAGGGGTTGCCCGCATTGATCCTCCTGGACTTGATGATGCCGGAAATGGACGGGTTCGAGTTTCTGCGCCGGTTCAGGGAAAAGACCGAGAACCACAAGGTGCCGATCATTGTGCTCACCGCGATGGACCTGACCCCGGAAGACAGGAAGATTTTGAACGGCAAGGTGCTGGATATTTTGCAAAAGGGATCTTACAGCAAAGAGGAGCTGCTGCGCGAAATCAAAGACCTCATCCAAGCCCAGTCCCAGGGACAGGTTAACGCGGCTGGTTCCTGATTTGTTCCAGGCAACTGATGATTGTCTCGTGCTTGTCACAGTTCAAAGCTTGATCCGGGAATGTTCCACGGAATACTGCTGAGGTGATTGCGGCAAAACCTTCCAATAATTATTGAATGATCAAGACCATATTTGTTTTTGTTTTCGTGCTGTGCAGCCTCTCCCCTGCCTGGGGTCATCCTGACAAAATCGAGCAACAATTATTGACCCATTTTGCCACCGGAATCCATCAACCCGAGAACGGTCAATGGCAGGATGTCTCGCATCGGATAAGCGCCCGGATCATCGGGTCGCCGGTCCTGACCAACATAGGCGCGGCACAGGCGCTGTCATTGAATGGTTCTCAGGATTATTTGTTGGTTTCCGAGAATCCACTTGCTGCCGGACTCCTTGCTTCCAACCTTTTTTCCGTGTCGGCCTGGGTGCTGATTCAGGAAACCACGGGCGATGGAGGCATCACCGGGTTCATCCAAGACAACGGAAATTTTGAAAAGGGATGGCTTCTCGGATACAACCAAAAAACTTTCAATTTCATCCTTTCCACCGCTGGCACCGACGATGGGGACGGACGTCACACCAAGCTGAACGGGAAAACACCGATCAATCCCGGCCTCTGGCATCATGTGGCGGCCACTTATGACGGCAAGGCCATGAGGCTTTATGTCAATGGCAAGCTGGACGCCGAAAGCCAGGCACAATCCGGCAACATCCTTTATCCAGAGAAGGGAAAGTATGTGATCGGCGCTTTTGTGGACGACGATGAATTGGAGACCATGGACGGCGCGATCTACGAGGTTAAAACCTACGGCAGGGTGTTGACCCCGGAGGAGATCGAGCAGGGGATGGAGAAAAACCGGGCGTTGACCGAATATCGTCCTTCATTCAATACGGTCCTGAAATTTGTGGTGAAACCTTTCCTGCAAAGGGGAACTTCAAACAGCATGAGGATCGTTTGTGAGACGACTGCTACATCGGTCATGACTGTGGAATTTGCTGAACGCCAGCCGATGACCAACATTGTAAGATCCGCAGCCACCAACCTGATCAACGAAGTGGGCTTGGACAACCTCAAACCTTTCACCACCTATTTTTATCGTGTGGTGTGTGTGGATGAAGCTGGCAACCTGGCGCGCAGCGAGGTTCATTCATTTCAAACCATGCCCGGAGAAAACACCCCTTGGGCTTTTGGCATTTTGGGTGACACCCAGCGCAATCCGGAGGTCACCAGGAAATGTGCCGAGGGAATTTTTGCCCTGCGTCCGAACTTTATGTTGCATTGTGGCGACGTGGTGGACGACGGGTTCGCCAAACATCAGTGGGTGGGGGAGCTGTTTGAACCGTGCTCGCGGCTGTTTGCGTATGTGCCCGCCTTCCCGGTGATCGGAAATCACGAGAAAAATTCCCACTGGTATTACGACTATTTCAGCCTTCCTCCGCCCGAATATTATTACAGTTTCAAATGTGGCAACGCCGAGTTTTTTATGATCGATTCGAACAAGGATTGCAGTCCCGGAAGCGAGCAGTATCTCTGGCTGGAAAAGGCGCTTTCACAATCGATGGCAGTCTGGAAATTCACCGCGCATCACCATCCGTGCTTCAGTTCTGACGAGGATGATTACGGCGATCAATGGAAGGGGAAGACCAAAAAGGAATTTGCCTGGGGCGATTCCAACGCAAAAAAGCTGGTGCCGCTTTATGAGAAATACGGGGTGGACATCGCCTTTGCCGGGCACATTCACAGCTATGAACGGACCTGGCCGTTGTTGCAGATGACCATCAACCAGAAAAAAGGGGTTCGATACATTGTCAGCGGCGGGGGTGGTGGCGGGCTCGAACAGGCGGGGCCGCAACGCTCCTGGTTTTCCCTTCATGTCCAGCGCGGACACCACTATTGCTTCGCCACGGTTCATGACCGGACGATCCAGTTCAAGGCCTATGACTTGGAAGGCCGTTTGTTCGACACTTTTGAGCTGACCAAAGCGGATGATCGTTGAGTGCGTCCATTATCCGTAGCGCAGCCCGTTTTGCTGTATCCGCCGACTGCCAGTCAGCTCTGGAGTTTGGACATTTTTGACAATCGCGTAGCGATGATATGACCGTAGCCGTGTGGCTTTAGCCCACGGGATGGATAGGATAGCACTACCATCCGGGTATGAGTTAGAGAGCCCGTAAAACGGGCCAATGTTTGCAGGCTCCTTCAAACCACTCCGGCGGTAAGGGGTTAGTAAGACGGATACTTTCCAATCGTGAGATTTCGTTGGTTTATCTTTTTCCAAGCTCCAGTCACAAGTCCCATTTTCCCGTTTTTTCAGGCAGGCTGAGCGGACTGGCGTCATAAGGTTATGACGCCAGTGGCACTTTCTCTCAAATGGGGCTAACAGCCATACACTCGTTTACAACGAAATCACCAACGAGACCTCCGGCTGATCCAACCCCGCCCGGAAGGCGTTTCCATCCTACATATGGACCCACGGAAACAGTCGCACCTGACGTTCGTGTTAGCTTGCCCCACTCCGCCGCCTCTAATACCGTATTGCTGTAATGATCGCTGATTTACGCCACCATTTACAGGCCGGACCATTCGAGCCCTTCTCAATCGTCACCAGCAGCGGTGACCGGTATCAAATCGCCAGCGCCGACCACGCCGGAATTCATCCGCATGGTTCCAGAATCGTGATTTGGTTTGACGATGACAGCAGTGTCACTGTTTCCGGTTTGCACATCGTCGCCATTGAAAAGAAAGCTGCAAAAAAGAATGGTACGACTTAAAACGCCCGAGCCAACCGCCGATTGTAACATGTTTTTTAGTCAGAAGTTTTTGGGTGGGGCACCGCCGCTGACTTCATCAGCCCCCACGGGTCCGGCTTCGCTGCACATCTCCCTTCCCCAGGCCAAACCGGGCCAGTCGCACCGGATTCAGATGAATTTACCGGTTGACCTCCGCCACGGACGAGCCGATCAAATCGGCGACTGCCGGGGTGGGATTCGTGAAGGTTGTCTGCAACGTCCCATTGGAGCGGAAAAGATAGTCCCTCCCATTTTGCGCCGTGGTGCCGTAACTGTAAGCGTCATGGCCTTTTTGCATGAAGATTGCGCATGTATGGGCGATGGGACATCGGCCAGGCTGTGTTGCAACAACTGGAGATCACCAAGGTTGGTCTCGCGACGGAAGCGCCTGCATCCCGGTGAAATACTTTCTTTCCATGCCTTAATTTCCATTTTCGGTCAGCCAGTTGCTGACGGACACCTCCCACTCGGCCCAGTTGTTTCCGTGATCTTTTTCGGTGTAAGCCTTGAGCAGTTCCAGGGAGTCGCTCTGCAAAACGTGGCCTTGGGATTTTGCAAGTGTGAGCATGGTTGGCAGTTTTAATCCGTTGCTCCGGTTGTTCAGGTCGGCCATCAAAAGATTGTACAGAGCCGGAGCGGTGTGGTGACTCACAATGAGGGGTTGGAGCTTCTGGTAGGCGTCGTCCGGAACCAGGTGCACCACATGTTCGATCACGGCCACCTGTCCTTCGACCGGCAGCGACGGGAGCAGCGCCAGGAACTGGTCTGCTTTTTGTGAATCTTCCGCTTCGGATTCGAGGATGGCCGCAAGCTGGTCGTTCCAGTTGGTCGAAACCGCCGTCAAGACGACGGCTGATGTCTCCGTTTTGCCTGTACTTCCAGGGGAGGGGGAGGTAAGCGGCACAACGGTTTCGGCGGGAGTTTCCAAAACCGGTTTGATCTCCGACAAATCCGGCAAGGAGTCGCGACTGGCAAAATATCCGATGGCTAGGCCTGCAACCACGGCCATGACCAGGAGGACGAGGAGTCCGGCCCTGCCATTTTCTGATGAAAACATTCTCAAAATTTATTCCTTTTTTTTCAAGCCCGGTCAATCTTGGGCCATGGACAAAGCAACCGCCATTGCTCAGATCAAAAAAGTGACCAACCAGATTTCCGGAGAACTGATGTTGCTGCACCCTGCGACCGCCGCCCTGGGAGAAAAAGAGTCACAAGACGAAATTTACAAGACCATTTACGAACTGACTAAAAATCTTGAGGTGATCAAAAAGATCGCCCGGAAGCTGGAGAACAAGTTGAACAACGAGGCCTCAGAAGAACCACCGTTGCTTTAGAACGTGGTTTCGAAATGCTATTTGTTCACAGGGCGATAAAGTTTCCCCAGTTCAACAACGATTTCCTCAAGTTCCCGGTAATAATCTTCCGCAGGTAAAACATCCTTGCGCAGCCGAAGTTGCTGAAGTTTTTCCTCGAGTTTCTGCCGCTCCGTCCTTTGAGCGGCGTCAAGCGTCACCTCGGCCGAGGTCGGTTGAAGCGACAGTTGTTCTGAGAAAAATCCATCGACCGGATTGTCGCCGGCTTTTTTCGCCGGTTTTGAGCCGATGAAATAGCTGGCAGGGGTGCCGCGCTGATCGCCGTTGTCATCAATGAGGGCGTGTTCGGTCATGATGCGGCCCGATTCTTCATAAAACCCCTTGGTGGATGACGCGGCGTAAATGAAGGCTTCAAGAAGGGAGATCTGTTCGTCACCGTTGAGATCGGACTCGGAGTGGTGCCAGGCCTCGGCGAAATATCTCCCAAACCTGGAGTAATTTTGTTCAAAACCGCTCTTGGTGGCAGTGATTACAATGCGGTTTTTCCCCGATAGTTTTGGTAAAAACTGGCCGCTTGAGGAAAAACAGAGGATGGCCACCACCGGCCGTCTGGCTTCATCCAGCAACGCCGCCAGTTCAGTGGCGGTAAGGTCAGTTCCCGGCAGGTTGAACTTTGGTTCCCTGCCGTCGAAGGTGCCGTGCCCGATAAAAACCAGCCAAAGCTCCGGACCCTCAGTTAATAAAGCTTTTCGCAGTTCAACCCTCAATATTTCCAGAAAATTGGTTTCGCCCGTTTTTGCGCCGGTCAGGACGGTGGTGTTCAGGTTGGTGAGCCGTTGAAATGCCCCTGCTGATTGCACGAAATCTTTTTCATATTCCTCAGCCCCCGTGGCACCCAAGATCACGATCACCGGGTTGGTGGAAACTGTGGAGGCAATGGATGGAATGACCGTGGTGAGAAATGCAAACAACAGGGTCAAACAGTACAGAAAGAAGCGGCTAGAGCGATGCGGCGCGCACGGAGTGACGCGCCCTACCTGGGTGGCGGAAGGAAACGTCGATAATGGAGACACTTGATTCTCCTGGAAAGTCATGGATCGGGGGTGATGTGTCATCGAAAAATGGTTTTCGGAAAGGATGAAGTTCATTAGGTCAAGGAAGCCCTCTCAATCTGCGCAGTCCCCATTCCGCACAAAAGCAGATGATCACGAACAAAAACCAGAGCGGACTGGACCAGAGCGGGATGAAGACAGTCTCTTGCACCGGGGCCTTTTGTGAAGGGAGCTTGGCGGCCCACGATTTTAAATCATCGACCGGAACGGTTGATCCACCGCTCCGCCTCGAAATGTCCGAAAGCAGTTGATGATTGGGATCCAACACCCGGAACTCCTCGCTCAGGAACTCGGTTACGAATGCGGTTTCCTTGTAGCTGACGATGCTTCCGTTGGTGCCGAGCAGTTGCGCCTGCACCAGATAAACCCCGTTTGAAGGCGGGATAAAAAGGCTTTCGTAAGTCCCCAACTCCCTCAGGCTTGGTTCGGGACGGAGTTCCAGAAACGGTCTGGAGGAACCGCCGCTCCTGACTCGGAACAAAACCTCGGCTTCGGATTCGTCCGCGAACGTTTTATCCTTGGCCATGGCTTGCAACACCACCGCCCCCGGCTGGGATGAAATCTCCGCAGGGGGTGGCGATACACGGATGGTGAATCGTTCAGGCACATCCGTCACCAGCCATCGGATCATTTGTCTCCAGGCCTTGTTCATGTCTGCCATCTTCCCTTCATCTTGAAAACCCCAGCGCCAGACATCTCCGATTGCGAGTGCGGCGGATTTGCCGTGGCCGAAACGTTGGACGAGAAATGCCGGCAGTTTTGAACCATCCCTCCCTGTGGCGCCTGCCAGAGTTAGAGCACCCGGTTTGGTGGAAGGAAGCCAGTTGAAAATCTGAAACGGCGGCATCTCCTCAATCCGTGCCCGTTCGTCCGCCTCGTTGAGCCGCAGTCGGAGCCACGGCTGCAACCACCCTTCGCGGGTTAGCTCAAATTTTTGGTCCGGAACCTCAGATAATTGCGGTCGTGAAAGATGCACCGGCAAAATTGTTTCAATCGGGGTTTTCGCGTACCCGCCGTGCTGAAAGCTGTCCAGCCCGCCCAGCATCAAAAACCCGCCTCCACGCTGGGAGACAAATTTTTGAATCAACAAGAGCTGATCGTGGGTGAAGAACGCCGCCTCCAGATCGTCGATGATCAGTGCGTGATAACCATATAGATCCTCGGCGACAGAAGGGAAGCCGCCCTGCAATTCAGCCACCGTCCGGGTGTTGACCCGGATCAAGACCGGTTGATCATAACGTTCAGCCTCGCCATCGCCAAAACCGCGGAACAACGGATTACTCGATTCCCCGCTGCGCCCTCGAAATTGAAATTTCGGTTCACGTTTGGCGATCCGGATAAGCGCCGGCATTTCCAGCAAAGGATCCTCCGAAAGAGCCCGACTCAAAAATTTGTGTTCCCAGTTCGGCCTGCCGCTCACATAGAGGATGCGGAACGGTTCACTGCGCCGGACCACGACGGCTTCGGCCGTGTTGTTGACCGATGTGGCCTCCTCTTTCTCCAGCTCCGGACGGCTCAATCGGACTCTGGCCTGGATCAAGGAGATTCCCGGCTTGAAGGTGGGGATCTGGAAACGAAAGGATTGGTCTTCCAGGTCGTTTTTCAACGGCAGCGTTTCGGTTTTCAAAAGCTCAGGTTTGTCCAGCAAATTGGAGGACTGGTTCAGAGG
>Ga0163152_10004593_pt1 | contig 16950 bp, 8 predicted proteins | sample OliLakLV19MP8IB2_FD_148635 | JGI IMG/M metagenome (GOLD analysis project Ga0163152, IMG submission 148635) | Freshwater microbial mat bacterial communities from Lake Vanda, McMurdo Dry Valleys, Antarctica - Oligotrophic Lake LV.19.MP8.IB-2 | ecosystem: Environmental > Aquatic > Freshwater > Lake... | reverse complement strand
TTTCGCAGCTCTCTGTCGGGTGCATACCTGACGAGGCTTGCGCGTCAGACGCTGCCGTCGTGCGAAAAACTCCGACGCGAATAAGAACAGGCACGGCTCGCAGATTTTTTGCCGTCGTGAAATTTGGGGGATGACGTGCGACTACGCAGCACTGGCCAAATCCCAACTTTCGTCCCGCAGCGGCTGCGACGAGGAGTTGATGGAGAATAGTGTTCAGGGCGATAGAGCGGCATTTGAGCGACTCTACGCGCGTCACTTCGGTCGTCTGTACACTCTGGCGTTTCGCATCATGCGCTCTCACTGCGATGCCGAGGACATCGTCCAGGACACATTCTATAGCCTGTGGCAGCGAACGTCGCATGATCGCATCGCCCACGTTTTGCCGGCCCGATGGCTGGCCACCCTCGTGCGCCATCGTGCGATCGATTTTTTGCGTTCAAGGATGCGCGTGCATAAACTCGCGTCCGCGATCAGTGAAGAGCAGGAACGCTGGAACGAGCCGCCTGGCATCGTACTAGCGAGCAGCGAACGTGCGAACGCCGTGCAATCTGCCATTGGATTGTTGAGGGACGGAGAGCGGCAAGCAGTCCTGTGCGCGTTTTTCGACGGGCTGACGCACTTGGAAATCTCCGCATCGCTTTCGCTCCCGATTGGAACCGTCAAGGCGAGAATCCGCCGCGGGATCGCGCGACTGCGGCCCACGTTGAAGATTTATCGCGAGGCTGGCATTTGGACCGCCAGCTATTCCACGATCACGACCAGAACGGTCGATGCCCGTACCCCCTCAACATCCACGTAACCAGCCGGCCTCGGCCGCGTGCTGAATGATGTCCACGCGGCTGCGCAACTGCAATTTCTCCATCGACCTTGCTTTATAGGTTTCGACGGTTTTGAGGCTGACATCGAGTTGGGCGGAAATTTCTTTGTGACTGTGACCCTTGGCCACGAGGCGCAGCACTTCGGCTTCGCGTTTGCTTAGCTCCAAGAATGGACCCGCCGCACTCGAACCCGAATTTACTACCAGTTTGCCCGCCACCCGCGGATCGACGTAAACGCCGCCGCCGGCGACGGCGCGAATGGCATTAATAAGTTCGCCCGCGGCCGCGCGTTTCAATAAATAACCCGTGGCACCTGCGACCAGGAGTTCGTTGATATAACTCCTGTCCTCATGCACGGTGAGCGCGAGAATCTTAACGTCAGGGCAGACCTGTTTGAGGTGGCGGGTGGCTTGCGCTCCATTGAGCTCCGGCATCGAAACATCGAAGATTGCAATGTCCACGGCAAGATTAGGTAGGCGTAACGTCGCCTCCCGGCCATCCGAGGCCTCGCCGACCACGTGCATGTCTTTTTCGGCGTTGATCAGGGCTTTCAAGCCGGCGCGGACGACCGCGTGATCGTCGGCCAAAAATATCCGTAGCTTGCTCATATTACATTTCCCCGGCGGAGAGAGGGAGATGCACATACAGGGTGGTGCCCCGACCCGGAATGGACTCGATACTGAGTTTTCCACCCGAAGCTCTGGCCCGCTCCATCATCCCCAAGAGGCCTAGCGTTTGGGGGCTCCGGCTGCTGAGTGTTGTTTCGACGTCGAATCCGACCCCGTCATCTTCAATAATCACCTGCACATGGTCGTCTCGCCGTTCCACCACGACGCTGGTGCCGTGGCAGCGAGCGTGTTTCGCGATGTTCGTCATCGCTTCCTGCACGATGCGATACACAGTTGTCTCCAATTCGCTGGGCAGACGCGACCCATTCAGCGCCGCGCGATAAAAGGCGGCCGGAACCTTGGTGCGGGCTGACCAGTTTTCGAGATAGTTGGCGAGCGCGCCCGCAAGCCCGAGGTCGTCAAGCGCGGTCGGCCGTAGTTCGAGCGAGAGATCGTGCACATCCTTGCTGATGCTTCCCGCGATATCCTCCAGTTGTTGCAGGTCGGCGTGGCGTGCAGGTGCGAGTTCCGGCTGCAGCGCTTTCAGACCCAGCATCAGCGCTGTCAGTTGCTGCCCGACTTGATCGTGGAGTTCACGTGAGATGCGTCGTCGCTCTTCCTCCCCGGCGCTCCCCAGTCGTTGCAGCAACTGCTGTCGGGCATGCTCGGTTTCCTGGCGCGTCGCGATCTCCCCTCGCAATTGCGCGTTGGTTGTCGCCAATTCCGCCGTCCGCGTCACCACCCTCGACTCGAGTTCTTGCAACGTAGTCCGCAGGCCTTCTTCCGCTCGCTTGCGTTCCGTGATGTCGATGCTCGCTCCCACCCATTCACGCACCGCTCCCGTCTCGTCGATCATCGGGATCGCGCGCGACAACCAATGGTGAACCTCGCCGTCCGCAGCCAGCGACCGGTGTTCGTGTTCAAAGAAGCGTTTTTCGGCCACAGCGCTTTGCCACGCTTTCAGCGTCTGCTGGTGTTCATCGTCGGAGATGGCGCTCATCGGCCAGCTACCCGGTGTGGGTGTGGTCATAGCCCGCATCGGAGCGCCGCTGTTTTTTAGCTCCAGCATCGATTTTCCGTCGCCGGATATCCGCCACACCGCGTTCATCGTCGCCCGAACTAACGTGCGATAACGCTCCTCGCTGAGCCTCGACGCGTCGTCCGCGCGTTTCAAATACGTGATATCACGCGCCACACTCAAGAGGACCAGCGGCGTGTCGCGCGACTTGCGGATGGCATTGATGGCTACATCCCACCACTTCGGCTTGCCGCGAAAGGTGCGGCAAAATCCGCGAAATCGGCCAATTTCACCGTCACGACCGGCGCTCAACGCCGCGCGCGCCAGCGCCCGGGTGGGCTCGTCCGGCCAGATCGAAATCCAGTCGGCGTCGAGAACGGCGGTGACGTCGTCGACTTCCATCGCGGCCAGCCCGTTGGCGCTGATCCATTTCACGCGACCCCCCAGATCGAGCACCATCACACAGTCTGGCGAAGCCCCGATGATGCTCTGCAGGAAGTCTTCGTTCTTGCGAAGCGCCTCTTCAAACGCGCGCTTCTCGATCGCAAGCGCCGCGGTTTTCGCCATGACCCCGACGATTTCCCGCTCCCGGTGAGTGGGAGGGCGCCGCTCTCGAAAGTACGTGCCAAACGTGCCGAGCACCGCACCCGCCGATGACCGGATTGGCATCGACCAGGCAGCGCGCAGCCCAAGTCCCAACGGCAGGGTTTTCAAAGCAGCCCAGTTGGGATCGTTTTCGATATCTGTGGTCACGATCACTTCATTGTGAAAAGCCGCAGCACAAAAGGTCCCGATGTCCGGCCCGATGCTGACACCGTCGACCGCCTGATTGTAGCTATCGGGGAGGCTTGGGGCCGCACCGTGCCGCAAGCGTTTCCCGTCTTCGTCCAAAAGGAGAATGGCGGCGATAGCGCGGCCTTCGAGGTCGGTTTCGACCACGTCAATCAGAGCAGTCAATACAGCGCTGAGGGGTTCGCCACCAACCAATGCCTGTAGAGCGCGATTCTGTCCGGCAAACATCGTACGAGATTGAACTCCCTGTGTACTTGATTCAGCCGGGGACAGCGGGTCGGGTGGTGCTGATCGTAATTCAGGTCGCTGGACCTGTTGGGGCGGGAGTATGGTTTGCGACGGGGGCATGAAAAAGCGCGCGAACTCTTCGCGGGAAAAGGGATGATACGTCTCTCGCTACGGTGCGAAAAAAGAAGTACTTTCTAGAAAGGTCATCGGAGAATTGCCGGTTGAACTATCCGGCTGAACGGGGTCAGGATGGGTCTTCCCCTGGCGCATCGGTTGCCTGCTCCGGTACCCGGCCAGCTTGGTCAGAAATTTCACCTCCATGTTCCCGCATGCCGTCGTGTCTCTAATTACATTGCCGAAATCGATGTGTCCTCCAGGAGTGCAATACGTGCGACTGATGTGATTTTAACTTTGGCGCAGCAGCGCCGGTAGGGCCCGACCTCCGGGCGGGCCGCTCAGAAATGCGACTACCAACGGCCCGCCCGGAGGTCGGGCCCTACCCTCGGAAAAGCCCAATCTCATGTGCGTTCGCTAACAAATCGGCGATAACTGCGGCGGTGGATTTTCGCTCGACCGGAGGGCCCGGGCCCGGCTCCATCGGCTGAGCTTCCCGGCGTCGTCTACCTGCTCGCATTCCCTGCCGCAGGCAGGCAGAGGACGCGTCCACCAACCCCTTGCACCCTGTGAACCGACTCCTCCTCCATCCCCTGCTTTCCCTCTGGCTGGTTTTGTTCACCGGTGCGAAGGCCGTCAGCGCCGCGGAGACAGGCTCCGGGACGGTCGAAGGCCGCGTTTACAATCCCGCCAACGGCGAGTATCTCGAGACTGTGCGCGTCACCGTCGAGGGGACCGCGATCGAGGAATTTACAGATTCCGACGGCCGCTACCGGCTCGATGGTGTGCCCGCCGGCACGGCGCGCGTGAAAGCATTCTTCACCGGGCTCGTGCCGCAGACGTTGCCGGTGGTCGTGGCCACGGGCCAGGTGGTGCAGCAGGATTTTAACCTCACGCGGGCCGGTGCGCCCGCGGGTGATGGCACCGTGAAAATGGACGCGCTGGTCGTCGCGACCTCAAAGGAAATGGACGGCGCCGCCATCGCAATCAACGAGCAGCGGTTCGCGCCGAACATCAAGAACGTCGTCTCCACCGACGAATTCGGCCACATCGCGGAGGGCAATATCGGCGAGTTCATGAAGTACCTGCCGGGCGTCACCATCGAGTACGGCGGCGGTTACGCGCGAGGCATCTCGCTCAATGGCGTGCCGCCGGCGTACGTGCCGATCACGGTCGACGGCTTCAATCTCGCGAGCACGGGCGGGGACAATAACACGGGTCGTGCGGCGCAGGTCGACATGGCGTCGATCAATAATATCGCGCGCATCGAGGTGTCGTTCTCGCCCACGCCGGAGTCGCAGGGCTCCGCGCTCGCCGGCACGGTTAATATGGTTCCGCGCAGCGCGTTCGAGCGCGCCAAGCCGGTCTTCACCAGCACGGTGTCGCTGGTGATGCGCGACAACGCCCGCGATTTCAACAAGACCCCGGGTCCGCGTGAGCACGCGACGCGCAAGGCGCACCCGAGCGTCGACTTCTCCTACGTTATGCCGGTCAACGACCGCTTCGGCTTCACCGTCACCGGCGGCTTTGCGCGGCAGTACACCGCGGAGGATTTTGTGCAGCTGGCGTGGCGCGGCGCTTTTGCTGCGACCAACGGTATTGCCTTCCCGAATACGACCGTCGACCAGCCGTATCTCTCGACGGTCGTGGTGCGGGATGCGCCCAAAGATACCGTGCGCCGCGCCTTCGGCTTCACCGCCGACTACAAGCTCACCCGCACCGACCGGCTCTCGTTTTCGTTCCAGTATTTTACCTTCAATGCCGACACCACGTCCCGCGCGCTCACTTTCAACGTGAATCGCGTGGCCCCGGGCGACTTCAGTCCGACCTTCACTCACGGTGCCGTGGGTCTCGGCGACATGCAGCTCGCGGCGGGCGGGCGCGATCGCATTAACCGCACGTTTATGCCGACGTTCACCTGGCGGCACAATGGACCGGTGTGGCGAATGGAGGCCGGCGTCGGTCACTCGCAGGGTACCAATCGGATCCGCGATATCGACAAGGGATTCTTCAATAACTCGGTGTCGCGCCGCACGGGCGTGACGGTCTCCTTCGACGATAATTTCTACCTCCGGCCCGGCCGGGTCACCGTCACCGATACGGCCGGCGCGGCGGTCGATCCCTACCGCCTGAGCAGCTACTCGCTGGTCTCCTCCAATACCATCCAGAACGACACGATGGATCTGCAGCGCAGTACCTACGGCAACCTCCGGCGCAATTTCGATGGGCGCATCCCGATCACGCTCAAGGCCGGCTACGATGTGCGCCAGCGCGTACGCGACCTGCGCGGCGGCACGCGGCCGTTTAGTTTCGTCGGCGCCGATCGCCGCGGTTCGACCACGCCGATCGGCAATGACGACAGCCCAGCGCCCTACCTCGATCCCAGTTTCTCGCAGCGCACGTTGCCCTTCGGCTTCCCGCGCGCCCAGTGGGTGAGCAACGAGCGGCTCTGGGCGCTCTACCAGGGCAACCCCAACGTCTATACGGTCAACCCCGATGCGTGGTACCGCTCGGAGGTGAGCCTTTCGAAGCACGTCGAGGAAACCGTGTATGCCGGTTTCTTGCGTGGCGATACGCAGTTCATGGCAAACCGGCTCAAGCTCACCGGCGGCGTGCGCGTCGAGCAGACCACTATCGACGCTGAAGGGCCGTTGACAGATCCGACCCGCAACTTTCAGCGCGCCGCCAATGGCAATGTCATCCTCGGCGCCAATGGCCAGCCGCTCCTCCTGCTGCCGACGAGCGATGCACTCGGCGTCTCGCGCCTTACGCTCATCGACCGCGGCGCCCGCGTGAATAAGGAGTATCTGCGGCTCTTCCCGAGCCTCAACGCGAGCTATAATATCCGCGAGAACCTCATCTTCCGCGCGGCCGTCTACAAGTCGATCGGCCGGCCCGACTTCAATCAATATACCGGCGGCCTCACCGTCCCCAACACGGAGAATGCGCCGAGTGCGACCAACCGCATCACGGTTAATAATGCGGCCATCAAGCCTTGGGATGCGAAGTCGCTCAAGGTGCGCCTCGAATACTATTTCGAAGGCGTCGGCCAGGTGTCGATCGGCGCGTTTCGCCGTGAGATCAAAAACTTTTTCGGCACGACCGTATTCACCCCTACGCCGGAGTTTCTCGCGCTCTACAATCTCGATGCCACGACCTACGGCGTTTTCGATGTCTCCACGCAATACAATCTGCCGGGCACGGTGCGGATTGAGGGATTCGAATTCGATTACAAGCAGGCGCTCACCTTCCTGCCGCACTGGGCGCGGGGCATGCAGGCCTTCGTCAACGGCAGCAGTCAGCGGAACATCGGCGACGAGAATGGCGACTTCGCGGGCTTCGTGCCGAAGAGCGCCAACCTCGGCATCAGCTTGACGCGGCCGAAGTATAATCTCCGCGCGAATTGGAATTATGCATCCCGCCAGCGCGTCAATGCCATCGCCGCCGGGCCGGGCATTGCCCCGGGCACCTTCACGTGGAACAGCGAGCGGCTCTATTTGGATGTGTCGGGCGAGTTCACCCTCACGAAAAATTTCACGCTCTTCGCCAACCTGCGCAATGTCACCGGCGTATACGACGACGTGATTGTAGAGGGGCCGAATACGCCGCCGATCGCGCAGCTCCGCTCCCGATTCGACCTCGGCTCGCTCTGGACGTTTGGCGTGAAAGCACGTTTCTAATTTCCCCCCCCGAGGTTGGCCCGCTTGCTTCGGTTCGCGCCCGGCCTCGGCCTCCGCGTCTCGGCGCTGGTCAGGCGTGGGGCCGAGGGATCATGTCATGAATCGTGACATCGAGGCATACTAAGGCGGCGTCGCATTCGTCCGTAAACCGAGCTCCCGCAATAATATCACCTTTTCGAAATCAGCCCGGGCAGCTCAGATGGCTTCCCGCTCACGATGAGAAAGTCGCAGTCGAACGCCGCGAAGACCTTGCCTAGGGATGCATCCGCCACGGCCCGGCCGGACCCTCGCGGGCTGCCAGTTGAGGCCACTTGGCCCCACCGCGACGGAATTCCCGTGTTCCGCTGGGACTCCCCTGCACGCATGCCATCATCACTACTCCGGCGGATTCCTCCGGTGCTTTTGCAGCTTGTCATGTCCTTGCGCCCCGGACCCAGGGTGTTCTTCCCGGATGATGCCAGCCTTCCCCCAATTCCAATGGGGTCGGCATCCGCATTGCCCATTTCGAAACTTGCTCGATGTTCTTTCATATTATGGCCTGCGCGCTCCCTGACGCCCTGACGGCGCCTTCTCCCGGAGTGCTTGAACGGCTTTGTTGCCTCCACCGTCCCTCCGGGCGGTTCCGGGCGAAGCGACCTTTCCCGGGTGGGTTTGTTCTGACTTCTCCCACTGAAGTCCCATGGCTTTTCACGGCGCACTGAAATATCCGGTTTAGGTCGCTTTCCCGTGTTCGGTTTCTGGTTCGGCCGGTGTTATCCAGAGTGAGCTATGTCATCGGATTCCGAGCTGTTGCGCCTTTACGCCCACGAACGCTGTGAACGTGCATTTGCGGAACTCGTACGCACGCATATCGATCTCGTTTACTCGGCGGCTATCCGTCGGGTGGGCGGCGATCCGCACGCGGCGGCCGAGGTTACTCAGGAGGTGTTCACGTCAATGGCTCGTCACGCAGCCGATCTCTCACGTCATCCCGTGCTCAGTGCTTGGCTGCACACATGCACGCGTAACGCGGTGTTCAACCTGCGTCGCCGTGAACGCCGGAGGGAACTGCAGAAGCAACAGGTGTACGCCATGCAAGATCAACCCGACTCGGAAACGCGCTCCTTGGCCTGGGAGGAGATCCGCGGCGTGCTCGATGAGGCGTTGGATACGTTAAGCGAGAACGATCGCCAAGCGATCATCCTGCGGTTTTTTGAGGAGCAGTCGTATCCTGTCATGGGTGAAAAACTCGGCCTGCGCGAGGCCACGGTTCGGCGACGAGTCGATCGGGCTTTGGAAAAGCTTCGGCTTCGCCTTCAACAAAAAGGGATCGCGTCGACCGCGGCGGTTTTAAGCGGTGCCTTGAGCACGCACTCCGTCCTGGGTGCGCCAGCGGGGTTGGCTGGAGTCGTGGCGGCTACCATCGCTGCGACTCCGTTTCTCGTGCCCCCTCCTTTGATCGGCCTGCTTCACTTTATGAGCGTAACAAAACTTACCACAATCGTGGCCGGACTAGTGATCATCGTTGGAGGTGTTGTGTTTCTGATGCCGCGATCCTCGGAACCAGAGGTACTCGCAATTCCCGCGGCGACGGCGCAGCCGGTGGTAACGCTCCTCGAGCGGGAGACGCCTCTCCAGGAAAAGTTGGCCGGTGTAGTGAAAGATTATCACGACAACGGGGGCGGCGTCTCGTCAGCAACAGCTGAGGCCGAAGCCAAGATTGCAGCGCTACGGGATGTATTGGCGCGGTTGCCCGAACAGGGCATTCCTGAATTGAAACTTGCAACGAATGCCGACTGGCACCTGGCCGTGGAGGGCGCTTTGGAGACGGCGGAGGATTATCGGCGGGCGCTGGGAAAGCTTCGCGCCCGGGCTGAAAGCCAGTTGGCGAAACGGGTGCAGCCGGCCTTGCGCGAATATCTGCAATCGAACGGGGGTGTATTTCCAACGAATACCCAGGAACTGCAATTGTTCGTTGGCGGTGAAGTCAATCGCGAGATGCTCGGACGCTATACAATCGTCCCCGCAAGTGAAATCAAGAACGTGCGGATGGGCGGTGAATGGGCGATCACGCAGCGGGAGCTCATCGATTCAGACTACGACTCGCATTCGGTGATCGGCCCCAATGGTTTTGGGGCGACAACTTACACCGTCTCCAAGCAGCGCGAGGGGGCCAAAATAATGCCGGCGATCAGAGCCTACAAAGCGGCCCACGGAGCGAATCCGGCGGATATTCTCCAAGCGTTGCCTTACGCGGTGACGCCTGAGGAAAAGGCCATTATCGAAAAATGGTCGAGGCGCGCGAAAGTGGAACCTTGAGGAGACTTGGAAACCGGAGGGTGGCTCGCGAATCTCGTGAGAAGAATAGACATTAAAAGACGCGTAGCGCCGAAGCCATCCAGCTGGATCACCACGCCCGGCAGAGTCGGGCTCGTGCTGACCGTGTGTTTAACCAACCCGACCGTTGCAGCGACCCAACCGGCGCAGCGCGGTTGGCGAACCTGTCGGCGCGAGTCCTCGTCGGCGGAGTCGCTGGAACGCCGAACGCAGGAGTGGTGGTCAACGGCACGGCCAATGCGCGGGTTCTCATCCGTGCCGTCGGTCCCGCACTGGGCGCATTCGGTGTGACGGACCGTCTGGCCGCTCCCGTCCTCGATCTCGCGCGCAATGGCAGCTTGGTCAGAAGCAATGGCGCCTGGCTCGCGTCGGATGCCGCGACGTTTGCCAGCGTAGGAGCTTTTGCTCTTCCCGCCGGCAGCCGCGACGCGGCGCTGGTCATGAATCTGTCGAACGGCAATACGAACGCCATGGTGCGGGCGGTCGACGGCGGAAACGGCGTCGCCCTGCTCGAGGCATACGACGCGGCGACGGCCTCGGAAACCGGCCGGTTGTCGGGCCTTTCCATGCGCGCGCGTAGGGACTGGCTCAGGGGTGCTCATCGGTGGCTTGAATGTGCAGGGCGAAGGAACACTGAACCTGCTGCTGCGCGCCGTCGGACCGGGTCTGGTTCAGTTCGGAGTCGGTGATGCGCTCACGGATCCACAAATAACCTTGTATCGTGGATCAACCGTCTTCGCCAGCAATGACGACTGGAGCACCGGATCGAACTCGACGGCACTACAATCCGCTGCAGCAAGCGTGGGTGACTTTGCGCTTACCGCCGGCAGTAAAGATGCGGCACTCCTGACTTCTCTGCCCGCCGGAAGTTATACCATTTGGTGAGTGGCGTCGGGGCAGCGACGGGCACGGCGCTGCTCGAGTTTTACGTGGTCCCGTAGCTCATTCGACGCCGGGGGCCGATGGACAATTCCGCTGCAGCAAAAGAGCCCATGACGCTGAAGGCAGGGTACGGCGCCGCTCCCGAACGTCGGAGAGGTAGCGTCAGACCAGCGACCGGTGTGATTTTGACTTTAGCGCTGCAGCGCCGGTAGGGCCCGACCGGCGTTGCCACGCCAAAGTCTAAATCAAAACGAGCCCTTCACCCCGAAGGTCCACAACGATGAATAGTCGTCACGTTGGCGGAAGCGCGCGTAACGCGGTGTGTCCGGGCCGTAGATCTTCGTGTCTTCGGTCGCGCCACCGACATTTCGAATACTGAGGAAGAGTCCCAGCGAGCGCTTAAGGTAGTACTCGCCACTCACGTCAATATAGAGCCGCTTCGGCCGGTAATTATACGTGCCCTCCTGGAGGCCTCGACCGACCACCGCCGCGCGTCGCTGGATGCCGCGATAGTTTTCGTTGATGCGCAGGTTGAACTTGGGCCGGGTGAGACTCAGCCCCCAATTGACCGTGAACGGGTTCATGTCCTGGAAATAATCGAACGACTTCTTCGCGCGCTGAGAACTGTAATTGGCGGAGAATTGCACCCCGCGCGCCCAGTTGGGCAGAAAGGTGAGCGCCTGGCGGTAATCGACCTCGATACCCTTCATCCGGATCGGATCGCCGACGTTGAACTGCGTGACGACCTGGTAAATACCATACGTTTCTTCGTCGAGGTCGTAAGCAGCGAGAAACTCCGGGGTCACGCGCGACGTCACGTTGCCAAACATATTGTCGTAATCGCGCACGAAATACGCGACCGACAGCTGGCCGACTTTGCCGAAATAGTATTCGAGGCGGGTCATGTAGGTCTCCGCCTGCCATGCCTTGATCGAGACGTTGTTTACGGTGATGCGGTCGTTGGGATTCACGACTTCCGTGTTCGGGAGCGTCAGGCCGCCGGCATATTGATTGAAGTCCGGACGGCCGACCGTTTGGTAATACGCCACGCGTCCGATGACGTTCTCCCAGAAGTTATAGCTGACGTTCAAACTGGGAAAGAGCCGCAGGTATTCCTTCTTCGCGTTGTAGCCGCGATCGAGCAGCGTGAGTTCCGAATAAGCCAGGCCGGCGTTGGTCGGCACGATCAACTGCGGCTGACCAGCTGCATTGCGCACGACGTTGCCACTGGCATCGCGTTGATACGCGCCGGTCGGATCCGTGAGCGGGCCTTCCGCCTTGATGTTCGTCTGCTCGGCCCGCAAGCCGGCCACGATTTTCATCCGATACTGGAATAACGAGGTGTCGGCGCGCAGAAACGCGGCCGTGATAATCTCGTTGGCCCGGCGGGAGAAACTCGCGTTGGCGCGGTAGTCGGCGTTGGGGTTGCGCGTCCAATTCCCCGGATTCGCCTGATAGTCCGACCAGAGTTTTTTGTTATTCACCTGCTCCTGTTTCGGCATCCCGAAATCAGGTAACCGCTGCGAAAAGGCCTCGTCGATGAAGCGTTGCGGGCTGTCATCGTTGACGAGTCCCGCCTGCGTGAACGGGGTCGTGCTGGCGCGCCGATCCGCGCCAACATAGGTGTAGGTCTCGAGATTTCCACCCGGTCCACGCAGGTCGCGGACCTTGTCGCGGATGTCGGCCCCAACCTTGACCGTTAACGGCATGCCCCGGACATCGAAGTCGCGCCTGACATTCGTGAACACCTGCCTGACGGTGTCGTAAGTTTTCTGCCGGTTACTGTTGGCCGAGATGAGGGAATAGCTATCGAGGTCCGTGGGATCGATCTCTTTGCCTTGATAATCGCGGACGGTGATTTTCCCGGGCCGCAAATAAAAGATGTCGTCGAATTGAATGGAGACGTTGTCCCGCCGGGCGGTCATCCCGTTAAACGCCCCGAGGTCGATATCCTGATAGTGAATACGTGAGTTGCCATACGCGACGCCCGAATCAGATTTCCACACCGGGCCCTCATGCATCCAGCGCAGCGAGGGCGAAACGGTGCGGCCAGGGCGGATACGCCCGCCGTTCGCGAGGGTGAGTTGCCCCGTGTTCGGCGCCGTCCCCGTCTCCGGAAAGGACGCCAGCTGGCCCCACGTGTGGTCCTGTCCCCAGTTGCCGGGCGAAACGCGGTTGATCGTGAAGGTCTGCGTGCGCGTGGCGAAGTTCTCTTTCAGCATCCCGTACTGAAACCCGAACGAGAGTCGGTTGTAGCGGCTCGGGCGCCAGTCCACCGTGGTGGCGAACGAGTGCCGGGTCGTGTGCTTACCGCTATCGCGCCAGGAATAAGTCGTCAGGTAAGGATTGTCGGGCGTGGTGTCGGGAAACCAAGTGCCCGTGCCGGTCGGGTCGGCGGTCGCGGACTGGTTCGTCGCCGTGTGCGCGCCGCGCCACTGCATCGCGGTGTTGGGCTGAGGTGTATATTGGAGGGAGTAGCCGGCCGAAACGCTGAAACCAAAATTCTTGGTGACCGGGACTACCGCGGAAAGGTCGAAGCCCGGATTCACCTTACGCGTCCACTCGCCCCAGCGTGGTCCCGGCGTCTTTTTGAACGATGCTTCCGCGTCCTTGAACATCCATTGCACATTATAGGTGGTGATCGGCTTGCTGCGCTCAAACGCGCTTCTGGGCACGAAATTCACGGAACCCGCCAGCGCCGCTCCCGGAGTGTCCGGTGTGGGCGACCGGTTGATCTCCACGCGGGAAATGTTGTTGATGGAAACTTGGTCGAGTTCCACGGCGCGGCGCGTGCCGGCGCCCGCCGCGCTGGCCATTTCGAAACCACCCATGGAAATCGGCACATTGTCCGCCGGCACGCCATTGATCGAAAAACGCCGCGCGTCGCCGCCCGTATAATCGCTGGTGATTCCGGGCAGGAATTTCATGAACTCGCCGATGCTGCCGTCGGCGATCGTGCCGAATTCGTCGGCCGACACGACGTTGGTAATGTTGCGCGCGAACCGCTGTTCGTTGATCGCGATCGCCGCGCCCTCCATTTCTTTGGACGAGCTGATCACGAACGTCTCAAGCTGCACTACATCGCCGCTGGCAGCCGCCGCTTTGCCGCCGCCGACCAGCGTTACGTCGCGCGTTACGGTTTGCCCGGGCAGCACGGTCACGATTTCCGTCTGCGACCCCAAACCCGTGTAGAATACCACCAATCTCACAGTGCCGGCGGGTACGTTGGTGATGCGATATTGCCCCGTGCTGTCGGTCAGCGCCTCGACTCCGCCCCCTTCCAGGGTCAGGCGCGCCTTTTCCAGGTATTCGCCTCGGCGAGGATCGAAAACTCGACCTTCGATCACTCCGGTGGCCGGAGCTTGGGCGGGCGCCAGCGAAGCAAACAGCAATCCGCACAAGAGCGCGGCGAGACGGATCAGATCCGCGGGGTAACGTTGGGGGGAGGTCATGTTCAGGGGGTGGCGAGCGTGCCCACGCAACGCGTTTTCAGCGTAAGCAGGGTGAAGTCCGGCCAGAGCGCAGGATGAGGGTGAGGTTAGCCGGCGCCGCCGAGTCACTGGCGGCGCGGAAGCCCAAAGGCTAGGCGCAGAAACCGCCCCGACAAGTAAATAACCGGATACTTTGCCGGTTCCGCCGCGAACGTTGAAGGTACTGACATTGCCACCCTGGGCGCGGTCACATCTGATACTGAATCGATGAGATCGATCCCCTGGGACCACGGTCGCCCGCGGCCGCATCTCCGCCGCTATTTGGCTCAATTTAAAATCAGGGCCGATCCGGGCAGATCCGTGGTTCACCTGGCTGAGTCCGAGATGACGTTCATCCTGTCATCTTGTCACGGCGGCTCGAGCTCGGTTGCCGAAGACGAGAGACAGGATGGACAGGATGGACAGGATGACAGGATGAATTCTACGCATCGCGACGCCTCACCTGCGTTCAATCCATCGGCTTGGGGACAAGCCGATCCACCTCGGCAACTCATGATCAGGGCCGATCCGTTGTTCACTTGCTCGAGGCGCGGTCTCGAACCTTCACCACCGCACCGGCTCAGACCCTATGCGTCATCTCGGTGATCTGCTTGGTCGCGATGCCCATCGGGCGGTCCAGCGGCACGCCGGCGCAACTCAGAAGCGTGGTGAGCAGGTCGCCTTGGTTTCCGCGCACATTCGTCAAATAGCGCCCGGTGTTAATCGTGCCACCGCCACGGCCAGCGACGATAAACGGCAGATTCTCGCGAGCGTGTTTGTTGCCATCCTCCAGGCCCGAGCCCCACATCATGATGGAATTGTCCAGCAGCGTACCGTCGCCTTCGCGGATGCTTTGCATCCGTTTGATCATATAGGCGAATTGCTCGATGTTGAATGCCGTGATGGCGGCGACCTTCCGCACCTTCTCCGCATCCTGCGCGTGGTGAGTCTGGGAGTGATGCGTGTCCTTGAATCCAAGCTCCGGATACGAAACTCCGTTCGGGGTGGAACCAATATAGGTGCTGACGCGCGTGGTGTCCGTCTGGAACGCGAGGACGTTCAGGTCACACATCACCTGCATGTACTCGCTACGTTTATCGCCCAACGGAATCTTGATTTCGATCGCCGGGGAATCCGACGCATAACGTTTACTCGGGCTGACGCCCGCCTTCTCCAGCGCCGCCTCTTTTTGCCGGAATTCGATCGCGGCAATGCGCCGCTCCACCGAGCGCACGCTGTCCAGGTATTCGTCCAGCTTGTGCCGATCGCCCTGGGGCAACGTACGCCGCAGGTCCTTCGCACCGCCGAGCACGAGATCCAGCATTTTGCGGTCCAGCGCCTCGGTCTGCGCGGACTGACCGGGTTTCCGGCCTCGGCCCGCCTGGTCGGTCGTAGCGAAGAGGCGGTTGAGCACGCTGCGCGGATTGGTCTCGGCCGGCACGGCCTGCGTGGCGGAGCGGTAGCTGCAATGCGAATAATACCCCTCGTTCAGCCCCTCCTGGTTCTCCTTGTGCGTCTGCGGCATGGTGGCCAGTTCCAGCGACGGCAACGACGTGAGGTGGCCCACGTAGTTCGCCGCGATCTGGTCGGCCGAAATCGCAATTGCAATCTGGCTCCGGCGGTCCGCATCCGGCAACCGCGCCGTCAGCCACGTGGATAATTCCAACGCGTGCGGTGCGCCGTTGAAGGGAGAAATAGGCACGCCCGAGATGCCCTTCATCAACAAGCATTCGCTGAGCACGGGACCCAGCGACGCCAACGCCGAAGAGGGCGACGTTAGAAAACTCTCCGAACTTGCCGGCCAGAACTGATCCATGATCACCCCGTGGGGCATATACATGAACCCAAGCCGAACCGGCGGCTTGGCTGCCCTCTTCTTTTCCGGCTCAGCCCAACCCATGGATTCGAACAGCGGCAGAGCAAGGGCGACGCCGATTCCTTTCAGACAGGTCCGACGGGAAATGAGGTGGTTGCTGCTCATGGGGCGGTAGGGACTTGGGTTCTGCGTTAAAGATTCTCGGGTTGGGGCAACATTGTGGCGGGATCACCACGACCTATTATTCGATTCGACGCTGCGTGAAGGGGTAGCTCGTGACAATCTCCGTAATCAGCGTCTGCATACGATAGTCGTCTTTCGCGATGGTGTCCATCAGGCGATCCACCACGATTTCGTCGTAACCCTCAAGCGGGCGACACAAGGCGTAGGCGAGCAACTTCTCCGTCAGGTTCCGCGCCACGTCTGCCTCGCGGCCAGCGATGATCGCTTTGAGTTCCTTGGGCGACGAAAACCGTTTACCGCCCGGCAGCTCGCCGGTGGCGTCAATTGCGCCGCCCGACTCTTCCGCGTCACGCCAGCGGCCGATGGCATCGAAGTTTTCCAAGCCAAATCCGATCGGGTCGAGAATGCTGTGGCAGTTGGCGCAGGTGGGATCCGTCCGGTGCAACTCCGTGCGTTGCCGCAGGGTCAAGTTTGCGACCTTCGCTCCGTCCTGTACTTCCAAGGCCGGAACATTCGGCGGTGCCGGCGGCACGTGTTCGCCCAACACTTGCTCGAGCACCCACACGCCGCGTTTGACCGCACTCGTGCGATTGGGAAACGAGGTCACCGCCAGAATGGCGGGCATGCCCAGAATTCCCCCGCGATTGGCATCGGTCAGCGTCACCTTGCGCATGGCCGGGCCGGTGACGGTTTTCTCCAAGCCGTAGAGCTGGGCCAGGGGGCCGTTGAGATAAGTATAATCGCTGTCGACGAACGCGACGACGCTCCGGTTTTCCCGGACGATGCTTTCGAAAAACAGCCGTGGCTCCTCATACATCGCCGCGCGCAGCTCGGCGGACATGACCGGGAATTTATCGGTATCGAAGACTTTTCCTTCCAGGTCGCCCAGCCCCAGCCACTGCGCGCCGAAGCCATCGAACAACGCGCGGGACCGTGAGTCCTGCAAGAGACGCTTCACCTGCGCGCGCAGATTCTCCGGCTCGTGAAGTTTTTCCCCGTCGGCCAACGCCGCGAGCTCCGCATCA
>Ga0163152_10004592_pt1 | contig 16963 bp, 13 predicted proteins | sample OliLakLV19MP8IB2_FD_148635 | JGI IMG/M metagenome (GOLD analysis project Ga0163152, IMG submission 148635) | Freshwater microbial mat bacterial communities from Lake Vanda, McMurdo Dry Valleys, Antarctica - Oligotrophic Lake LV.19.MP8.IB-2 | ecosystem: Environmental > Aquatic > Freshwater >... | reverse complement strand
ACGGACGCCTGACACTCGACGCGTTCGTGGACGCAGCCGGAAAGGTCACAAAGTCGCTGCGCTTCGGCGACCTTCTCATCAAGAGCGGTGTGTTCACGCCCAACGACCTGTACGATGCGCTCACAGCGCAGTCGCGTGTCGTGCTCTCATCGCTCGTGTTCTATCCCACGTGCGAAATCGAATTTCGCGAAGGTGTCAATCCGCCCAAACTTGAACTGCCGGTGAACGACAGTCTCGACACTCTCTATGGTGACGCGTTCACTGAGCTGCGCCATGTGCAGATGTTTGAACGCGCCGCGCGCGCCGCACCCGCACTCGAGATCAACGAAGACGCAGTGCACCTCGCGAACAACGACTTCTACCGTGACATGCTCACACTCGTGCGCGAGTCGCCGGATTTCAATACCATCGTCGACAAGACCTCGCGGCTCTCGGCGCCCTACACCATGCGTGCGCTGTTTGAGCTTTATCTGCGTGGTGTGCTGTGCGACAGATGGAATTTTGCCCGAGGATTCCTGAGCGAGGAGAGCGCCGGAGCGCTCACGCAGATCGTGGAAGAGTCGAACTTCCTGCTGATGGAACTTGCCAACGCGGCGAAGCTCGAAGACGTTGAGGGCTGGGACGACATCGTGTTCGGGTCCAATGCCATCCTCTCGCTCGAATTGGGCGTGGGTCTCTACCTGCGTTCAGAAACGTTTGTAGAATCAAACATCCTCCGCTCGGCCGTGTTACGAAAACCCGTCCGCACGGCGGCACTCGCGCGCTTCGCGCACTCGTGGCCCGCCACGTTCGTGGAGTTCGTGCACGACGCCCTTTTTCACGGCCTGACTTACGTGCTGTTTGAACTGTTCAACAAAAAATTCACTTCCACGGAATTCGCGCGCGTACGTGTGGTGATGGACAAGATGCGCAGTGGCAAGATCGCCTGAATGCGGGTTGCCCGTGTATTGTGGAAGTTGAAAGATACCAATGATTTCGTGATGACTCGATTTTCGGAGTAAGGCTTTTCAGCAGGCCGGCCGAGAACAAAAGGGGGATGGCTGGGAGCCATTCTTCTGTCCTGGATCCGCACTCTGCCCGGGAGGTTCGCATGCCCTTTCAAGTCGCAGCCCATGGTTTCCTACTCACCGACGCCCTGCGCGAAGCATGCCTCACGGAGAGCACGGGAAAACTTCAGCCCCTCGCGGTGAAGAACTTCTCGTCGCGTTGGAAACTCTCGCTCGAACGCACCGAGCACGTGGCACACATCACCTGGGCCGATGGAAGTTTCCATGGCGACGCCACTGCAAAATCCGCCGACATGTACCAGAGCATCCATCAGGCAACGAAGAAGGCGATGGAGCAGATGAAAAAGGCGCACGACAAACGCTTTGATCACCACCCTGGAGGAGGCGCCGCTGCGCAGAAGGTCGTTGTCAGTGAGACTGACGATTGATCTTGCGATTTCGGGTGCCCGTGGAGCGCACCACGCCGACCAAACGTAACAGAAGCCCCAGTGCGGCAAGCATCACGGGCATGCTCGACCACGCGGTGCGTGGGAAAAAGGGCCCACCCGCGCCAATACTGCTCACCACGCAGCCCGACGACACCTGTTTGCCGTTGCTCTCGTCGATCTTTGTCTGGACCTTGCCCTCAAGAGCCGCGGCAAGATCGAGAAACCCCGACCCGAGCAACGAATCGCACACATCCGAGCCCGAGTAGCAGGCGCGGTAGAGCGTGTTGTACTCCGCCTCCTCGTAGAGGTGCGCGTAGTTTGATGACGACTTCAGCCGCCGGATGAGGTCTTTCGCGCCCAAGTCGTTTCGGTAAACCGAGAGCATGTAGCCAACCGCGCCCGCCACGAACGGCGTCGCCTGGCTCGTTCCGGACTTCTGTCCGAAGCGGCCGGTGCCGTCGGAGTCCTTGCCTGGCACGGTGGAGTAGATCTCCACGCCCGGAGCGCAGATGTCCACCCAGTCGCCGAAGTTCGAAAAAATCGCCTTGCCATAAATACCCCGGTGCGACGCGGTTCCCGTTGCGCACACCGACACCACGCTCGAGTACGCGGCAGGGTAAGACGGCGTGTCGGTGTTGTCGTTGCCAGCCGCCGCCACCACGATGATGTTGAGCTTTTCAAGCTGGCGGATGGCGTAGCTCATGGCCCGGCTGCGGAAGTATTTTCCGAGGCTCATGTTCACCACGTTGGTGGCGAGTTTTTCGCGGTTGCCCTTCAGTCGCAGCTCGAACAGGTAGGCGAGGCCGCGGATCTGCGAGATGTCGGCGATGCCTCCGTCCACCTCCCACTGCTTGTTGCTGTCGTACTTGGTGAGCGGTTTGACGCACTCTTCTGCACGCAGCGTGTCGGGTTGGAGGCAGCGCTCGGAAACGCGCACCGAGATGATCTTGCAGGAGGGACACACACCGAGCGTGGTGAGGTTGCCGCCGTGCTTGCTCGCTATGATCCCCGCCACATGTGAACCGTGCCCGCAGTTCGACGTGAGGTCTTCCTCGTCGTCAGTTTTTGGCTCGGGACAGGCCTGGCCGGGGCCAAGAAGGTCGGCCGCGCCGGGCTTGGGTGCAACAGTGGGATCGTTGGATTTGTCATAGGTGGCGTCGATTCCGTGCATGTCGTCGTTGTGGCCGTTGTTGTCGTCGTCAACACCGTTGCCCGGAATTTCGTATGAGTTCGTGAAGATGTTGTCCTTGAGATCCGGGTGGAAATAATCCACACCCGTGTCGAGCACAGCGACGTTCACATCGGCGAGCGCGATTTTGCGATCGTGGACCCATTTGTACGCCTCGTCGGCGCGGATCCTTTTGAGGAACTCCACCATGGGTGTGGCGTGCTTGAACTCTGGGGGAGGAACGTAACCCGAAGTTGAAGCGTCGGGATTGGCTGTGTCGAGCGCAGCGGATGCGTCAATGGCATCCGTTTCCGAGGCGTCCGTTTCTCGGGTGCCAGGAGCACGTTTTTTTGAACCCGGGGCGCCCCCGCCACGCAGTCCGCGTTCGAGCTGCGCGCTATCCAAAGACTCCAGCAGATTCGGCTCAGCCCATACGACCCCGGGAGCATTTTCGAGGGCTTTTCCCTGCCACGCCGCAAGCTTTTCTAGGGTTTCGGATTTCGACGTGCCGGTGGCGAAGGAAAGAGGCGAGTCGATGCTGCGCAGGAACGAATCGCCACCTTGAATGCGCACGTGGGCGAAACCGAGCGGCGGTTCGTCGAGGGCCTTCATGAGCGCGGGCAGCGTGGCAAAAGCGATGCGATTCAACTTCAATGTCACGCTGCCGGAAAGTTCCGCGGCGGCCTGCGAAAAGCGTGCACTCGAGCGTTCGATGCCCGCACCGAGCACAAGGCGCTGCACGAACACGTTCTTCCAGGCCGATTCGTTGGGCGGATCGTACGGGTTGTCGCCGACCGTCACGATCCATTCGCCCTTTATCCACTTTGAACGCCACGCAGAGACGTTGCCGGCGGTGGCATAGCCCGTGTCGGCCGTGGATTCGAGACCGACCTTGCCACTCTCTCGGCCCAACTGCCCGCAGGCCACAACGGCGCACACAAGCACCAGCGTGCTGGCAAACGTAACAAGGGAAGCTGCAAACGGAACGGCCGAAGGTACGCGCCTTGTCATCATTCGTCTCCCATGGGGAACGCTTTGGGATCGCTTCGCTCCTGCCGCCGAATTGCACCGTCCGCGTGGGACACGAGACTTTCGTAAAAATAACGGAATCGCAGCGTTTGCATCTTTTCTTCGCCGTCAGCGCGCGAGTAGCATTCGAAGGTGTCGGCACCGGTCTGAAGCTGGCTCGTGTCGAGCGAGAAAGCGCACTCGTAGAGCCTGCCTGCAAGCCCGAAGAAGCCAAGCGTGCGCAACAGTCCTGCGGGTTCCAGGCACACCTTGGGATCGCCCGCTTCGGCGGCTTCCTTTGCCTTTCGAGTGTCGGCGAGCGGACCGAAAGCCGCAACGAGATCGTCAGAGATGACCTCGTTTTCCATTGCAAGCTTGCGCGCGGCGAGCAGTGTGGCGCGAGTGGTCTGCGAGACGAAAGCCTCACCACCCAAGCCATATTCATTGAACGTGAGAAGCACATCGAATGTGAGCGCCGCTGCCAGAAAATGCCCTTTGCCGTGCAACGCGATGGCGCCCGCGAGAAGGCTTTCGGGATGGCCTTCCGATTTGGGAGATGCGAGCAGCATTCTGAACTGCGGCAGCATATCGGGTGGCTTGGGGTCGGTGAGATTTTCGGCAGCGGCGAGGGTGCCAAGGCCGAACGCACGCGCCACGACGTCCACACGAAAGTAGCCCAGCGACAGGAGCAGGTTGAGCAGCACCATCAACGACACATAAAAGCCCTCGCGTTCAAAAAAGCGCGGGCGCTTGATGGTGCTTGCATGGCCTACGAAACGCGCGGCCGAGAGGATGCGTGAGTTGAGGCGGTGCCGCATGACAAGCGCGAGCCCGAACAGTCCGCCCGCAAGAAATCCGCCGAGGTGGCACGCCCAGTCGATGTTGGCGATAACGAAGCCGAGCACGAAGTTGAACAGGATCAGCATGCCAAGCGTGCTCTTCTGCACTGGCTCATTCATCTCGAGTGCAAGCCGCTCTTCGTATTTCTGCAGAATCCACAAGGTGGCAAGAAAACCGAACAGCGCGCCTGAAGCGCCCACGGACAGCGGCTTTGAAAATGCAAAGCTCGCGAGGTTTCCCGTGATGCCGGCGATGAAATAAAGCAGCACGAGCTTGCGTGGACCGATCATGAGTTCGAGGTAGCGGCCCACCTGGTAAAGGCCCCACATGTTGAACCCGAGGTGGAGCGCGTTCGCGTGCAGGAACATCGGAAAGATGAGGCGGCCCACCTGCCCTTCAGCGATGAGGCCGTTTTCTTTTGCGCCGAACAGCAGAAGGTTTTCGTAGGTCGGACCACCGTTGCTTTGCAGTATGAAAAATACGGCGACGTTGAGAGCGATGAGCACGTAGGTCATGTAGGTGGCGCGTGGCAACGCGGCGGGGCTCGCCGTGGTGGGCGCACTGGGATGCTGCATATGCGGCACTCGGCCGAGAAAGTTCACGGGCATCAGGCCTCTCCCCAGGCGCGACGGGCGGACCTGAGCGACGCGAGAATGCTGATGGTGGAGGCGACGGACTCCACTCCGTGCGCCCGCTTTGCCGCCATTTCGAGTGCATCAACGAACGCAAAGAATGTGGAGGCGTCACCGCGATGCGCTGCAAGGCTCACGCTGTTTATGTTGGCGGCCGTACTGGCGACAACGGCCGTCAATGTGGCCAGGAGAGCTCCTGGCGTCAACTTCACAAGTGCCTCCTCGGCCGCGGCAAGCTCAACGAAACCGTCTGCCCACGCGCGCGCGGAAGACTCGGTGAGCCCCCCGGCGTCACTGCGAGAGAACAGCGTTCCATTCTTGTGGAGAGCGGGCCCCGTGCCCAGCGCAAGCAAAAAGTTCACGTAAAATTTGGTCCATTCCGCTGCGCGCACGTCGTCTGTCCTTTCCCACGAAAAAAGAGGCGCAGCCCCGTCAGCGCAGGAAGCAGGGCTCACGGATCGCATACGTGAGTCAACGTAACGAGTGAGCAGCGCTGACGAACAGGGGTTGTCTTCAAGCGCGCCGCACACCACACGGTGCCCGCCCGTGTGGTACACATGCAGACCGTCCTCATGCTTCTCACGCAGGAATCCTGTGTAGAAAAGCGCACGAGCGAGTGTGACGGCCGACGAGCGCGGAAGGCGTGAGCGCAAGCTTTCCGCGAAACCACGGGGCAACAGTCCATTTCCGCCAAAAAGGACGAGCAGCGGACGTGAACCGATTGCTATGGCCGTTTGCACAACGACATCCTTGCCGACCTCTGCCTGGTGCTGCGGAGGAAGTGTGACCAGGAGCACGAGAGGGTGCTCTGCCGACGCGGCCAGGGGATTGAGCTCTGCGAGCCGGGTCAGAGCTTCGGGAACTGATGCACAGACGGAAAAGTGCAGAGACCGAACCGTAGCGTCGGCTGCCACTCCCGAGGCATTCGAGCCCGCTGCACGGTGAAGCGCAAAATCAAGTCCGCACGAGCGCCTTCCCAAGCCCACGACCGCTTCCCCGCAAGCCAGTTCCTCTGCCGCAAGCGCTGCGCCGAGAGCGCCCGGCCCCAATATAAGGGTCTGGCCCACAAACTTTGAGCTTTGATTTGAAGAGGCTTGCGCGGCTTGCATACGGATGAACGGATCCTCTGTCGGTCACTCCTCAACTCCGGCCCCGACGCGCCGATACCACCAAAGTAGGGCCGGATCTGCGAGAAATCGCCGAACCCAGGGAAGTTATCACGAAAAGAGAGGGCCACGCACCATGCAGGGGCTCAAAGTTCCACTGAAAATACTGGTCGTTGGAGAAGAGGAACAAACCCTCGGATGGCTCCGGGGCGCCCTCAAGGATGCTGGCGTGGTGTGCCGACTGCGCACCTGCCACCCCTTGCGCGTGTCCGCTCCCGAAAGCCAGTTGGGTGAACAGGACCTCGTGATTCTGCTGTGGGAGCACACACCACCCATCTCGATGGAAGAGATCCTTGGACGCGAGGCCATTTCCACTCGTTCCATGGAGAGCGTGGTCTGCGACATCGAAACCCATGCAGGCGAAGCAAGACTCCGCCGAACGGTGGCCATCGGCCGCGACATCAAGCGCGAAGACGCCGTGTTCCTCGCGGAATACCATTCGCGTCTTGTGTTCCCATTGCCCGAAAAGTTCAGTCAGTGGCCCGCTGAAGGGCCCGAATTCGTGAAAAGACTTTTGCGCGTGCACGAATCGGAAAGCGAGACGTCGCGCAACCCAGAGGAACTCGCCGTCCATCGTTTTCGCCAGATGCTGACGTGCTGGGAGCGCATCTCCGATGAGACGCGCATGGAAGCCACTGAAAGCCTCCTGCGCGCGCTCGGGGACTCCTCGCGCTACGCCGAGTTGATTGCGCAAAAATGCGTCAAGGAAAAAGACAACGTGGGTGCCGAGCAGTGGCTCCGGCGCGCTATCGCGAAGAACCCGAACTATCTTCAGGCCATGCAGGCGCTCGCGGATCTGCACATGAGTCTGGGCAACCACGCTGAGGCTCTTCCGTTGCTCGAGCGCCTCAAAGCCAACAATCCACGCAACTTCCGAAGGCTCGCGCGCATCGGCAAATGCCACTTCGCGGCGGGCGACTTTGCCAAAGCGGAAAAAGTTTTCTCGGACGCCCTCGCCATCGACGAGTTTTATCCCGAAGCCCGCGAAGAGCTCGGCATGACCAAGGTGGTGATGGGCGACTACGACTCGGCCCAGAGACTGCTCGCGCGATCGCCCAACGGCCGCAGAATAGCCACCTTTCTCAACGCCATGGGAATCCGCATGGTGGAACAGAAGCGCTATGCGGAGTCCATCGAGCATTACAAGAAGGCACAAGCGGTTTTGCCCGGCAACGACGCCTCGCACCTGCTCTTCTTCAACATCGGACTCGCCTACGCGCGCTGGGGCAAACCCACGGATGCGCTCAAGTACATTCGCCTCGCGCTCATCCGGGAGCCGTGCTACGAGCGGGCTGCCGCGCTTCTGAAAACCCTCACCGAACGGGGAGCAGCCGCGGCGTAACCTCCTGCCAAGGAAACACGCACGCGATGACCCTCAGCTCGCCTCCCCCGACCTGTTTTGAACTGCGCATCGTCGTGCCTGATGCTCAAAAAGACGCGCTCATTGACCTGCTCCTCGATCTCGGCGAGCACGAGTTCGTTGAGGGAGCCATCGACTGCGACGTGGAATTCGACTACGACCCCGAGCATTTTCAGCGAGACTATTACAAGGAACTCGCACACGACGTTCCTGTGGTTCTGTACCGCGAAGACGAAGCCCATCTGGTCTCCGTCCGCGCGAACGTGCAGGCGCGCATGAGCGACTTCGGCTTGACTCTTGGCGACGCTGCCTTCTCGCTTGCGCCTATTGCCGATCAGAACTGGCGCGAAAGTTGGAAGGCCTCGTTCAAGCCTATCGACGTGAACGGCACCTTCGTCATCCTGCCGCCCTGGGAAAAGCAGGAAGACTTTTCACAGCCGCACAAGATCGTCATCGACCCCGGCATGGCGTTTGGCACGGGCCAACACGAGACCACACGCCTGTGCCTTGAAATCATGCTCGATCTGCCACGCCCTGTGCGTGTGCTCGACGTGGGGACGGGCTCGGGGATCCTTGCCATCGCAGCGCGCATGCTTGGAGCCACTCACGTATTGGGCAACGACATCGACGCGGAGAGCGTGCACATTGCCGCAGAGAACGCACTGGTGAACGGTGTCGACCAGGTGGTGTTCACCGAGACGCCCGTGCACGAGCTTCCCGATGAGAAGTACGATCTCATTTTGGCGAACATTCAGTACAAGCCATTGCTGCGCGTGATGCCGGACATCCTGAAAAAGGCCGACGCACAGACAAAGATCCTCATCAGTGGTATCCTCGTCACCGAAATTGAGGAATTCACGCGTTACCTCGACGGGCAAGGCGTGCACGTGATTTCCTGGCGGCCTATGGGCCATTGGACGGGCATCGTCTGTGAAAAACGAAACACGGCCAACGCAGGCTGAGACAGAAAGCGCGGACGGCACGCGGCAGGAGCCGAGGACGCTGACCTGCGATATCTGCATCGCAGGTGCAGGTGCGCTGGGCCTGTTCGCGGCCTTTTTCTTGAGCGGAAAAGGCGCGCGCGTGCTGCTCGTGGATTCGCGCATGCGTATGCCTTCTCCAACGCTCGGAGCGCTCTGGCCGTCTCCCAACGATCCTCCCACGCGCGCTCTCGTGGCGCACGGCCCCGAACTCGCTCGTTACCTTACTAACCTGCACGTACAGGGCGTGGAACTCTCGCGCTCGCTTGGCACGATCCTCGCCGCCGACGATGCACGTGCGTTTCGTTACGGGCTCGAAGCTTTTGAACGTCAAGAGCTCGAAAAAGCCGTGGCCGCGAATCTGGGAGTGACACTCCTGGAAGACGCGGTGGGACTTGGCGAGGCCCGCACTTTTTTTGCAGAAAGTGCCGGTGCACGGGCCCTGCGTGACCCCGTGGGTTGGCGAATGCCTCTGCTGCGCGCCGTGCGGGCCTCCGGCGTGCAGGATGTGTGTGACGACGTGGCTCAACTTGAGGAGCGCACCACGGGCGTTATTCTTCGTACGGTCAAAGGTACGCGCATCGAGGCGGAGATGGTCATCGTGTGCGCGGCTGCCCGCACAGGCGAACTCCTGCCGGCCTTTTCTGAAGTGCTCGTGCCCATGTCGGACGCCTGTTTTTTGTGGAAGCGCTCCACGCCGAAGCGTGGTGCAAGTGCAGAACTTCCACTGGAGGCACGCGCTGCTCTTTGCCTACGCGGCCACAATGGGCACGTGGCCGCGGTTTGGGCACCCGAGGCGGGCGAGTTTCCCTTGCGAGTTTCAGGGCCGCGTTTCCTGTGGCCCGGAGCGGGCGCCGGCATTGCACTGCGCGGCGCGCCGGATGCGCGAAAGCGCGAGGCGGCAATGGATTTTCATCGCGCAAAGACTTTGCCACTGCTTGCACGTGCGCTTGGATTTTCCACGTGGGAAGCGTGGCGCTTTCGCGCACACCTCGCATTCCATTCTGTGGTCTATGGGGTCGACTGCCTGCCGTGCGACGAACTTCCCGTGGCTGGCGAGTTTGGACGCTGGGGCCGGGTTCTTGGTGCCGCGGGATTTTTGGGAACGGGCCTTGGCGCGCAGATCACGGCCGCGCGCGGCCTTGTGGACCTTGCGGAAAAAGGAGCATCGGATTTGCTCCATCCGCAACTTTCGCCGCGTCGATTTCAGAGTGGATGAGGAGAGGGGCGAGCAGAGTGGGCGCGCAACCAACTGCGCGCGCTTTGCCTCACTTTTTCTGAAACAGTGCAGACCAGGTTCGATTCAAGGTGAAGGCAGGCTGATCTTTCAGTGCCACGCGTGAAAAACTCTGCACGAAAGGGCCAGGGCGCGCGAGCCGGACAAGCGACTCAGGGCTCACCCCGCGGTTGTCGATGAGCAGCGAGCCGACACTGCCAACCGACACCGACTGCGCGCCGTCGGCAGAACTCCGAACGTCTCCCGTTATTGTTTCAAGGCTCGGCCGTGGCGAAAGCATCCACGGCACGCGCCGCCTGTCGAGTTCGTCGGTGCGAAAAACCTGGGGCAATAGGAAGAAACCGCGATCATGCACCACAAGCTCTGCGAGCCGCCACGTGCCGGTTTCGCCCATCAATGAAATAAAGTAACGTCCGTCAAGAGCGCAAGCTCTCGCCATGCCACCGAACAGTGCCCGCAGAGTCACTGGAGGAATGGCGTTCTTCCGCGCGGAAACGGATGCTTCCGCACGAAGCGCGCGTGGTCCTTTGGATTTGTCCTCGGTGATGCGCACGGTGAGGGTGGTGGGCTCCGCACGCACGAACGAGCCGCTCTCGTCGTAACCTGCCACGGCGTACACGCCCGCAAGGTTTGGCGGAAACTCCTCGTGCGCGGCATCGCAAAGTGGCGCTGCCAGTTCGTCTTCGCACGCGGTGACAACGAAACACAGGGAGCACAGGGCCGCCACTGAGCCCAGCGTGCGCAGTCGGGACGTGAATCTATTCATGGCCGTTCCTTCCCCATTTCCAACCATGTGATGAGCGGCGCGCCCGCGCACGCGCCCGTCCCATCGCGTTTGCACACGTAGGTCGACTGGCTCGCGTTGGGAACGAATGCGAAGCGTGTGGCATTGCCGAGCGTGTCGAAAACGATTCCACCTCGCAGCATGACTCCTCCGCGCGAGCGGAACGAATCCACGGGCACTCGGAGCTCGCCCTCAGTGCGCGACGAGCTTTCGAGCGGAGTGGAACCCCAACCCTGGCCGGAGCCTATCCAGGCGGTCGGAAGCAGCGTCACGCCATCGAACTCTGAGACAAAAAAAGTGGCGGTGCCAAGCCCATGCGGGTCGCGTGCGCTCACGCGCACGGAGCGGGTGCCGGGGTCGAAACGCAACGCGAGGATCTCAGGACCCTGCCGGTCGCCGGCGGCATTCACGATGCGCGCATGCGGCGCCGCGACACGTCGGTCGCTGGAAAGATCACCAACACCGCCCCTGCTCACTCCGGTACAAAGTAGGGTGGCCTCAGGACCGGGGTCTGAGAAACATGCTGTCGCACGGCCGTCGTCGTTCTGCAGGACCACCGTGGCAAGCGCAAGATCTCCTTCCTCAAAGCGGGGTGACACGGGCGTGCAAACACGCAACGTGACATGTGCATCGCCTGCCTTGCCCTTCACCATTGAAATTCGCCGCCGGGAGCCCGCAGGGCCATCCCCACGCAGGACGAACGACGAGATGGAGGCGCTCGAGAGTCCACCCTTGGGGTCACTCAGTGACAGCCGTACGCAATCCTCCTGTCCCTGACGCACCTCACGCTTTTCCGGCTCCACCCGCATGAGGCGCGGTCCGCTGCTTGCGCGTGCGACTGACTCCTTCGCCAAGGTGACGCCCAGGATGCCATCGCCAGCTTCAAATGCCTCACCACTGAGAAACACCACCAGCCCCGGCTCTGGCAGATAGGCATTCACGTACGAGAATCCTTGTGTCGTAGGCTTGCTTGCACGATCTTTTCCATCCATCGGTCGGTCGCCCGAGGTAAAGCCGCGTGCGTAGGCGTTGTCATCGAGCTGGGTCCACACTGGGACCTGTGGCGAAAAACGCTGGGCGAGGCGAGCGAGCTCGGGGAGGCCCGACACCGACTCATCCACCACGAACACTGCCTCAACCCACGACTGTGGTGTGGCCTTGTTGCGCACAAGGACGCTCTCGCACCAACCGTTTCCCCGGCCGAGCCGCGCGCACGAGGACGAAGCGTTTTCCACGGCTGCTCGGGAACGCAGAGGCGTGGTTCGCGGGTCGGCGATCCGCACCTTGTCTTCCTCGAGAGTCCATCCGAGCAAATACGACATCGAGAAGTCGAAAGATTCGTTTGTGTAACGCTCCGTGCTCACGCCGCCGCCACGCACCGCGGCCTCAGCGGACGCGACTGGCAAAAAATGCGTGCACAGGAAAGCAGACAGAATCGTCAGAACAGAAATGCGTCTCATGCCGTGCGCTCCCCGGCCGGTGCACGCGTGAGATTGAGGAGCTGCGTGCCGAGGAGCCACACCTCATCGCGAACGCCATGGGATTCCACCAGCACGTCGACCTCCCGCATAAACCGCTTTATCATTGACTTGAGCTGCGGCACCAAAGCTTTTGGCACCGCCATCGTGAGAGACTCGAAGTAGCGCTCCGAGTTCGGGAAGGCCACCGCCTCGCATGCCTTCTGCAGCACTTCGAGGTTGTACTGCGCCACCACCATGGGAGCGAAACGTCCGAAGTTGTGGATCGAAGGCTCGGCTTTCACCCAACGCTCTTCAATTTTCACAAGGAAGCCGAGCCGACTAAGAGCTTCGAATGATTCACGCACTATCTTCTCCTGCACGCCGAGGCGCGCGGCCATCCAACGCGGATCTGCCGTGAAGTCCGGAAGCAGCACGAGTTCGCGCACGGCAAGCGGCACCCACCCCCGCAGAAGTTCCGATCCGTTTTGCCCCATGTGGGAAAAAAGGCCTGCGTGGAATTCGATCTGAATGCGACGCAGGACCGCAGCACGGCTCTCGACAGAACGCGCGGCTTCGAGATCGAGGAGAATGCCCACATAAGCTTCGTCGCTTGCCGTAAGTCGCAGGGCGCGTGCAAGCGCGGGAAGCTTATCGGCGGCAAGAGAGCGTTGACCTGCGAGTATCATCCCCAGGAGGTGCGGCGCTTTGAAGCCCGCCCGCAATGCCAGGCCCCGTTGCGAGAGACGCGCGTTGCGTTGGCACAGGGTATTGATCACATCGCGCAGAAACGCCCGGTAATCGAGGTAGTCCAGGGCGCAGGGCGCCTCGCCTTGCGGCTCGTGGCCGGTGATCGACTTGCTTTGACGGCTCATGTGACGTGAGTCCCTCCAGGGCCAGAGAGCGCGTTCAGCGCAACATCTACACGCTCAAGGAAACTCACGCGAGCAACGGCTTCAGAACAGGCGCAGGCGTTCCAAATCGATCGGCTGCTCGGTGGGCACTGGCGGGAAGTCCGAACGCGTCGAGCAACGTGTTCACAACTGAAGGCCACGTGATGTGGTCGCGCACGCTGTAGGTGTTGGGGCGATCAGCACGCACCCGGCCCGCGCCGAAATCAAAGGGACGGCCCATAGCCTTGAGGCCCCCGGGGTCGAGGATTCCATGCGCACCGGAGATGTCAGAAAAGGCACCATCACGAAGCGTTGCCGCATCGGAGGCACCCACCACCCGGCCGCTTTGCAACCCTTTTCCTGCGAGGATGACGGTGTTGGTGAGCGCGTTGTGATCGGTCCCTGTTTCTTCTATCTGGGTCCCAATCTGTCGCATGGTGCGCGAGAATTCCGAACCCACCACAAGCGTGGTGCAATCGAGAAAAGACGAATGCTCGTCCCAGCTCGTTTCCTTCAGTGCCTCCACAGCACGTGCGATGGCTTCAGCGACCGCCTCCACAGTTTTCGGCTGCTCACGCGCGGTATCCGCGTCGTGCGCATCCAGGCTGGGATAGAGCGACAACGTAACAGCCGAGGTCACGCCCGCGCGGAACAGCGCGAGCGCCATGGCCACGCCCTCCGCACATTGCCGTTTCAATGCTTCTCTCGGATTGGCCGGGTCGTCCGTGCCATCAGAGCCGTCTCCATCATCCCCTGGAAGGCCCTTCACACGGGCAAGGGCGGCACCAAGGACCTTGGACGCAACGAGACCCCTTTCCATTGCACCAGAGGCCTTAGAGAAGACTCCCTGTCCTGCCGCCAAGGCACGCATCCGCTCCCGGGCAAGGAGCTGCCCGGGGCCCTCCATTTGCGCGCGACGTCCGGTGCCGATGAGGCCAGACTTCGAAAACGCGGTTCGCAAATCTCGGAGCGTCGCAAGGTCGAGAAGTGTGGAGTTGGTCGAGTTGGTAAAGGATTTTCCGACAAAGTTGCCCGACTGCACCCAGTCGAGCGCGCCGCGTCCCACGCCAATCTGAGGCGCAAGCGCGGGGCCTCCAAAGGCGTCGCAGGTGTGCCAGATGTTCTCATTTTGCTCGTGGCCGTCGAAGCTCGTGGACATGACGACTCCGTTCACCACGGAGATGGAATCCTTTACGCGCTGGAGTGGATCGGCTGCCCGGGTGACAAATGTTTCGTTGCCGTCCAGTCCGCGCCAGACACGCGGATCTTCATTGAAAGGGTTCTGCCACAGGCCTGCCGCTTTGAACGCGAGTGGACGTGCATCCAGGAAATTGGCTGCGTCGAGCCCACCCGTAAAAATAATCTGCAGCAAAAAATGCGGCGACGTGCCCGCCGCCATGGCAGGCCCCAACAGTGGGTGCGCGCACGTGAGGCCCACGAGCCCACCCAGTCCGAGGCGAAGAAAATGACGGCGCGAAGGAGGTGTGTCCATGATGCACGATCCTTAGTTCACAAGGAGGACATTGGGGTCGAGAAGAACTGCGGTGAGGGCCTCGGTCGTGAATCGTTTGGGGCCAAGCTCCGTGAACTCGGGGCGCGCCAGCGCTTTAGCCCAGCTCTCGAAAGAACTGCGCGGTGCACGGAATCCGACGAGGAGGAGCCACGCGCTCTCCAGAGCCGCCTGTGTGGGCGTGTTCCCCCGGGAGCGGCAGAGACCAGTGACAGACTTGAGGGCTCCCGCAGAAAGGAGGAGGGGGTTGCGTTTCCTGGAGTCGGAATCGCACGCCTGCGCGAGCGCCGCAGAGAGGTTCACCGCGACTTTTTCCCACACGAGCATTGTGACTGCCGTGGGCTTCACGGAGACGTAGTCGCTCCCGGTGGAGGTCGCTTCTATGGCACCTAGGAGCGTTTCGAGACCCACCGGCCAGCTCCCTGGCACTACGAATGTTAGAACATCGACTGGAGTGCCGAGGCGCTCGCTCAAGTGGGCGTTCATGTCCTCACGGCCGCGCAGCGTTCCTCTCTCGCGTCCGGTTGCGCGTGTCTCCGCGAGAGCGGGCGTGAAAAAAGAAATCGTGATTGTCAGTGCTGTCGCTATGATATTCACAGGAAAGATCTTCATTGCAGCTGCTCCTGTAACCAATCGAAAAATTCGGCGCGCACAGGAGTGTCTACATCTCGCGGTGGTGGAGGCATGCGCAGGCCGATGTCGGAAGACGAAATGCGTTCCATCAGACGGCGAAACGATTCCACGCGCGGCAGGAGTTGCCCCTGAGCGTTGCGATGGAGAAACATTCCTCCACCGCCGTCGGGTGCTTCGACCCAGGTCGACAGGTCCAGACCCGACCCTCCCGACGATGCGCCGTGGCACTGCGTGCAGTTTGTTTCCAGGATGTGCCGGACACTGCAGGGAACATCTGCGCCAAGTGTCAAGCGTTCGCGCCCGCGCGTCTTTGCGTTTTCTGCCTCAGGCGTGTCGTAACAGACACCCGGAACAGGATCAGCCGTCACGAAGGAGCGGCTCATGGCGAGGCGTTTCAGGAGAGACTTGTAGGCGCGTGCGCTCGAAGTTTTTTCCTTTTCTTTCACATAATGCGTGTCCAGAGATGCAAGCCAACCGCCGTCGAGCTGGACATTGGGACCGACCACAGCCGCGGCGGTTTTTCTCACGAGGCAGCTGCGCACGTAAGGTGACGTGCGCATAAATTTAAAAAGGTCCTCAAGTGAATCCACGTAAGTGTTCAGCGACGGATTGAATGTTGATCGAACGATGCCAGTGTCCCAAGCACGGCCGCTTCCGACCGGTGCGCGCCATGCATCGTGGTAGGCACGAAGCCTGTCGCCTCTGTAAATCGCAAGATCGTCGAAAATCTGCACCGATTTTCCCGTGAAATCCATCCCCGAGACGCCAATGTGGCGAAAGAGGCCCGCAAGCGGATCAAGCTTGAAATGGCAGGACGCACAGGCCGGGTCCGACGCATGCGAGCCTGCGGGAACGTGCGGCACGACGGCGTCTTCTTGCCTGGCGCTAGACGACCCAAAAAATTCTTTGGCTTTCGATGCCTCAGCAGCTACTGAACCAATGGGAGTAAGGTCATCACAGAAGTATGTGCGCAGCATACTGGCGGCACGGCGGCGATTGGCATTGGTGGATGAATTGAGATTCGTGGCATAGAAGCCAAAGGACGCGAGGGCACGCGATAGCTCGGGCGCGGCTCCCAATGTCGCCGGATCTATGACAAGCACGTCCTTGAGGCTGCGCGCGGGAAGAAAGTCGTTTGATAAAATCTTCCGCAAGGTCGAAAGGCCACGGGCAGCACGTTCAAAACCCAATGACACCTCAGCGTGAGTCGGCAAAAGCTCCGACGGTGCCTCACTGCCATCGCAGTTCACGAGAAAAGGGAACCACGCTGTCGTCAATTCGTACGACCAAGGCAGTTCAAGAGCAGGCAGGTTCAAGTTGATGAGGCGATAGGCGTCTTCAAAGGTTTTTGCATGGGTGCGGCATATGTCCTCTACCGATCTCGCGGAGGAGTCCGGCGCCTCGAATATGGCCTTGAGCCGTCCGAGCTGGGTTTCCACAGCATCGATGCGCGCGAGACGGGTCGCCACGGGATCGACCTTGATGGTCCTTGCGGCCTTGGTCTTCTCGTCGGCGATGCCGGGTTTGCTGCTCACATCGATGCCAGCCTCCACAGGCGCCGGATCGCGCGGCCCTGACCAAAAAAGTGGCTGCTGATAACGAAACAGCTGTTCGATGTCCCCGTCCGATCGGAATGCGATAGCCGCAGCCGTCGCCGAGGGAAACATCGTGCTCAACGCATCGTCAACTACCCGAACGACCGCGCCGCCCCCTTCACCGTCTGGATAGAGTCTCTCTTTGAGAACACTTTCTCGTGTTTCACCGAGATACGAAAGAAACAGACGGTACTCCGAAAGAGCCCCCTGCTCGCTCGCGAGGACTTCGTCGAGCGTGACCTCTGGCGGTCGTGCAGCCCACGCG
>Ga0163152_10004588_pt1 | contig 16978 bp, 14 predicted proteins | sample OliLakLV19MP8IB2_FD_148635 | JGI IMG/M metagenome (GOLD analysis project Ga0163152, IMG submission 148635) | Freshwater microbial mat bacterial communities from Lake Vanda, McMurdo Dry Valleys, Antarctica - Oligotrophic Lake LV.19.MP8.IB-2 | ecosystem: Environmental > Aquatic > Freshwater >... | reverse complement strand
AAGCCAAAAGGATGGATCGATTATGATCGATTGAATAATCAGGATTCGAAAGACTGGCTTACGTTGGGCGGAAATCAACTTATGCAGCATTATTCACCACTCAATCTCATCAACAAAGAAAACGTGAATGATCTCGGCTTTGTGTGGCAGTATGATGCCAGCACCTACATCGGTAATGTCCCCCGCGGATTAGAAGCAACTCCAATAGTTGTTGATGGAATTATGTATACCTCAGGCGCATGGGGTGCAGTTTATGCACTCGATGGCAAAACCGGAAAGGAGCTTTGGACATACAAACCAAAGGTTGATGCATCGTATGCGCGAAGAGCTTGCTGCGATGCGGTGAATCGTGGGTTAGCGGTTTGGGAAGGTAAAGTTTATGTAGGCACGCTCGATGGATATCTTTCTTGTATTGATGCAAAGGATGGTAAAGTTTTATGGAACCAGGACACATTTACAGACCGTACAAAAGGCTATACAATTACTAGTCCACCGCAAGTTGCTGGTAAGATTGTAATGATTGGAAATTCAGGAGCTGAATATGGAGTGCGTGGTTATGTGACTGCTTATGATCTGATAACAGGCGAAGAAAAATGGCGCTTCTGGATTGTGCCTGGCGATCCAAAGAATGGTTATGAAACTCCTGAAATGGAAATGGCCGCTAAAACATGGGATCCAAATTCTGCGTGGGAAACTGGAGTAGGTGGTACAGCCTGGGGCGAATCGGCTTACGATCCTGAATTTAATTTGCTTTATATAGGCACCGGTAATTCAACACCGTATCCAATTTGGTATCGAAGTCCATCGGGTGGCGATAATTTATTTCTGTCTTCCATTATTGCTATCAATCCCGACAACGGAAGAATGGTGTGGCACTATCAAACAACTCCTTCAGAAATCTGGGATTATACGGCCACACAAAATATTGTACTTGCTGATCTTAAGATCGAAAACAAAGACAGAAAGGTTTTAATGATGGCGCCCAAGAATGGTTTTTATTATGTGCTTGATCGTGCAACGGGCGGACTGATCTCGGCAGAAAAATATACGCGCGTTAACTGGGCCAGTCATGTTGATTTAAAAACGGGCCGCCCTGTGCTAACGGAACAAGGTGGTTGGTACAAAGACAATCCGAAATTGGTGATCCCTTATTTGGGTGGTGGCCATGTTTGGCAACCGATGTCGTTCAATCCAACTACGGGATTGGTTTATATTCCTGAGCGTTCTGTGCCTCAAGTGTTCAAAGCTTTTGAACCTTATAAGTATAGAGATGATGTGGATAACACCGCTATTGATTATGGTGAGATGTATAAGTTCAAAAAGAATGTTCCTGAACAAATTAAATCTGCAGAAGATACCTTACGCACTGAAAGTCTGCTGGCATGGAATCCGGTAACGCAAACGGTTGCCTGGAAATTTCCGGATGGTGGTCCGGATGGTGGAACGATGTCTACACCCGATTTAGTTTTTCAAGGCACTCGCACCGGATACTTAAATGTGCATGATGCCCGCACTGGCAAAAAACTGAAAGAAATTTTTACCGGCAATGGAATTATGGCTGCACCAACAACCTATAGTATTGATGGCGAACAATACGTAGCGGTAATGGCGGGCTATGGCGGTGCCGAAACGTATGGCTACCTACCCGATGGCGTAATCTTTAAGTATAAAAACATGGGTCGAATTCTTGCTTTCAAACTTGGAGGTAGTGAAACCCCGCTTCCGCCTGAACAAGTTGTAATTAAAACACCTGCGCCACCGGAGACAAAAATAAAAGAAGAGTTAATTTCAAAAGGCGCTTCTGTATATGCTGCATACTGCGAAACCTGCCATGGTGGGTTTGGCGACAAGCATTTTTCGCAACATCCCGATTTATCGAAATTGGTTTTGGCCAAGCATCAGGTATTTAATGATATTGTATTGAAAGGAATTCTATCCGAAAATGGGATGGCCAACTTCAGCAATTCATTGACTGAGGAAGATGTTGAAGCTATTCATAATTTTCTGTTGAAGAAACAAACTGAGTTGTATAAGAAGCAATAGTAACAATTACCTACCTACTAAAGTTGCCCAAGAATAAGGCCTTGTAGTTTCTTCGTGAAACTTTGTGTTCTTCGGGCCTTAGTGGTTAAAATTTTTCTTTACGTCACCACTTCTCCAGCCCCAGTAATTTCTTTCCAAGCACAGTAAGTTCAGCAGTTTTGTATTTTGTTTGTTCCCACTTACGTGGATCACCCGGAAAAGCATACCCTTCGGGGGCAATGCGATGTTGCCAGGAGTTAATGCGCCATTGACGTAACGTTTCATTTTCTTCTTCCGCTGGCATCATAGATAGGTATTGAGCGATGCGAACTTTGTCTTTCGAATTATTCGGACGAATGCCATGAGGCTGAAGGCTATTGAAGATCAACAAATCTCCAGCTTCCAACTTTACTTTCACTTTTTCAAAACCACTTACATCAGGTTTAAAATAATCGCGATCCGTGGGCTGTGTCAACTTCCAAGTATCATAATTTCGATACAATTCGGGAATGCACTGAAAGCCGCCCATGCTTTCATCCATTTGATCCGCCAGCGCAATTACACCTTGCACATTTTGGGGCTTGGTTTCAGGATCATAATCCCAATGGATAAATCCTTTATACTCGAACCCCGGCCGTATTGGAATATTAAGATTGGCGCGATCAATTGTGCACCATAATTTTTCAGTTCCCCAGATATCAACGAAGGCATCGTACACGCGCTTAACGGAACGGTTGTCCCAAAGAAATTGGTGATTATAGATTTCCACCATACCGGTATTAACGAGCTCTTTCATTTCCATGGTGGCTCGGGGCGGTGCATACCACGTTGATGGGTCGTTCGGATCTTTTTCTTCAAACTCCCATAACAAGTTTGCTAAACGGTCGCAATTTTCTTTAGGCACTGCATTCTTAACAACGATGTATCCTTCCGCTATCCAAAATTTCCAATCATCTTCGGAGAGTACCCGCAGGGATTTACCATTCGACCGATCATTTAGTTTAAGGGTACTGGACTTTGCCACTGATGGATTGCCCGGAATTTCTTTATGCTGAGGGGTCATGGTTGGCGTGATGGCAGCCATAGAGGTGGGTTTCTTATCCATGATATTATTTATTGGTTGGTTGAAGATAACCATAACACTGCACAATAGAAAGCACTAGCGTAATAAACAGAAGGAAGAAGCGTGTGCTCTGTGTAACGCTTAGCAACTAATCTTATCAACTCGCTTTTCATGCCTACCACCTTCGAATGGAGTAGCAAGAAACTTAGCAAGAATTTTTTCTGCTAAATCAGAAGAAACAAAGCGCGCGGGAATGCAAACAATGTTGGCATTATTATGCTGACGTGCTAAGGCGGCTAACTCTTCATCCCAGCAAATGGCAGCACGAATGCCTTGATGTTTATTGGCGGTAATAGCTACACCATTGGCACTGCCACAAATCAACACACCCAATTCAAATTCTTTTTTTTCAACTGCGGTCGCAACAGGATGTGCAAAATCAGGATAGTCAACTGAATCTAAACTGTGCGTGCCAAAGTCTTTTGATTCATGGCCAAGCTTTGAAAGTTGTTTGGTCAACAACTCTTTGTATTCAAACCCGGCATGATCGGCACCTATGGCAATTTTCATACAGATGATTGTTGATCTAATTTCTCTTCCTCCTTTTCTCGTTTTTCCTTTCGCCTAAGCTCAATCTTGGAAATTAAAATACTGATCTCGTAAAGGAAGTACAACGGAATAGAGATCAGCGACAAACTCAATGGATCTGAACTTGGTGTAATTACCGCCCCAATAACTAAGATCGCTACTACTGCATGTTTGCGATAGCTTCGTAAAAGTCTAGGCGTAACTATACCCACTTTTGTTAGGAAGAAAATAACAATTGGTAACTGGAATAAAATGCCACTACTTAAAACCAAAATAGAAATTGTTGATACATAGGATGTGATATCAAACTCGTTCGAGATCTTATCGCTAATAGAGTAGTTGGCCAAGAAGGCTATCGTCATGGGGCTGAGAATGAAATACCCAAACGAAATACCTATTAGAAATAGTAACGAGATTGAAAACACGGCTCCCTTTGAGCCCTTTTTTTCTTTACTATAAAGACCTGGCTTAACGAAACTCCATAATTCCCAAACTACATAGGGGAACGCCACTATTAATCCAATGATAAATGAAGCCGTTAGTTGCATGGTAAACTGCCCCATCAAAAATCGGCTTTGGATTTTCATCGGAATTTCTGTTACGCACAATCCATCTACTCCGGTGGAGGCACCCAAATCACAAAGCCAGCGAAATGTTACAAAGTCAATCCGGCCTGGCGCAAATATGATATAATGGAAAATTTCTTCCGTGTAGATAAATGCGAGAATCATCATTATAAAAATCGCAGCCACCGCACGCACCACATGCCACCTCAATTCCTCCAGATGATCGAGGAAGGACATTTCTTTTTCTTCACTCATAAATCTTATATAAAAACTCCGCAAGATGCGGAGTAAATCAATTCAAAAACTATTTATTTGTACAAAGGGAATTTCTTCATAAAGGTATTCACCTTACGCTTTACTGCTTTCAGGTGTTTAGCATCTTCGGGCTTCTTCAGCGCCTCGTCAATTAAGTCTACTACTTTAATTACATCTTTCTCTACTAAGCCACGAGTTGTAATTGCAGGCGTACCAATGCGCATGCCCGAAGTAATCATAGGTGATTGCGTATCGAAAGGAACCATATTTTTGTTAATGGTAATATCTGCTTGTATCAATGCTTCTTCTGCAATTTTACCCGTCAATTTTTTCGAACGAAGATCAATTAACATCAAGTGGTTATCGGTGCCACCAGAAATAATTTTGTAGCCCTTATCAATAAAAGCTTTAGCCATTACTTTGGCATTCTTGGCAACCTGCACAATATATGTCAAATAATCTTCGCTAAGCGCTTCACCAAAAGCAATTGCCTTGGCCGCAATCACGTGTTCAAGTGGTCCGCCTTGGGTTCCAGGAAACACACCGGAATCAAGTACTGACGACATTTTGCGCAGCTCGCCTTTAGGCGTTTTTAAACCAAATGGATTTTCAAAGTTCTTTCCGATTAAGATAAGTCCACCACGCGGACCGCGTAAAGTTTTATGAGTAGTGGTAGTTACAATATGGCAATGTTCCATCGGGTCGTTCAATAAACCACGAGCAATTAAACCAGCAGGATGCGAAACATCTGCAAGCAATAACGCTCCAACACTATCCGCAGCGATGCGAAGTTTTTCATAATCCCAATCGCGACTGTAAGCTGACGCTCCGCAGATGATCATCTTTGGTTTTTCGCGCTGAGCGATTTCAATTACTTTATCAAAATCAATCTCACCTGTTTCTTGTTCAACACCGTAAAAAGAAGGTTGATATAATTTGCCCGAAAAGTTAACCGGAGACCCATGAGTTAAGTGGCCACCATGTGAAAGATCGAAACCAAGAATTTTATCGCCCGGTTTAAGACATGCTAACATAACAGCTGCATTAGCCTGCGCACCCGAATGAGGTTGAACATTTGCCCATTCTGCACCAAATAGCTCCTTTACTCTATCAATCGCCAATTGCTCCACTTCATCCACCACTTCGCAGCCGCCATAGTATCGTTTGCCAGGCAAGCCCTCAGCGTATTTGTTGGTTAACACAGAACCTTGCGCCTTCATTACTTGTGGTGACGCAAAGTTTTCGGAAGCTATTAACTCGATGCCATGCTCTTGTCTTTGCTTCTCTTTTTCAATCAAATCAAATACAACTTTATCGCGTTTCATATGGGTGTGTGGGGTTTGCTATTTCAGGGGGCAAAAATAGATAGATTATCACTAAGAAGAACAGTTTAGTTTAGAAATGGCATCAATCTGTCACTAATTTGCGTACTAATATTCTAACAAGTTTCATTCTTTATATAATCGCTGAACGGTCATGAAAAAAATCCTGTTTCTAATTGTCCTAACAACGGCCTCATTCTTCTGCCAAGCTCAAAAAACCTATATCACCTCAGATGGTGAACTGATCCTTGGGTTTGCCAGTATTAACCAAAATGGAAGCTCAGAGCAGAGCATTCCCCGATTTAGCATCTTTTTTCATGGCCAGTCTTTGGTACACTTTGATAAAACTGAAAATTTTGGAATTTTTTCGGGCTTGGGTATTCGAAATGTGGGGTTTATCTATGACCAAGATGCCAGCATCCGAAAGAAATTCAGAACCTACAATGTGGGTGTGCCGATAGGTGTAAAGTTTGGCGATATGAATGGCCTTTACCTTTTTGGAGGCTATGAATTAGAATTGCCCATCAACTACAAGGAAAAGACTTTTATCAATGAAGCGAAAGAAGAGAAATTCAATGTTTGGTTTAGCAAACGCGTGCCTTCAATTTACAATACGCTTTTTGTAGGCGTTCGGTTTCCGCGTGGCATTAGTCTAAAGTTTAAATATTATTTAACTCCCTTCTTCAATAAAGATTATACCGAAGTACAAAATGGTAATACGGTGAAGCCTTTTGAAAACTTAGATGTAAATACATTTCACATCGCATTGAGCACCCTGATTTCGACAGGGAAAAAAGTGATGTGGGTAAAGCGCGAACAGTAGTTTACTGCATTAGTTCCCGTAAGGATTTTTGGACCTTCGGGTCAATGACAAGAACATTGGTTCTTGTTTTCAAGTCGAGCGAATTTCCAATTTCGGAACCAAGTGTTTTGACCGCGCCAACCCGCCCTAATTCGGTGAGTCCGGTAATTTCTTGCAATGCCCTATTTAACAAACGCTCACGCGCATCGCCCAATGGATAAAGAAGAAAGCTATTGTCTTCAAGAAATATTTGTGGATTGAAGCCTTCGCCATAATCGGACTGCATCAAACTGTTAAATGATCTGGTAACGATGGGCTGCATGCCCCATAAATTATTTACATCATCATCCTCGTTCAGTGTAATGGAGCCTACATTTTTTCCTACGGTTTTATTTCCAATTAAAAACACATCCATGTGTGGACGCAATCCGTTGATGAGCAACTCACTTGCCGAGGCTGTGCGAGTGCCGGTAAGAATATAGACCCTGCTTTCACGCAAAAGATTCCCAACATTTTCATTCTTTGTTAAGAATTCAACTGAAAGAAAGTCATCTCCCAAATTCGGATCTTTTTTAATTTCGATTGTTACTTTTTCATTGTACTCGCGAATTGCAAAGACCTTCGAATCATTTACCTCCTTGCCAATTAAACTGGCTAAGTTGGTTGTTGCAGTTTCAGCACCGCCACTATTAAATCTTAGATCAATAATTAAATCGGTAATGTTTACCGATTGAAACTCAGCAAAAATCTGATCCATTTCGGTATTGTATTGCGTGCTGCTTTGCGATGCACCGGTTGCAAAAAAATTATACATGTAATACCCAATCTTACGATCATCATAGTTGAAAATCTTGTGCAAAAAGTTTGGATTTTCAGTGTACTCAATCGTTGCTAAGTTTTTTGTCTGCTCAGTCCCAAACGCCTGATTAAGTAAGTCATAAGGCTTATAAGTAATTGAATGGTTTTCGCTAATAGCCTTTAGTAACGTTTGATAATTAGAAAGTGTAAGTTGTTCGCTATTGATTCCTGTAATTAAGTCACCCCGCTGTAAACCCGCGTTCTCAGCAGGCGAGTTCGGCTTCACGTACACAATTTGGCCAATCACATTGTTGTTGTCTGCGCTCGCGCGGAAAAGAGCAATTTCATAACCAGCCTCTTTGCTAATTCCTTGTAATGAATTTTGTAGCTCTTTAAAATTATCCTGAATCCAGGAGAATCGGTCGTCATCATTCAACAACGATTCAAAAAATGCTTCCTGCGCTAAGCTTTTATCAGGGTTTTTCGGCAAGGTGCTATTCCAATAGTACCAAAAATCCATGTTTGTATAGATCCAGTTATTTACATACGCGTTTGGATGTTCCGGTTCATCTTTATTGCAGGCGGGAAGCACAACAAGCAAAACGATAAAAATGACACCAATAGATTCTAGTAATTTCTCCTTCACCGATTCAACAAATCTCATAGCTCACAATTTGAGTTCACGAAAAATTTAACAACTTTGGGAAAGTATTGGTTCATACTCTTGATACGCAGGCCGTAACCATTACAAATCTGAATATGTGGTAGGTCGAAGAAACACCTGCACGTTCTTCGACACGTTCTTCTGATACTGGGGCATTACAGAAAGTGTCTTCCATTGTGGGTCGGCACCAAATGCTTTCCAATGCGCATCACGCTCGGCTTGATTTTCAAATGTGGTCATGTACATTAAATTTGGCATGCGTGCGCCACTCAATACTTCTGCATAAAATACCGCGTTAAAACCAAGACGTTTAAACAATCCAACTTCATCACCTTTATTAAACATCTCCACTTTATTCTCATAAATTTTTTCGGTGTGGCCTTCATAACTGCGCAACTCATATACCCGCTCGCTTACCGCAGATTTTAAATCGGGCACCGCTGACAGGGGCATTCCTGAAAAAGCTTTCAACACAATTTTCTCTATGCGATCATAAGGTGGGTTATCAAATTTTGCATCAATGTAATCTGTGCCGTCTGTTGCATATAGTTTATCTTTTGCCAGTTTGTCCGTCAATCCAACAAATTCAGCCATCGATTTAAATGGAATCAACACATAAAGCTTTTTTCCAAAGGTCGAATCGGTTTCAACAGGTTTAAAAACACCTACCTTTTTTATTCCCATTCTATGCAACGCAGGGAGCAAGGCCTTCTCCAAATAATTTTCTGTTCTGGTTTGTTGTTCAGCAGTTTTGAAACGATACAAACGCAACTCGTAAAACTCACGTGGAGCATCTTTTGCAAAAACCCCTGTCGTAATAAACAGTAGAAGGCTCAGAAATAATGATTTTTTCATAGGTTGGGCTTTTCTCAAAGTTAGTAGAATCAATTACCCGATCATGAATTATCAATCAATTATTTCCAGTTCTTTCCATGATCTATAATTCAAACAATGGTTTTACCAGTGATCAACATTAAGGGCATCTCTAAAAACCCTTGCTTTCATTACCTCAACCCCTGCCCCTTCTCCAGAAGAGAAGGGTAAGCGGAGTTTTTAGAGATGCCCTTAATTTGTTCTATCTTGATGCTTTGCCAATATTGCGAGAATGAGATCTACCCTCTCTCTCCTTTTCTTTTTAGGGATCGTGTCTGCTGCCATAAGTCAGAAAAAAAACGAGGCCTTTCAATTACCTATTCAAAAAGCAACGGGGGTTATTCGCATTGATGGGATTGTGGATGAAGATGATTGGGCGACAAGCGCAACCGCGACTGATTTTTATATGGTACTGCCCATGGACACCAGCCGCGCCAACGTGCGCACCGAGGTAAAGATGACCTACGATGATGACAACCTATACTTAGTTGCTATTTGTTATCATGGTTTACCAGGTCCTTACGTTGTAGAATCGCTCCGCAGAGATTTTTCATTCGGTAAGAATGATAACTTTTTACTTTTCATGGACACGTTCGATGATCAAACCAATGGATTCTCTTTTGGTGCCAACGCTGCCGGTGCGCAATGGGATGGTCTGATGTATGAAGGAAGTAGAGTTGATTTGAACTGGGATAACAAATGGACATCCATTGTAAAAAATTATGACGACAAATGGATTTTCGAGGCAGCAATTCCATTCAAAACAATTCGATACAAGAATGGAATTACCAAGTGGGGCATAAATTTTAGCCGCCTTGATTTAAAAACAACTGAAAAATCAAGTTGGACTCCGGTACCCCGACAATTTCCAACTGCATCACTTGCCTTTAGTGGTTCATTGATTTGGGATAATCCACCAAAAAAAGCAGGTGCCAATGTTTCAGTTATTCCTTACGCCCTTGGTGGTGTTACAAAAGAATACGAAAACGAAGCCCCAACCTCTAATCGCGGTCAAGTAGGGTTAGATGTTAAAGTAGCAGTAACTTCTTCACTTAATTTAGACTTAACAGTTAATCCTGATTTCTCGCAAGTGGATGTCGATCGACAAGTAACAAATCTAGATCGCTTTGAATTATTCTTTCCCGAAAGGCGACAGTTCTTTTTAGAGAATGGCGATATGTTCAACAACTTTGGCTACTCAACAATTCGTCCATTCTTTTCAAGACGCATAGGCCTCAGTGCTCCCATTCAAGCCGGTGCCAGGTTAAGCGGAAAGCTTGACAAAAACTGGCGCATAGCCGCGATGGATATGCAAACCGGCAAAGTGGATAGCGATGCATTGCCAGCGCAAAATTTTGCTGTGATGGCATTGCAACGTAGAGTTTTTGCCCGATCAAACATTGGCATCTTGATGATTAATAAAGAGTCGCTTAACTATAATACCCCGGAGACTACTGGTATTGCAGTATACTCGAAATACAATCGCAACCTCGGCTTGGAATACAATCTTGCATCCTCTAATAATTTATGGACAGGTAAAGCATTGTATTTAAAATCATTTAGTCCAATAAAGGCTGCCAACGAATTTGTGCAAGCGGCCAACTTGCAATACTCTAACCGAAGGTTAAGTGTGAGCGGGCAGTATGAATATGTTGGGAGTGGCTTTACTGCTGAGGTAGGGTATGTGCCACGCAAAAATTTTATTCGTGTCAATCCACAAATCGGGTATCTCTTCTTCCCTTCCGGGAAAAGAGTTTTAAGTCATGGCCCTAAAGTAAGCACAAGTGTTTTTTTTAATCCATCTTTTAAACAAACTGACAGCGAAACTTTTTTAGCGTATAATATAAATTTCAGAAAATTGAGTACGCTCACGCTTTGGGTGGCGAATAATTATGTCAAGCTATTAGATCCATTCGATCCAACTAATTCCGGTAAAGACAGTTTGGCAACAGGAAGTAACCATCATTGGAATGCTTGGGGTACAGAGTTTGTCTCGCGGCCTCAGCGTAAATTAACATACGGATTTACAACTCGCTATGGCGGGTACTATGCTGATGGAACCCGGTTTGCATTCACTACCGATATTGGCTATCGGGTACAGCCTTATGTAAGTATTTTATTGAGCAGCAGCTATAACGATATCCGGTTGCCAGAGCCTTGGGGGCGAAATACCTTTTGGCTGGTGGGACCGCGCATAGACGTAACATTTACCAATAAGATTTTCTTCACCACATTTTTGCAATACAACGAGCAGCGCGACAACATCAACTTAAATACCCGCTTTCAATGGCGATATAGGCCTGCATCTGATTTATTTATTGTTTACACCGATAACTATCTACCCGAAAATCTTTCTGTTAAAAATCACTCGCTGGTTCTTAAGTTTACATATTGGTGGAATCTTTAAGATGAGACCAAAGGCATCTGACCGCTCTGAGAAAAAGAAGACAAGCGGTCTAACGCTACTACGATAGGGTATTAAAAAACAAATTATGCTTCTATACAGAATTACCAACGGAGCTGTTCTTCTTATAGAAGACAATGCCTATTTACTTAACGAAGATTGGAACAAACTAATTAACCAATCCAGATTGCATCAACATCTTGAGAGTCTTGCAAAAAATCAAAAACCAATTGCTAACACACAAAAGCAGGAGTTAATTAAGAATTCACTGCCTCCTATTGGCGATCAGGAAGTTTGGGCATCGGGGGTAACTTATTTGCGGAGTCGTGATGCACGCATGGAAGAAAGCAAAAACTCAGGTGCTGCCGATGTGTATCAAAAAGTATATGAAGCCGAACGGCCTGAATTATTTTTTAAATCAACTTCAGCGCGTGTTGTAGGAAACGGTGATGAAGTATTTATTAGAAGCGACTCGAACTGGAACGTGCCCGAACCTGAACTGACATTATATATTAATTCCAATGGAGAAATTCAAGGATATACAATTGGTAATGATATGAGCTCACGCAGTATTGAAGGCGAGAATCCGCTTTACTTACCTCAGGCAAAAGTTTATGAAAAGAGTTGTTCGCTCGGCCCCTGCTTGTTCGTACCCGAAAAACCAATTTCACCAAACACAACAATTTCTATTACGATTAGAAGAAATCAACAAGAGGTATTTAACAATTCGATTCAATTGGATCGCATGAAGCGAAACTTACCAGAGTTGTCGGCTTGGCTTTATAAGTCTTTGAAGTTTCCAGTAGGCTGTTTTTTAATGACCGGCACTGGCATTGTGCCGCCCAATGATTTTACCTTACAGGCACTTGATGAGGTGAGTATAGAAATTGAAGGAATTGGTAAACTGATGAATATAGTCGGTGTGCTTTAAGTTTAAAAAAAAACTGTTTTTATCATTTATCTAAAAACGAACTAATGCTCTTTGCTTCTTCAATTATTTCCTTGGGATATTCGGCTAGTTCCAAAACTTTAATCGCGTTTCGCGTTTTCAACTGACCGGGTTTTAACTTATGGTCAAAATGCAGTGTTTCGTCTTCTATCGTTTCAGTAAAATGATATAAGTCATATTCGTTTTCAAGCAATTTGGCCAATTCAATATCATGCGTTGATACTATAACGATATTCTCATTTTTGTTGAGATACGATAGAATCGCTTTCGCTGCTGCTATCCGCTCAATCGTATTAGTTCCCTTAAACACTTCATCCAGAATAAAAAAATTCTGATTGGATGAATTTACTTCTGCGATAAGAGATCCAATAATGGAAACTTCTTCAAAGTAAAGACTCTTGCCCTCAAGCAAGTTATCATTGATTCTGATTGACGAAAATGATCTTAAATAGGGTGTTATGAATTCATCGGCAAAGCACGTGTTAATCGATTGCGCCAATAATGAGTTTATGATAAGAACCCTCAAGAAGGTCGATTTACCCGACATATTTGATCCGGTGATTAAAATACTTTTTGATTTAATGGATAGATCATTTTTTACACAGTTTTTAATCAAGGGATGATATGCATTCCTGGCAACGAACTCCTTTCGTACTTCAAGAAATTCTGGCTGACAGGTTGGCAGCGCCCCTGCGCGCAAAGACAAAACAGAAATTGCCATGTCAATTTCGCCAACATAACTAAACAAAACAGAAATACTCTCTTTCTTTTGTTCCAGCGTTTTAATTAATCTGAAAAAAGTAAAAACCTCTATTAAGAAAAATGCTTTGATCAATTCAGCGAAGTAAAGCGCGAATTGACTTAATTCATCTTTCACACCCCCATCACCACCGAAGCTTAAAATTCTTAATTCCTTTTGAAATGATCTTAGTTCAGAGATGCTTCTGTCAACCTCATTGGATTTAAGTGAGTGATGTGTGTCGCTGATATTTTTCGAAACATCAATCAGCAAGCTAAGTTCTGGAAAGGAGGCGGCAAACGAATACGCATTGCTCTTATTCCAATAGTGGACCATCATATTAAAAACTATTGGAATTGTTAAAAAGATAAGGAGAATTGGAAATTTTATTGAACCCAATAGCAACAGCACTATGACCATGAGGCTCACTATAAGAAATTTCAGCCACTTCGGTCGGTCAATCAATTTATCCTGAAGGAGGGTTGGGATATGGTACGCGTTGCGAGCAAGTTTTACGAGTTCCTTTTGGATCTTTTCTCGCAGTGCCAAATCAGAATCAATCAAATTCGTCTTAGCTTCTAACGCTTCCCGTTTTTCCCGACTCGCGGTTGGCTGCAAAATGCTAGCAAATAAATATTGCTGTCCGGGACTGGAGGTAGTTCTATCTATAAAACTAAAAAGCTCATAGAAATCAATGTCATTGATTGTTTGATCTGATATGCGATAGTCATCATATCCTTTTATTGTATTGGCATACCTTCCAATAAGATGAAAATTGAATTCTTCATCTTTTGGCTTACCCCAATCGCTTCGGATTTTTTGCAGGTTCTTTTTTCGGATTTGAGAAAAGTTATATTTTGAATAAATAATAATTCCAATAATTATAACAATTGCTAAAATAACGTAAGCCATTGTTATCTATTTTCGATAAATCACTGGATGTATGGCAATTTCCTGGATGCCTTTCTCATCATAGCATTTATGATAGAATTTGTGTCGCTCCCCAAGCTTCTTGAGAGAGTCTTATCATATTTCCAAAGCAACTCTCCAGTATATCCATCATTGATACTGATAGCGCATTTCCCTGAATTAGTTGATCCATAAAATCCAACAAGTAATCCCATGGCAAGCGAGGCTCCGTCAGACATAGGTTTATCAGTCAAAAGAATCCCGGTAATAATTGGATCAACCTCCAGAATTTCGGCTAATTCCTTTGGGGTAACCCTTTCTATATTTTCCTGGGTGATGTTATTTTTGGCCAACAGCGCATTGGTCGTGTTTAAATCCTGAAACGTAATTTTAAAATTGTGCTGTGCCTTCCGTTTGAGAAAGTATGAAAAGAGGGCGCTTTGAACAGCAATGCCCTCATCTTTTTGAAGTTGATTGAATTGCTCTGGGGACATTTTCTCCATCTGCTTTGGTCGCAACTTTATTATCGTTTTAAAGGGTAGGATGGCCAGTTTTTGGTGGTCTTTTGTTAATGAATTAAAATTCGGATTCACATAAATTTCCTTCGTTTGGCAATAAACTTCACCAATCAAAAGCATAAAAAAAGCAATTAATATTGTTTTCATACGGTCGGATTTATCTTGTCGATTTTCAGGATTGAAACGCGTTTGCTTATACAAGCAGCTACCAAGATAATAGAAAAAATAATCCGCTGATAGATTGCCCTAAATTAAATCACCAGCCTCCACTGCTTCCACCGCCACCCGAAAAACTACTTTCGCTACTACCGCTGCTTGATCCCCAACTACTACGACTGCTGGACGAGAATCCTCCTCCGCTACTACTACTGGTCATTTTTTTACTGACGTTTTTGCCCCACTCCGTTCGCCCAACCAATAACTTTACAATCGGAAAGAGAACGATGAATGCAAGACCCGGCACGTACCAGATATCCAAGGGCACTACAATTAAAGGAAAAAGTGTAAAGAACGGAATAAGAAACGCATACATACCCCAACCCCAGCCATCTGTAATTATAAGAGCAAAGAATGCGAAGATTCCTAGAAACGCATAAATACCTAAGCCAATTAAAACTCTTGCCGTCATTGATAACTCTGAAATATCCTCCGCATCATTGGATGAGTATTCGCCACCGATTGCATCTATTATCCCATGAATTGCATTAGTAACTCCTTCATCAAAGTCGGCTCTGCGAAAAGTAGGTTTCATTTCGTATTATCCGATTACTTTGCGCATCGGTGAGCGCGTCTTCTAATCCTTCACCAACTTCAATGCGCATTTTGTGATCATCCACAGCAATCAATAGCAACACCCCATTATCTTTGTCCTTTTGCCCTAACTTCCATTTTTCCGCAACACGCAGTGAGTATTCTTCAATGGTTTCTCCGTCAAGCGTGTTAATAATAAGAATGGCAATTTGATTCGATGTTGAATCTTCATATTGCGCAAGCTGATGTTCAAGTTGATCGATAGTTTCTTGTTTCAAAGCATGCGCTTCATCAAGCACGCGCGCATTCCACAATTCACGAACAGCTTTCTTGCCAAATAAAGAAAATGAAAGTACTAAGGAGAAAATGAAAAAAAAGAAAGCGCATATTGAAATCCTGAATTCTAAAATTATTTTACCATGAACCACTCGATCCGCCACCGCCAGAAAATCCGCCTCCGCCAAAGCCACCACCACCTCCGCCAAAGCCGCCACCAGAACCACGGCCACTTCCGCCCATCATAGAACCCAACATAGCGGCCGTCCATAAGCCACCTCCACCACCACGACCGCCTTTATTTTTGCGCGACATCACAATGATTAGAATAATAAAAAAAATGATTGCCCCTAATGGTGAACGCTTTGATCTCTTTCGCTGTGTAACCGGATTTTCATTTACATAAGTACCAGCAATCGTTTTAATAATAGCAGCTACCCCAGCCTGAATGCCGCCTTCGTAATTTTCTTCTCGAAAAAACGGGGCAACTTCATTCCGTATAATACGATTGGACATGGCATCAGTAAGCACACCCTCTAATCCTAAGCCAACCTCTATACGCATTTGCCGCTCTTGAATTGCGATCACAAAAAGAACTCCGTTATCTTTTTTTGCCTGACCTAATTTCCAGACTTCAAAAACTTTTACAGCGTACCCTTCAATATCACTTCCTTCCAACGAAGGAATAACTAACACGGCAATCTGACTGGATGTGGAATCGCGATGCGCTTGAAGAAGTTGCTCAAGTTGCGCTTTCGCAGGTGCTGAAAAAATCCCAGCCTCGTCATGCACCCAAACTCCACCATGGGGTGGAACCTGAGGTTGCGCCAAGGCCAACATTGTTACGAAGAAAGAGAGTAGTAATATTAAAATTGATTTCATGCGAACGGGTAAATACAAATAATACATTAAACTATTCTTCTAGTCGCAAATCGTCTTTCAACTCATTGATATCACCGGGGGAAATAACAAACCCTTTCTCTAAAAGAATTTCGCCACAGCGCAAAATAGCTTTCTCTATGCCATCAATAATTTTATCTTTTTTTACATGATCCACAATGGTACGAACAATGGAGTCCCATTCTTTTTGCTCCACTACTTTATTAATGCCTTTATCGGCCATTACAATCACTTCGTGTTCGAAGAATGAAATAAAAATCATAATGCCCGTGCGTTGGCTGGTATTAAAAACTTCTTCTTGCAAAAAAGCACCTTGGGCACGTTTGTGCGTTGCCTGATCCATATAACTTTGACTCAGCATTAGGCGCTTTACAAAATTGATGTAGTTCGCTTTTAACGCTCCAATAAATCCGCCCAGCATAACAAGCGCAAATATGACCATAGGATCGTACATATATTTAGCGATTGATGGACTATACGAGTCGATAAGTACAATTAAAAAAAATACCATGGCCGCGCCAATCGCTCCTGCTTTGTAGTTGGCCAACGTATAGTGACTGCTTTTTTCAACAAAGAACGG
>Ga0163152_10004583_pt1 | contig 16989 bp, 15 predicted proteins | sample OliLakLV19MP8IB2_FD_148635 | JGI IMG/M metagenome (GOLD analysis project Ga0163152, IMG submission 148635) | Freshwater microbial mat bacterial communities from Lake Vanda, McMurdo Dry Valleys, Antarctica - Oligotrophic Lake LV.19.MP8.IB-2 | ecosystem: Environmental > Aquatic > Freshwater >... | reverse complement strand
AAATTGCGATTGCAGCATCTTCTTCGTGACGATCGGAAGCTGCGGCCAAATGCGCCACAGTTCGTCAGGATCGGCAATGCGCGCCGCCTCTTTCCACTCAGGCAAACTGTCCTCGCGCTGGCCAAAATACTGGATCTGCGCGTGCAATCGCCCGGCGATTCCGCGGCGCTGGGTGGCCGGGTCGGCCGTCAGAAACTGATCAAGTGGTGCAGTATCCAGCGCATTGTTCCGCAAATAACGCCGCCACCACAGACGGCTTAGCAACTCTCTCATCGCAACGTCCCGGCCGGGGTCATTTCACAGTGCCCAAGCCAGCCTGACGGCGCGGTAAACGGCCGGCCCAGCGCAGGAGTCAGCATGTCCGGTGTAACAACCGTTCCATCAGAAGTGCGGATGGTGATGGACGAAGGAGGGAAGTTGGCTATGGGATAGGAAAACGCACCAAAAGACTCGCGAACAAGCGGAATCAGTTCGGGATTGAAGCCCATTAAATGACAATGAACCCATTCGGCCGCCGCCGGGTTGGCGGCCGCCGTCAGAAATCCCGCTGGCGCCGGTACGTTGGCCAGCGGCCCTTCGCCCTCGCCGGCGACGATGGCATCGGTGATCGAGAGCACTTGCCGTTGCGGACGGCTCTCGATGGTGCCCCGGGCGGTGCCGTACCGGAGAATGCGCTGCAGATCGAGACACATGCGCCAGACCGTATCATTGCCGAACCAGGAGCCTTCCAGATCCTGATCCTCCGCGCCCATCCACAGGCCCAGGCTGGTCAATACCTCGGCGGCGCGGCTCAGGCGGGCTTGCGCCCCGCCCACGGCCCGCCTGTTGGCGGCATCCAGCAGATCTTCGGCCCGTTCTTTCCACCAACTGCCGCCGACGTAGCAGTCCCCGCCGCGCGCGCCGCCGCCACGACGGTGGTGCGGCAGGAATTCCTTGTTGCCGTTGATCCCTACCAGGTTTTTCAATGCGCCCGTGACACCCGCCTTTTTATGCGTCTTGAGCTTGGGCAGATTGACGACCACATCGGCTTCCAACAACTCGGCGGCAATCAGATACTGATGACGGCCGGGCGCATGGCGTTGCGCCAGCAGATCGGGATCGTACATGGTTACACGGAACCGCTCCTGTCCGGTTGTGATCGGCTCCAGCAGGCTTTCCCGGCCGAGATCGAACAAAACATACCGTTCGGCCGGCGCGCAATGTTCTCGTTTTTCCCTGGCAAGAATGGTGCGGCGAAAATCTCTCCACGCAACCGGGTCCCCGCGGCGGGCATACTCTTCCAGTCGTGTATCGAGCCGCAGGTCCGCCAGCAGGCGGGGCAGATCGCAAGACTGAACCGGCGCGTCCCCCACAATGACGCCGGCCGGCCGGGTGAGCAAGACATAATCCAGCACCGCGCAGAGCACATCCGGATGTGTCACCAAACATTCCAGCCCCGCCCCGGATTGGTTTTCGTGCAGCACCCAATTGGGCTTGATGACAATGCGGCTGCCTGCTTGAATCAGGCCGCCCAAAGGGTTCCAGTCTGGCGTGCCGTCGGTAGTGGAGGGGCCGCACCAGAGCCGCAGTAAATCACGCGTCGCTTTCTGCGCGGTGTTCACCATGGCTCCGCCCGGGAGCTCTATCGCTGGGATGGGTTCAGATAGAAGGGAATAACCAGATTCAACCAGGCGAGTCAACGTTACAGTGGCGGCCGCGGGATCAGTATTTTGGGACATCTTTTATCGTTTGGCTTTGACTACAGAGGCTAAAGAGGTCCAGCCCAGCGTACGGAATAAAAAGGGATCAGTGGGAACGAGCGTGTCGGAAACCGTTTGAATGAACCTCCTGGATTTGAGTATATCGGCAATCATAAGGAGGTTCTTCACCCCAAGGCCCCAGGGTGCTGTTCGCAAAACCCCGCCGGTGTACCAACCTGCGGGAATTCGATTCACCGACCATTGTGCGGCTGTAATACCCGGGTTCCGGCCTCTGCCGGAAAGTCGCGCACATTGTACGCATACAGCATGTAGTTCTGAAACCTGTCGGGTGTGAACGGAACTCCCGAAACGTGCAGGCGATAACCAAAGCCCCCGCCCGTGAGCGCCTCCAGCAGACCGGGTACAAGATCTTTATCAGAGCCATTATCCTGGTGAATCTCGATAATCATCTGGCGGATGCGGCTCAGGCGGCCCGACGCGGCGAGTTCGCCGATAACCGCGAACTCCGCTCCCTCTATGTCCAGAATCAGCAGGTCGACGGCCGAGTCAACGAACGGCGACAGCCGCTTTCCGGGAATCTCTACATAGGCTGTGTGCTGCTGCCCAGACACATAATCGAATACGCTCGCGACGGGGCTGCCGGCGTGTTCGTCAAATGTGCCAAACCGAAGCAGGGCGTCTTCCGACCACAGGGCAAAGGGGTGCAACGTCACGTCCGGCCATCCATTAGCCCGGATGGTGCTGGCGAGCAGGGCAGCGGTTTTCGGCTCCGCCTCGAACGCATCGATCCGGGCGTCCGGGTAGATAAGCTTTAGATACGCTACGGCGAGGCCAATGTTCGCTCCACCCTCGATAATGCGCGGCCGCTGCGTCCCGGCATTAATGTCGTAATATCGGTAAATGAAAATTTCTTCAAAAACTGCGATAACGTCGGACAGCCGTCCGCAGTGGATCGTCTGCCCGAGGATACGGACCGCGCCGGGGTTGCCGTGACCAAGCGCCTGCCGGGCAAGCAGCGACAAGTAAGTGAGCAGTAACGGTAAGCGCGGCAGCTTCTGACGCCGGAGGCACAAACGCAGTACATTGCCAAGAGTCTGCACGGCTGGCATTAGAGATGTTCTTACTGTACCTTGGGATCCACGTAAAAACAAATTCACATTTGGGGCGAGATGGAATAGTTCCAAGACGGCAGTATCTTGGCTCGAGCGAGGCAGAAATTATCCCAGGTTTCAGCGTCGGGAGACTGGCCCTTGTCGTACTTCTTGCGGTCGAGGCAGGCAGAAACGGCGAGGCCGGTCTTGATACTGGCGGTGCGGATGAAGTTGAGAACTTGTTGGTAGCTGGTCAACGGTTCGGCGGACCAGTTCTTGGAGATTTCGGAGAACAGCCTGTGTTTGATCGGATTCCATTTGGAATTGCCGGTGGGGTAGTGGGCCACGGTAACAGTGAGACCAAAAGGGTTGGATAGTAGCGACTGCAGTTCCGATTTCCAGGCACGCGGCCGACTGCCGTCGATAGCTCCTCCGTCGGTGAGAATCAGAATCTTGCCGGCGTTGCGGCAATGGCTCCATCCGGGAGTTGTAGCGCGGGGAGCGCTTCAGATAGCGGGGAATAACCGGGTTCAACCAGGTGAGTCAACGCTACAGTGGCGGCCGCGGGATCAGTATTGCGGGACATCTTTTATCGTTTGGCGTCGACTACAACCACTGAGGCTTGCGAGGTGCAGCCCGGAGTATGCGAACTCCGCCGGAAGTCTGGTGTGGGAGCGGACCACGCTGGGGATATCACAGAAGGAAGCGGCGTGGCGGATGGGAGTGGCGCAGTGGGAGCGGGGAGAGAGGGCACCCATAGACAGAGAGCTCGAAACCGTGGCCAGCTTCCTTGGGGATGACGCTAAGCTGCGTACGCGCCGCGCCGGGTAAGCCCTGTTTAACCTCCAGTTCCCCGCCCATAGCTGTCAGAGTCGGCTCGAGGCGGCATCAGCGCGAAGGATTTAGACGGGTGGCTTCGACTACGCCGACGCCACCCCGTGCGCCCGCACAGGATGTTATCCTTCACGTGGAATCATGAAACGCCGCCATCTAGCCGCGGTTTCTCGCACACGCCGTAGCCTGAACGGTAGCACTGACACGTTACAATACGGGACAATGAATAATACAACAGGACCGTCGCATCGTCACTACACCCTCAAGCATCGGATTACAGCGTTTGTGAGCACGAAGTTCTGCGACGGTCTGACGTACACCGTTCGGCACGGGCTCCTGACGGGAATGCGAAGGAGGGGCGGACTCGGGTGGATTCCAACGGCGCACACAGACACGCCGGAAGAGGCCTTCTGGCGAGCGTTGGACTTGCGCGACAAGGTGATTTATGACGTCGGGGCCTTTCACGGTCTATTGTCGCTCTGGTTTGCTCGGACGGCCCGCCAGGTGATAAGTTTCGAGCCCACTGCGGCCAACAGGAAGCGCCTGCTAGAAAACCTGCGCCTGAACCAAATCGAGAATGTAACCGTGCGGCCGTACGGACTCGCGTCGGCCGATGCTGAGGTGGAGTTGGTCTATTCGCCGCTCATGCCGGGTGGCGCGACCGCTGCCCCCACCCTCGCTGAGAGCATCCGCTCGGACCCGAAAGCCACCATAGAAACTATCATCGTGAAACGCCTCGATGATGAGAACGCGCCGGTGCCGGATCTCATCAAAGTCGACGTAGAGGGGCTGGAATTGGAAGTGCTCCAGGGCGCGGCTGAAACACTGCGCCGGCACAAGCCCGCGCTCTACCTTGAAATGCACGGGGAAACGATGGCGGATAAACGTCGCAAGGTCACCGACATCGTGGCGTATCTGACCGCCTCGGGGTACACCAATATCAGGCACATCGAATCGGCATCGGCGATCACGCCTGCGAACGCGGAGCGTGCTGCCGAGGGCCACCTGTATTGCACAGCCTCTTAGCCGTAGTGTCCTGTCTCGTAAGTTCTCATAACAAGTAGCAGAGAGATAGCGTCTCTAGTACAAAGGAGTACGGAGATGCGAACCGGACGCCCAATCCCGCAACTTAGTCTGACCGAAGCGGAGCGCGAAGTGCTACAGAATTGGGTTCGACGACCTAAATCAGCCCAAGCACTGGCGCTGAGATCTCGGATGATTCTGCTCTGCGCCGCCGGCGAAACCAACACGAACGTGGCAATGAAATTGGATGTGAGAATCCAAACTGTCTGCAAATGGCGACAGCGGTTCGTGGGTCGGCGGCTGGACGGATTGTTGGACGAGCCGCGTCCCGGCACACCTCGCAAGGTCAGTGACAAAGACGTCGAGCGCGTGCTGACGATGACGCTGGAGTCCCCCCCCCAAAGACGCCACGCATTGGAGCACTCGTGCGGCAGCCGCCCAATCGGACTGAGCCGGAGCACGATCAGCCGCATCTGGCGCGCCTTTGCGTTGCAGCCACATCGGAGCGAATCGTTCAAACTGTCCAAGGAGCCGCTATTTATCGAAACAGTTCGGGATATCGTGGGGTTGTACTTGAACCCTCCCGATCGTGCGTTAGTGCTGTGCGTGGACGAGAAGAGCCAGATTCAAGCGCTGAACCGGACGCAGCCCCTGTTACCCATGCGCCCTGGGCAGGCCGAGCGACGCACGCACGACTATACTCGGCACGGCACAACCTCACTGTTCGCTGCTTTGGATGTGAAAACCGGCCAAGTGATCGGCGAGTGCCATCGGCGGCACCGGAGTGCTGAGTTCCGCAAGTTTCTCGACACCATTGACCCGGCCGCGCCTGCGCCGCTGGAAATCCATCTGATCATGGACAACTACGGCACCCACAAAACAGCGATGATCCGCCGCTGGCTCGCAAAACGACCGACTTTTGTGCGCGGACTTCAGAGACAGGACACTAGCATGGAATCCTTAGAAAATTGGAGAAGGCAGCTTGGAGGAGAGTTCGGTGAAATCCACCCCGTGGTCTTTCCCGTTTAGCCCATTGTTTTTCAAGGGGCTGTTGGCCGCCAAGGCTAAGCCGCGATAGTCTTTATCGGCGCCGGCGAGGTCGACGAAGCGCACTCCGCTCCTGCTCGAAACAACAAGCGTGCCAGGGGGGTAAGCGTTCTTTAGAAAATCGTTCGAACGTTCTTGATCGGTGCCTCCGGAACTGTTAACGAGTGCATTCTTATCCCAGACGAAGTCTGGAAAATAGGAAGTGAGAAACGCATTCCCTTCCCCGCCTACACCGTAGACAGCCCGCTCGAGAATGTTTCCGCGGAATTGGTAGCCAGGTAAAAGACCTTCTTCCTGCGGGACCGCAACCAAAGTAGCATTGGTCGAAAATCCGGTATTGTTTTCCACCGTCACATAGCCCGCCTGGTGGAAGAAAGAGAACAGGCGAGAAGTGGGATAAAACAGATTGTTATTCACGTTCACACGCTGAATCGTCGCCGGTTGTGACATGGCGCCGGCGGATGACTGATGACCAATCAACACCAGTCCCTGCAACGTGTTCTTCACGACATTGTTGGAGAAGGTGACGTCCTGCGTGACGCAATAGGAACAGCCTCCATCCTGGTTAGTCGAGGTGAGCAACACGCCAGTACCGGCTTGCGCGTCAACCCAGGAGTTCTCCATCCAATTGCCGTCCACCAAAACCCTTTGCGCGCTTTTCAACTCGAACAGATTCTTGACACTCCAACGCGCACCCGCGAAGGATGGGTGATCCGCCTTCCAGGTCAGCGGCTTGAAAAAAGTATTGCGGCGAATCTCAAGGTCAGACGGCACGACGCCCACCGTGGCCGTCGAATTCGCGTCGGGAGGCGCAGAGAGTTCGTCGAAGGTGACTTCGCTCTCCGTAACCTCACGAAGGACCGTATAGGCGTGCTGACCGGTTTTCCCACCAACCGTGAACATGATCGGCGTTCCCGCACTAAATGGGGGGACATCGACAAGCGTGGCTCGCGTTGTTGTGGCGCCCTCCTTTACCGTCATTCGGAAAACGAGCATGGGGTCCGATCCGCCAAACAGGATGTTCTCGCCAGCCGCTTCCAAGTAATTGTTCACAATCTTGAACGGACCCGGGCCGTTCCAGCCGGCAATTCCCTGAGAGTCCTGGCCTTGCACGTGCACTTCAGAAATATAGGAGTCGATGACGGCCTGCCGGGCGCCATGCATCGCAACCCCGCGGCGGCATTGGCATTGCGGTGCGCCATGAATATACATCCGGTCCAACGTGATGTCGGAAGTCAGGAGGTCAAAAGTCGTTTCCTGGCCGTCGCCCAAGCTGATAATTGCGTAATTTAGGCGCACATTTGGGTCAATAGTGACCTCTAAACCCGCTAATCGCCACCGTGCGGAGCCGTTTTCCGTCCGAAATGCAGGCAAGTCGCGCGGAGCGATAATCTTCGGCATTAAGGCTGCATCGGAGGGCCTTACGCGTTTCCCTTCGGGCAGGCGGTCCAGAGCGCTGGAGCGCACCGTAATCCATCCATCGCCCGGTTTGTTGGTCAGCAAGAAACTTCCCGTAAACGATTGGCCGGCGGGCAGAACCACTTCATCGCCCGGCCGGGCATTGTCGAGAACAGACTGGAGATTTTCTCCGGCCCGAACCTGCAGGATCCGGCCGGTTGACGGAATCCACGTCGTGTTTACATACTCACGCGGCAATTCAGCCGTTCTGCTGGCCTTGCTCGCCTTTCCGCGAGTCGATGAGACCACCTGTGTGCTGTTTCGGACCTTGGAAGGACTGGAGGTATTGCTCGATCGCCGGCTGACTTGGCCTTTCAGACAGGCTGGTAATGTAAAAACCAGGCCAAGCAATAGAAAATGGGCGGCAGCAGTACGTGAGGCATCAACCATACTTTGTATTGCACTCCTACTCACAGGACCTCGTTGCGGCTGTTTAAATAGTCGCAACGTCACCCTTTAAGTATATCGGCAATCATCAGGAGGTTCTTCACCCCACAACCCCTACTACTGTGCGAGGAGCGAAGCGAGCAGCAGAAGGAGCATCAGGGGAGGCGTGGAGTAAGGTCCTGCGATGAGGATACGGAGCGTCACTGAACTGGTGTACTAAGCCCTGACGTCTATGCGGACGCTGGGCGAAGAGGCTTCTCTAAGACACCAAGAATGTTGGTACGGCGGTCCTTCGGGAGACAGCCCATGAAGAGCGATTCAAAGAAGCCGATAGGGCCCAGGCGAGTGAGGGTGGCAATGGAGTTCACGTAATGGAGGCGGTGGACAGCCAAGCCAACCCGCCGGGAGTGTTCCTCTAAATCGCCCAGACGATTAGCGCGATAGTAAGTAGGGAAAACATCATCGGCATGACGCCGTTCGATGAACCAAATGAGGCGTTTTTTGGGTCCGTCGGGAATCAGGTACGCCAACTGGATCATCGGACTGTATTTGTTGGGCGTGACGAAGACGAATTTGCCGCCAGGCTTGAGGACGCGAGCCACCTCGGCAAGGAAGGTTTGGGGTTGGTCGAGATGCTCCATAACCATATTGGCAGTGACGAGATGAAAGCTATTGGCTGCGAATGGAAGGGTGTAGCCGGAGCCGATGGTGCGGTCGTGGATATGTGGATGATCGAGGATGGCGTTGTCGAAGTCGATGCCGACGATTCTCTTGGGTGTCACAACGATTTTCTGGATGTCCTGGGAAGGCATCGCCCAGGAGGGAAAGAGCTGGCGGCCGCAACCGATGTCAAGCCAGTACGAATCGGATTCGACGGAGTCCAGTAATACTTTCCCGTAGCGGGTTTGGATATGGACAAGATCTAGACCCAGCTTATCAACGGCCTTTTGCGTTAGATTTCGCCAAAAACTGCCCTGCGTTGACACAATTAGTAGTATATCGAAGTAAGCGCGTGACGCGCCGTCGGCTCGCCTGTTGGATTCCGTGCAACCCGGGTTAGACCGGGCTTTCCGGCCGCCTCGACGGCCAGCGCAGTGGGTTGCGTCAACGGAGGCGCAGTTTGCCCATGATCTTCCCCGTCACTACCTACGCGCGCCGTCACGATTTGTGAGGGTCCAAGACCCGAGCCGGACACCACTATGATTTGTCCTGGAGCGATCGGATCGGCCCTTGGAAGGACTGGAGGCATTACCCGATCGCCGGCTGACTTGGCTTTTCAAACAAGCGGGCAAGGTAAAAACCAAGCCCAGCAATAGAAAATGGGCGGCAGCAGTACGTGAGGCATCAACCATATTTTGTTGTATTGCACTCCTACTCAAAGGACCCTGTTACTACTGTCTAAATAGTCGCAACTTGACCCTTTGAGTAGATCGGCAATCATAAGGAGGTTATTCACCCCATGGCCCTAGGGTGCTGTTCGCAAAACTCCGCCGGTGTACCACCCCCCACACGTCACACGGTAATAATAGATGCGATCATTTAAAAGCCCGGTCACATCGGCCCGGACACTCCTTCCCGTCCGAACGATCGTCACACTGCCATCGGCCGGTGTGAGCGATTGATTGGACGAAGCTGTTACGGTGCAGGCCTCGGTTCCAGGCGCGGAGATCCACAGCGTAACCGTTGTCGCCGTTGCGCGCTGTCCACGTATCCGAAACGCAAGGAACGGATTATTCTGTCCGTTTACGCTCCCGGCTGTGGCCCAGTCCACGAGATCTACATCGACGCCCATGTCCAGGCCGTCGGTCGCCGTGCCTTTGGCAGCCGAAGCTGCCTGCACGCGGAAGTTTCCGCCGGCCGGGTCTTCCAACACGCTGGTGATTGCCCCGATCTGCACGGTATCAGCCGGAAAGGTCGGCCCGCTTCCCCCGCTACAGGTATCGCCCAACGAACCTGGAGTTGTGAACACGTTTTTCCGCATATCACTTACCCCTCCAAAACCGGTTACCACGTTGCGCCACCAGCAATGGCTCGCGAGTCCTCCCGAAAAACCGTAGAAATACCCGGTGAAGGTAGAATCTAAAATGTTATCTCCGATATAGTTAAACCCTCTCAGCGAAGGATTGTCATCTTCGTTGCTGCCAATCAAGCCGTTGCTGCCATAACCTGGGTAGTTGTACACCGTATTGTGCCGAAAGACGACGCTTTCGTTCTTGTGGGTCGTTAGAAACCGGGCTGTGAGAGCGTTGGTGTTCACATAGGGAGCCGCTACCAAGGTAAAGAGATTATGCTCAATGCGAACCTGCCGGGTAAGGGTGTTGCCGGGTGGCGAGGCCAGATAGTTGAGATTTCCGAACCCAAAGCCAGAGTTCACTTCCTGGATTTTGTTGGCGATTACGTGGACATCCCGCACGTTGTAGTTCGGAGTATAGCCGCCGCTTTGATTGATAACAAATGCTGGACCATACTGGCCGGATTCCCATACTTTCTCGAACGTGTTCCCGTAAACATACACGCCTTGGCCATCTTTTAGTTCAAAGATGTTCTTCACAGAAAATGAGGGTGGCGTAATGCCGGAAACACTCCAGGTCGAAGGAGCCGCCGAACAGACGTACCATTGCGATGCAGTGGTGTCGAGCTGATACTCCCCAACCATGCAAACCCGAGCGGGGACACCTGCCGCGGAAGTGCGGCGCCACTCGGGTTTTTTGCGGAAATGATTGCCGATGAAACGCAGATCCCGTTGCGCGTGACCCTGCAACGACATTTCCGAGTTACCGACGCCATTGCCGCCGCCGGTCAGGAAGTTTTCGGTCGAACCCTCAATATAGTTATTGATGATAAGTACCGGACCCAGACTCTGCCCCATCCAAATGCCCTGGGCGTCCGTGTTGCCGCTCTTGCACTCGGAAATATAGCTATTGGTGACGATCATGTTCCGGGCATGCAAGGCCAGGCAGCGCACCGGCCCTTCCCGGAACGGGACGCCATGCAGATAGCTACGGTCGATCAGGAAGTGATGCGGTGTTTTATCGGCCCTATTTTCGGCAGCGCTCGTAACGCCGATCTGCATCAGCGAGTACTTGGTAGTCAATCCAAGGTCCGGCTGCGTGATCTCCAACCCTTCAAATGCCCAATAACCGGTGCCGCTGCCATCGGCGGTGACAAGCGTTGGGTCCGTACTGCCGGGCGGACTGATAATCTTCGGCATCTTCGCCGTATCGGAGGGCGAAACTCTCACGCCAGGCGTAAGTTCAGCAAGTCTGCTTGACCGGATATTCACATATTTCCGGCAAGCCTTGGCGGGCACCGTGAATGCCCCGGTGTAAGTCTCGCCCGCCTGTAGCGTGAGCACGACCTGTTCACAGGTGGTATTGTCCTGATACTGTGCCGAGGCATTGATGGCGGTCTGCAAATCACTGTATGTGCAGCCGGTGTTGCAAACACTCCGGACCGCGGAGGCAGCATCCAAAACCGGCATAAGCAACAGCGTAAATAAAAGTCGAGTTCTCATCGCGCCACCCCCGTAGCCGAGAAGCGGAAGTAATCCAAGTAGAGAACCTGATCGTTCCCGTCGCAGGAAGTCACTTGAAAGAAAGGCTGCAAACTTGTGGAAGGCAGATTCGTGGAAACCGTCGTTTCAGCGCTGTAGGCAGCGCCGTTTACGCTAACAGCGAAGCGCAGCTGCGTCTCCCCGGACAGTTTGCGTACCCGTGTTTTCAACCACTGGCCGGCGGATACAGTTATTCCGCTGCTCGTGGCTGTTGCCGCGCCGCTATCGCGAGTGATGTAGTGAAGAACGGCGCCTTCAGCGAAATTGGTTGTGCAGCCGGTGGAATTGGCCAAACGAAACATCGCGCCGCCGGGTCCATTCATCGTGCCGTCGGAGGACACACCCACGGCGAATTGATAATTCGCCGTCAATGTAGCTGGTTGCCAGATGAAAACCAGCTCGAAAGTAGCAAGCTGCGAGAGATTCAAAAATCCGACATTCGCCCCGCCCGCGTCCTGATAAATGGAGTTGACCGCATTGGCGCCGCCGGTTATAAACCGCAACACCCCCACACGTGTTCCGCTGTTGAACCAGGCGGCATAAGCCGGGTTTCCGTTCGTCCGCCAACTCAATTCGGAGTACCCGCCGGTGCCCGAACCTGTGTAGGGAAAATCATCTTTCAAACACACGGCGCCTTCGCTCATGCAGTCGATCGTTGAAGAACCGCCCCCTGTGCCCCCGCCGCCGAGTAGCTCCCAGGAATAGGCGCTCGCCCCCGTTTTGGCGCAGACATAGAAGCTCGCATTGGATGCACCCGTATCGTTGCGCACATATAATCGGCCCGCGTGCGCGGCGGCGTTGCATTCTCCAGTCGCTGGGACGCCCGCCCCATTGCGCATTCTAAACATGCTGGCCGCGCCGAAGTCATTCGATCCGGTCCAGTCATTATTCCCCCCCAATCGCGGCACATCGCCTGTGTCAATCTCCACGGTTGCGACACCAGCCGCCTCGGTGATGGAGATTCCCTGCCCCGCCGTCAGCGCGCGGCTATGGAGCAACGCACGCATGTCAGTCACCGTGGACCACGCGCCGGCCGTAATCAGCACCTCTCCCAGCGGAATGCTATTGGCCGGATAAACCGGCACAACGCTTTGCTGGGTGCTGCAACCCGCCGTGCAGGTCAGTGTGACTCCAGCCGATAGCGAATGGTCAACCAGCACCACCCCGGAATCGGTAACGTAGATACGCGCCAAACCTGTGCCTGTGCCAGCTCCAATCGTCACCGTAATCGGCGAGGCGATCACAGTCACAACATTCCCAAAGCGAATGTTGCAAGGAGCAGCCGTTGTGCAGGCGCTCCCGATCATCAATAGTGTGCCGCTCACCCGGACGACAGCCAGATCGTTCCAAGGCGTCGCGCTGCCGCTGCCGCTGCCGCCGCTGGCGCCGCCGCTCAACTGAATCCACGTGTTGGCAGCTACACACCCGAACAGATTCTGTCCCGGAGTGGCCGTCGTGCGAAAGAATAAGTCGCCGGTCGCACAAGTGGCAGGTGCGGTTGTTCCCGTTTTCACCGGCCGCGTTGCCGGTGCCGCTGAAAAATCTACTTGCTTGGTTTGTGAACGAAGGTCCACTTGCGTTTGTGCCAGCAGCCCCGCCGTGGAGCTCAAAGCTAACAGCGCTCCGAAAGTTCTTAAATACATTGTTGGAATCCTTTCCCAGTCTAGTCTGCCGGAAGCTCCGGCGAACGTCTTCAGACTACAGGCCCGGACCTGGAAACAAACGATGTGATAGCCACAAAGTATTGAAAATAAATCACTTCAAAATCAGGCGATTCCCTTTACTAACAATTCCTGCATCCTTCATAATGGAGTTTGGCCCTATCATCCGCAGTGTCGGCTGAAGAAGAATTGCGAACATGGCTCGAACATCTGCGGTGGCAGCACGGCCCGGTTTGCCCTCATTGCCGATGGCAGGCGCCGGGAGCCGTCACAGCGAGACAAGGAGTGTATCGCTGCCGGGCGGCGGGTTGTCGGCGTCAGTTCACCGTAACGCTTGGCACAGTGCTTGAGCGAACGCATCAGCCGCTGACCATCTGGTGGCGCGCCGTGGAGGCGCTGACGTCGACGGCCAAAGGCCTCACCATCCGCCGGTTGCAACGTCAACTGGAGATTCCTTACCGTTCAACCTGGTGCCTGGTGGAACGTCTGCGCAAAATAGCCCCCTCCTCCAGCAGCCCCTTCACGCTGGCGCCGCTAACCTCCCAGGAGGTCTTTGCACGCCTCATGGCCCGGCCCCATATCCTGCCCCAGGAACGGTTTGACGGCTTGGAGAAACAGGAGCGTCGAATTGAGGCGCGGCGAAACCGGCTGTCAAAAGAGCCCCTTCCTTCCTAATGCCAACTTCTTTCTTATTCCAGGAGCGCTTGGCCCTTCAATCCCGATCGGAGGCTCCCAAGCTTCGGATCGGTGTGATGGTGGATTCCCTCCGATTACCTGCCTGGATCCGGCGGATTCTAGAGAGTATTGCCGCCAGTACTTTCGCCGAGCTCAGCTATGTGATCGAGCGTGTTTCACCCGCTTCGCCCGCGGCGGCGCCAGCACCTGCGCCGCTGCGCTGGCTCGGCGTGTTGCAGGATCCCTTACGACGACGCCATCTGCTCTACGATCGCTATCTGCAGTGGGATTCTTCCCGCAATGCCGCACCCGGTGAAATGGATCCATTTCAAAGCATCGACTGTTCCGACCTCCTGGATGGGCTGCCCCGGCTGCGGGCCACTCCCTTGCCGGGAAAGATGATCCACCGATTCAGTGAGCCCGACCTGCAAAAGCTCTCTGACTGGGCGCCTGATGTGCTGCTCCGTTTCGGCTTCAATATTCTTCGCGGACCCGTGCTGCAGGCGGCGCGCTACGGCGTATGGTCCTTTCACCACGGCGATAACGATGTTTACCGGGGCGGGCCTGCGCATTTTTGGGAACTCGTGGAGAACGCCCCGCTAACCGGTGTGTTGTTGCAAGTTCTTACGGAAGAGCTGGATGGCGGCGTGGTGTTGGCCAAAGGACTGGTGCGTACCGAGCAAGGCATTTCACTGGTGCGCAACCGGTTCAACCCCTATTGGTTGGGCACATTATTTGTCACCCGGAAACTCCGTGAGTTGCATGAAAATGGCTGGGAATATCTCCAGAAGCATGCGGTGCCTAATCGCCCCACGGCCTCAGCCAGCCACATTTACAAACGGCCTGATAACACCCAGATATGCCGGTTTGTGGCTCCCCGCCTGGCTGGCAATATTGGGCGGCGCCTGCGCCGCACCCGTGTCGCCGGGGACTTCTGGCGCATAGCTGTTCGCCGTTCCGAACCCGTTTCACCATCTGCTGTATTGGCGGAATCTTTCCCGGCTGCGGAGTTCCGCTGGCTGGAAGCGCCGGCTGGCCATTTCTACGCCGACCCTTTCCTCCTTGCCGATGAGGAAGGCGGCCTTCCCTGGATCTTTTTTGAAGACTACAATTATGCAACCCGCCTGGGAGAACTGCTCGCCGCGCGTCTCACGGCCACCGGCGGTATGAGCACTCCGATCTCGATTCTCAAACGGCCGAGCCACCTCTCCTTCCCCCATGTCTTCCGGCATGCGGGACAGTATTGGATGATCCCGGAGGCGGCCAGCTCGGGCGTTGTGGAGCTGTTGACCGCACCGCATCCGGCAGGACCTTGGACTCATTGCAGTAATCTCCTGGAAGAGATTCTAGCCGTCGACACGGTTGTCTGGGAGGAAAATGGCCATTGGTGGATGTTCACTTGCCTGTATGGGCCGCATCGCTCGGGACCTGAGCTATGGCTCTTTTCCGCCGGCGATTTGCTCGGGCCTTGGCAAGCTCACCCGGCGAATCCCGTTTCGTCGTCCATTACCGATTGCCGTCCGGGAGGAGCAGTGTTGCTCTCCGGCGATCGGCGTTATCGAATTTCCCAGGACGGCAGCCGCTCCTATGGTTATCAGCTTGGCGTGCACGAGATTGTTACCCTCGACGCAGAGCATTATGAAGAACGCCTGGTCCGGAGAGTTTCGCCCAGCCAGATTCACGGAGCGCTAGGCGTCCATACTTACAATCAATGCCCTGGTTGGGAGGTTATCGATGGCAAGTTCCCGTCTCCCTAACAGGGGGACGCAACTCTAAACCAAACCGAAACGAGCAAATGCCCATCGCGCCAGGGGAGGCGAAATGCGCAACAAAAACACGGCGGCATGCAACTTTCGCGAGCGAAAAAACCGGCTGGCCGCGGAGAGTTCGGCGATCGCCTTCGGATAGTCAGCGGCGAGCAGTAGGCGCTTGCCGGTTTCCAGTTGTGATTGCGCCGTCCACAGACTCCGTGCGGCCGCGACAGCCGCTCGTTCTTCGCTTGAGAGTTCCCCATTTGCCTCGAGCTTATCGAGCGCATGCAGTCGCCCTGCGATCATGCCGCGTGTATCGACGGACGCACTCGTTGCGCGCTTTCGATAACGCACCAGGGGCAGGGACTGGTATCCAATCCGGCCGCCTGTTCGCAGCACTCTTAACCAGAGGTCAAAGTCCTCGGCCCGGTTCATGGACGGATCAAATAAGCCGGAGCGTAACAGCGCCTGACGCCGTGCCAGTACTGAAATAAATACGGTGCAGCGCTCCGCGACCAGACTGGCGATAGTGACTTCTCCCACGGACGGGGAAAACTCCATGAACCGTCTGCCGGCCAGCGGACCCTCGCCGAAAAAAACCGCGTCTGAATAGACAACGTCCATATCCGGATGCTGATCCAAATAGGCAATTTGATCGGCAAGATACGTGGGTTCCCAGGCATCATCGGAATCAAGAAACGCAATCAGATCGCCGGTAGCGGCGCGTATCCCAGCATTGCGGGCGCCGGAAATACCTGTGTTTTCCTGCCGAAGATAACGCAATCGGGGCAGGTAAGGAGCTAAGGCGCGCTCCAGATTCACCGTGTCAGGGCAACCATCGTTGACGAGGATGATTCCGAAGTCCTGGCAGGTCTGCCGCAGGATAGAGTCAATCGCTTCGGCAACATACTGGGTAACCGAGTATGCGGGAACAATGACACTGACGGTTGGCATGGCGGAAGAGGGAGACGGGGCGCTGAAATCGCTTCGACCTTTAGTTTCTCATGAGCGAGCGTTCATTAAGGATCGGGATTACGGCGGCAAGCCTGGTTTTCTCGCTGTGAATGGATTATTAAGAGAGCGCCAGGAAGCCGGGGGTCAAGCGGCCTTCTGCTCTGAACTGTCCGTTTGAGCCTTAGGGCGAAACCGGGGGAACCAGCGCCGGAACACGTCTTCCAATTCGTTATTGAGAACCTTCGTCCGCGTCTGTAACAGCAAGTGCGCTCCCTTCAGCGTCCACTGCATCTGCTGTTTCTTCACAAACCGGCGGCTCACCACTTGGTTGATGGTCGATTCCACAAACGCCGTGCTGATCCTTTCTCCCTGCCGGTACCGCTCCCCATAGTTGGGGATCGATCCCCGGTTGTTCCGTATGTAGGTCCGCAATTCTGAAATCCCCGCTGCTAGCTTCTCCGCAGCAGCCGAGCATCTGCTGATCAGGTCCAAATCCAGGAAGAGGCTGTCGATGCGATCCAGCATGACTTCGCCAGCCCGGCGTGGCCCCTTTTGATGGTCTAATTTGGCCCCACCTGTACTAGTAGTTTGCCCCATCTGGATGGGGAAATGTTGGATGGCCCCGGCGGGAGTGGAGCCTGGAGGTCTCGCCCGGAGGGCGAGGCCCTGGAGATTGGCCCTTTGCGGTATAAAGTATCAGGGGCAAGTTCGGGGCGGGGCTGGGCAATATTTCGCTGGACATTTTCCGCGAATCTCTGTAACGTGAGCATGAGGGCCTGCAATAAGCAGGTGACACATCATGCCAGTGACCATCGGCGGCGGCCTGACGTTCTGTGGCCGGGAGTTGAAACCGGA
>Ga0163152_10004582_pt1 | contig 16991 bp, 31 predicted proteins | sample OliLakLV19MP8IB2_FD_148635 | JGI IMG/M metagenome (GOLD analysis project Ga0163152, IMG submission 148635) | Freshwater microbial mat bacterial communities from Lake Vanda, McMurdo Dry Valleys, Antarctica - Oligotrophic Lake LV.19.MP8.IB-2 | ecosystem: Environmental > Aquatic > Freshwater >... | reverse complement strand
CGCAACTCGCGTCATGCGGATCATGTTGCACCAAGGCAGTCGATCCACGAGCCGTGTACACAACCCATCCCGCACTGTCGCCGGCACCGGGGAGCGGCGTCGGCAACGTGGTCGTTGTCGCCGCCGGCAACGTGGTCGTTGTCGCCCCCGGCAACGTGGTCGTTGTCGAGGAAACCGAAACGCTCACCTGCGCCGACGATGGCGTCATCGGCGCCACGGCTCCCACGCCTATTGCCAGAACCACTAACCCGACCGCTCCGCCGGCGCCCATCAGTCGGCGCGCGCGTTCCATCCTGCGCATCATCATCCTCCGCCCGGAGTGAGGCCCGTCGAAGGACGTGCCTCTCAGAATCGAGGTTTCAGTGTAAAGGGCAGGGTTAGAACATCAATGGGCAATATGACCCTGCCGCGGGTCCGAACCGCCGTCGGCGTCGCTAGCAGCGAGAGCTAGACGAACTCGATGCGGGCCATTGGCGCGTTGTCGCCGTGGCGCGGACCGAGCTTCAGGATGCGCAGGTAGCCGCCGTTGCGGTCGGCGTAGCGCGGGCCGATCTCGTCGAAGAGGCGGTGCGCGGCGTCCTTGTCGTGGATCGTCGCGACGACCTGGCGGTGCTTGTGCACGCTGCCGACCTTGGCCTTCGTGACCAGCTTCTCGACGTAGGGCCGCAGCATCTTGGCCTTGGCCACGGTCGTGGTGATCGCGCCGGCATCGGAGATGATCAGGCTGGCCGCAAGGTTCGCCATCATGTGCTTCTGGTGCGACGGGCCGCTGCCGAAGCGCGCGCCCTTCTTCGGAGCCGGCATTGCGCTACTCCTTCACCCGCAGCGACAGCCCCCGCTCGTCGAGCTTCTGGATCACTTCTTCGAGCGACTTGGCGCCGAAGTTGGTGATCGCGAGGAGGTCGTCTTCGGTCTTCTGCACGAGCTGGCCGATGCTGTCGACACGCGCCCGCTTGAGGCAGTTGCGCGGCCGCTCGGAAAGGTCGAGCTCTTCGATCGGGAGGTCGAGGTCGGGCGACGTCGACGTGGGCGACGCCACCTCGCCGAGCTCCAGGCCCCGGGGTTGCTCCGAAAGTTCGGCAACGAGGTTGACGAGCTTGCGCAGCGTGTCGCCGGCCGACGCAAGTGCGTCGCGCGGCGTGATGGAACCGTCGGTCTCGATCTCGAGCGTGAGCTTGTCGAAGTTCGTGGCCTGCTCGACACGGGTCGGCTCGACGTTGAACGACACCCGCCGGACCGGCGAGAAGATCGCGTCGACCGGGATGACACCGATGGTCGTCGTACGCTTGTTGCGCTCGGCCGAGAGGTACCCGCGGCCCTGCTCGACCGTGAGGTCGAGGGCGATGCGGCCCTGGGCGTTGACCGTGCAGATGTACAGGTCGGGGTTGAGCACCTCGACATCGCTCGTCACCTGGATGTCGCCCGCGCGCACTTCGCCCGGACCGCGCTTGTCGAGCCGCAGCGTCACCGCTTCGTCGGCGGTGCAGCGCAGGACGAGGTCCTTCAGGTTGAGGATGACGTCGGTGACGTCTTCCTTCACACCCTTGACGACGTCGAACTCGTGCAGCGCGTCGTCGAAACGCACCTGCGTGACCGCCGCGCCGGGAATCGACGACAGCAGTGTGCGACGCAGGCTGTTGCCGAGCGTGTGGCCGAAGCCGGGCTCGAGCGGTGAGATGACAAATGACTGGAGATCTCCGTCGGCATCGCCGGCTTCGATCTCGGGTCGCTGAATGATGAGCATGGTGCAGCCCTCTGCGTTTCGAAAAAGTGGGTGCGCTACTTCGAGTACAGCTCGACGATGAGCTGTTCGCGCACCGGTACGTCGATCTGCTCGCGAATCGGCAGGTCGCGCACGATGGCCTTGAAATCGCCCGGGGTCACTTCGAGCCACTGCGGCGCGATGCGGTCGAGCGTGTCGATGTTGTGGCGGACGACGATCATCTTCTGGGCCTTGGCGCGGATGCTGATCTCCTGGCCCTTGCGCAGCGTGTACGACGGGATCGTGACCCGCTTCCCGTCCACCGAGACGTGGCCGTGGCGCACGAACTGGCGGGCCTGGTTGCGGCTCGATGCGAACCCGGCGCGGAACACGACGTTGTCGAGGCGCAACTCCAACAGCCGGAGCAGGTTCTCGCCCGTGATGCCGGACTGCTTGTTCGCCTTCGCGTACAAGTTGCGGAACTGCTTCTCGAGCAGCCCGTAGATGCGGCGCGCCTTCTGCTTCTCACGAAGCTGGAACAGGTACTCGCTCTCGCGCACCCGACCGCGACCGTGCTGGCCGGGCGGGTAGGGGCGGCGCTCGATCGGGCAGCGCATCGTCTCGCACTTGGTGCCCTTGAGGAACAGCTTCGTGCGTTCGCGCCGGCAGAGCCGGCAAACAGGACCGACAAGTTCACGTGCCATGACTCAGACCCTCCGCCGCTTCGGCGGGCGGCAACCGTTATGCGGAACGGGCGTGACGTCTTTGATGCCAACAACCTCGATACCGGCGTTCTGGATGGAACGAATGGCGGTCTCGCGGCCGGAGCCGGGACCCTTCACCACCACGTCGACCTTGCGCACACCGTGCTCCATGGCGCGCTTGGCCGCAGCCTCGGCCGCGAGCTGCGCGGCGAACGGTGTGCTCTTGCGCGAGCCCTTGTAGCCGACGTTGCCCGACGACGCCCACGCCAGCGCGTTCCCCGACTGATCGGTGAACGTGATGATCGTGTTGTTGAACGTCGACTTGATGTGCGCGACGCCGTACGCGACGTTCTTGCGCTCTTTTCGCTTCGGCCGCCGTCCACCGGCTGCAGGCTTCGCCACGATGTTCTGTGCCCCTTACTTACGTGCGCGCTTTTTCCCGGCGACCGTCTTCTTCGGTCCCTTCCGGGTGCGGGCGTTGGTGCGGGTGCGCTGTCCGTGGACCGGGAGGCCGCGACGGTGCCGCAGGCCCTCGTAGTTACCGATCTCCATCTTGCGCTTGATGTTCTGGCTGATCTCGCGGCGCAGGTCACCTTCGACCTTGCAGTTCTGGTCGATGTAGGTGCGCAGCCGGGCGACTTCTTCGTCGGTGAGGTCACGGACGCGGGTGTCACGCGACATCTGCGTCTCGTCGCACACCTGCTGGGCGAGGGTGCGGCCGATGCCGTAGATGTACGTGAGCGAGATCTCCAGGCGCTTCTCGCGCGGAATGTCGACGCCGGAAATGCGAGCCATGTGCTCCCCTTAGCCCTGACGCTGCTTGTGACGCGGGTCGACGCAGATGACGCGCACGGACCCGTGGCGACGGATCACCTTGCACTTGTCACACATCTTCTTGACGGAAGGTCGGACCTTCATCGTGCGCAGTCGTCCTCGAGCTACTTGTAGCGGTACGTGATGCGGCCGCGTGTCAGGTCGTACGGAGTGAGCTCCACCTGAACCCGGTCGCCCGGGGCGATCCGGATGTAGTGCATCCGCATCTTCCCCGAGATATGTGCCAGCACCTTGTGTCCGTTCTCCAACTCGACACGGAACATGGCGTTCGGCAACGGCTCGGTGACCGTGCCTTCGACCAGAATCGTGTCATCCTTCGGTTTTGCCAGAGCGGCATCAACCTCTACGTGGAGTGGCGCGCGTAAACGCGCCGAACGGGCATGGGGCCGACCGAAAAGTGTACCCGACCGCGCCGATTCCACCCAATCACCACGTTGCGTGCAGGCTCGTCACGCACCGCACACCCCCGATCAAACCGGCGCCGAGTATGCGCCCCACGGGCGCACACCGGACGCAAGAACGGTCCGGGGCTACGGCTGCGTGAGGATTTCGGGGCCGTTGGCGGTGATGGCGACGCTGTGCTCGAAGTGCGCCGAGCGGGAGCCGTCGGCGGTGACGACGGTCCAGCCGTCGTCGAGGAGGCGGGTGCCGCGCCGGCCGGCGTTCACCATGGGCTCGATCGCGAGCACGATGCCTTCCTTCAGCTTCATGCCTCGACCCGGTGAGCCGAAGTTCGGGACATCGGGGTCCTCGTGCATAGCGGTACCGATGCCGTGGCCGACGTACTCGCGCACGCCGGAGAAGCCCGACGCCTTCACGATGCGCTCGACTGCGGCGCCCACGTCGCCGAGGCGGCGGTCGGGCCGGCACTGTTCGATCGCGGCTTCGAGTGAAGTCCGGGTGACGTCGATGAGGCGCTGCGACTCCTCGTCGATTGCGCCGACCGGCACCGTGATGGCCGCGTCGGCGTGCCAGCCGTTGACGATCGCCCCGCAGTCGATCGAGACGATGTCGCCCTCGCACAGGACGCGCCGGTCGGGGATGCCGTGCACGATCACCTCGTTGGGCGAGATGCACGCCACCGCCGGAAACCCGTGGTAGCCGAGGAAGTTGGACCGGGCATTGCGGCGTTCGAGCACGTCCCGGGCAACCTTGTCGAGATCCAGTGTCGTCGCGCCCGGCCGCGCCGCGCCCGCGCACAGCTCGTGCATCTCCGCGACCACACGACCCGCGGCTCTCATGTGCACGATCTGCTCGGGCTTCTTGCGAAGGACCACGAGTCCTAATCCGTGCGGGAGTCGATGGCCTTCGTCAGGCGCTCGAAGATTTCGTCGCCCTCGCCGACACCGTCGATGACCGACAGCAAGCCCTGCTGGCGGTAGTAGTCGACGATCGGCACGGTCTCGATCTCGTAAAGCTCGAGCCGGCGGTCGATCGCTTCCTCGTGGTCATCCGCGCGTTGCTCGACCCGGCCGCTGCAGTCGTCGCAGTTCCAGGGGTTCTCGGGCGGCAGGTTGACGTGGTACACGCGCTGGCAGTCCTCGCACACCCGCCGGCCTGCGAGCCGGTCGAGCACGATCTCGCGCGAGACGTCGATGTTCACGACCAGGTCGAGGCCGCCGTCTTCGAGCACGCGCGTCAGCTGCTCGGCCTGGTGCAGCGTGCGCGGGAACCCGTCGAGCACGAATCCGCCCGACAGCGGACCGCCTTCGGCCAGGCACTCCTCGATGACACCCACGACGATGTCGTCGGGCACGAGTTCACCGGCGTCCATGTAGCGCTTGGCCTCGAGCCCGAAGGCCGTGCCCAGCGCGGCCTGCGACCGGAACATGTCTCCGGTCGACAAGTGCGCGATCTTGTAGTGCGCCGCGACGCGTTTCGCCTGAGTGCCCTTACCGGCCCCCTGCTTACCGAGCAACACCAGGCACGGCTTCGGGTCGGTCATGCGTTCCGGCGCTCACTCATGCTTGCCGCTCTTGCCGCTCTTGGCGCCTGCGGCGCCGGGCGCGCACTTCTCGTCGCGCGAAGTGAAGGCCTCCCGACGCTCCCTCATGAGCTCTTCAGGAAACCTTCGTAGTTCCGCATCATCAGCTGGCTGTCGATCTGTTTCATCGTCTCGAGCATGACGCCCACGGTGATCAGGATCGACGTACCGCCGAAGATGAAGTTCTGAATGTCCCAGAGCTTGGCCGCGAGGAACGGCGCGAGCGCGATGACCATCAGGAACATCGCGCCGGGCAGCGTGATGCGGTTGAGGACCTTCGCGAGATACCGCTCGGTCGGCGGTCCGGGCCGGATGCCGGGAATGAAGCCGCCCTGGCGCCGGATGACGTCAGCCTGCTGCTGCGGGTTGAACGCGATCGCCGTGTAGAAGTACGCGAAGAACAGGATCAGGATTGAGTAGAAGCCGATGTACGACCACGAGATCGACTGGGTGCCGATCAGGTTGTCGTTGATCCACTTCTTGGCCGAGTCCCACGGCAGCACGTTGGCGATCAGCGCCGGGAACGTCAGCAGCGAACTCGCGAAGATGACCGGGATGACACCCGACTGGTTCACCTTCAACGGGATGTAGGTGCTCTGGCCGCCGTACATGCGGCGGCCCACCACACGTTTGGCGAACTGGACGGGTATTCGGCGCTGCCCCGACTCCACCGCGACGATGCCGACGATCATGAATACGGCGATCACGATGATCGTGCTGAACTTCACCGCCCCGGACGACTCCAACATCGACGCGCCCTGGAAGGGCAGGCTCGATACAACCGACGTGAAAATCATGATCGACATGCCGTTGCCGATGCCGCGTTGGGTGATGAGTTCGCCGAGCCACATCACGAGGGCAGTACCGGCGGTCCAGGTGATGATGATCATGCCCGCGCGCCAGGGGGTGAACGGGTCGATGAGGTCGCGACCCTGAAGGTCGATGTTGGAAAACGAGAGCAGACCGCCGTCACCGCGTCGCAGCGCGAACACCATGGCGGTCGACTGGACGAGCGCCAGCGCAACCGTGAGATAACGGGTCCACTGCGTGATCTTCTTCTGGCCGGTCTGACCCTCTTGCTGCCACTGCTCGAGTTTCGGGATGACCACCCCGAGCAACTGCATGATGATCGAAGCCGTGATGTACGGCATGATCCCGAGGAAGAACACCGCCACGCTTGTGAGCGCGCCACCCGAGAACAGGTCGAGCAACGGGACGATGCCGCCCGCGTCGCGCGCGGATTCCTTCAGCTCCTTGATCGACTCGAAGTCGACGTACGGAACGGGGATGTGAGACCCGATCCGGAAAATGAGAATGATGAAGATCGTGAAGAGAATCTTGTTCCGAAGGTCAGTGACCCGGAACATGTTCACGAGGCGTGAAAGCCCTGACATGGGCCGGTGAACCTCCGTCGACGGCGCGGACGCGAAGTGTACCTAGCGGTTGGTGTGCTGGTTTCCTCGGGCGGGCGGACGCCCGGTCTTCCAGGGCAGGGGCAACTTCTCGACGGTCCCGCCCGCACCCTCGATGGCCCGGACCGCGGCCTCCGAGAACCCGTGCGCGCGCACCGTGAGCGGCTTCGTCAGTTCGCCTCGGGCCAGCACCTTGACCAGGCCCCGCTTGGCCACCAAACCGTGGTCACGCAGGGTCTCGGGTGAAACTTCCGAGTTGGCGTCGAAGTTCTCCAGCGTCGTGAGGTTCACGACGTGGTACTCGATGCGGAAAGGGTTGTTGAAACCCTTGAACTTGGGAGTCCGCCGGTGCAGCGGGGTCTGACCACCTTCGAACCCGACGGCAACCTTGCTGCGGGCGCCCTGGCCCTTGGAGCCGCGGCCCGCGGTCTTGCCGCCCTTGCCGCCGATGCCGCGACCGACGCGACGCTTCGAGCTCTTGGAGCCCGGGGCCGGCTTCAGATCGTGGACCTTCACGCGATCTCCTCTACCTGGATGAGGTGCGGGACCCGGGCGATCATGCCGCGGATCTCGGGGCGGTCGGGCAACACGTTGCTCGACCCGATGCGACGCAACCCGAGGGCGCGCAGTGTGCCGCGGTGCTTCGGCTTGGTGCCGATACGCGAACGAACTTGGGTGACCTTCAGCTGCGCCATCTGACTACACGACCTCGGTGATCTGGTGCTTCCCGGAGCGCTCGCGTTCGCGCTCGCGGTACGCGTTGAGCATGCCCTTGGTCGACACTTCCTCCGGCGACTTGCCGCGCAGTGCCGCAATTTCCTCGGGGCGGCGCAAGCTACGCAGACCCTGCATCGTCGCGCGTGCGACGTTGATCGCGTTCGACGATCCGAGCGACTTGGCAAGAACGTCGTGGATACCGGCCGCTTCGAGGATGGCGCGCGCCGCGCCCCCGGCGATGACGCCGGTACCGGGCGATGCCGGCTTCAGCAACACGCGGGCGGCGTCGTGCTCACCCGTAATGACGTGGGTGATCGTCGAACCGGCCAGCGGGACCGCGAACAGGTCCTTCTTCGCCGTCTCCATTGCCTTCTGGATCGCGGCGGGAACTTCCTTGGCCTTGCCGTAACCGAGACCGACGTTGCCGTTGCCGTCGCCGACAACCACGAGCGCGGTGAACGAGAACCGCCGACCACCGCGCACCACCTTGGCGACACGGTTGATCGCGATCACGCGCTCGTCGTACTGGCCTTCTGCCATACCTACAACTCCAGTCCGGCTTCACGCGCGCCGTCGGCAACTGCCGCGACCCGGCCGTGGTACTTGAATCCGCCGCGGTCGAAGACCACTGCAGTAACTCCCGCCGACTTCGCGCGCTCGCCGATCAGCTTGCCGACCTGCTTCGCGGCGTCGACCGTGGCTGTTCCCCCGGAACGCAATGACGCTTCGACGGTCGACGCGCTCGCGACGGTGCGGCCGTTGATGTCGTCGATGGCCTGCGCGTAGATGTGCTTGTTCGAGCGGAACACAGCGAGGCGCGGCCGTTCGGCGGTGCCCGAAACCAGCTTGCGGACCCGCCGGTGGCGGATGCGCCGGTGCTCCTGCTTGGTGATCTTCATCGAAAGCCCCTACTACTTCGCGGACTTTCCGGCCTTGCGCAGAACGCGCTCGCCGGCGTAGCGGATGCCCTTGCCCTTGTACGGCTCGGGTTTGCGGATCTTGCGGATGTCGGCCGCAACTTGGCCGACCAGCTGCTTGTCGAACCCGCGCACGATGATGCGCGTCGGCTGCGGAACCTCGAACGTGACACCGGCCGGCGCCTTCACCTTGACCGGGTGCGAGAACCCGAGCGCGAGCTCGAGTCCGTCGTTGCCCTGGGCCGCGGCGCGGTACCCGACGCCGACAATCTCGAGTTCCTTCACGAACCCTTCGGAGACACCGACGACCATGTTCGCGATCAGCGTGCGCTGGAGACCGTGGAGCGAACGATTGCCCCGCGAGTCGTCGGCGCGCGCGACGACGAGGGTGTCGCCGTCGCGTTCGACGGTCACGTCGCCGACGAGGTCGTAGCCGAGTTGACCCTTCGGGCCTTTCACGGAAACCGACGCGCCGTTGATGGTGACATCGACGCCGCTGGGAACCGTGATGGGTGCCTTACCAATGCGAGACATGAGTTACCAAACCTGGCAGAGGATCTCGCCGCCGACTTTGCGCTGACGCGCTTCGCGGTCGGTGAGGAGCCCCTGGTTGGTGGACAAAATCGCGATGCCCATCCCGCCCAGGACACGCGGAACGGCTTCGGCCTTCGAGTACACGCGCAGGCCCGGTCGCGAGACTCGCTTGAGCCCCGAGATCGTGCGCCGCCGGTCGCTGGTGTACTTGAGCGTGATCGTCAGCCGCCGGCCGGGGCGTCCCGGCTGGTCGTCGACCGCGTACCCCGCGATGTAGCCCTCGCGCTCGAGGATGCGGGCAACCGCTTCCTTCAGCTTCGAGGACGGCATGATCACGTCGTCGTGGAACGCGACGTTCGCGTTCCGCAAGCGGGTGAGCATGTCGGCGATCGGGTCTGTCATCGTCACTTAACTGCCACCCCCATTACCAAGAAGACTTCGTGAGGCCGGGGATCTCTCCGGCGTGGCCCATTTGACGCAAGCAGATGCGGCACAGCGTGAAGTCGCGATACACCGAGCGCGCCCGGCCGCACCGGCGGCACCGGGTGTACCCGCGCACCTTGAACTTCGGTGTGCGCTGCTGCTTGTTGACAAGTGCCTTTTTCGCCATCAGTTCACCCCTGGCCTTCGCGGCTGAACGGGAAGCCCAGCGCCTGCATGAGTGCACGGCCGTGCTCGTTTGAGTTCGCGGTTGTCACGATCGTGATGTCCATGCCACGCACGGAGTCGATCTTGTCGTAGTCGATTTCGGGAAAGACCAACTGCTCGTTCAGTCCGAACGTGTAGTTGCCCCGGCCGTCGAACTGGTTCGTCGGCATGCCTCGAAAGTCGCGGATGCGGGGAATCGCCAGGCTCACGAGCCGGTCGTAGAACTCCCACATGCGGTCGCCGCGCAGTGTCGCCTTGACACCGATCTCGTTGCCCTCACGGAGCTTGAAGTTCGCGATCGACTTCTTCGCCTTACGAATCGAAGGCTTCTGGCCCGTGATGATCGTCATGTCGGTGACCGCGCCGTCGAGCAGCGACCGCTGCTGCGTGGCGCGACCGACACCCATGTTGAGCACGATCTTCTCGAGGCGAGGGACCTGCATGATGTTGCCGAACTCCAGCTCCTCTTTGAGCTGCGCCTTCAGTTCGGAGTCGTACTTCTGCTTGAGCCGCGGGGTCTCTTTGGTCTTGGTGGCCATCAGACGTCAGCCCCACACTTCTTGCACACGCGGACCTTGTCGCCGGCGGGCGTGAAGCGGTATCCGATGCGAGTCGGACCGCACGCACTGCAAACCAACGCGACGTTCGACACGTGCATGGGCATCTCTTTGTCGATGATGCCGCCCTGCATGGTCGCCTTGGTCGGTTTCTGGTGCTTCTTGACGACGTTGATGCGCTGCTTGTCGGCACCGACGCCGCGGCCGCTCACGATGATCTTGTCGCGGTCCCGGAAGACCGCGGTGATCTCGCCGCGCTTGCCGACGTCTTTGCCGGTCAGCACTTCGACCTCGTCACCCTTCTTCAGTTTCATCTACAACACCTCCGGGGCGAGCGACACGATCCGCATGAACTTGCGGTCGCGCAGCTCGCGGCCCACCGGACCGAAGATGCGGGTGCCCCTCGGCGCCAGCTGGTCGTTGATGAGCACTGCCGCGTTCTCGTCGAACCTGATGTAGCTGCCGTCGGGACGGCGCTTTTCCTTCTTGGTGCGGACGACGACGCACTTCACTACGTCGCCCTTCTTGACCGATGCGCCCGGAACCGCTTCCTTCACCGTCGCGACAAAGATGTCGCCGATGCTCGCGTAGCGGCGACGAGTGCCACCCAACACCTTGATGCACAGCACTTCGCGTGCACCGGAGTTGTCGGCCACCTTGAGCCGTGACTCTTGCTGGATCACCGTGCCCTCTCAAGAACCTCGACGATGCGCCAGTGCTTCTGCTTCGATATCGGGCGGGTTTCGGCAATCCGCACGCGGTCGCCGTCGCGCACTTCGTTCGCCTCGTCGTGGGCGTAGAAGCGCTTCGTGCGCTGCACCGTCTTGAAGTAGCGCGGGTGCCGCACGCGGCTCATGACGGCAACGACGACGGTCTTGTCCATCTTCGTCGAGACCGCGATGCCCTCCCGGACCTTCCGGGGGTTGCCGCGTACCTCGTTCGTCTCGTCTGTGGTTTCGTCGGCCATCAGGTCACTCCTGGCTCTCGGCGGCGGCGATCTCGCGTTCGCGCAACAAGGTGGAGATGCGAGCAACGTCGCGCTTCAGCCGGCCCAACAACGCGCTGTTGTCGAGCTGGCCCGTTGCGTGCTGAAACCGGGCCTTGAACAGCGCGTCCTTGGCGTCGAGGAGCTGGTGTTCCAGCGCATCGTCGGTTGCAGCTCGAAGTTCTTCTGTCGTCGCCATCGTCTAGGCCTCGTCCTGGCGCACGACGAAGCGCGCCTTCATCGGCAGCTTGTGGATCGCGAGACGCATCGCCTCGCGCGCGATCTGCTCGGGGACACCCGAGAGCTCGAAGAGCACACGACCCGGCTTGACGACCGCGACCCACTTCTCGGGGTTGCCCTTGCCCGAACCCATGCGGGTTTCGGCGGGCTTCTGCGTGATCGGCTTGTCGGGGAAGACGTTGATCCACACCTTGCCGCCACGCTTGATGTGTCGGGTCATCGCGATACGGGCCGCTTCGATCTGCCGGTTGGTCAACCAACCGGGCTCGAGAGCCTGGATCCCGAAGTCGCCGAACGCGAGCTTGGTTCCGCCCTTGGCCAGACCGCGCATGCGGCCCCGCTGCTGTTTTCTGTGGCGCACTTTGCGCGGCATCAACATAAGAGGGACCTCAGTCGTCCGTGCCGCGGAAGTGGGGGGTCTCGTGCGCCTGGCGCGTGCGGCGCTCGATTTCTTCTTCCTCGGCGAGCAATCGTTCGAGCTCGGGATCGGCCTCGTGCACGAGTTCACGTGCCGGCGCGTCTTCGCCTTCGGGCGCGGCGGCGGTCTCGTCGACCACCGATGCGTCGGGTGCGGGCGCCTTGCGGCGGCCACCACCGGCGCTGACCACGCGGCGGCCCTTACCGTCGCCCGCGGCTTCGCCGACCGCCATCGCGGCCTCCTTGGCGATCTTGTCTTCCGCCGCGCTCTTGTAGGGCAGGATCTCACCCTTGTAGATCCACACCTTCACGCCAATGCGCCCGAACGTGGTGCGGGCCTCGGCGAGTCCGTAGTCGACGTCGGCGCGCAGCGTGTGCAGCGGCACCCGGCCTTCGCGGTACCACTCGCGGCGGCCCATCTCGGCGCCGCCGAGGCGACCCGCGCACTGGACGCGCACGCCCTGGGCACCGGCCTTCATCGCGGTCTGTACCGCGCGCTTCATCGCCCGACGGAACGACACGCGGCCGGCCAACTGGTCGGCCACACCTTGCGCCAACAGCATGGCGTCGACTTCGGGCTGCTTGATCTCTTGGATGTTGAACTGGATCTTGGGGTTACCGGTGATCTTGCGCAGCCCCTCGCGCAAGCGCTCGGCCTCGGCGCCACGGCGACCGATGACGATGCCCGGACGCGCGGTGTACACGTCGATGCGCAGCTTGTCGCGCGTACGCTCGATCTCGATGCGGCTGACCGCAGCGCGTTCGAGCTGCTTGCGCAGGTAGTCGCGGATCTTCCAGTCTTCGATGAGAAAGTCGGTGTATTCCTTGCCGCTGGCGATCCAGCGCGACTTCCAGTCGGTGGTGATACCGAGCCGGAAGCCGTAGGGGTTGACCTTTTGACCCATTACTTGTCCTCGCCGTCTTCGTCGTCGGCTTCCGCGCCTTCGGCTTCTTCGACCTCGTCGACCTCGTCGACCTCGTCGACCTCGTCGACCTCGTCGACCTCGTCGACCTCGTGGTCGTGGTCGTGGTCGTGTTCTTCGGGCGCGGCCGCGGCGCGCGACTTGCGCACGCGGTCGGCCCGGCGGCGCTGTTGCACCGCGGCACCGCGCCCGGTCGATTCCTGCTTACGCCGCAGCTGCTCGAGCTCGTCCTCTTCGTAGCGGGCGACGACGATCGTGATGTGCGACGTGCGCTTGCGGATGCGGAAGTAACGACCACGGGCGCGGGGCTGACCCCACTTGCGGGTCGGGCCCTCGTCGGCCCACGCCAGCGCGATGTACAACTCGTCGGCGGGCAGTTGACGGTTGTGCTCGGCGTTCGCGACAGCCGAGTCGAGCACCTTGAGGATGTCTTCGGCGGCTTCCTTCTCGCTCAGCTGAAGGAGGCGAATCGCGTCGTCGACCGGCAGGCCCTTGACGAGCGCGAGGACCTGGCGAATCTTGGACGCCGAGACGTGCTGGTACCGCGCGGTGGCGCGCGCGTGCGGAGCAGTGATCGTCGGTGCCATTACCTTCCCGCCCCTTCCCTACGCAGAGCGGCCTGCGGCATGAGTGCTTCGGTCCAGTTCCCGCCCATCAGCGCCGGCTCGAACGCTCTTGGCCCGCGTGGAAGCGGAACGTGCGGGTGGGTGCAAACTCGCCGAGCTTGTGCCCGACCATCGCTTCGGTGATGTACACGGGCACGTGCTTGCGGCCGTCGTGCACCGCGATCGTGTGTCCGACCATGTCGGGGGTCACCGTCGAGCGTCGCGACCAGGTCTTGATGACCTTCTTCTCGCCGGCTTCGTTCATACGATCCACCTTCACTTTGAGGTGGTCGTCGATGAACGGGCCCTTCTTCAGACTGCGCGGCATTTATATGACTCCCTCGCTGCGCCGTCCGTGGCTTCGCTGTGTCCGCACCATGCCGTTACCTCCGTGCGCCGCGGGTACGCCGGCGGCGGATGATGAGCTTGTCGGACGACTTGCCCTTCTTGCGGGTGCGGCCTTCGGGCTTGCCCCACGGCGACACCGGGTGTCGGCCACCGGAACTCTTGCCCTCGCCGCCACCGAGCGGGTGGTCGACCGGGTTCATGGCGACACCACGAACCTTCGGGCGGTGACCCTTCCAGCGGTTACGACCGGCCTTACCGATCGAGACGAGTCCTATTTCGCTGTTGCCGACCTCGCCGATCGTCGCGCGGCAGTCGATCGGCACCCGCCGCATTTCGGTAGACGGCAGACGGACCGTCGCGAACGCGCCCTCTTTGGCGATGAGCTGGATTGAGGCGCCCGCACCCCGGCCCATCTTCCCTCCGGCGCCCGGCTTCAACTCGACGTTGTGCACCGTGGTACCAACCGGGATGTAGCGCAGCGGCAACGCGTTGCCCGTGCGAATCTCCGAACCCTGTCCGCTCTGCAGCACGTCGCCGACGTTGAGACCCGCCGCGGCAAGGATGTATCGCTTCTCACCGTCGTAGTAGTGCAGGAGCGCGATACGCGCGTTGCGGTTCGGGTCGTATTCGATCGCCGCGACCTTCGCGGGGACGCCGTCCTTGTTCCGCTTGAAGTCGACGACGCGGTAGCGCTGCTTGTGGCCGCCACCGCGGTGGCGCGACGTCATGCGGCCGTACGAGTTGCGGCCACCGGTCTTCGGCTTGGGTTTCGTCAGCCGCTTCTCGGGCTTGTCCTTCGTGATGTCCGCGAAGTCCGAGGAAGTCTGGAAACGACGGCCCGGGCTGGTCGGCTTGCGCTTGCGAATCGCCACCCTTAGCTCCCGAAGATGTCGATACGGTCCTCGCCAGGTGCGAGGGTGACGATTGCGCGCTTCAGACTCGGACGCGCGCCCCACGTTCCCGTGCGACGGTTGCGCTTCCGCTTGCCTTTGCGGTTGATCGTGTGGACCTTGGCCACCTTGCGACTGAACAGTTCCTCGACCGCTTTGCGGATCTCGATCTTGTTCGCGTCGGGGGCGACGATGAACGTGTAGACGTTGAGGTCGTACGACGCGTACGACTTCTCCGACACGACCGGCTTGATGATGATGTCGCGCGGGTTCTTGCCGGTCATTCGTCGTCACCACTTGATTCATCGGCCGATTCATCGGCCGATTCGTCGGCGGGGGCGCCAGCGGGGGCGCTGGCCGCGCTGGTAAAACGGGCGACCGTTGCTTCGAGGGTCGGCTGCGAGAACACCAGCCAGTCGTTGACGAGCACGTCGTACGTGTTCAGTTCGTCGGGCAGAATGATCTGTACGCGGCGGCCGAGGTTGCGGAACGACTTCCACACGGTTTGCTCGCTGCGGTCGAGCACGAGCAACACGCGGTCGTCGCGCTCGCCCCTGGTGCGCAACCCGAGGGCGCCGAGCACCTGCTTGGCCGACTTGGTCTTGGGTTCGTCGATGCCCCAGGCCTCGATGACGACGATCTTCTGCTCGGCGGCCCGGTCCGAGAGGGCCGAACGCAACGCGAGCTTGATCATTTTCTTGGGGGTCCGCTGCGAGTAGTCGCGCGGCTTGGGGCCGTGGGCGACACCGCCGCCCCGCCAGTGCGGAGCGCGGATGGAACCCTGCCGAGCCCGACCGGTGCCCTTCTGGCGCCACGGCTTGGCGCCGCCGCCTCGGACTTCGGAGCGGGTCAGCGTCGAGTGCGAACCCGCGCGCTTGGAAGCGAGCTGCGCGGTGACGACCTGGTGCATGACGGCGACGTTGGGCTCGATGCCGAACAGCTCGTCGGGCAGTTCGACCGTGCCGCCGTCGGTGCCGGTCGCGGTCTTCATAGTGAGGGAGGTCATGAGGATGTCCCCGCCTTCACCGCATTGCGCACGAACACGAGGCCGTTGTTGGCGCCGGGCACCGACCCTCTGATGAGCAGCAGGTTGCGCTCGGCGTCGCCCTCGACGATCTCGAGGTTCAACGTCGTGATCTTCACGCTGCCCATCTGGCCCGCCATGCGTTGACCCTTGAACACGCGCGCGGGCGTTGCACACGCACCGATCGCGCCGGGCGCACGGTGCGCCTTGTGGTTGCCGTGACCCGCACCCTGGCCTTTGAAGTTGTGGCGCTTCATCACACCGGCGAAGCCCCGACCTTTGGAGATGCCGGTGACGTCGACGCGCTCACCCGCGGCGAAGACGTCGGCGCGGATGACCTGGCCGAGCTCGAATCCGGCGAGGTCGTCGACCCGCAATTCCGCGAGGTACTTCTGCGGCGGCGCGTCGGCAGCTTTGAGGTGCCCGAGTTCGGGTTTCGACAGTCGCGTCGCCTTCGTGTCGCCGAAGGAGATCTGCACGGCCGTGTACCCGTCACGTTCGGGAGTTCTGAGCTGGACCACGCGGCAGGGCCCCGCCTCGATCACCGTCACCGGTACCACCCGGTTTTCGGCGTCGAAGATCTGGGTCATGCCGAGCTTGCGGCCCAAGATCCCCTTCTGTGCCATCGTCGTGTCCTCGTTGTTCGCTCACGCGAGCGCTCCGCGCGGGCGGAACCCGGCGGAGCGCGATCTCGGTTGTGCCGCGCGGTTCCCGAAAAGTGGGGCCTACGCGGGCCTCGGTTGCAGGTGGTTCGGTCTGGACTTGCTAAGAGGGCGTCCGCGGCCTGGATTGCCGGCGCCCGGAGAAGCCAGGAGATATTAGCGAACTTGCCATCTCGGTGTCGCCCGAGACCAGCTCCTGGCGAAATTGCGCCGCTCGGCGACCGAAACGGTCGTCAGATGGCGCAATTTCGGGGATCTTGGAGCTCAGACGGTTTGGATCTTGATTTCGATGTCGACGCCGGCGGGGAGATCGAGACGCTGGAGCGACTCGACCGTCTTGGCGGTCGGTTCGACGATGTCGATCAGGCGCTTGTGAATGCGCATCTCGAAGTGCTCGCGGCTGTCCTTGTCGACGTGCGGTGAGCGGATGACCGTGTAGCGCTTGATCTCGGTCGGCAGCGGCACCGGGCCGCGCACCTTTGCCTGCGTGCGGATGACCGTCTCGACGATCTTCTTCGTCGACTGGTCGATGACCTCGTGGTCATACGCCCGCAGGCGGATGCGAATCTTCTGTCCAGTGTTCGCTGCCATGCTTATGCGCTCGCTCTCTCGGCGGCGTGATGCGCAGGTGAGCCCACGCGCTGTTCGCCCTGCCCGGCACTAGTTTCGCCGCCGCCCTGCGGGCCGTTCGCTCGCTGGCGAGTTCGCTCGCTGCGCTCGCTCACCGCTCTGTGCGACGTTATTGCTGTGGGTGTCGTCATTTGATGATTTTGACGACGCGGCCGGAACCGACCGTGCGGCCACCCTCACGGATCGCGAACCGGAGTCCTTCGTCCATGGCGATGGGCTTACCCAACTCGACAGTCATCTCGGTGTTGTCACCCGGCA
>Ga0163152_10004580_pt1 | contig 16992 bp, 17 predicted proteins | sample OliLakLV19MP8IB2_FD_148635 | JGI IMG/M metagenome (GOLD analysis project Ga0163152, IMG submission 148635) | Freshwater microbial mat bacterial communities from Lake Vanda, McMurdo Dry Valleys, Antarctica - Oligotrophic Lake LV.19.MP8.IB-2 | ecosystem: Environmental > Aquatic > Freshwater >... | reverse complement strand
CGTTTGCTGTGGGCTTCGCATATCGCTTTGTACTGAGGCGTTTTGCAAAGTCTACCGTCCGTGGAGTAGGGAAGAATATTGACACCAAAGACCGCCTCGTTCGTATTGCGATTGCCCTCGCACTTCTCGGCTTTGCAATCACTACCACATGGAGCCCGATTATTCTGTTCTTAGCGGGTTTCTCGCTCTTCGAAGCGATCTTCAGCTGGTGTGGTTTCTATGCCGCCATTGGCCGTAACAGTTGTCCGATTAATTAATACACACATGATAGAAATAAAAAACATAAGCAAGTCTTATGAAAACAAAGAAGAGGTCACGACAATATTCAATAATATTTCTCTCGATATAAAGAGTGGGCAAAAGATCGCAATCATCGGGCCGTCAGGGTCTGGTAAGTCGACGCTTTTATCAATCGTGTCAGGACTAGACAAACCCACAACAGGATCTGTGTTCTATGACGGTGTGGATATTCACAATATGCCTGAAAAGGAGTTGTCACAATTTAGAAATGAAAAAGTGGGGATAATATTTCAAGCATTTGAATTAGTGCAGTTTTTCACAGCATACGAAAACGTCATGTTACCACTTTCAATTAGGTCCGGAAGTCAGAGTATTAAAAATAAAATGAGTATAGTGGACGGATTGTTCGAAAGTACAAACCTATCACATAGAAAAAACAGCTTACCCGCAACTCTCTCAGGAGGAGAGCAACAAAGAGTGGCAATCGCGAGAGTGCTCGCTTCTGGCTGCGATGTGATATTTGCAGACGAGCCAACAGGGAACCTCGACTCTATTAACGGCAAAAAAATCCTCGATTTACTACTTTCATTTGTCGATGATGGTAGTAAGACGCTCGTGCTCATTACTCACGATATGAATATCGCGAAACAAATGGATGTTATATATGAGATAAAAGATGGTCAGCTAAAAATAGCCTCTCACGTAGCATAAGCACTATGATATTTTACTTTACCAAAACTCTCTTGAGACGGAGCTATAAATATTTACTGCTTACTTTTTTCAGTATCGCAGTAGGAGCCTTTTTGTTTGGAGGCTCTATTTCTATTTCCCAGAGTATTTCAAACTATTTTGTTACTGAAGGTAAAACAATCATAGGGGGGGACATCGTGTTGTCAGCTGCAAGGCCGATTGGCACAGAAGAAGGTCCTTTAAAAAATCTCGATCGAAACAAAGTCACCATAGCAGAAGAGTATTCGGTACAAGCAGTTTTTAAAAATAAAAATAGCAGTTCCACAACAGCGGCTTCAATCAGAGCTGTTGGGGATAATTTTCCTCTATACGGCAGTGTTGTCTCAGAACCCGCCTTTTCGCTGGTCGAAAATGGCATATTTGCAGAAAAATCTTTTTTAGATAAAATAAATGCAAAAGTTGGAGAAAATGTTTTACTGGGTGACGGTGTGTTTAGGATTTTGGGTGTCTTAAAAAAAGAGCCGGATGGAGTTTCTTTGGGTGTATCGTTTGCACCCCAAGTGATTATGCGAGCAAAAGATTTTAGCAAATCAAATATAGACCTTTCACAGAGTAGAAGTAACTATACAATCCTAATTAGAGAAGACGTTCAAAATTACCTCTCTTTGAGTAGTAGAAAAAATATAGAAGCTTTTGCAAAAGAGAATAAAATTAGATACGACGACTCTTCAAATGGTCCGAATAATTTTGTACGAGGATTATCAAGTGTAAAAAGTTTTGTAGGAATTGTGCTAGCTATTTCTCTGTTTTTGGTAGTAGTCAATATAATAACCAATCTCACGTATGTGCTGTCTAAGTTTAAAAAAACGATAGCAATCCTGAAAACATTTGGAGCTACTAATACAGAAATACAAAAAATTTACAGTCTCATACTTGGAATCATTGGTGTGTCTGCCGGAGCTCTCGGGTCGTATCTTGGCGTGGTTGCCTCTAACTCCACACTGATTTTTATTTCCTCCAATACACAGAGCCAGATAAACGGAATAGCGATATGGCCGACAACTATATGGGGCGGGGTTATTTGTTTGATAGTCATACTTTCATCCGCTTTGCCATTTTTTAGATCACTCGATGGCATAACAGCCAAGCAATTGCTTGCAAATATTTCTTATGATGCAAAAACAAAAAAGTATACATCTTTTCTTTTGTATATACCTATCCCGCTCATAATTTCTACACTTTTGTACATACTATCATCCGACATCAAATTAGTTGCCTATAGCATGTTGGGGCTTATGTGCTCATTTGCATTGTTTATGGCGCTCGCGCATTTTATAGTGAGATTTTTATATAAGATCAGGAATTCATTTTCTTTTATAATACGGAGCATTATTTCGTCACTCTCTTGGCGAGGGTACGAGACGGTGATCGTTATAGCCTCCATCATGACCGCATTTTCGGGAGTTTTTATAATTTCTGCGGTAGAAACAAACATACTTGCAAACATACGCCAGAATATTTCTGAGAAAGCACCACCTCTCTATCTGGTAGACATAACTAAGAGTCAAATAGAAGATGTTAAAAAAATAGTAGGAGAAACATTTATAAGTTACCCCATCATACGAGGTCGGCTACTATCGGTAAATAACAAGGATATGACTCTGTCTAGTGACCCAGGCATAACTCGCGAGTTCAATATGACATACAGATCAACTCTACTCGCGGGGGAGAAGATAGTCTCTGGAATCTGGCACAGCGATATAACTAAAAACTCTGTGTCTATAGACGACTCTTTTGCAGAGGATATAGGAGGGGTTAATATTGGAGACAAAATAGAGGTCTTTATACAAGGAATAAATGTAGAAGCAGTAGTTACAAATATACGGAGCGCGGATAGGTCGAGTGGTACCCCATTTTTCTTCTTGGTATTTTCACCTGATGTAATATCGAAATTTCCAGCTTCATATTTCGGCTCAGTAGATGTGCCTGCACAAGACATCACAAAGATTCAATCCGAATTAGGAGCGAAATATCCAAACATAATACCGATAGAAACATATGTACTATTTAGCACCGTGAGCAATCTCGTAGACAATGTGGTGCTCGCATTAAAAATAATCGGTATACCGAGTATAATACTTGGACTTATTCTTATATTTGTAATGACTGGACAGTCCATATACGAGAGGCGGAGTGATGTGCTTGTCTTTAGGGCTTTTGGTCTAAAATCCAAGTCAATACTTTCATTGTTTATATTAGAAATAATCTCACTGGTGCTCGTGGCAGGTGTTGTTGCATATGCATTGTCTCACGCCATAGCCTACGCCTTAAATCGTTTCTTGTTCTCATTTGGCACCTTCACGCTCGACTCTATGCCTGTGTTTACAGTGTCCGGTATTATTATACTTGTTTCTCTGTTTGCTTATATTATATCAAAGCCCTTGACCAATTCTCCTTTGAAAAATTTACTGGCCGAAAAGTAATCCTAGTATAATTATGAACATGAATTTCAAAACAAAAATAACTATTGGGATAATTATTGTATCGATTCTTTCACTTTCTCTATATGCTTTTGTATACAAAAAGCCGAGTCCAGGAAATATACAAAATACAGATCCGGGTACAGGGGTAAGTAAAAAGGAATTTAAAATAGTCGCCTTTGGGGATTCACTTACCGCAGGACTCAATGTTCCGTTAAAAGACAGCTACCCGAACATATTAGAAGATATTTTAAACAAGAACCCAGAGTTTAGAGAGTACAACCTGACGTTTAAGGTTGTAAACATGGGAGTGTCTGGTGAGACCACGAGTGGGGGGCTCGATCGGGTCGATTTTGTTCTAGAACAAAAACCAGACCTCATACTCTTAGGTCTCGGTGCCAATGACATGCTTCGAAACACTAACCCTGCTTTCATTCTGTCTAATATAGACTCTGTAATACAGAAAATTACTTCAAGTAAAGTACCTGTAGTGTTACTTGGTATGCAATCAGTTGCGAGTAATGGTAGAGAGTACAAAGAATATTTTGACTCAATATATCCCACGCTTGCAAAAAAATATAACCTACCGCTCGTACCATTTTTCTTGAACGGCGTTGCTTTGCAACCAAACCTCAATACTGCAGACGGCATACATCCCAATAGACTAGGCTATGAAGAGATTGTAAACAAAAATATTTTACCAGTGCTAGGCCCGAATCTTAAACAGATAATAGACCCATAGTCTCGTTTCGATGAAAATATGAAAGAATTTAATGTATTTAGGAAAGAATTTAATGTATTTTTTATAGCATCTATAAAAGATAATATAGAAAACGCCAAAAAACATACTAGTGACAAAAGAATACATCAGTATCTTGAATATATATACAACATTGCGCGGGGTGGTAAACGACTGAGACCTTTTGTTATTAGTATGGTTGCAAGCGACCATAATCAAGCGATAAACAAAGACCTCCTGCTTGGAGTCGAATATCTTCATTTGTTCGCGATAATTCATGACGATGTCGTAGATCAAGCAATCTTGCGCCACGGTGTACCTACGATGCAATTATTCCTTCAAGAAAAGTTCGGCTTGTCCAAAGACCAGGCAATTCACCAAGCAATACTTATTGGAGATTTAGTTTTTAACTGGGCGTATCAGTATATACTTAAAGCTAGTATACATAACACATCGCTAGGTCTTGCATACGGCAACCTCGTATCGGAGTTGGCTATAGGTCAAATGCTGGATACGGATTTACCGCGTCGTTCTAGGCTAAGCGAACCTTTGTTGGTGGAGAAAAATAGAATAAAGTCCGGTAGATATACTTTTGCTAGACCAATGCTCTTCGGGGCACTCGAGTGCAACATAGGCACAGAGCGCATTAAACAGTACTTTGATGTAGGGGAAAAAATAGGAGAGCTTTTTCAGCTTGTTGATGATGAAATAGATGTTACGAGCCGGAGCGTTATCCTCGGAAAAAAAACATTTCATGATTTCAATCAAAAACAGCACACTTATTTTGCTTTTTATTTATTAAACAAAAGCAGCAAAAAATATTCCGACATCTTTAAAAGTAAAATATGGGGGAAAGCGATAGCGGAAGATGACTTTGAGTGGGTGCAAGAATTTTTAAAGGAAAGCGGAGCATTTGCGTATGTTGAGGCAATTAAAAAAACCCTATTAGTAGAAATCCAAAAATTAATTGCTTCTATTGAGATACACCCGGATAAAAAAACAAAATGGTATGAACTCACAAATCTCATCTACCGCCGTAAAAAATAATTATAAGGAGGCTCTTAAGAACCCGGCGCTTTTCCAAAAGAAATTTAGCATCAGGTATTTTCTTGCAACGAGACTCTTGCCGAAGCGAGTGCTTAAAGACGTAGAATATCTATATGCGTTTGTTAGAATCCCTGATGAGATTGTAGACACTGAACATAAGGATAATCTAGCAGATGCCTTAAAAGCGTTGAATGTATTTGAAGCGGAGTGGCGTGATGCGTACTTTGGTATAACGGTGGAGAATCAGTTCTTGGTCATCTGTAAAAATATTTTTAAAAAGTACACCATACCTTTTGAATACAGCGTAGATTTTTTAAAGGCAATGAAGCAAGACGCTACGATTGCACGCTATGCAACACGCGAAGAGCTGGACAACTATATGTACGGTTCTGCAGGTGTTGTTGGGTGTATGCTGTCTTGTATCTTTGGGGGTGGAACAGAGGCTTTGCCCAAGGCTGTATCATTGGCGTATGCAATGCAAATGACAAACTTTCTTCGTGATATTGCAGAAGATTATGATTTGCGTGGTCGGATTTACTTACCACACCACGACATGCAGAAGTACGGAGTTACCAGTGAATCGATACGATTAAGACAAGTCACACCCGCCTTGGTTGAACTGATGAAATATCAAATAAGAAAAACGAGAGCGCTCTACAGAGAAGGGTACCGTGGTATAGCGCTATTGTCTGCCGATACACGCCTCGCTGTTTTTGTTTCTGGTAGGATGTACGAGCGTGTGCTGGATAGAATTGAGAAGTTTGGCCACAACCCATTTATCTGGAGAAGTGAAAGCACTCTCATGAAAATATGGTATTTAGTGGTAGCATTTTTTGAGTATACCTATCGGTATAGCGGAACAATGAAATATGGAAAATAAATTAAACAAATCAGTTGTTATCATAGGCGCAGGACTAGCGAGTCTCGCGAGCGCGGCACTTTTGGGCAAAAGGGGATACACCGTGACTGTGTATGATAAAAATGAAATGGTAGGAGGTAGGGCAAGTTTGATGACTAGAGATTCTTCAAAAGGTACATTTATTTTTGATAAAGGTCCAAGCTGGTACATGATGCCTGATGTGTTTGAAGACTTTTTTAGCGTACTCGGCGAGAATATCCATGATTATTTAACATTGTCTCGTTTGTCGCCCTCATATAGAATTTTTCAAGAAGGAGACAAGCCTACGTATGACTTTTTTTCTGATATAGAAAAAAATAAAAAAACATTTGAATCTCTTGAGAGTGGATCTGGTGCGGTGCTTGATGCATTCTTGAAACAAACAAAGCGACAATATGATATTGCAAAAAATGAATTCATGTACAAAAACGCAGACTCTTTTTTTGATTTTTTCAATAAAAGAGTTGCAACGTTAGGCCGTGAATTGCCTTTGCTTGAAAAGCAAAGCTCTATTATAAACAAATTATTTAAAAATGATTTGCTGAGAAAAGTAATGCAATACCAAACAGTGTTATTGGGCACGTCACCATACGACACGCCAGGTATTTACACACTCATGAATTATGTGGATTTTGGATTGGGTGTATGGTATCCACAAGGGGGCATATATGAAATACCAAAAGCTCTGGCAAAAATATCACAAAAATATGATGTGACTTTTAAAATGAATAGCAATGTGAAGAAAATAATAATAAAAGATGGTGTAGCAAAAGGAATTGTGCTTGAAGGAGGAGAGGAACACTTTGCCGATATTGTTATATCAAACGCAGATTACGAGCACACAGAAATGAATCTTATGGAAGATAAATATCGTACACATACCGCAAAATGGTGGGACAAGAGAACCCTAGCCCCAAGTGCTTTTATTTTGTATTTAGGTGTCGATGGGGTAATACCTTCGTTGTCACATCATAATTTATTCTTCCCAGATTTGTGGAAAGAAAATTTTGATTCTATTTTTAAAAAACCAGCATGGCCCAATAGACCCGCGTTTTATATTTGCGCTCCATCAAAAAGCGACATACGGGTAGCCCCCGCCGGTACTGAGAATCTTTTTATTCTTGTGCCAATTGCTTCAGGGCTTGATACTTCTTTGGTAGGCAAGGAAGAATACGCGGAAAAAATACTAAAAATGGTAGAGGAAGAATGTGCTATACCTGACTTACGAAAACGTATCTTAGTAAAAGAAATATATAGTGTTGAGGATTTCAAGAAAGACTATAATGCATTCAAGGGCACAGCTCTTGGACTAGCTCATACTTTGAGTCAAACTTCATTTATGCGTCCAAATAACATATCTAAAAAGGTAAAAAATTTGTATTTTACAGGCGCTGGCACAAACCCAGGTATAGGTATGCCTATTTGTCTGATATCTGCAGAGCTTGTGTACAAAAGGATAGAAGGGATTACTGATCCTGCGCCACTAAAGAATCTCTTCTAGGGCTCTCTAGATATACCAAAGTAGTATCGTAAAGAAAATTGCCATACCACATATGGTGTTGATGGTGGGGAAATAGGTGTAAAGTCTGAAGAGGTTTTTATCATCTGCCCGTAGAGATAGAATCATGAAGATAAAATATACAGTAGCTAAAACAATACTTGTCACCCCAAGAAATGGATACGATAATATTCCTGACAAGGAGTAAAGGACAGCACAGAGTATGATAGTCTTCTGTTTCTCTAGCGTAGTAGCAATAGTTGAAAGATTTGAATCACGATCGGCACGGATGTCGGGTACTGCAGAGTAGGCGTGCATGGCGATAGCCCACAACATACCAGCAGCTAAGGATATTATAAATGTCTCAGTGTGGATAGGGCTATTGAGTATTTCAGAACAAAGGAGATAAGAGAATCCTGCTGTTGCGATATAGTGTCCCGCACTAAAGATACTATCGAGAAATGGCCTCGCTTTTGCTCGTATTGGCCATGCTGAGTAGAACCCCGCAAAGAAGAAGAAAGCAAGGAGCGCACAAAATGTAGTAAGGGATGTGGTAAAAAATCCATATATCAAAAATGGAAGTGAAGTGATCGCTATGTGCAGAGATAGACCCTTTCTCTCGTTGGGTAAAACCAAAGATTCGTAAGATACTTTCTTCGGATTTCTTTTGTCTGTCTCATAATCGTACATATCGTTTATCCCGTAGATATAAATATTTGCGCTATAAGTGAAAAAAACAAAGAAAATTAATACGGGAAGAGAGTACCAAATCTCAATACTGCCGGCACTAGCAGCAACTATACCTATTACATAAGGTCCCAGTTCATATATCCAGAATCTAGGCCTGCTAATTCTAAATAATCTACGTAATTTCATGAAAATAATTATAACATACACCTAAACACAAGCTTTATTTATTCAAACCACCTCTCTTTGTAGAAGAACTCTCGGATGTTATAATCGAGCTATATGAACCCAGATACTTACAACTGGTATTCAACTTTAATCAAACCCACATGGGCGCCACCATCATGGGTCTTTGGGCCTGTGTGCCCCGATTTCATTAAATTTTAATCCCGTGCATGTTACTTACATCCTAAAATCGAACAAAGATAGCAGGTATTATATTGGATGTACCAAGGATATTAACGAGCGACTTCGGATGCATAATTCAGGAAAAGTGATATCCACAAAAAGATTTATTCCATGGACTTTGTATTATAAAGAAGAATATAATAGTAATAAGGAGGCAAGGCGTAGAGAATTACAACTCAAATCTTGGAAAAGTCGTAAGTCGCTCGAAAGATTAAAATTTTTATGAAATCGAGGGTCCTCGATTTTGCGTGGTATTCTAGCAAAATCGGGAGACGTGAAAATTGGCCATGAATCAAACTCAAATTTGGTATCAATCGTTAATAAAACCACAATGGGCACCAGCACCATCAGTTTTTGGAATTGTATGGCCAATTTTGTACACCATCATCGCGGTAACGTTCGGCACGGTGTTTTACAAGTTCTTTAAAGGAGCGCTCCCTTGGACGGTCGCGCTCCCATTCGCGCTGAACCTCATTTTCAACTTTGCCTTTACCTATTTTCAATTTGGCCTCAAGAACAACCTCCTCGCCTCCATAGACATCCTCCTCGTCCTCGCCACCCTCATCTGGGCACTCTTTGCCCTCTATCAATTCTCCCTCACCAACCACATAGAAACCGGCGCCCCAAGCCTCGCCTGGATCATCTACGCCAACATCCCGTATCTCCTCTGGGTCTGCATCGCGACAGTGTTGCAACTGACGATAACATGGATGAATAGGTAAAAATATGTTTGAACAATCATTTAAAAATATAGACAACATTCTACACACCGACTCAGGGTCAGCGACTGAGCTCGACTATGTGGAGCAGACTTCGTGGATACTCTTTTTGAAATACTTAGATGATTTGGATGAGATAAAGAAGACAGAGGCGGCACTGGCAGGCAGAAAATACAGCTATATTCTTGAGCCTCAGTATCGATGGGACTCTTGGGCGTGTCCAAAAACTGCTAGTGGAGAAATAGACCATCACAAAGCAATGACAGGGGACGATCTCAATGACTTCGTAAATCAGAAACTGTTCCCATATCTCAAGAAGTTTAAGAATCCTGATGCAGATGCAAACACCATTGAATATAAGATTGGTGAGATATTTAGTGAGCTAAAGAACAAAATCGTCAGTGGCTACAAACTGCGTGACATTTTGAATGTTGTGGATGGTATGCATTTTAGACTGCACGAGGAAAAACACGAGCTCTCACATCTCTATGAAGGCAAGATCAAGAATATGGGGAATGCTGGCAGGAATGGAGGAGAGTACTATACCCCACGACCTTTGATCAAAACTATTGTGGAAGTCGTAGCGCCAACAATTGGAGAGACTATTTATGACGGAGCCTGCGGATCAGCCGGATTCTTGGTGGAATCATTCAATTACCTCACCCAGAATCAAGCAAAGCTTTCGTCGGCACAAATGGCAACACTGCAGAACAAGACGTTCTATGGCAAAGAGATAAAATCACTGGCATACATCATCGGAATCATGAACATGATTCTGCATGGTATCGAAGCGCCAAATATAAAGCACACAGATACTCTGGCGAAGAATATAAATGATATTCAAGAGAAAGATCGCTACAACGTAATTCTGGCGAACCCTCCTTTTGGGGCAGGTATAGGACGTGAGATTCAACAAAACTTTCCTATTAAGACTGGTGAGACAGCTTCTCTGTTTCTCCAACATTTTATAAAAATACTCAAAGCCGGAGGACGAGCTGGTATCGTTATTAAAAATACTTTTTTAAGTAATGGGAATGCTAATAGCGCAGAAGCTAGTCTTCGTAAACTTCTTCTTGAGAGTTGTAATCTACATACAGTGCTTGATTTGCCCAGTGGTGTGTTCGCAGGAGCCGGAGTAAAGACGGTGGTGCTTTTCTTTGAAAAAGGAAAGCCAACAAAGAACGTGTGGTACTACCAGCTCAATCTTGGTCGCAATCTTGGCAAAGGACAGCCTTTAAGCGAAGCAGACTTGGCAGAGTTTGCGAAATTGCAGAAGACAAAAGCTGATAGCACAAACTCATGGAGTGTTGATGTCACTGGGGTTGATCAAGAAACTTTTGATTTGTCGGTAAAGAATCCAAACAAGAAGGACGAGGCGGTATTGCGTGAGCCAAAAAAGATAATGGAAGAGATGAACAGGTTGGACAAAGAGAGTGCGGATATTCTCAAGAAAATCATCCTATGACCCAAACACTAAAAGTAAAACCTGATGTTTTGAAGTCTTTGAGATACTACGCACGACAAGGAACTCCAAAGGTTCTAGAACACTTCCAGAAAAGCTCAAAATTAAAATTTAAGGTCGATGATAAATACCTGAAAGAAATAGAATCCTCTGAACATGAATTGAGCTTAGGACTAGTCAAAGAACTGGCGACTTTATATAAGTTTCCACTGTCCTGTTTCTTGCTCCCAAAGCCGCTAAAAGATGATCTTGTTCCACCGGACTATCGTAAAATAACCGCTGACCAACATGGCATAGTCAGCCCAAAAGGAGCGATTGCATTAAGGTGGGCACGCAGAGCACAGTACGTAATTTCTTCCATTAGTCAGACAAGCGGCGATCTATTTCCAAAAGTACGTCTGCAAGACAATCCTGAGAAGGTTGCACTTAGTGCACGTGAGTTATTGCAAGGGGCATTTCGCGTGCAAGAGAAATCCAGTAATCCTTACGACTTTTTTACCGAGCTGAGAAACAACCTTGGAGAACTCGGCATAGTCGTACTAAAGATGACATTTCCTCTGGATGATGCTCGTGCATTTTCCCTCACCGATCAAAAGCCATATGCCATTGTCATAAACAACAAGGACGGCACAGAGTTTGGTTACTCCCCAAAGATATTCTCTTTACTACACGAGTTTGGACACATATTGCTCCGAGAGGGCGGTCTCTGTAATGATTTTTCTTCCGAAAACACAATCGCTCAGGAAGTCTTTTGCAACGCTTTTGCAGCTGCTTGTTTAATCCCTTCTCCCGAGCTACGCATTTTCCTTGATGAAAAGAAATTTAATTCACTATCGAAAAAAGAACAGATTGAGACCATTGATAATTTGCATAAACGCTTTCTGGTCAGTGGTGAAGTAGTAATAAGAAGGATGCATACGATTGATTATATAGAATGGGGTGCGAAGGATTCTCTCATTGTCGAATGGAACAAGTACGCCGTTCGTTATCGTAAAAATTCTTTTATTCCACGACTAACACAGTCTCAAAAATGTGTTGGTAAAAATGGTGCATATTACACGCAAACTGTTTTTGATGGCATATTTCGTGGTGTAGTAACTCCCGAAAAGGCAGTGTCGTATTTAGGTATCAAATTAAAGCACTTCAACGAACTTCGCAGTGTTGTTTCCCGTATAAAAGTATGACACCTAAATATACTATCGATGCCTCTTCCATAAATGACTTCTTGCAGCTTGATCGTGCTTACGATAAGGAAGTTTTCGAGTCGCCTTGGAAATACATTGACCAATGTTGTGAATCAGGTGAAATTATTTCTCACATAGAAGTACACGAGGAAATCATGCTGGGTGGAATTGACAGGGTTGTGAAATGGGCAAGAATGAAAAATAATTTCTTTAAAGGCTACGATCTACCTTCCGAAGCGGACTTGATTACGACGATCGGTGAAAAATATCCTCTGTTTCTTTATCAGAAGAAGGATATTTCAGTACATGCTGATCCTTGGCTTATAGCACAAGCCTCTATAAATAAACTGATAATAATAACTTCTGAAAAACCGGACAATCATAGGAATATTCCTTATGTGGCTAATCAGTTTGGAGTTGAAACAGTCGGTATTGTTACCTTCTTTAAGCAGCGGGGAATAAAAATATGAACTGGCAAACAAAAAAACTTAATGAATTAAGCGAAGTGTTCGCTGATGGAGATTGGATTGAAAAAAAAGATCAATCATCTGGGGGGATACGTCTTGTTCAAACTGGAAATGTCGGCAGTGGTTATTTTAAGGATAGAGCTGAAAAAGCACGCTATATTTCTGAAAAAACATTTAAACGGTTGCATTGTACTGAAATTTTAACTGGTGATGTACTGGTCTCTAGATTGCCAGATCCTGTGGGTAGGTCATGCATTTTGCCAGAAATAAAGGAAAAAATGATTACAGCGGTAGACTGCACGATCATTCGTTTTAAGAAAGACACGTTATCACAATGGTTTGTAAACTATTCTCTGTCACAAGAATATCAAAATCAAGTAAATACTGAGACTGGTGGCGCAACGAGGCAGAGGATAAGCAGGAAGAGTCTGGGTGAAGTTACGATTCCGCTCCCACCAATAAGTGAACAAAAGCGGATTGTAAAAACTCTTAATGATGTATTTGAGAAGCTGGCGAAGGCGAAGGAGAATGCAGAAAAGAATTTACAAAACTCAAAAGAGCTTTTTGAATCGTATTTGCAAAATGTTTTTGCGAATCCGGGTAAGGATTGGGAGGAGATGAGTCTCGGAGAGGTTTGTGGTTTTGTACGTGGTCCATTCGGGGGAAGTTTGAAGAAAAGTACATTCAAGAAAGAAGGTTACGTGGTGTATGAGCAACAACACGCAATTTACAACCAGTTTTCTGATGTTCGTTATTTCATCGATGAAAAGAAATTCAATGAGATGAAAAGATTCGAATTGAAACCCGGAGATTTAATTATGAGCTGTTCTGGAACTATGGGTAAGATTGCAATTGCACCAGATGGTCTTAAAAAAGGAATTATAAATCAAGCATTATTGAAACTAAGTCCTGACAAGGATTTATTGAACATATTTTTGAAATATTGGATGGAAAGTGGGGTCTTTCAGGATGATTTGAAAAGCTATACGAAAGGGGCGGCAATTAAGAATGTGGTGTCCGTAAAGATTTTGAAAGAAATTAAAATGTTTGTACCAAAGTTGCGGGAGCAAAAATCCATCGTCAAAAAACTTGATGCCCTTTCAACAGAAACAAAAAAGCTAGAGAAAATATACGAGCAGAAACTAGCGGATTTGGATGAGCTTAAAAAGTCGGTGTTGAAGAAGGCGTTTGCAGGGGAGTTATAAAACATAAAGTCCGCGCTACGCGCGGACTTTATTTAAGCGAGGAACACTTTTCTATCGCTGACATGGAAGCAATATCCAATAAGCTCTATATAAACCAGTGCATTTGCTCAAGTACCTCTATGAATTGTCACGAACATCAGTTGTTTTCCCATTTGCTTGTGTCCATGCAATAGACTTTTTTACTCCTTGTTTGGAATCGTACGCTTCACTACTCATGCACACAGTTTCACCGTTTTGGGATTTTAAAGTCCAATAGTACTCGCCCTTAGTATCTTTATCTATATAGTATGTTGCCATAAATATCTTTGTACCTACTAATAAACATCAGTCACGACTATCCTGAATGCTGTATTTTACATCTTTACACTACCCACAGTCAAATTGTAAATACTATATAAATGTGTTATATTGTCCATATGTCTACATGGATACAAAATAAACGAAAATTATCAGGCCTTTCTCAGTCTGAGGTTGCTAAAAGCCTAGGCATGTCTCGTCCGACTTATGCCCAGCTTGAACAAGGAGAAACAAGGCCTTCAGAAGAACAAAGGGCTCTTTTGGCAAGTATTTTCGGCATATCAAAAGAAACTTTAGAAAAGAATACTGGGGAGCATATTATTACTTCTGAAATTAAAGTAAAAGAGGTTCCAAAGGAAAATATTGAAAGATTCAAACAAGTACTACTCTATGTTGTAAGTAAAGTGGGAAATCGTCCAAACATTGGACAGACTGCTTTATATAAGCTGCTTTACTTTATTGATTTTGATTATTATGAAAAGACCCAAAAGTATCTTATTGGTGCAACTTATATAAAAAACACACACGGACCGACACCTGTTTCATTTGCCAAGATTTCTCGGGATTTGCAAAGCAATGGCCAGCTCGTGGAGGTGCATAGTAAATACTTTAATTACGACCAGAAAAAATATCTGGTAACTTCAGAACCAGAGGTATCTCTTTTAAGTGCTTCTGAACTGAAACATATAGACAACGAGCTTGAGCGACTTGCTTCAAAATCAGCACGAGAACTTTCAGATCTTTCTCATATAGACACACCATGGAAAGTAGCAAAAGACAAACAAGTTCTTAATTATCGGCATGTTTTTTATCGACCAGATGAAACATCGATGACGGAAGTATGACCGCCATGACTACTTTTTCTCAGCTTCGAGAATTTGAAAAGGAATGTAAAAGACTTTCAAAAAAGTACCCAACACTCTCATCAGATATCAAAGACATACAGCCTATCTTACTGGAATGTCCAACAGGTATAGGCAAGAATTTTACTATTATACGAGCAACTGAAAATACGACAATAGTAAAAGTAAGGATGCACTGTGAATCTTTAAGGTCGCGGACTATGCGACTTATCTATGCATATCGAAAAGGTAAAATAGAATTTATGTATATAGAAGTTTATTTCAAGGGAGATAAGGAAAATGAAAACAGAGAGCGTATCGATGAGTATTTAAAAGAAGTTGAATAGTTTGTTTACATCTTTTTCGCAATGTATACAAAGTAGGTTAGTTTGTTACATCGATTGATAAAAGCGCCAAATCATGGCATATTTGGCTTATGAACGAATCTGAAACCCGAGCTGAATATATAGATCCCCTACTCAAAGCGAGTGGATGGGGTGTGGTGGATGAATCACGAGTCCTTCGTGAGTTTCGTATTACTGATGGCAAAATACAAACTGGCGGACAGCGGAGTAAACCAGAGATCGCTGACTATATTTTGGTATATAAAAACCGAAAAATTGGTGTGGTAGAAGCAAAAGCCTATGAGGAGCTGGTCGGTGAAGGTGTTGCTCAAGCGAAGTCGTACGCAGAGAAACTGCATATTGATTATACCTACTCTACAAATGGCAAAGAAATTTACCAGATTTCAATGAAGACGGGGCAAGAGGGTGAAGTACAAACATTCCCTACACCAGATGAACTGTGGGCAAAGACATTCAGTGATCAGAATGAATGGAAGGCAAAGTTTAATGCTGTTGCTATAGAGGGAGACCATGGCAAACGATACTATCAAGAACTGGCGATCAATAATTCTCTCGATGCTATTGCGGAAGAAAAGACTCGGATACTGCTGACTATGGCGACAGGTACGGGCAAGACCGCGGTGGCAGCGCAGATTGCGTGGAAACTATTTCAAGCGAGGTGGAATCTAAAGAGAGATGGGGCACGAAGACCCAGAATTTTGTTTTTGGCTGACAGGAATATCTTAGCCGATCAAGCTTTTGGTAATGACTTTTCAATATTCCCAAGTGATGCGAGGGTGCGTATAAATCCACTTGATATACGAAAGAAAGGAGGAGTGCCTATGGGTGGAAGTATCTACTTCACGATATTCCAGACGTTTATGAGTGGGCCGGAGGGCACGCCATACTTCGGTGAATATCCACCAGACTTCTTTGATTTAATTATTATTGACGAGTGTCACAGAGGCGGTGCAAATGACGAAAGCAACTGGCGAGGGATTTTGGAATACTTCTCTCCTGCGGTACAGCTTGGACTCACGGCGACACCAAAGCGAAAGGATAACGTAGACACCTATAAATATTTCGGCGAACCGGTATACATTTATTCATTAAAGGAGGGAGTGAACGATGGATTTCTTACTCCATTTAGGGTTAAGCGTATTCAAACTAATCTCAGTGACTATGTTTATACATCTGACGATCAAATTATAGAAGGTGAAGTTGAAATTGGGAAAGTATATAAAGAACCTGAATTTAATCGAACGATAGTAATTGAGGAGCGGGAAAAATATCGGGTTGGCGTTGTCCTTAAAAATATAAATCAGAATGAAAAAACTATAATATTTTGTGCAAATCAGGGTCACGCTCTGTTAGTTAGAGATTTAGTCAATCAGATGAAGAAAAGCAAAGAGCCAAATTATTGCCAGCGTGTGACTGCTAATGATGGAGCTCGCGGAGAACAGTACTTGCGAGAGTTTCAGGACAACGAGAAGACCATTCCAACCATACTTACAACCTCACAAAAGCTCTCTACAGGCGTAGATGCAAGGAATGTGCGTAATATCGTGCTGATGCGTCCAGTGAACTCTATGATTGAATTTAAGCAGATTATTGGTCGTGGAACTCGTCTTTTTGATGGTAAGGAATACTTCACTATCTATGACTTCGTGGATGCATATCATCACTTCGCCGACCCAGAGTGGGATGGTGAACCGGTGGATGAGACAACAGAAACTCCACCAGAGCCACCACGGGAGTGTGCTATTTGTGGTCAAACACCATGTG
>Ga0163152_10004578_pt1 | contig 17000 bp, 15 predicted proteins | sample OliLakLV19MP8IB2_FD_148635 | JGI IMG/M metagenome (GOLD analysis project Ga0163152, IMG submission 148635) | Freshwater microbial mat bacterial communities from Lake Vanda, McMurdo Dry Valleys, Antarctica - Oligotrophic Lake LV.19.MP8.IB-2 | ecosystem: Environmental > Aquatic > Freshwater >... | reverse complement strand
CGTAGCAGTACATTTCATTCTTAGACATAAAGCATCCTTCGCCTTCCGTGGTCATAAGCGCCCCCCAAACGTTACAAAAGTTTGAGGGGCAAGTTTATGGGTAACGGGACGATTTCGCTTGCGAAGGTTGCGGGACGATTTCGCTCGCGGATCACAGATGCTAAAGAAACACACCCGGACTGCCGATACGATGAAATCCTGTTTTCGGAGGTATCCATGTCCATTCCACGCAGTGCAGTCGTTATCGTTTCTATGCTCGCCCTCGGGGCATGCCGCGGCGACAAGTTCACGAGTCAGAAAGCTGTGGCACCTCCTCCGCAAGGAACTGTCCCGGCAGCTGGCGGGACAGAGGCGGGTGACAAAACGAAACAAAATCCTGGATCAACAGTGACGTCCCCCACCACTGGCACAGCGGACACGTCCGCAGCCACCACTGGCGAGCCGGCAACGGGAGGTCCGAAAGTCGGCACGGTAACCACCGGCGCAAAGACAGATGCCAGTGGAACTTTGGCGGCACCCGTCGTCGGTGGCTCCGCAGCAGTGGAGTTCGACGCCGCGCTTAAACTCAGCACCGAAACACAGGACAAGATCCGCAAGTGTCTCAGCCTATGGGGCGGCCACCCGTTCAAAAAGATCAGCGCCGCCAACTACAAATCGTACGCCGCACCCGTGAGCGTGGCCGGCTTTGGCTTCAACGCAGTGAACGACACCGAGGCAAGCACGGTTGACAAGCTCGTCGTTGTGAACTTCGCGCTCAACCTCGGTGGAGAAACGCAGATGAAGCTCATGAACCCGAAGGGATGGTATTGCCTCAAGGGCGCCGTTTCCGCGGGCGCGGGCCTCGGCGTGGCACACACGCAGATCGATATGCACTGCACATCACGCCTGGCGCAGAGCAATCTCAGCGTTGCGCTCGACTCGGCCACGGGAGCCGTTGCCATTGGCACGGGCGGGGAAACGGGCTCGCAGCTCGGCATCCTCGTGGATGCCACGGTGACTCTCGCGCGCAAGCAGACGAACGGCACGGCCTGTAAGTAAACAATGGCGCCATACGAACCACGCAATGCTCAGCGAACCGAAACGCACTGATCCATACCTTACGCCGCATGCCGACACTTACACGGACAGTCCGGTTTCACGCAGCACTTCGTTGAGCGACACTTTCGCATCCGTTTTTTCTGAGCGCCAGGCGATGATATAAGCGCACTGAAGCTGAACTTCTCCACCTGGAAAAACCTTGGGCCGTGTGCCAGGAGCAACGACCGCGCCGGGCGGCACGAAACCACGGTGCTCGGTCTTCGCGGCCGTCGTGACATCGTAAATCGGTGTGCTCGCCGTGAGGCACACGTTCGCGCCGAGAACGGCGGACGCTCCAATGACAGCGCCTTCCACCACGATGGCGCGGCTTCCCAAAAAGACGTCATCACCAATAATCACAGGGCGTGCATTTGCCGGTTCGAGCACACCACCGATTCCAACTCCACCCGCCAGATGCACATTCCTCCCGACCTGCGCGCAGGAGCCCACAGTGGCCCAGGTGTCGACCATGGTTCCACGGCCAACCCATGCGCCCACGTTCACGTAGCCTGGCATCACGATGCACCCGGGTGCCAGATACGCTCCTTCGCGCACGGTTCCCGGCGGAACAACACGCACGCCCGCGCTTCCCAGATCGCTGCGCACATCGAGCTTGTCGAAATACGAAAGTCCACTGCCATGCACTCGACCCTGCGCAAAATCCGCTGCCGTGGTGGATTCGCCCACTGGCATCACGCCGTGCCCCAAGGCACGCGCGGAGCGCCAACGCAACGCGAGCAGCACAGCCTGTTTCACCCAGGCGTGCACCTCCCACTCGCGAAGATCACCGGTCATGGGCGTATCAGCCCACGATGTCGAGTACGGCCCTGCTCCCTTGGGCGAAGCCACGCGCAGCGTTCCAGCCTCGAGCGCGCGCAACACTTCGATGATGGTTTTTTGGGTTTCCGAATGCGCGAGCAGACTGGGGTCTTCGGTCGCGGCGCGGATGGTTTTTTCCAAGAGTCCGAGCGATTCGGGCAGGCTCACAGTGTGCGCTCCTTGAAGAGAGGGACAGTTTGAATGTTACGGTGTCGGAGTGCCTCTCCGAGAAGAAATCCACTCGCTCCATGCGGAAAAACACCGCTTGAGCGTGGAGGCATCGGGCACGAGCGCGAGACGGAAATACCCAGCGCAGGAGGAACCAAGTGCATCACCCGGCGTTGCGACGATGCCTGTTCCTTCGGCGAGCGCTGCCACATAGGCTTCGGAATCATTGTAGCCGTCGGGAACTTTTACCCACACGTAAAACGTGGCGTTGGAGGGCACGAACGAGAAACCATGCGCCGCCAGAAACGCGTCGGCAAGCTGTCGCTTTTCCGCGAAAATGGCATTGCGGCCGTGCACATGATCGTCATCATTGTGTGCGGCGATGGCGGCAGCCTGCACGAACGAAGGTGTGCCCAAACCCACGTGCGGCCGCAACTTTCCAAACAGTCCCACGAGCCGTGGGCAACCGGCCACGAAGCCGCTGCGATAGCCCGTCATGCCGCTGCGCTTGCTGAGAGAAAAAAAGGCGAGCAGGTTTTCAAAGCCATCGGCGGCGGAGATCTCCAGGAAAGAAACAGGCGGCTCGGTGCCCGGAAAATACATGTCGACATAGCATTCGTCCGACAGCAGGACGATGCCGTGTTTCTTCGCCCACGCATAAATTTTCTCGGCCTGTGCCCGCGTGATGACCGCGCCCGTTGGATTGTGCGGGTAACTCACCCACACCGCGGCCGCATGGGGCAAGATCTCCAAGGGCACCGCATCAGGATCGAAAACGTAATTTTTATCAGCAGGCAGAGGCATCTCGTACGGCACACCGCCGGCCATGATGATGGCGCTGCGATAAACCGGAAAGCCGGGATCTGGATAGATCACCACGCGCCGAGGTGAGGCGGCATTGAGCAGCAGCGCGGGCGCGTGAAAGATCGCTTCTTTGCTCCCGTTGGTGGAGAGCACACCCTGTCCGGCGTCGAGCGTCACGCCCAACCGACGCTTCGCCCAATTCGCGCAGGCCTGACGGAATTCCAGCGAGCCCTGTGAAGAGGGGTACTGACTCACATGCGGGATGGCATTTATAAGTGCCTGCCGGATGAAGTCGGGAGTGGGTTCCACAGGATCACCCAGGCCAAAGTCGAAAACCTCACGCCCCGCCGCGTGCAGGCGGGCCTTGCGTTCCACATTGCGCAAAAGCGAATAGCCCGAGAGTTCCGAGAGCCACGCATTTTCCATTGCCGCTTTCATGCTGCCATCTCCCGCCAAGGTTTCCGGCGGAAAGTAGCAGGACCACAGAGTGTCGCGCAACGAGACACCGCGATTCCTCGCCGGCCAGGCGGACTCATGGTGCTCTAGTGCCTGGCGCGCACACCAACCAACGCCTCGCGCAGCACAATCCCCGTCGCACTGACATCCTTTAACGTCTCGGCCCGCACGAGAGCCTCGCGTGCCTCTCCTTCGCGCCCCAACTTAAGGTAACAGAGCGAGGCAAGGACGTGAGTAGACGATGACTGTGGAGCGAGCCGGCGCGCGCGTTCGAGTTCCTCCAGAGCCTGTCTTGCATCGTCATTGCGCAACAGAAGTCCCGCAAGCAGCAGCCTTCCTTCGGCTCCCTCGTGCAATGCGAGTGCCTTGCGCGCCTGTTCTATAGCGCCCGCCACGTCACCCGCTTCCGCGTAGGAAGCACTCAGCTCGCGGTGCTTCTTCTCAAGACCCGCTTTGGGGCCCGCACCGGTTTCGCGCGCCAGTGTGAGGGCCGCATCATAGCGTTTGCTTGCCTCCTCGTAGAAACCCAGGTCCGCCAGGACCACGCAGCCGGCCAGCAGCGATTCAAGCGAGCGAGGTGCCACGCACACCGCCTGATCAAGGCTCTGCAGTGCTTCCGCGAAGCGTCCTTGTGCCATGCAACACAGCGCATGCCTCACGAGCCAGGTCTCCCCCTCCCCTCTCTGTCCATTTTGCAGATGCTCTGCGGCCACAAGTGAGGCCTGCTCCCATGAGCCGGCCGAAAACAAGGCCATAAACTGCGCTTCTTCATTCCACATCAGCCGTTGCCTCCCCGCACGTCCCGTCCAATTTAGCATGGGCGCACCACTCAACGGCTGCCCGGGGGTTTGCTTTTTTCGGGTGGGCTGTCTAGGGTTCCGCCGGAAGAGCACCCCACCACTTCCCTCACCCGCTTCTTCCAGAAACTCCTTCCTCAAAGGAAAAAGCACCATGCTGGAACACGGCGCGGCCACACTCGTCCTTGGCATGCAATACGGCGACGAAGGAAAAGGCAAACTCGTTGACGTACTGGCAGAACACGCCGACCTCGTGTGCCGTGTGCAAGGCGGTAACAACGCGGGGCACACCATCTGGGTTCGTGGCGAGAAAGTCGTCACCCATCTTCTGCCTTCAGGTGTCCTGCGAGAAAATTGCGAAGTCGCCATTGGCGCGGGCGTGGTGGTCGATCCATTCGTGCTCGCCGAGGAAATGAGCGCGGTGGCGTCGCGCGGTTTCGATCTGCGTCCCGAGAGATTTTTCATAGATTACCGCGCCCACGTTATACTTCCTTACCACAAAATCACCGACATGAGCCGCGAGCTCACGCGATCGAAAAGCGGCGCGGCCATTGGCACGACAGGACGCGGCGTGGGTCCGACTTATGCGAGCAAGGCATTCCGCGACGGTCCACGCATGATAGACATCACGAATCCCGCATCGCTCGACACATGGCTCGCACAGCACCCGCACCTGGAGGAAGGCCTCACGCCTGACGTGAAATCTTCGCTGCTCTCAATAGGCAAGCAGCTCACGCCGCACCTGAAGGACGTTTCGATGATGGCGTGCAACCGCCTCGCCCAGGGTGGCCGCGTGATGGTGGAGGGAGCGCAGGGCGCGATGCTCGACGTGAGCTTCGGCACCTACCCGTTTGTGACGTCGTCCAACCTCATCGCCGGAAGCTGCGCGGGCGGTCTCGGGATTCCGCCTTGGAAACTCAAGAACATCCTCGGTGTCATCAAGGCCTACTCCACGCGCGTGGGCAGCGGACCTTACCCTGGCGAACTCAGCGGCACCATCGAGACACGCATCCGCGAGATAGGGCGCGAGTATGGCAGCACCACAGGACGTCCGCGCCGTGTCGGCTGGCTCGACCTCGTGGCGTTGCGTTACCTTGCGCGCGTGAACGGGCTCACCTGCCTCGCGATGATGAAGGCCGACGTGCTTTCCGGCTTCGACTCCGTGGGTCTGGTCACCGATTACCGCGACGCGCGCACGGGAAGAGTCGCCGACGGTTACCCGATGTCCTCACAGGCATGGGACGCTGTGGAACCGGTTTTGGAATTTTGCCCGGGCTGGAAATCTGTTGTAGATGATACATCCAAGCTCGTGCCCGCCTACGAGCGTTTCTTGGAAAAGGTTGAGGCTTTCACTGGAGTTCCGGTGGTTTATGCTTCCACTGGACCCGAGCGCGAAGAGGGCGTCTGGCGCGGCTCTACTCACCGGTGAACGGAGCTGCCGATGCCCAAGACCACCCTGCGCGGGAACGCCCTCATTCTTCAATCGGGCGGACCCACGGCCGTCATCAACCAATCGCTTGCCGGTGTCATGTCTGCAGCAGGAGACTACACCGACGTCATCGGACGCGTGTTCGGCGCGCACCATGGGCTGCACGGACTGCTGTATGAAAATCTCCTCGATCTCTCGCGCGAACCGGCGCACGTCTGGCAGGACATCGCCAATTCGCCAGGAGCCGCGCTGGGCTCCGCTCGCCTGAAACCAAAACGCAGCGACCTCGATCGTGTGTTCGAGGTGCTTTCGGCGCACGACGTGAAATTCGTCTTGTACAACGGCGGCAACGACTCCGCGGAAGCGGCGCAGCTCATCCGCGAAGAGGCGAACGCACGCAAGTACGCCATCCAGATCCTTCACATCCCGAAAACCATCGACAACGATCTCATGGTGACCGACCACTGCCCGGGCTACGGATCGGTGGCGCGCGTCGTGAGCCATATCATCGCCGGTGACGATCTCGACAACCGCAGCTTCTACAATGGCGTGAAGATAAACGTCTGCATGGGCCGTCATGCGGGCTGGATTGCCGCAGCCACCGCACTCGCCAAAAAAGGCATGCTCGCGTGCGAGGACCCCGAAGTCGCCGCGCCGCATCTGGTTTACCTGCCCGAAGTGGCGTTCGATGAATCGCGCTTTCTGGACGACGTGCAGCGTTGCTACGACAAAATCGGGCGCGTGACGCTCGTGGTGGCGGAAGGCATCGCGGATCAGATCCAGAACCATCGATTCACCGGCGAGAAGGATGAATTCGGCAACGCGCAGCTGTCAGGATCCGGAAAACTCGGTGACTATCTGAGCGAACTCGTGACGCGCCAGCTCAAGGTGAAATCGGAACTCGGAAAGCTCCGTGTGCGCGCCGACACCTGGGGCTACATGCAGCGCTCCTTGCCCGGCATGCCAAGCCCTTCGGATCAGGCGGAAGCGTTTTGGGTGGGCGCCATGGCTGTACGTTACATGATGCAGGGCGAAACAGATAAAATGGTGACACTCGTGCGCACACACGGCCCAGGCGAGCCTTACCGCTGCGTGACAGGACTGTGCGATCTGGCTGAAGTGGCGCAAAAAACCAAGCTCATGCCCAAGTCGATGATAAACGAAGGTGGCAACGGCGTGACCGAGGAGTTCTTCGAGTACGTGATGCCGCTTGCATCCTTGCTGCCTTCGGTGCGCACGCTCGAAGGCCACTCCGTCGCCAAGCGCCTCAACCCTTACATGCGTGGCTGAACGCCGCAAAACCTGGAGCGTGGTTCACCGCCCCGCTTCCAGCGTCAGTGGCACGTTGATGTTTTTGCCGTCTCGCAGGATTTTTACCGTCACACGCTCGCCTGCCTTGCGTTGTTCGAGCGCATTGAGCAGATCGTCCACGTTCGCCACGCGCGTGCCGTCCACACCTACGATGACATCTCCCAAAATGACTTCGCTCGAACGAGTGATGCGGACAGGTTTCAGCCCCGCCCTCGCCGCTGCGCCGCCCTCGTACACTTCGCCCACAATCACGCCTTCGATGCTGTTGCGGCGCGCGATGTAGTCGTTCACCGTGCCGATGCCGAGCGAGGGGCGGGTGACTTTGCCGTAGCGCATGATGTCAGGCACCACGCGCTTGACCGTGTTGATGGGGACGGCAAAGCCGATGCCCGCGCTCGCTCCACTCGGGCTGTAGATCATCGTGTTGATGCCAATCAGACGCCCACGCGAATCCAGCAAAGGCCCACCGCTGTTGCCGGGGTTGATGGGCGCGTCTGTCTGAATGACGTCGCGGATACGGCGTTTGTTGGGCGACTCGATCTCCCGGCCGAGTGCACTCACGACACCCGTGGTGAGCGTGCGGTCAAGACCAAACGGGTTGCCAATGGCGAGCACCTTCTGTCCCACGATGAGCTTGGACGAATCCGCCAGTGTGAGCGCCGGAAAGCGCCGACCGCCTGGCGCATCCACTTTCAGAACGGCCACATCCACCGACGGCTCGGCCCCAATCACCCGTGCGCGCAATTTCGTCTTGTCGCCGAGGATGACCTCTATCTGGCGAGCGTTTTCCACGACGTGATTGTTGGTCACGATGATGCCCGACTCGTCCCATATGAAGCCCGAGCCACTGCCTTGCGGCACAAGGGAAACGTCGAAGGTGAAGGGATTTCGCGAAAGCGTCTGGGTATTGATGAACACAACCGCAGGCGATGCCTTTTGGAACACCTCGATGGTGTTGCGTTCGTCTGGCAGCAGCTCCGCCAGGGCTGCCTGGGAAGTGGCCGCGGCATCGGAAGGAATGGATGCGGGCACGTTCGGAGACTGCGCACGTGCGAACGTGCAGGCGCAAAGGAACAAGGCGCATCCTGACAAGGAAACAGCAAGGAAACGCATGCGAAGATCTCCGTCGGCGCGCGGGCGAAATTCGCGCTCTGGGCGCTCGTGGAGCGCTTGGCGCAGAAACATCAGAGTGTGAAGGCGATGACGCCCTTGATGGAAAATCCGCTGAAGTCGTTCGTTTTGGCGTTCTTCGTATCGACCTCGAATTTTCCGGAGTGGTACGACGGTTCAAGTCCCGCGGAGATCAGGGGTGCGATGGTGAAAAGCGCTCGGCCTGTGACGTTGAAACGGCTGAGCGATTTGAGATCTTCTTCGGAGTTGACCGAGAGGCCACTCGATTTGAATTCGTATTTAGCTTTGCCGCTTATGGCCATGTCGTACCCAACCACGGCCTGCAGACGCAAAAGTGGGATGACTGAAAACTCCGGACCCACTTCGAAAGCGGCCATCGTCGGGTTGAGCTTCACAGTGTAATACTCGCCATCATTCTCCATATTCTCGTAACGCAGGCCACCGAGCGCAAGCAGCGAAAAGCCAGGCACGGTATCGAGGAAGCCCACTCCGGCAAGCGCGCCCACGGTGTAGCCCTTGAGTTCGTGGTCTAACTTATTGCCGCGAGCATCTTCAGTGTCCGCATTCAATTTGACGTAACCGCCGTTCACCAGCGCGCGCACCGAAAGAGCGTATGCACTCGCACATGGAAACAGCGAGGCTATCCCGCAGACGGCGAGGAGGCGAAGCGGACGCATCATGACGTGACTCCTGAATGGAATGGGAGAACGGAGAGCGCGGACTGAATTTTAGCGGACCTTGCGCGGTATAAATTAACCGAAGCCGCCGGCCCGGACAACCTTGGCCCCGAGCGCTGCACAGACTTTCTCGATGCGTGCAAACTCATCGACCTGCAGCACGATACCGCCGCCCTCCTTGTCACTCTCCGAAGTCCCGCCGCAGGCCAGTTTTTCTTTGAGCGCGCGGCACAGCTGTTCCCTTTGGAACGCGGTGGCATTGGGCTCAAACGCGTGCAGGACCACAACGGGTTTTCCGCCGCGTCCCTTCACTTCTCGCCGCGCCTTGCAGCGGCCGGACCATGCACGCGCCGCACCGGGAGCAGCGGGCGGGGGTGCCTGAACTCCCTTCATGCGCACGGCTTCGGCGCCCGAATCGGGTGCGCTGCTCGCGATTCCACCCTGCCATTCGAGTTTCACCGGTTTCTTTTTTTCGCTCACGTGCGTGCTCCGCGCTGAGCCATGCTTGCCGTGGCCGCAAAGAAGTCCTGCAGGTGCGGGTAACGGCTCTGCACCTGGAGCGCCCAGTAAAGCTGCTTGCGCGGATGTTCGTGGCGCATAAAAACGCGCAGCAGCAGCTCTTCGTCCGCGGAAAGTGTGACTTTCAGCGCCTGCGCGCGCTTGAGCTCCGCGGCTGCGAGGGAACGCAATTTGCGCTCGGCCGCTTCGATTTTCTTGCGGTAGGCTTCAAGCGAGATCTCTTCCTTGTCGAGTCTATGGAAACGCTCCGTGTAATGCATCCAGGCGCCCGCGAGCAGGCCGAGCGAGGGGATTTCTTTTCCAAACGCACCGATGAGCGCAACAATCTGCTCCACGGGATGATTTTCGCAGAGGAGTGATGCGTACGCGCGCTCCTTGTCGTCATCCGCTGCGCCGTTTTTTTGCGCCGAAAAGGACTCCAGCACGCGCGCGACAGCAGCTTCTTCGGGAGGGAGGCGCTTTGGCGCATCGCTCGCACCCGCACCGCTCCGGCCGCCGCGCACGCCTTCGCGCTGCCCCGTGGGAAACACGAGAGCTTCGCCTGGTGAGAGGCCATCACCTCCATCGACACTTCGACCCTCGTCACTGTTTGTCCCGTTGCCGCCGCCGCCCTCTGGCGTCACGGCACGCAGTCCCGTTTCGCCATCGGCCGAGGGAATGGGAGGAGCGGGCTGAGGAATCAGGGATCGTACGTTGTGGGCATCACCGAGTGGCGTGCGTTTGCGCTTTCCAGCCGCGCTTTCACGGCGCAGATTCTGCCAGGTGGAGGGATCGAGATTCAAGCGCGCGGCCACGGTTTTTCCGCCGTGGCGTGCAAGGGAAATGATGTTGCAGGTCTCGAGTTCGTCGAGTGACTGGCGCGCCTGGCGTTCCGAAATGCCCAGAAGGACCGCCAACTCTCCAGGGCTGCTGACAACCTCCTCGACCCCGGCGGCGAGGCAATTGAGAAGGTAACAAACGAGCCCATAGGAGCCCGAGGCGAGGCGGGCCACGGCCAGGAGCTTGAAACCGCCCTTGTCCACGAAGGTCTGAAGCGACATGAGGATGACTCCGTTCGTTTCTCTCGTTTCGGCCCATAGAACGCTCTCAAGATTCCGGAACTGCGTGCCGATATTCAGGCTGAATCCATAGCCGCCCAAAGGGAAAAACGCCATGCTCCACCGGTTCCTCACGCTCACGGGCGTCCCCGAACTGCGCGCCGAGTCGGCGACAACCGACAACGACGTTGTGCCCGAAGTGGAACTGCTGCTGCCCGTTGAGATGTACTGGCAGGCCCAGGAGGTCATCCGCGAGCTGCGTTACCTTCGCCAAACGGGCCAAGGCGGATCCGCGCTCACGGACCGTCTGCACCGCATGCTGATTCCATTTGTGGTCAGCGAACGCGAACGGCAGGTTCTGGTGACCGCGAAGAAAACCTCGCTGTGACGTTTTCACCGGTCGACTCAGAGGAAGAGAAACGCGAATCCAACACCTGTTTCCAGCCCTGACAGACGCAGCATCTTCTTCGCAAGGTCCTTGGTGTAGCCTACGTACAGCTGCACCGCAAAATCCTCGAGCCCATACGCATAACGCATGCCGCCCTTGTCGCCGCCCCACAGCGGCAGAATGGAAAACTCCAGCGACGCACGCGCCCCTACGATGCCCGACCAGCCCTCGGCCCCGCGGGATTTGAGCTGTGAATCTTCGCTGCCCGTGTTGGAATTGAGGTCGATGGGGTTGGAGATTTCTTCGCGCATGCGATGCACGCCACCGTTGAGATTGAAACGCGGCCCGAACCAGCTCACACCTGGGATTCGCAGGCGGTAATCGAGCGCCAGCGCAACACCCAGTGAGTAATAACTGATGCGCCTTCCCACCACGTCGGCGGGAACTGGCGAACTGGACCGAACCGTCTGCGCGGGAACACTTCCCCCTGCACCGCGGTACCTGACCTCCGCACCGACTCCGAGTTCGCCTCCAACGTCGAGCAGGCGGTACGTCTGGCCCACGAGGATCGTGAAGGGACGCCTTTTTGAGTAGTAGGCTTTGTGCAGATCCTCGTCGTCGGTGGGGGTGAGCACACCCAGTTGCAGGTACAAGACTCCCGAAGGGATCCCGGAGTGCGCGATGCCTTCGGTGGAGGAACCGTCGGACGTCGTTTTGCCATCGGGCGCAAGAGAGGACGGCGTGCTCTCCGGAGTTGGTGTCGGCGTTGGTGCTGGAGCCTCCGGTGACGTCGCGGCCGCCTCGGCTGCCTCGGGTGCCTCGGGTGCCTCGGGTGCCTCGGGTGCCGTTGCGGGCGTTTCAGTGACTTCCTGCGCTTCAGCCTCCGAACGCACGAGCAGCATCACGTTTCGTTGCACCGCGTTCCATGTGGCATCGAGGCGTGCCCTCAATCGAACACGCCATTGGCCGTGGAAGAAATCGTAGGATTTCATGACGGCCTTGCCACTCCACTCGAAGATTTTATCGAGGGGTTTCTTCACGGCCGGATAAGAATCAACGAAACGCGCGACGCTCGGGCCGTTGACCGCGTACCACTCGATAAAGGAACGTCCCGCCGAAAAGCGCGCGAAAATCACGTCTCTCGCAAGGCGCCAGTAGTGCACCGACAGTGCGCCTGTGTCACCTGCCGCCGCCGTGACGACGAAACAGTCGCTCGAGCCCACGCGCGCGCCTTTTTCCTTGCTGGCAAGTGGTACATCAACAGGCACGACGCGTGTGCACGCGCTGCGGCCCTTGCCCACGTTGCCCGCACTGTCGAGCGCAAACACCGTGACGCCATGAGGTGAGCCATTTTCCAGGCCCGAAACTCCGTACGATTTCGTTGATGCCGCCACTCGCACCACGGTGTAGCAACCAACGCTGACCGATTCACCGTTCGCGTCAGGTATCACCTTGGGCTGCAACACGTTTTCAAATGAATTATTGTAATAATTAGGTGAAAGCGCCGTGGAGCACCCGAACTTGCAAGGCGCTTTGCCGCCACTCGCGGGAGCGCCGGGGTACGGACAGGTTTCCGCCACAGCGCTCGTTTTTCCTTTTCCACCGGCCGCTTTGTCGTAGGCGGGATTGAGGCCGAAGGTCCAGTTTTTTTCCGCCATGCACGTGTCGTGGTTCCAGTACATGAGAAGGTAACCAGAGAGAACGGAGGCTCCGTTCTGCTTGGGGTCTGCGGGCAACTCGGAGTTGAGCGACGCTGGCGGTTCAAACTCCACCACGAACGCGTTGTCCGTGGTCGTCACCTTTTTCACGCCGGGCGGAGCTTTTATGGCACCGACATCGTTCTGCATTGCGGGCGAAACCAGGCCATCGATTTTGCGCGAGCTGGTGTCTTCAGGACCTTTCCCATCGGGTGAATAAAAAGGCGTGAAGGTGAGCTTGCTCCGGCCTGACGTATTTTCCAGAGTCTTGTAAAAAGAATCCGGAATGCGTCCGTCGGGAAAAGTCAGCTTGAGGGTCACTTGGCCGGTTCGGGTGGCCTCGGTGCCTGCGAGCTTCGAGTCGTCCTTGAACACTGTTACGTTGGTCGGTCCAAAGTAGGCGTTCTGCTTGTCATCAGCGAGGTAGACTCCCCACTTCGCGCTGTCGTACGTGAATTTGGTGCCTTCTTCGACTGACACCGTGACGCAGAACGTCAGTTTGACGGCTTTCACTGTGGAGCGTTTTGCGGGGATGGCGGGCGGATCGATGGTGGAGGCGCAGTCGCCTTTGCTGAAATTCACACGGCCAATTCCGGTTGGCGTAGGCGTGGCGGCTTCCTCTCCCAGCAATGCGGAGTTGAACGGTGCCTGGCCCGAATCCTGCCTGGATGACTCCAAGTTTGATCCAGCTCCACCGGGCGCGTTGCTCCCATCACCACAACCCGCAAAAAGTGCACCTGCGGAAAGGAACAGCGCACTCGCCGCCACAATCGAAGGACGCGCGCTCACCTTACCCATGGGCACGCCTCGAGCGAAGGGATTCGAACGTGCCATTGCGGCTACAGACGTCGATAATCTGGATGGCATTGAGGGCGGCTCCTTTGCGCAGGTTGTCGGCGGCGACCCAAAGAGAGACACCGTTCTCGAACGCGCCCGATGTGCGCACGCGGCCCACGAACACAGGGTCTTTTCCGTGCACGTCGCGCGGTGTGGGAAAGAATGAAACCTCGGACTCTCCGTCATCGCCACCGTCATCATCGGCTGAGGCGCCTGCGCGGGCTCCGACAAATTCATCGACGAAACGCACGCCCGGAGCCTGCGCCAGCAACGCGCGAACGTCCTCGATGGGCGCTTTGCGCAAAAGCTCAACCGTCACTGCCTCCGCATGTCCAACGAAGGTCGGTACGCGCACGCTCGTGGCAGACACGGGCAGCATGGGCAGTTCGAGGATCTTGCGTGTCTCAGCAATGATCTTCACTTCCTCATCGGTGTCGCCATTGGGCAGGATGCCCGCCACGTACGGCATCACATTGAACGCGATACTCTTGGGATAAACCGCCGAAGGCTTTGAGCCGAGATCCTCGCTCATGAAGAACAGCCGCGATTCTTCCCTCAACACGTCGATGCCTGGCTTGCCGGTGCCCGAAACGCTTTGGTAGGTCGACACGATGACGCGCGCGAGTCCGTATTTCTCGGACAGGGGTTTGAGCGCCACAACAAGCGGCGTAGCGCAGCAATTGGGATTCGCGACAACCGGAAAGGCATGCAAGGCCTCTGGCGACAGGCGGTGCCCATTCACTTCGGGCACCACCAGGGCGACGTTCGGATCGTCGCGGTAGGCCGAAGACTTGTCGATGCAGAGCACACCTGCTTCAGCGCATGCGGGAATGAATTCACGTGAGATATTGGCTTCCGTGGCGAACAAGAGCGCATCGCAGCCCACCAGGCGTGCGAGAAGCGTCTCCTCGACAGTCACCTGTTTCGTGCCGAAGTTCACTTTTTTTCCAGCTGACGCGCGCGAGGCAAATGCGCGAAGCTCCTTGACCACAAAACCTTCAAACTCATCAGCAAGGATGTCGAGCGCAGTCTGCCCCACCGCACCCGTGGCGCCCACGACACCGACAATCAATTCCTTTTTCAATGGTCGCGCCCCAGCGGGCGTGGCCTTCGTCGCATTCACGTCGCGTTCTCCTCGTCTTCTTCACTTTCCGCCGTGAACAACTCGTCCTCTTCCGCATCCCGGTCTCTCTTGAAGAACATCCACATCACCGGACCGTGCAGGCAGTAAACGAGCATGAGGATGGCCAGCGTGAGCGTGAACTCAAGAGTGAAGAGCATCACCAGGCACATGAGCACCAGTGCGAGGAAGCGAAACGGGCGTTTGCGCGGAAGGCGCATATTTTTGGTGGACACATATTCGAATGTACTGATCATACCGAGCGAAAGCACGAATAGAATGGAAGCGAAGGTCCAGTTGCGCACGAGCGGATTCGTCAGCGTCGAGGCAATGCTCATCATCGACTCGCTGTAACCGTTCTGCCCTGTCCACTGCATGAGTTCGCCGTACGCCAGGATGCAGACGCACACAGGAATGGCAGCCATGGGAATGGGGATTCCGGCGAAATTTCCGGAGGCCTTGCCGCGCGAGGCCATCACGTTGAATCGCGCCAACCGCAACGCGCCGCACAGTGCGTAAAGGAAACACACAGCGAAGCCCACGCGCCCGAGCTGGTGCAGCGAGAGGTTGTACATCACCACACCCGGTGCGACACCGAAAGAAACAAGGTCGCACAGCGAGTCAAGCTGCACTCCGAACGCGCTCTGAGTCCGCGTCAGGCGCGCCACCGAACCATCAAGGCCATCGCAAACCGCGGCACCGATGATGGCGTAAGAGGCGAGCGAGAAGTGGTTGCCAAGACCGTCCGCCATGCGACCATCGACCGCGAGCTTCATGGCAAGGAAGCCAAGGAACAGCGAGAATGAGGTAATGAGGTTCGGCAGCAGGAACACGCCAGCCTTGACTCCGCGCGGACGAGGCCGGGGCGTGCCCGGATTGGCTGTGGATGTCGGGGAGAGTGCTGCGGGCAGTGTGTCGGCGTCTTTCACTAGAGCGTCCTCGGCGGGAAATGACACGAGTCCCAAGGGGGCGAAATGCAATTCAATAACTTACACAGGGATACCCTGGGAACGCAATTTGATCACCGGTCCGGGCTCGCGGCCATAGGCAGGCACGAACTCGCTCACGGCATTGGCTTGCCCAGCGTCGAGAGTGGCGTCGAGCGTTTCGCATACAGAGAGCACATCCGCGAATGACACGGGTGCGCTGAAAGGATCGTCCGCATCGCGTGCCGGAAGGTGCCAGGGAGAGTCTGGCGTGGGCGGCGGGCAAGTGAGCGCCGTGGCACTGCGTGAGCGGCCGAGAAGCAGACCATTGGCAAAGGCGCACCCTAGGCGCAGACCGGTGAAACTCCCTGGACCGACGCCGAGTGCGACGTGCACGACCTGCGCATCAGTGGCACCAGCGCACGCAAGAGTACGCTCGTAAAGCGTGCGTAGGATTTCGGCGGTGTCTTCTGTGCCGAGTGCAATGGTGGCGTCGGGGCCGGTGAGCGTCGTCGCATGATCTTCGGGCGAAGCATTTTGCAGAAGAGCGAGCACACGCGGGGCGAAAGGACCCTCGCCGGGAAACACGGCCACGGCTCCGCGCCGCTTGTGCGTGAGGATGACCGCAGTGAAGTGTGTGTTCTGTCGCGCGTCTGTGGATGTCGTTTCCGAAGCGCTCATGGCTGAGTGAACAGACGCAGAATGTCGTTGTAGAACACGAGCACGAACAGCACCAGGATAAGCACGATGCCGGCCTTTTGCACCGCAGCCTGTACATGCACGGGGAGCGGTCTGCCGTACGCGGCCTCCACTCCGTTGAGCAGCAGACTGCCTCCATCGAGGGCAGGAAAGGGCAGCAGATTGAACATCCCGATGTTGACGCTCATCCACGAGATGGTGAGGATGAAAAGAATCAGGCCACCCTCCGCCGCGTCCCCGGCCACGCGTGCGATCGCGATGGGGCCTCCGAGGTTTGAAAGCGGCAGACCGCCTGTGAAAAGTTTGCGCAAGCCCGTGAAGATGGTCCCCGCCTGTTCCTTTACGGCAAGCGCCCCATCGGCAATGGCTGCAACCGGGCCCGCGCTCTTCACGATGATGGGTTCAATGGGAACGCCCTTGCCAACAAACTTGAACGGGAAGTCGACAGCACGCGAAGGACGGCCAAGTGCGTCCTTCGATTCGCGTGCGGGAATGCTGCAGGAAAATGTGCGCAGCGCCTCGCCCGGTGCGAATGCGCTCACCGGGATGTCCACACGCGAGCCTGCCTGCGCCGTTTCACTGATCTTTTCAAGAACTGCCCCGAGTTGAACAGGCGAGCGCAGCATCGCGGGAGCTTCGTGTATGCCAAAACGGACGAGAGTGTCGCCTTCCTTCAAGCCGCAACTTTTCCAGGCATCACGTGCAGCTTCGCGCGGGTCATTTTTCGGGAGAACCGCAAGCGGGGCAAGAGTGAGATCCGCAAAATGCACCGGCGGAAATTCAACCGAAGTTTCCGTGGCAGCTGTCGTGTCAGCCGCCGTGGTTGCCGTTTGCGCGGTGATGACGACGTCGACAGGCGCCGGCGCACCCGTGCGCTTCACGCGGAGTGTCACAGTTTCGCCCGGAGCAGCCTTCGCGCGCGCGAACGCATTCTCGACCTGGTATCCGAATTTCACCGGTTCGCCATTCACCGCCGTGACTTCATCGCCACTGCGCAGACCCAGGTTCCATCCCAAGGACCCCTGGCGCACCGCGAGTACGGGCGACACAAAGTACTGCGAAACTCCAATGCGGCCCACGCGGATGGCATCGCCGAACGGGCTTTGGC
>Ga0163152_10004574_pt1 | contig 17007 bp, 14 predicted proteins | sample OliLakLV19MP8IB2_FD_148635 | JGI IMG/M metagenome (GOLD analysis project Ga0163152, IMG submission 148635) | Freshwater microbial mat bacterial communities from Lake Vanda, McMurdo Dry Valleys, Antarctica - Oligotrophic Lake LV.19.MP8.IB-2 | ecosystem: Environmental > Aquatic > Freshwater >... | reverse complement strand
ACAGTATGGAAGGCGGTTGGTTGCTGGAAGCACGGCCTGGCACCTCGCAAGCGGTGAACGCTGCCGACGTCCGCGCCGCTCTCAAGCGTCTGGCAGTGGCCAGCAGGAACGCCGAAGACACCGTGGTCATCTACGTGTCTTCGCATGGCACCGTGGGACGCGCTTTCGACCCGCAACTGCAGCGCCGCGCCGTAGAAAAGGTCGTTGTGACCTCCGACACGCTCTCGGAATCGCCCATGGAGACAGGCATTCCTCATCGCGAGCTGATTGAAGCGTTCAATGCCCTGCGTTCGAGGCGTAAGGTCCTCATCCTCGACACTTGTTATTCGGGAACGGGAAAGTCGCGCCTGAGCGCAAAAATGCTCTCCTTGCTCGCGCGTCAGAAGGCGCCCTTTTTCGCGGAGCCTGAAGACGAAATGGCCGAAGGGTCCGTCATTCTCTCGGCAAGCGCGTGGGGTGAGGAGGCGCAGGAGTCCGATGCGTTGCGCAATGGCACGTACACGCACTTCCTCCTCAAGGGGTTCACGCAGGACCTCAACAACGATGGGGCGGTCTCCATCAGCGAAGCTCACACCTACGCCTCTGATGAGGTTGTGCGCGCGACTGAAGGCTTGCAGCACCCTACGGCACGTATGGAAATCGTCGGCCGGGACCCAATTGTTGTCTCCGGCGCATTCAAGTCGCGCAAGCGCAGCCCCTACTTGTACGCCTTCGAGTGGGGATCCCGTCAGCTTGAGGTGTTCCTCGGTGGGCAGAAGGTGGGCGTGCTCTCAAAAGGTGGTCTCGAGGTTCCCGATGGGCCCGTGCGCGTCGCGCTGGTGGAACCCCGCAGCGGTCAGACGCTGGTCGACAAGGTCGTCCGCTTCAAAAGCGGAGAAGAGTACGCAGTGGAAGATCTCATACGGCCGCGCACGCCCAATCTCGCGGCGGCAGGAGCGACGAGCTTGGGCTTTCCTCAGAGCGGCATCTCGCGTCACCATCTGCCATCGACTCGTCCCGGGGCCACTTTTCGTTACGTGCGTGAAGATGTCGTCCTGGATTCCGTGGAAGGTGAGATTGGTGTGGCGGTCTTTCCGGAACGCCGCCACGTCGTCCGCTCCGGCAGCGAAACCGTCTCGCAGAAAACAAGCCTCCAGTTGTTTGATGTGCTTGCCAGTCGCCGCGAAGATGTCGACGTTCTGTCGAGGCGTGACAGGGCCTTTGTCACCAATCTCCGCTTTGCAGCAGGTCCTACTTTCCTTCATCTCAAGCGAACGCTTCAGGGCGAAGAGTTCTTGAAACCCGCTCAAACGGCGTGGCTGCCGGGAGCAAAAACGCGGCTTTCTCTGGAGGCGGATGTGGCGGCCTGGCGCGCCCACAGCGCATTGCATGTCGAATCAATTTTTGTACGCAACGCTTTCAGCCACGGTCCTCAAATGGCCGTGGGGCTCGGTGCTGGCATGTCGTTCGGAATTATGTGGTGATTCGCCTCGGTCGCCTTCAGGGCAACGGGTGTTTGTTGGTGTCGACGGCGATGTGGAGGTGATTGAGAGCATCGGCGTAGCCGAGATGGAATGCGGCGCCCAGGCTCTTTGCGCTCTCCACAGCGGAGCTGATGGCGTCACGTGCCTCCGGTGAATTCATGTGACCAATCGTGGAGACGAGGTCGCCCGTGGGACTGCATTCGTTGTGTTTCGGGCTCAGAAACACGTCAAAGCGATCCTGGTTTTCGAAGACGTCGTGGGTCACAAACGACGTGTAGTCGTGTTTGTCGGTTTGCAAGGGGTGCGGGTCTCCGACAGTGCCCGCATGGCAATCTTTGGGCTTCACGTCGCCTTGCTTATAGGCCGTGCGTGGGAACCCTATGCTGTAGGAATTCGCCGTTGGCACGAATGGACGGCCCGATGGGAGGGAGTGAATGACCCCCGCCACTGCATTGATGATATTGGGATTGTCGATGTACAAGTTCTCCCCGTCTGCCATCTGCAGATCAATGGCGCGCACGATGCCGTCGCCCCCGTGAGAACCGGCGTGGCGAGCGAAGCTGAGAACCTTGAAAGGGCGGCCGGTGGTCTGAGCCCGCACGAGCAGTCCCTTGAGCAGCTCGTGCATGCCGGCGCTCACATTGTAATGCACGCCACTCCATACGATTTCGCCCGAGGTGCGAAGCTGTGCAACGGTCTGGTCGAGCCCGAGGATGACACCTTGATCGACGCCGACCTGCAATATGTGGCCGAGGGCCTGGTCCGCCATGCTAAATCTCGCAAAGGCACTGCTGGACGTTAAACTCGCAGAAGCCAAGAGGGCCGGAAGCGCGATGGCGCGCACGAGAGTTTTCGCGTTCATGAGAATCTCCTGGTTTTTTGAAATGCGTTTTGGATCGTCAACCTCAGAGGCCCCTGCACAAGCCATTGTTATACGTTGTCCAAGCGGTGTACCCGTTGGTTGTCGCATGTTTGGCATAGCGGAAAGCCTTGTACGCGCAGGCGGCATTGGCGTCGGGATTGGCGAGCACGGAGAGCTGAGAGTCAAGGTCATCGTAACCTGTGCAGTCCTTGTACCAGATGTGGTAAATCTGCATGACGCCGAAAGCGAGAAGCTTCTCGCTCGGTGGTTTGTCGTAACAAAAAGCTTCAGGTTGCTTGTTGGACTCAGCCCCAGCAAGACAAACCATAGTGGGAAGTGTTTCCTCCGGGAATCCTGCCTGTCTCAAAGAATTCGTCAGACTTTCATCGGAGAGGGGCGGCAGGCTTCCGGGCCCGCCCGCACCGGGGCAGCCGGCATAAGCAGAAGATGAGATGAGAGCTGCGGCGCTGAGGGCAAGACCGATAGTGCAAAGGGCGCGGTACGACATGGTGTTTTCTCTCTTCCTGTTCTGGATGGGATCCCAGGAAGGCATTGCTTCCATGGGCTCATAGAAGGAGACGCCTGGGCGCGGAAATCCCCTGCAAGGGGGCCGAAAAAAACGGGCCTGTGTCACAACGCAGACCAGGAGGGCCCTGAGGCTGGCCAACTATTAGATTATTTCATGCAATATTTTCATTTGAGATGTTTTAGGCGGCCAACGCGAACGGCCTCTCAATTTCGGAGTGCTTTCGTTGACGGCTCCTGCAGGAGCCGCATAAGAAGAGAGTGAAGAGAGGCTCAAGCGCTTCATTCAAGGAGGATCATTTCGTGAAAATATTATCCCGTGCCCTTTTTATCTCTCTTGCAGCCGCCGCCAGTGCCGGCCTCGGCGCCTGCGCGTCTGAAGAGCTCCCTTCTTCTGCCGTTGCACAAACAGTTGTGTTGAACGCTGAGGCAAAAACGCATGAGCGCTACGTGGCCGTTGCTCTGACGCGGCCGTCGACGAAGTCTTTGTTGACCTCTGCCGAGATCACGACGATTCATGATTTCGTGGTCAATCACCCGGTCGCAGCTCTCGCTCAACTTGCAAAATACGACCCAACGGGCGCTATTGGGTTTTGCTTCGGACGCAGCACGGCGGTGACACTCTCCGCTCGCGTTCTGGGATTGGACTCCACCAAAATCCGTCAGTTGTTTGTTGTCGGCGATCTTCGTTCAAGCGCCGATCCCGAGTGGCGTTTCCACGTCACCACGCTTGTCGACTCCAAAGACGGCTGGATTGCGATAGATCCGATCATGCCCACTCCGCTTCCCATGCAGGCGTGGATCGATCGCGTTTCCAAAACCTGGGACAAGAAGGGCAAAGCCGCCTTTTACATGACACCGTTCGACACCATCTTGCCCGACCTCACCGTCGTCCCCGATGTCGCTGCGGAAAAAGGTGAGAACCTCATTGAATTGTCGTTTGCGCCGGCGTCCAAACCTGGTTTCACCAAAGCAGATGCAGATGGTAAAACTCTTTTCAACGTCACCGAGTCGGCGGCACAGAGCTATTTCATGACGAGCACTGAAACCTCGCGGTTCAAGTTCGATAAGATCACCATCAACGGCGGTGACTTCGATTACCTCGGATACTTCTCCGACCTGCTGGCTGACATGGCACCGCGCAACAACCTGTCCTCTGGAGTTCCCTTCCGCGCTGCACAGCCCTCCAATTCCACAAGAAGCGCCGCTCACGTTGCCTGGCCGCCGCTTGGCTTGAACCTTAGAGCGCTGAAAAAATAATCCGGAGCCATCGATGCGCTTGAGCATCGTTGTAACCGCGCACTCCCGCGGGTGCGAGGTGCCACCCAGTGTCCTCAGATCCATTCCACGATGGCAAAAATCGTAATGTGATTGAAACCAATAAAAGGTAAGACGATGAATCGTGAGGAATTGAAGGCACTGTTGGAATCCAGCGTTGAAAACGATTATCAGATACCTGATGGTTATACCGCATATGGATTAGCGGAAGTCATGCTTGAATATCTGGGTGACACCGATCCCAAATTACGTGACCATCTTTGCTACTTCTCTCTGAGTGAATGGTGCGAACGGAAATTTCTATCGGCAGAGGACATGCGAAAGCTATTGCAGACGGTGTTGGATGCTCGGCACTTGTTATGTGGCTTGGGACAAGTTGACGACACCGTCTTTATGAGAACATTCAGTGCATTGATTGTCACATCGATTGTTTGCCAACATCTCGAAGCACCCTTCCTCCAGGCCGAGGAGGTGAGAGAGACATTGGAGCGCGTACTTCAGTTCTATGAGCAAGATTTGGACAATCGTGGCTTCATCGACGGGAAAGGCTGGGCCCATGGCGCTGCTCATGGCGCAGACGCGCTGTTTGAGCTCGCCGAGTGCCGAGAGATCAACGTACCCAGCCTTCAACGCATTCTTGAAGCGATACGAGCCAAGACCATGACTGGCTCCTACAGTTTTATCCACCAGGAAGACGAGCGCATGGTAACGCCAGTGACTGCGGTGTTGGAGCGCGGAGTATTGAGCGAGGACTGGCTTGCTGCCTGGGTCGCAGGGTTTGGCAACATGACCAAGACGGGCCAGACCCCGAATGACATGGTGATCCAAGTCAATGTGAAACAGTTCCTTCGCAGTCTGGTCTACCGATTGCAAAAGCCATCCCACGAAGGAAAGCAGGGAGCTGCTCGCATTGTTACGGAGGCTTTGTCCGTACTGAAGAATATCGACCGTTTTTAGGGTTTGAAACATCCAGCTCATTATCGCTATGGCTGATGCTCGTGTGAAGTGGCAATGCCCCTACCGCTTCGCTGCGAACGCCTTTGGAGAGACACCAAATTTGCGCTTGAACGCCCTGGAAAAGGCGCTGAGTTCGGAGTACCCGCAAATGTGGGCGAGTTCTGAGGGGGTCCAGTCCCCACGTTCCAGGAAGCTCGCGGCATGCTCTAGCCGCATGTCCGCGATGAGCGCCATGGGGCTTATGCCGAGCTCCTTTTGGAAGGTCTTTTGTACCAGGGAAACACCGACGTCGAGATCCCGAGCGAGTTCGTCGAGCGTCAGCGTAAGGAAGAGCTTCCGATCAATGATATCGAGAGCCCGAGATAGAATGCCATCGTTCTTTTCGCCAAGGAGATGGCCGGTCGTGGGGATCTCCTTTGGGAAGAAGAGTCGGACGAGTTCGTTCAGGATCTGTTTCTCGAGGAAATAGGGGCACTGCGCCGGGGTCTTTCCGTTAAGCCTCCGCTCGAAGTCGTAGCGGTCGATGAGATCGTCCATCCAACGGCTCAGCTTCAGGCGTCGAGGTCCGCTCGACTCCATCTGCCGACGGTTGTGCCTTCTTACCTTATTCTAACCCGATATTCTTACGTTCTTCTGACCGTTTTTCGCAGGGTATTCTGATCAAAGAGGCCGCCCGTGGGCGGCCTCTGCTCGTCTCATGAGCAGGCGATCAGAACAGCCCGTCGAGCTCCTCCGGGGGCGGCGCGGCGAGCCGCCCTGGCCACGGATGGGGCTCGGCTATCCTGCCCCGTTCCAGGGCCTCCAGGGCCTCCCAGGCTGCCGCCAGAGCCGCTCGCAGGGCGTCGAGTTCGGACGTGGTCACGACTGCGTAGACGTCGTCCATGAAGGCCTCCTACAAAAGTTCGCTCATCGCGATGCGGATGTTCTCGGCGTTGACGGTGTCTCGGCCGTCGACGGCGGCAGCCACCAAGCCTCCCCGCGCCAAAGCGTTCGCTTTGCGCAAGATGCCGCTCGATCCTTGGTAAAGTGCCGTCAAGGCAGAGTCATCAAACAGCTTCTTTTTCACGCCCGCCAAGCCTAAGTGGTGGGAGACGTAGTCGTCCATGTCTGTGCGATTCAAGGGTTCGAGATGCGTCTTGGCAACGACTCGCGACGCCAACGGCAGCGAGGTTCGCAGGTGAAGCCGGTCAAGAAGTGAGCTTTGCCCGCAGAGAATCAGTGTCAGGAGATTTCGGGAGTCTTGATCGAACTGCGTGAGGGTGTGCAGCTCCGCCAGAACCTCTGGCCGCAAAAGATTCGCTTCGTCGACGACAAGGAGCACTTGTTGTTTCTTGGTCGTTACGATGTCGCGCACCGCGGCGCGGATCTGAGTGAGAAGCCGCGTTCGACTGGAGCTGCTGCCGTCGAGACCGAGCTCCATAGCCACCAACTTCAGGATCTCGGTGAAGCTGCCGCCGTGGCCAACGAAAAAGGCTACCGCCGTTTGGCTGCGGTGAAACTGCGAAAGCGACCAACGCAGTGACGTCGACTTTCCGCTCCCCACCTCGCCCGTGATGATCATCGCTCCGCCGATGCCATGGGTGTAGGTCAGGCGCTCGTGCACCCCGATCATTCCCGGAAGCCTGAGCAGATCCTTTGGCGCCGCATCGTTGGAAAAAGGCTCGCATTTGAATCCGAAGTTTGCTTTGTAATTGGTGCTCATGCGTCTCCTTCCTCGTTTACAACGCGCCGTCCAAAAAGCTCGCCGGACCGCGGCGGCCGCTGCGTCTCTGCACGCATTTCAACAGGGTCTTTCTTGTGCCTTTTCGTCAGGCCAGTCCTGCTAACGTAGGCGTTGATATGCGTGTCGACGAGGCGCACAAAGCCGTAGCTTCGGTCCTCGTAGTAAATCTCGACGTCCTCAGGGGTGTCGTCGTGGAAGCGGGCCTGGACGCTCTTGTTCATGAGTCCGAGCGGGACCTCGAAGATCTTTCCGCCTAGGCGAATGGTGCGGTCCTTCTTTACGCGCCGGATCTCCACGGTTCGAAAGTACGCCAGCAGGTCTTTGGGTGCCGGTCGCACGCATGAGATGCCGGCACGAAACTTCTTTTCGGGTGTTGTCTGGAGGGAAGAATGCACCGACGTGTTGTAGCCATCGACCCATGTTGCAAGGCGTTCCTGAATCTGTTCGAGCGATATGCCCTCGGGTGTATTGACGGGCAGAAAGTTCATGCGGACCGTGCGGAACCAGCGTTCTATCTTACCGCGCCCCTCGGGGATGTACGGCCGCGAATGCGTCAGGGCGATTCCCAAGAGGGCAAGCGTCTGCTCGAGGGCATCCGCGCGGTAGCAGGCCCCGTTGTCAACGTAGAACTTCCGTGGAAGGCCGCGCCGCTCAATGGCCTGACGCAGGCACAGACGCAAGGACTCGTATGTTTCGGAGAGCAGAAACTGGGCGCCCACGATCAGGCGGGAGTGGTCGTCCATGATAGCGATGAGGTACGATTTCCTCTTGGCACCGCCAGGGATCACGACCATTGGGCCGTGCATCACGTCGCACTGCCAGATGTCATTTGGGAATTCAGCCTCGAACCTGCGCCTGTCGACGTCGGCGGCGCCTGCCTCCGAGAGCTTCTCGTTCTTGATGAACCTGTAGATCGAAGCACGATTGAATGGCGTCGATTGGTCAAGTTCTTTGACGTGTTTGAGCCGCTTGAGCATGATAGGCAAGGTGATCGTCGGCTCCTCCTTTTTCATCCTGCGGATCGCCATGCACAGGCCCATTTCCAGGCCTGGGTACGTCCCTTTGTCGGCCCGAACCTTCGGTTTGAGGACTTCAAGGCGTCCGCCGCCTCGCTTGTAGACAGCCACCCAAAGCAGGATGGCTGCACGGCTGACGCGCGTCCGCTTTGAACCGGGGATCTTGTATTTACGCGCGGCCTTTTCGACCAAAAGCCGCCCTCTTTCCCCGCGCGCAAGCACTGCTCCGCCGACGAAATCGGAAATGATCCCGAATCGAAACGTCGCGATATCCGTCGCGACGGCTTCACTCACCATGTTTTCAACCCTGCCCCTGATGTGAGGGGACGGAAAATCGTCCCGTGACCTCCTAAAACAGGGAACGATCGGTAACGATGACAACCCTCGGTGGGGTGCTCTAAACCAAAGGAAGTCTCAGCTTAAATTGAAAAGGGAGGATCGCCACAGGCTCTGCACTGGGCGAGCCAGTCGAGTGGATCTTTGACGCAACCATCGCACTGCAGGTGAACGCCGAGACGCCGGAGCCAATGCCCGCCCCGCTGGCGCGGGACGGTCGCCGGCCACCTGAAGGACTTCAATCTCAAAATGAGCGCGTCCATGATGGAAGACGCGAACGAGAGAAATCGCGGCCAGGCATCCGAAGGACGGCACGTGAAGACGTTGCGACAGTCATAGCAGCGGAATCGTTGCACGAAGAGCGGCTTGGGAAAGCCTTCGAAGTAGCGAGCCACTCGGCCATGCCCCCAAACCTTTAAGCCTCCGCAACCACACCGTGGCCGAATCCACTTGAAACCATGGCCCTGCTCGGCTACCTCCTTGAGGCAGACGTCCTGGCAGCAAATCATCGATGTCGAGAAGCCCGAAACGCCCACTAAGCGTCTTCGGGCTTCGCCCTTTCATGCGGCAAATCTAAGCACCGAGCCCTACTTCAGTCGGGTCAAGAAAGCTCGGTACTGCCGCTGAAAGATCTAAAGGAGCGAGGGATTCTCGGGGGTCTATGATCCAAGGAATTTCGAGACACCACAGCAGCCAGCGGCACCATCGCGCCCTCTCCTTGATGTGACTACATCATCGATGATCTCTCAGCTCCCTTTCCTTGACTCCATCCATTCAAGCATCATCTTGCGGTAGCTGGAAATGTCATTCTGAAGAACAGCGGCGTGCCCCGAGTCGAGGTGAGACGCGAATTGGACATCCTTGGAGGAGACACTTTCGCAGTACCGCAAGGACTCCGACCACGGGACTAACCCGTCGTTTCTTGAATGAAGAATCAAAAGTGGATGATCGACTTTGGCCGCGAGTTTTATCGGTGCGTCCGTATCGCTGATAAAGCCGGACAATACTCTTGCCATAAGAGCACTTTTCGGAGTGTATTTCCGTTGAATTTTTATGGACCCGAGGTTCCTGAAAGGGCACTTTCCCAGCAGTGCCGTCAAGCTCTGAATGCACCATTCCTAAGTCAGGAATGAGGGCGAATATAGTGGTAAAAAGTTCAGACGGAGCTGCGGCAATTCAACTTCTCGACAAGCGTTACTTTGATTGTGGCGATGCCGGAGTTTTATTATTAGGCCCAGGCACACGATGGACTATCCAGTTATCAGACTTTATCGGCAGACAGCCTACCGCAACAAAAACGCCATAACAAACTTGCCTCCCCACCAGAACGAAACGTTTCGTCGATCCGAATAATCGCCTTCCGCCTTCCGCGACTGCCGTCCGGAGTGGGTTACTTTCCCACCCACGCGTTTTGAAAGCTTGTCCGCCTGCGCCTTGAACTCAGCCACATAAATTGCAAGTGACGGCTGGTCGGAGGCTGAGCGCCAACCGGAATCACTTTCTTTTTTCTCGAAGAACGGAGAAAGAGGCTCTCCAAAGCTCAAATCGATATGAAGGCCCATGCCGCCCACGAGCGAACAGACAGCGCCGCTCGTTGCCTCCAGATTTGCTGGCGATCTGACTGTGGCAAACCCTGAACAGCTTGTGATTTGCCCGTTTTTTGCAGCTTCAATGATGTCGGTATCTATGGCTGGCGACATGAACACATCGTCGGCATTGATCACTATTTTGTGGCTCTCATGCATGGTCAGAGCTCCGATGACAAGGACGACGATCCCAACTTCTCTCTTGTTCGACAGGAAGCGCTGAGCTAGGAGGACTTTGTATTCTCCGCAATGCACTTTTCGAAAGAAATAACATGAGAACTTCTGCCCTCTTTTTGACCCTGCTCTTATTGAGCAAGGGAGCCACCGGCCTCGCCCAAACGCCCGCGGAGCGGGGTTACCAGACACTCATCAACGGCGACTACATCGGTTGCGGCATCCCTTTGGACGTTTTCAAGCGGGCAACAGCCGTGCAGGGTCTCATTCCGCCATTCGTTGTCTCGTCGTTCTTCCCCATTTCGTCCACCCCCGTCTTCGCACCGAGCAGTTTGAAAGGGCGCAACGCCGACAACGCTGGCGTCCATTCATCCTTCAACGTCTTTGAGACGCCACGTGGCGTAAAGGCCGCGAACTTCAACTGCCTGTCGTGCCACAGCGACACCATCAACGGCCAATTCATTTTGGGTGTCGGTAACCGCTCCCGCGACTTCACGCAAGATATTCGGGGCTTCACCAGCGTCCTGCCAGCCTTCGTGCGCACGGATGCGGAACGCGAAGAGGTGCATATCTTTCAAAGGTCGATGAACGCCATCGCTCCGTACATCAGAACGAAGACCATAGGCACAAACCCCGCTATCAATTTGACCTATGCCTTGTTCGCACACCGAAACACAGAAGACTACACATGGAGCGATGCACCGCTCATTGCACCTCCCAACAGGGAATTTCCACCGATTGATGTCCCTCCCTGGTGGCGCATGAAGCACAAGGCCTCAATGTTTTACAATGGCGAGTTCAACAATAACCATTCCCGCATCATGAAACTCGCTTCCACCCTGTGCATTGAAGACTCGACCGCTATGTTGGCACTCGATGAGCCCTTTCACGACGTGGAAGCTTTTGTGAAGCAGGTCGAGGCACCCCCGTATCCGCGTACCGTAGACTCGAAGTTAGCCGCCAACGGCCGCACACTCTTCAATCGAACCTGTTCGGGTTGCCACGGGGTCTACGGTCAGGACGGCAGCATTACCTATTCGACCAAAGTCATTCCCATTGACGTCATTGGCACGGACCCCGCCCTCATGGAACAGCAGTCCGGCCCCGAAGACGCCCGTTTTCGGCGACGGGGCGAGGATTTGTACCGGAACCTCCATGGAGAGGAACTCAACACTCAGGAAAATCGCGGCTACGTCGCACCGCCTCTCAACGGGATCTGGGCCACGGCGCCGTTCTTTCACAATGGCTCGGTGCCGAGTCTTGAAGGCGTCCTGAATTCCGCGCGCAGACCGCGCTTCTGGTGGAAGAAAGGCGTTGGTTTCGATGAAGATTACGACGTTGCCAATGTCGCGGTGAAGTACGACGAAATGCCATTTGGCCAGAACCTCGCGCTCCCCCTGACGAAGCGTTACGTTTACGACACGAGCCTCTATGGACATGGCAACGGCGGACACCGTTTCGGTGACGCATTGACTCCTGCGGAACGCAAAGCAGTCATCGAATACCTAAAGACCCTGTAGGGTTTGGAAGCCTGAATCAACACAGGCGCTCGGCAAAATCAGTTTGCACCGTCAGCAGCAGAGAACGTAACTTTAAACCCGTGCCAGGGACGGATAGCGTAGGTGCATTCGTATTCGTAGGATGAGGCGTGAGCCACCGATCCGGTGAGCAAAACGCCGACGAACTCGATGTAATCGACAAAACCGTCGAAAAACTCAAGAGGGCTGGCCGGACTTCCCGAGCAGCCGCCGATTTTTTTGGCAACCCTGTCGGGCATCTCGATGAGTTCGGCCTTCAGGTCTTTGCTCGCGAGCTCACGGCGGGCGAACGAGACTCCATTGCTGGGAGCCATGGTCAATTTCAGAACGTCCACATCCTCGAATTTATCATTCGAGGGCAAAGTGATGATGTAAAATCCGGGACTGTCACCGTATGGTTTGGCACTCTTTTTGACAGGAGCGTTCAGCGCTTTGCCTTTGACCAGAATTTCTGCGGTCATCGTTGAATCGATAACTTTTCCAGCCACATCCCGCGCATCCACACGCAAGGTCAGCACATCGACCTTCGACGATTTTTTGAGGTCGTCTCTTGAAGGTGCGGGACAGCCTACCAAACCAATCGAGCACAGGACGACCAAAGCGAGAGGGGCAGTTGTGACGCTTTGAACCGCCAAGATCGTTCTCCTTATAAGTCGATTCAAATAAATTTTTTCGCGTTCGTCCTCTTCACACTACGAGTGAGGAACCGCTTACGGAACTTCGTCAACAATCTGGTTGGATTCGACGAATACGGTCATGACGCCCTTTTTGCCATTCGAGCCATCTTCGGCGCACGCGCGCTTCGCATCGTAGGTGTTCTCGAGGACCTTAATTTCCGTGGAGTCGCCCGATTTTTCCTTCACCAGCACCGGGTAATAGGCACTGGCAAAGGTGCACACTTTTTGCGTGAGCGCCACATCGGCATAACCGGTCGTTCCTCCACGCACGAGCGGTAGGGAGAAAAGTTCAGGGGACGTGGCCTCGAAGAAGGCGTTCATCCATCCACGCCAATTGGCACGCCCTTCGACATCAATGGGAATCGCTTCGAGCGTTCTTTCCAGCTCCGCTCGATGCGAATGGAAGTGGGCAAGGACGGCTGCGGTGTCAGTGCGGGCGTGACGTGTGCGAGCGTACTGAGCGCATTGCGAAACGTAACGCGTGAATGTTGGCTTACCAGGGGCAAGCTCTGGGCTAGGCATAGGCCCGAGGCCCGATTCCAAAATGGCGCGATTCACCGCGGTCTCGCGCACAGGCCACGCAACGTCAAAATCGTAGACGACCGTACCGAAGCTACCGTCAGGCTTCTCGTACACCTTTGTGTTGTAGAATCCGCCGGCATCGAAGCTGCATGTTCCCGTGAGGTCGGCAAGTACGAAATCGCTGTTTGCCACCAGCAACTCGAACCAGTGCTGCTGGGCCACATCACGTTTGGGAAACGACGCTCTCGTGAGGACCTTGAACTTAGCCTCTTCTTCAACGGAATCGAGCTTTCGCCCACCAAACCTCGTGGCCACGTCGTCGTGATCCTCGACCAGCAAGGCGGGCCTGCGAAGCGTGAACGTTCCACCCCCGGTATCTGTGTAATTAAGATCTGCAAGCCGCGCTCTGTTGGACGCCACGCCTAGCACCCGAGCAAATGCATAGGCCACGTATTCCCTCGCCACGACCCGCTCGTCGCCGAGTCGGAAGTTGTCCACGGGACCGGCGAGATCACAGTGCGTTCCTACCTGAAGGCTCTCAATCCCCTCGAAGGGCGTGCCTTTTGTGGCGTCCTTGAACTTAAGCTGGAGCTTTTTGAATCGACACTGCTTAAGGCTCGTGTTGCCGCGCAATTTTACCGTGACGGCCAAAGAATGTGCGGTTCCGTCTAGACCCGTGACGGTGACGCGGCCCTTTTCCTTCCTCGTCTCGTCGTCGGAGGCGAAAAGCCCAGAAAGATCTGCTTCGAGAGCGAAGGCGAGAGGTTTTTCTGGTTCTGATGACCAGAGCGTCGAACCCGACGCCAGCGACGCGGTCGCCGTGGAACGTGTCCCTCCGGCGGAGCCGGTCGAGTGAAAGGACCGGCTCCTGCAGCCGAGATTTGCAGTTACAATGAATAGAGCGATGAAGAGCCGCAAAGGCGAGAGGGAGTGGTTTGTCGAGGGCATGGGTGACTCCAGGGACAAAGCCGCAGGTGAAGCTTCGTCATTTTATTTGGCCCAGACACCCTAACAAACCTGAAATGAAGCGGCGTAGCCACCACGTTGACGTATACGGAACCGCTCAAGCCCGCGTCAACTCGGCTCGACTCTCTGAACAACTTCAAGAGGCACGCAGTGAATTTTTGATAACAACCAGCTTCTCAGGGGCCAACCACACTGGCGACGCTTAAATTGCTTCCGCAGTAGCGATGTGCTGTCGCCAGTATGACGTCGAGGTCTGCGGGTTTCTTTATATAGCCCGTTGCCCGAGCTGAGTTGCTTCTGTCAGCGATGGCAGAAATGACGAAGACGGGGATACATTCCAGATGCAGGTCGACGTCCAATCGGTCGATAAATTCGACTCCACCCATGATCGGCATCATAAGATCAAGAAGGATGAGGCAGGGTCGAAGGTCGCTGCGCAATGCGTCGAGGGCTTCCCTGCCGTTGCAAGCGGTGACGACTGAAAAGTTCTCGGCCTCGAGTGCATCTTTGAGTGATTCTCTGATGTCGCGATCGTCTTCCACCACCATCACGGTCTTGCATCCGACGCTGGAAAATGTCATTGCGCGTTCCTCGAATCACGGGGGAGTCGGACAGTGAACGTTGTTCCCTCGCCAGGAACACTTCGAATTCGAACGCTACCGCCATGCGCGTCCACAAGCCCGCGAACGAGGCTCAGTCCGAGACCCCAGCCTTTCTTGCCTTCGCGAACTGCAGACTGCGTTCTGCGGTAGGGTTCGAAGAGCGACGCCTGTTCTTCGATGGCAATCTCGTTGCCGAAGTTGTGAACTCCCACCTCGATATGCTCCGGCTCGGCCACAAGTGTCAGGGTGATGGGTGCATCCACGGCACCATATTTCACGGCATTGCCAACAAGATTTTCGAGTGAGCGGCGGAGCGCCTCCGCGTCCCAAGAGCCAGTCACGTCGCCGGCGGTGACAACCGAAAATCTGTTGCCGTGCACACTGGACAGATCTTCGAGAGTGTCCTTCACGATTCGATTCAGGTCGCAGTCCTGGAGGTCCAGATGCGGCTTCTTGCCAGCCTTGATCTGCGTGGCATCGAGCAAGTCGCGAATCATTCGGTCGGCACGATTCATGTTCTGAGTGATGCGCCCTGCAACTTTACGCTGCGTCTCGAGGTCGGGAACCTGCCGCGCCAAGAGCTGCGCGCTGAGCTTGGCTGTGGTCAACGGCGTGCGCAGGTCATGAGACAGCATCGCGACAAAGCGTTCCTTGAGGTCTGCCTCCTCTTCCAGTCTGTGCACCATCGACTCCAGCTCTTGCTTTTGAGCAGCGATAGCATTTTCCGCTTCCTTGCGATCAGAAATGTCACCGTTGATGCCGGCCAGAATCTCGCCATCACCGAAAGGATTTGCACGGATGTTTCCACGCGCGAACAACCAACGCACCTGCCCGTCAGGATGCACGATGCGGTACTCGACTGAGTACGGTTCGCGGTTCGCGATCGCCTTTCGCCAAGCCTCTTGGACCAGCGCCCGGTCTTCGGGATGAATGCTGTCGAAAAGAATGCCCGCTGCCTCGGCCTGGCCAGGGAGGTATCCCATCAATCTTATCGTCGAATCCGAAAGGGTCACCTCCTCGCTCGCGAGGTCAATGCTCCAAGTTCCCATCTGCCCGCCGTCGAGCGCCAGTTGAAGAAACTCAATCGCATCCTTGTGGCGGGCCTCGGTGTTCTGGAGATGCCTACGAGCAAGCTGCTGAGTTTCAAGCACAGCGTATTGAGCAGAATAATTTTCGAAGAACGTCGACAGGCGCGAATCTGACTCCAAAAGAGGAACAAGGTGCTCCATGGCACGCCTGTCGTTCTCGTAGGAAATCTCCGGGTGAGCTTCAGCCCACGTGAGCGCGGTCTTGTTGTAAGCCAAAAATGAGATGATCTCGTTGTAGGAAGATGTGCCGACAGTCTTTTTCAAGCGCTCGTAGACATGCGCATCGGCGTGGCCGAGGTGCACTGCAACACACTCCTGGAGAACCTCGTCTTCCGCGGACGATCCGGCCACAAGCCAACCGCATCGAGTTGGATCGGGATCAGTCGATGGCCGGCGTATGCCTTCTTCAAAATCCGGCACAGCGCGTGCCAGCAAGTCGTAGACCTCGGTTCCACTCATGCCCAGTGATTTCAGCGCGGCCGAGTGGCATATGAGGCAATAGGAAACTGCGCAATGCCGCGCGAGCAGTGCGGCAAGCTTTTCTTTGAAAAGCGTCGGCAGAGGATTGTCGAGATACGCAGAAACCGTTTGGTTCCAAAGATTGTCGATTACGGATGCGCTCGACATCGCAGGCTCGAAAAAAGGCGGAAAGAAGCCGAAACGGCTCACTATCGCGGCTTTGATTGCCAGGGCCGCCGAACTCGGATTCATGCAATGACCCTTTCCACTTCTTCCAAGAGCGTCGCGAGGCCGTAGGGTTTGCAACGCCAACACTGAGCATGGGCCTCGAGCGCATCGGCACCAAGCCCTTACCGGCCCGATGCAAGAATATCAGGTGAAGAGATGAGCATGGGTGACAATGAGTCGACCGTCTCTGAGAGAGAGTTTTTCATCGCAGCGGGCAATAGTAGTGGGTTTGTGCGCGACAATTACGACGATCGCTGTTTTCGCCAGCCGTTCCAGCAGGCACATGACCCGCTCTTCGATGTCAGCGTTGAGGCCGGAGGTGGGCTCATCCAACAGCAATATCTCTGGCTGGCACGCGACACCCCGGACGACACCGATGAGTTGTCGCGCGCCCAAGGAAAAGTTCATTCCATCCGTATCAACTACGCTATCAAGGTCAAAGTCGAGGCCGACCTCGCCAAGGAGCGCGTTCAACTTCTCGTCGGCAGATTCGCCGAGTGGGTCGAGGTTGTTGCGCAAGCTGCCGGAAAAAAGCCATGGCTCCTGCGGCACCCAGGCAATCTGAGCAACCGAGTTTCCGGATCCGCCACGCAAGCCCCCTGCAAGCCTTGCTGTTCCTCCTGTCAGAGCAACCTGTCCGGTGAGAGCACGAAGGAGGGTCGTTTTTCCACTGCCACTGCGGCCGACCAGTGCCTTGATTCGACCTGGGGTGAGAGAAAAAGAAACCGGCCCCAGCGAGGCCCTGGTTTGACCGGGGTAGGCAACAACGAGGTCACGAGCTTCCAGGATCAAGGCGCCCGGGCTTTCATGCTGAATGACATTGGTGGAATCTCCCGCGGCCGGAAGTGCACCGAGCGCCATCAGCCTCTCAGCTGCCGTCATGCGCGACTCAAGCTCGCTGACCACGCGAATGGTCCAGTTCAAAAAATCCCAGAACGTCAGGCTCAGAGTCAGCACCGTTGCGGCAATCGGAGCAGAGAGCGCGCCTCGTCCCGATGCCGAGGCCA
>Ga0163152_10004570_pt1 | contig 17022 bp, 10 predicted proteins | sample OliLakLV19MP8IB2_FD_148635 | JGI IMG/M metagenome (GOLD analysis project Ga0163152, IMG submission 148635) | Freshwater microbial mat bacterial communities from Lake Vanda, McMurdo Dry Valleys, Antarctica - Oligotrophic Lake LV.19.MP8.IB-2 | ecosystem: Environmental > Aquatic > Freshwater >... | reverse complement strand
ACGCAGTAATGCTCGCACGCGGACCTGTAGCTCGGGAATTTCAAAAGGCTTGGTCAAATAATCATCGGCGCCGGAATCGAAGCCTTTGACTTTGTCTTTGATCATTCCGAGAGCTGTCAGCATCAAAATCGGTATTCCGTTTGTGCCTGTGTTTTGACGCAGGCGCTGGCAAACAGTGAATCCATCAAGATCGGGCATCATCACGTCCAGCACAATTAAGTCTGGCCGATTCTGTTGAGCGAGTGCTAATCCTTTGATGCCATCGTTCGCCGTCGTCACTTGGTGCCCCAGAAGATCAAGATTGACCTTGATCAACTCAGCAATAGCTTGATCGTCGTCGATTACCAAAATTCTGCTCAATGTCGTCTCCTGATTTGGGCTAGCGGTCGGTGCAAGGCAGTGCCGCCATTAGTTGCCGCTGGATAATTTTAGCGGAATTTTCTGCAATTTCCCGTCTCTGAAGACAGTGAGTGTAACCACTTGACCAGCTTTTTTCCCTTCAATGTAAGACAACAGGTCATCTGCGGATCGCACGGACGTGTTGTCGATTTTGACGATTATGTCTGCATTGTCAGCGTCAATATTCTGAATAGTGAAGGGCCCATTTTGTATCAATCGGACCTTTATTCCCACTATGCCAGCCGCGGCAGCCGGGCCATCCGGGACGACAGCCATCACCAATATCCCTTCAATGTTTGCCATTTTTATCGGTCGGACGGACTTGATACCGATGTCCGGACGAATTACTCGATGATGCGCGATGAGCTCTGGAAAGATTCGTTTAACTGTATTAATGGGAATAGCCAGTCCGATTCCTCCCCATTGCGCATTAGCTTCGTTGAGTCGACTGTATATAGCGGTGGTCAAGCCGATCATTTCACCGCGAGTGTTGAGCAGAGGACCACCTGAGTTGCCTGGGTTTACAGCAGCGTCCGTTTGAATTACGCCTTTGATCACCCGCCCGCCGACACTTGTGATCGAGCGACCGATCATGGAAATAATTCCCTGGGTCATTGTTCGGTCAAAGCCGAATGGGTTGCCGATGACAAATACACGTCGGCCCACCTCAAGTTTGCTTGAATCGCCCAGCTGGCTCACACTCAATACTTTTCGGACCGGATCGACTTTCAACACCGCCATGTCGTAATCCGGATCAACGCCTGTCACGTGAGCCGGCAGTATGCTGCCATCCCAGAATGTGACGTTGACGAATTTGGCGTCTTTGACGACGTGATAATTGGTGAGAATGTAGCCATCAGAGGTCAGTATGCAGCCGGAACCCTCGCCTTTGCTTGGTACCACACGGAAGAACTGATCTTCAGAAGGAGTAATGGTGGTGATGTAACAGACCGCTTTGTTAGCAGTCTTGTATACCGTGGTGTTAACGCGCTCGTCCGGAGTCATCGTGTCAACAACGTGCTTTGTCGAGGCGGTGGTAACGGCTGCCTGGGCGTTAACCGCCAGTACCGATAGGAACATAATGCAGACCAGTGCACACAACAATTGAGTTCGCATCACAGCACCACATATTTGAGTCACGCTTGAATTGTACTGGAACTAAGGTTGAGCTTGCTTGCTTGGTTGTTCAGCTTTTTGACCGATGCGCGGTTCAGTGCCGGCGATCAATCGCTTGATGTTGGCTTTGTGCCTGTAGACAACGTAGAGGGCGCCGACGGCGCAAAAGGTGATGTATGGAATCCTTTGAGGCTCAAACAAGTACATCAATATTGCCGAGGCTGTGACGGCGGTCATCGACGCCAGAGAAACGAACTTGGACAAGTAGGTGACCGTAGCAAAAATCAGGAATGTGCAAAAGGCCGCCACAGGGTTCATGGCAAACATGATGCCCAGTCCGGTAGCGGCGCTTTTGCCGCCCTGAAACCCAAGGAAAATTGATTTGCTGTGACCAATAAGCGCCACAATCCCGGCGGCAAACGGCAGCCATGGTGCAATTGGCGCCAGCATGGGGTTGTTCTGCAGCTCAGGCACCATACCTTTTTCCAAAACTTGAATTGCTACCCAGACTGGTACGTAGCCTTTGGCAATATCGACGAAGAACACGAAAGCTGCTGCCTTCTTGCCGGTAACCCGCAGGACATTTGTGGTACCTGTAGAGCCGCTACCAATCTTGCGTAAGTCAATCCCCTTCAGGGCTTTGACTACCCAGTATCCAGTGGGAATCGAGCCGCACAAGTATGCAAACAGAAGGACGAGCGCTGTATTCATTAGTCAGTTTTCTTTGGTCTCAGCAGCAATCTTATTGGTGTTCCGGTGAATCCAAAAGCTTCGCGGATTTTTCTTTCCAGATAAGTCCTGTAGCTATTGTTGATCAACTTATTGTCGTTAACGAATAAACAGAACGTCGGTGGCGAGGCCGACACTTGAGTCGTGTAATAAACTCGCAGCCTCCGTCCGCGTCCTGCCGATGGTGCCGGCGTAAGAGTTTGGGCTTCGTTGACGATTTGGTTGACAATGGCAGTTTTGACGCGTCTACGCGACTCTTTCCATGCACGTTCTGCCGCTTCCAATATCTTTGGCAGGCGTTGCTTCGTCAAGGCTGAGGTAAAGACCACTTCCGCGAATTTTAAGTGCGGCAGGTTCATATACACGTCGTCCGTCATTTCCTTTTGGAGCTTGGAGGTTTTACCTTCAATCAAATCCCACTTGTTCATGACGATCACGGCTGCTTTGCCTGCTTCCTCGATTTTGGCCGCGATTTTTTGGTCCTGATCGGAAATTGTTTGTGTTGCGTCAAGCATCAATACCGCGACGTCCGCGCGGTCGATTGCTTTGAGTGAACGCACAACAGAGAAGGCTTCCACGCCGTAATCAACTTTGGACTTGCGACGAATTCCAGCAGTGTCGATCAGGTTTACGTCCTTGCCGCCGAAAGCGATGATTGTGTCGATGGCATCGCGTGTGGTGCCAGGGATGTTGGTGACGATCGTGCGCTTGGTGTTGCTCAATGCATTCACTAAAGAAGACTTTCCGACATTTGGCCTGCCGACAATGGCGACTGCATAGTTGTCCGGCTCGGCGCCTTCCTCGACAACTTCAATCGGATCTTTGAATTCGATGCGCGTTTCTGGCGGTAACTTTTCGATCACCTTGTCCAACAGATCGCCTACTCCGCCTGTACCACGCATGGCTGAGACGGCAAGCGGCTCACCCAATCCGAGCTGATAAAACTCGTTAAGGTTGCCCATTTCGTGAGGTTCATCGATCTTGTTAACAGCCAGCAGGACCGGTTTATTGCTGCGACGTAGAATGTTCGCGACATCGGTATCCGCGCCGTTCAACCCGGATTTTCCATCTACAACAAAGACAATCACATCCGCTTCCGCAATTGCTACTGTTACCTGATCGCGCACTTGCACTGGAATTTCTTCGGTAGAGTCGGGAATGATGCCGCCGGTGTCTACCAATATAAATTCATGCCCGGACCAATCACAGTCGCGGTATATCCGGTCACGCGTGACGCCGGGACTGTCGAAAACGATTGCATCTCGAGCACCAACGCATCTGTTAAAGAATGTCGACTTGCCGACGTTTGGACGTCCGACAATCGCGACAATAGACTTGGCCATGACTTCACCTCAGCACCCAGTCTACTACGTGTGCAGAAGTCAATCAGTGTGTGTCAAGTGGTTGAGTCTACTCTTGCTTAGGTTGTGTGGGCTTCTGGTGCTCGCGTGTTGGGCTGCTACCGAACTTCTTGCCTAGTTTGGGCGCTTGATCATCAACCCATCGCATAAGAGTATCTTTAGCAGTATTGAGATATATCGCCATCTCTGTGTCGCCACCCGTGTCAGGATGCACACCCGGCTTAGCCATTTCCTTCTTCCAGGCCTCAGTGACTATGGGGCGTGTCAACTCTTCCGGGTTCAAGCCAAGAAGTCTGCAGGCTTTACGAATCTGGGGTGGGAAAGCCCGTGTCATAGCCGGTATTGGCTCTACTGAACTGGTTTTGTTTGTGCCGACGAATTTCTTGAAGGAAGGGAATGTCCCGGACATACTCGGGTCGCGGTCCTTGATCTCACCGTCGTCACCGCGAACGTATTTGTTGCGAAACAAGTTGTGAAGCTCATCGGCTGTAAATGCTCGCATCTCGTCGTCTTCCCCTTCGCCCTCATAGGGAATATGGACACCGGCGGTGCAGGGATGTCCCATTAAGTCGCCTTCGAGACTACTTGCCTGCTGTACTGCAGGCTGGGCGGGCAGCGCTTCGGGCGCGTTGATTGGTTGGGCTTCTGGCGTGCTGATTGACGGCGCTTCGACGGAAGCGTGGTCGTTCAATTTAATTACTGCTGTTTCAGATTGGTCGATAATGCCGTCCGGCTCGTAACTAAACTGATGGGCGGCAATGGCGGCAGGCTCAAGTTGCGCTTCTTCCGATGTAGCAACGTCAATGCCTTCTGCGCCTTCTTCAAACTGTCCATGGATTGGATCGATGCTGGCTGGATTTGCAGCGATATCTTCTGCTGTCAGCGCCTGCTCAGCGCTTTGCACCGGCTCTAGCTCGACTCCCAGGGCATCAAGCAAGCGAGCGGTGAACGGATCATTCAACACTTCAGGATCGTCTATCTGCAATGCTTCTGTAATGTAGGCTGCCGTTTCTGCAGGGAACTCCGTCGCAGTGGCATTTGTCGTAACGTCCGCTGCGCTTGTTGTAATTCCTTCTACGCCACCATATACGGTGGCTGCGTGTGCTGCGTCGGCAAGTGTATCGACAAAGGTTTTTTGTTCCTGCATTTCGGTTACTGCCGCATGTTGACCGGCCAGATAGCCCTGCTGCCATGCGATGTTCACGCATTTAGACGCGCTTTGTACTTCTTCCTTGAGCTTGTTGATTTGCTCGCGCAGCGAGCCGTTTTCGGATTGCAGATTGTTAAGCTCTTCATGCAAGCTGGCATCCAGTGGATGCGGGTTCTGTGTTTCCTGGCGCAATTGAACCAATTCTGCCTGCACCTGCTTTATCCGCTGGCGCAGAGTGCTGTTGTAGGCCTCAAGTTCTTGCAAGCGATCGTCTGATTGGGCTTCCATCATGTCACCCGGTTGCGCTGCAACCGGGGCAGCGTTTGCGCGGATGCTTCGCGCATCGGCCAATAGACGCATCAATTCAGGTTCACGAGCGATAAGCTGCCTGGGAAGTCCCGTTTCGCTGGCAACAGAGTACGGATTCACATCACAGCCGCGTTCTTTGAGCGAATTGATCGCTTGCAAAATGGCTTCTTTATTCGCTTTCTTCTCGCCGATCAGATAGTTCACCATTGATGGCCCCGAGAAAGTCAGTCGCCAGGAGGATTCTTCTGGCACGACACCTAGAGAGATATGCCCATTAACTGAAGGCTGGTTCGACTCTGAACCGGACAGACTGCGCAAATTTCATCTTAATTTACCATGCCGCGGTAGAATCGATTTTTCCTGGCGAGGTTAACAATGGACGACGTATCAACCGCGCAGGTAGTTGTCATCGGGCGAGTTCAGGGCGTCTTTTTTCGCCAGACGACCAAGCGTAAAGCACAGTCATTGGGTTTAGTGGGTTGGGTGCGTAATCAATCCGATGGCAGCGTGCAGTTGCAGGCGACTGGCCCAAAGGGCGTTGTCATGCAGCTTATTGAATGGTGCCGTAAAGGCCCTGCTACTGCCCGTGTAGACGAGTTGCAAGTCGTCTGGGTTGACCCGCCTGCTCCGGGTTGGCAATTTGAAATTGTTAGTTGAGATGGCGATCAGCCAATCTGTCGTGAACCGGGTCCCTCAAACAATTTGTAAGCTTCCTTGAGAATTGTCGGATCGCCACGACGTTCTTCGACGCTGCGCTGCCCGGACGGGGCTGGAGCGTTTTCATCACTGCGTTGTTCTTCGGCTATTGTCGTGGAGCTTTCCGGGATCTCCGGGTCGCTTTCCGGAGCAGTTGCCTTTGGGGCAGAGGCAAAGTCATCAAGTTTCACTCGCGGCTTTAATCCCGGCTCGTCGTAACCGTCGTCGTTATCGCTGCTCTCGTCGTCCCGTGTCGGCGCAGCAGCTGGCAGCTGCGCAACTGGAGCCGGGGGACGCTCTGCAGGCGCCGGTTTCGGTGAAGAAACCGCTGGTTTAGGACCGACCATCAACTTTAGCTTGACATGGATTTCTTTGCTAACTGCAGCACTACATGCGGCTTTCAGGTGGTCTAGCTTGTTATCAAGGGTTTTGAGGAAGGTTTCGTTCTGCACGCCCAGCACGATTTCCTTTTCTGTCATCGAGTGCAGGAAAGCATGGTCCTTGGCCACGCTATATGCCGGAATGTTTCTACTGTGAAGTTGCTCCAGCGCGGATGACCAGATGCGATCAACCTCCTCTGCAGAAGCAGAATCTTGAAGCGCTTCTGTCTCATCAGATGTCGTAACTGGTGGATGCAGCGGTTCAGGCGCAGGTTCGCTGGTCCGAGCAAGCGGTTCTTCTATCGGCTCGTGCACTTGTTTTTCTTCTTGGCGATTGACTACCGGAAGGGCATCGGGGACGCCTGCACTCACCGCTATCACTGCCGGCGGTGCCTGATATGTTGTTGGTTCCGGTGTGGAGTGCGTTTGCGGAGTTTTCGCACTCTGGGCAAATTCTCTTACTGGCGCTGCTTGCTCTGGCACGGAAGGAGCAGTAGGCTGAGCAGAGCGCGTGAAAGACGGTGTTGGTTGCGCCGGCGCTGGGCCAGCTGAACTTAGACGGGCAGCAACCGGCGGAGCCGAAGCTGCAGATTTGCCGCCAGTGGCGCCTGCTTCCAGCCGTGCCACTCGATCAGCAAGCTCTCTAACCAAGAGCATATCTTGCCGATGGCAAAGAGCGAGCAGCCCGATTTCCAGGTGCATGGCCGGCTGTGTCGTACGGCGGCAGGTCTGCTCCAGCCGATCAAGCGCTTCTACAATTTGGGAAAGTTCTGAGCGTTCATACTTCGGAGCTTGTTGCCAGAGACCGTCAATATAGTTCGGAGACCCTACTATCAGTGATGAAGCAGCTTCCTGGCGGTTCGGCACATCATATAAATAGGATGCCTTTGCCAAATTTAAAAAATGGCGAGCCAGTTCTTGAATGACTACGGCTGGTTCGCGACCCTCATGAAGCAGTTTGGCGGCGGAAGTAAGCAGGCTATGTCCGCTGCGTTCACCGATGTGTTGGCTCATTTCCAACAAAACGTCTTCGTGCAGTGCTCCCAGCAGGCTTAGCAGGTCACCGATGTCTACAGGCTTGTTGGGAGCCGAAAGAAGGCTTGCCTGGTCGAGTAAACCAATTGCGTCTCGCAGTCCACCGCCCGAGCGGCGAGCGATGAAATCTATGGCCCGATCTGTAATTTCAATGTTCTCGAGGTTCGCCAGATTGCGCAAATGCACCAGTAAGTCTTCGTGCGTGACGAGTCTGAACATCAGTCTTTGACAACGACTTATGATAGTTGGCAGCACCTTGTGCTCTTCGGTCGTTGCCAGAACGAACACCACATTTGGTGGCGGGTCTTCAATTGTCTTGAGAAGAGCGTTGAAAGCCTCTTTCGTCAGCATGTGGCATTCGTCGATGATATAGATCTTGTAACGCCCGCCGGGAGCTACAAGGGGGGCTCTTTCAATTAGAGCTCGCGCATCGTCAACGCTATTGTTTGATGCCGCGTCAATTTCAAGCACTGCCGGAGAATTACCGGTTTTGATCTCCAAGCAGGAGGCGCATTTCAGGCAGGGATTGACGGTGGCTTTATCGCCGGCTTTGCAATTCAGTGATTTTGCAAGGATACGGGCCGATGAAGTTTTGCCCGTGCCGCGAGGACCGGTAAAAAGATATGCATGGGATATGCGATCGTGATTGATCGCATTTGTCAGTGTTTGGAGCACGGCGCTTTGCCCGACCAGCTGGTCAAGAGCTTGCGGTCGGTACTTCAAATAGAGCGGTTCGTGCCGCTTCAAAGAAGGCCCCGCTGCACGGTCCTGCACGGAGCCGCCTAGAGTTGCTTCGTCCATAATTTGCCATTCTCCTGCTTGCCAGATCGTAACCGATCAGGTGGGGGCAGGCAGTCTAATCGATCTTATTTAACGTTGAAAATCAGTACACTCACGACCCGGGGCTGTTGGCCGGGAGCGGGGCGGGCCAGTTGGAAGCCAATTTGACTGATCGGATAAATGTAGTTTTGTCCGGCGCCCGGTCCAGCTTCTTGCAAGATGAACGCCGGTTCGCCGAACTTTTCCTTGACCCGAGCCAGACTATCGCCAAGTGAAACGCCAAAATCAGAGCCGATTAACGACGGTTCAAAAATACGCATCGCATCCAAAAGCCCGTTGCGCATAAAGAGCTGCATGGATGTTGCAGTTTTGCTCTGAGGACGGTTCCAAGACCAAACGGTCCACTTGTTCACTTTCTGTTGCTTCATGTTGCCGATTTGATGCAATGCACTGTTGGCCTGCATTTCAGATGCGCCGAGCCGAACCAGCGGAATGCCTGTAACCACGTTTGGTGGAAGCAAGGCGATGTCGGACATGGCAATTTTGCTCTTAATCATCCTTTCGTCAGATACCGAAGGTCCGTCCTCCGGTGTTCCTTTGTCCCCGCCGGCAAGAAAGGCGCTTGGGGGACTTGCCGGGGCGGCACTGCCAACGAACCGGCCCATATTCGTACTAGGTACAGCTGCACGCATCTTGGTGTGCACTGCAGAGTCAGCCTTGGAACTCAGCCTGCGAGAAAGTACGCTCGGGTCGGCGTTTTTCTTGCCGACGCGTTCTTCGAAGTCATCGGAATCTTTGCTGTCAATGCTCTGGAAGGAGATCTGATCTGCTCGCGCCCGCGATGGGGAAGCCATCGGTGCTCCAGCTCCTCCTTGCGCCCAACCATCGGCTCCTGAAGAAGCCATCTGCTGAGCATCTTGGATGGCTTTGGTTATACCAAGCAGCTTACCGGCTGCTGTAGCTAGATCCGGTGGACGGTAACTGCTGCTGTAACCTTCACTTTCGCGTTTGGCTTCCTCTCGCATTTGCGCTGGACTTTCCCATACACCGGAGGAGCTTGAAAGTTTGTTACTGGATTCCTTTGCCACTATAGGGAATTGACGGTTCCCGAGAAATGTTTGCGGAATCGGTTCTGCCGCTATCCGTTGGCTAAACGTTCCGGAAGTTCCAGAATTACCAAATGCCACTGCAAGGGAATCAACCTCGGTTGGCGCCATTTGTGACGCGGGCAAAGGTCGCGCGGAATTTCTGCCAGAGAGCTTCTTCGGTCTTATGGCCAGCCTATAATCCGTCGGTCCGTTTTGCTGTTGGGCAACCTCCATTTGTTGTTTGTACAAATTCTTGGCCATGGCAATTTGGGGAGCAGAGCGCACGCGCTGAAAGATATCTTCTAGCAAATGAACGCCGGAGGCAGGTGGTGAGGTGCGCGCATAGCTGACCTTGCCTGATAATTTAACACCAGAAGTGATCTGCTGAGCTGCCACCGTCAGTGGTGCCAGTGCTATGAGCGAAGCAAGAAGCAAGACTTTCGATAAGCCTTTTGGTCCCGCCAGGCGCTGGTGGCCCATGCTTGTTTGCTCTTGCTTTGCTTGGTCTGAGAACATAGCTATTTCTCGCTCCCGGCAGCTGTTTTCCCTTCGAAAATTTTGCCTTCCCACTCCTCGAGTTCGGATTGATTGATCAAACCACGTTTGTAGGATAAGTACACTGCGCGGCAACGTTGGTTGAAGTCAGTCTCCTGATTCTCGCCGCGTCCGGGAATGGCCATTTTGCCGTATAGAGACTTGAGTCGTGACTGCACAGCCTTTTCCGTAAGGTAAAGACGGCGCGCAATTGAGGAGTCTGTCAGCCCCAAAGCGATGCAGATGAGCGCTTCGTACTCTGCTGGGGTTAAGCTTGTGGCGCGATTTTGCGTGCGCTGAATCACCCGAGCGATGCCCGGATGAATCCAGCAATCGCCGGATAGCACAGCTTTAGCCGCTTCAACCACCTGGTCGTTTGAAGCATTTTTTAGAACGTATCCGAAAGCCCCATCAGTCGGGACGATCTTCCACAACTGGCGAACGTACACTTCATCGGAAAAGTTGGACAAGATAATCACGCCTGTTTCCGGCAGCTTTTGCAGGATTTGCTCTGCCGCCTTTATGCCGGAGATATGCGGCATTTTGATATCTAAGAAAATTAGTTCCGGCTTTAACCTTAGCGCGGTGTCCACAGCTTGTTGACCGTCTGACACTTCGTGAATTGGGGCGTGCTCGGGCAAGTTCTTGCTCAACAAGTCCTTAAGCCAGATGCGGTCTCGTTCTTCATCGTCAGCAATCAAAATTGTCATGCTTTTTCCAATCCTTTCTGAGGGAGGTGCTCAATAGGCGGGGTGCCTTTTGCATCGGACAATTGAACCATTGGCATGCTTACTTTTAGCTGCGTGCCCGTTTCAAACACTTCAGCTTTCTTCCACTCTACCGTAGCGCCGATCAACTGGGCGCGGTGTCTTATGTTGAGTAAGCCGTGCGAATCTTTTCTAACCAGGCGCGGGTTAATGCCCTTGCCGTCGTCGGAAATGGTGATTTCCAGATTGCTGTCATGGGTCTGGATGCGCACTTCCACTTGCGTACCTTTGGCGTGCTTCCCGACGTTGTTCAGCGCTTCTTGAACGATTCTGTAGAGTTGGAGTTTTGAAAAATCGGTTATTTCGTAGTCGTCTTGCTCATTGCGATCCACGAAGCTGTACTCGATATTTGTGTCCCGAGACAAGATTACGGCTAGATTCTCCAGTGCCGGCACAAAGCCCATGGTCTCAAGGACAGACGGGTGAAGGTCATTAATTACCCGGCGCATTTCTTGAATTGTGGCATCCAGCCTTTGCCGCATCCGTTCTGGGACCGTACTTTTGTTGATGTCGTCCACGACGAACAACTCGTCGATCATGCGGGCGACCGCTGATAAGGCTGGCAATGTCTCGTCATGAAGGTCTTCGGCAATTCTCTTTCGCTCTTCTTCCGCGCGCACTTGCATGTGCTCTCGAGCTGCCGCCAGCTCGCGGTTGCGTTGCCGCAAATCGGTGTCCAGGTAAATGACTGTTCCAAGGATAAAGCCGGAAATCAACATCGCCAGTGGTGCCACTACCGGCAGTGCTACGCGCCCGAGCATGAAGCTCAGTTGCGCAATCAAAACGAGAAGCAATCCGCCGCATACCATGAACAGCGCTCTGCGTCCCAGTGGCAGCACCGAGGACATGGCACCGAAAGTGGCGCCGAGCAAAATCAATAGATGGTGAGCGATGCCCTTGGGAAAGCTCGAGATAGTCTCGTTATTCAGCAGCGTCGAAATTGCATCTGCATGAACGAAAACTTGTGGTGTCAATTTGCGCAGCGGCGTTGCCACATGCGAAGAGTCCGCACGACGTGCCGTCAACGTCGGTGCGATGATGACGATCTTGTCTCTGAAGACACGCGGGTCGAAATTAGGATCAAGTATTGCCGACATGGAATACGTGGGGTAATCGGTTTGTTTAAAGTTGATGTACATCGGTTGATCGGGAGCTAAGGATTGCAGTTGTGGTCCAGAGCCCAAACCCATCTTATTGCGATAGGCATCCATAACCGCTTCGGTGAGCGATGGCACTTTGGTTAATCCGGAATACTCCGTGTTGATTTCATTTGGCGCATCGAGAGGCAGCCGCATGACCATGCCGTTTCCTTCGCGAGCCAGTTCGTCATAGCCGTAACCAACTGCGTACTTCATGAATTCGGCATCAGGCAGATCGGAGTTACCTTCGACGCTCCCAAACACGGCTAATACAACATTTCTATTGCGCTTGAACTGGCTGATAAGTTTTAGATTAGATCCGCCGCGCAAATCGAGATCGACGGCAATGACTGTCGGCTTCCCGTTTTCGATTATCGCCAAGACATTGGCTAGAACGCCCTGCGACTGGTAATCATTGAAGCGCGGAAAGCCAAGGTCAAACTGGGAGGTGTCATCGAAACCGACCACGACGATATCCGCGGACGTGCGTTGAACCGGCTCGCCCTTCAGAGCAAGTTGGTTGGCTGTTCGATATCGCCACTCCAACATGCTTAACTCCATGCTTTCCAATAGAGGCGAGTCACCAAAGAAGACTGCCATCAGACAGCCAGCAAGTGCTCCCCAGAACAACCGTTGAAAAACTAGAGCGTGTTTGCCCTGAGCGCTTGGTTTTCTGTTAAAGGGAAGGCGTCTCAGCATCGCGGAGATAGCCTCGAGCGGTCCTCGGAGCACATTCATCGGCTCAACTCCAGTGTATCCAAAGCGGGCGCCCATTTTTCTGGGGTAAACCCTAGAGGCCCGGGGCCTAAAGCCCGGGAGCAATGGCGCTTCGTATTAGCTAGCCTATGAGTACGAATTTGCGCCATTTTCTCGCTTGTGAAGTCAAGAGGAATTGATTTGATGAAAGCTGCTCGATTACTACCTTCTATATTACTCGCTGCTTCTGTTTTGCTTTCGCCTGTGGCGAACGCGGCGGGCATGATCATGATCGATCCGATGCCAGGAATGCCCATGCCGGTGATCGTTCGACCAGTGCCTGTTGTGCCCGGGCATCCAACGCCCCGCCCACATGGACCGCTTCTCAAAGGCTCAGTCATGTTCGGGTTGCGATTGCAGTCCGCCGATGTCCGGGTTGACATCCATGACCAGGTTGCAAAAACCTACGTCACTCAAACCTTTATAAACGATACGGATCGCGACGTCGCCGGCACATATCTTTTCCCTTTGCCGGACGACACCACCTTCAGCTCATTTTCTCTACAAATTGACGGCAAGCCTGTGGAAGGAAAGATCCTCGAAGCGATGGAAGCACGGCAGCAGTATGAGGAAATAGTAAGGCGCATGGTGGATCCTGGTCTTTTGGAATACGCCGACTATAAAACTATTCGGGCACGCATCTTCCCTATCCCGGCCCACGGAACTAAGAAGGTGGAGCTTGAGTACACTCAACTTTTGCAAGCTGAAAATGGGCTGATGAAGTATCGCTTCCCGCTCAAGACTGAAGGGGCCGGAGAAGCAGAGGATATCAACGTCAAGGTCAAGCTCAACAGCAAGCAGGGGCTGCGCACAATCTGGTCCCCCACTCACACAATAACAACGGATCGCGATGGCGATCATGCAGCGAAGATTGCATACATTGGAAAGGATGCCATTCCTGATAAGGACTTTTTTCTCTATTACAGTCTTTCCGACAAAGATCTTCAAGCCAATCTCCTGACCAATCGAAGCACCGGAGAGGACGGTTACTATCTGCTCACGCTGGCACCGCCGGTGGAGTCGAAAGAAGTAGTGGCAAAGGACATTGTCTTGGTTGCTGACACTTCCGGATCGATGCAAGGCGAGCGGATGGAGCAAAACAAGTTAGCTCTAAAGTATCTGGTCAATGCACTCACTGCCGAAGACAAGTTCAGCATCGTGCAATTCAACACGGACGTTGATTCATTCAAGTCCACCCTATTGCCGGCAACAGCGGAAAATAAGAAAACCGCATTGGCTTACATTGATGATCTTGAAGCTCGGGGCGGTACCAATATTGGTGACGCTTTGAAAACTGCCGCCACTATGCTTGATACGGCAACCGATGCTAGCCGTCCGGGCTACCTTATATTGATGACCGATGGTGAGCCCACTGTTGGCGAGACAACAATTCCTGGTCTGCTGCAAGCATTGAAGCCGAAGCGAGATATCCGCCTCTTTGACTTTGGTGTTGGATACGATATCAACACTCGCTTGCTCAACAAGCTGGCTGAGGGACACCACGGCAGTTCTCACTATGTCGCGCCGGATGAAAGTATGGAAACTTCGCTTTCGAACTTCTATCAGAAGATCAAGAGCCCGATGTTGACTGATGTCAAAATCGAATACGACGGTGTGACGGTCAAAGATATATATCCGCGTGAGGTCAAGGACATCTTCGCCGGTTCCCAATTGCTTTTACTTGGCCGCTATAAAGGTGAAGGAGACTCGACCGTCAAGCTCACGGGCACCGTCAATGGAGTGCCGAAATCATATAGCTTTCCGGTCAAATTCGCTGCTGCCGAAGCCGACCACACTTATCTTCCTCGCCTTTGGGCTATGAGACGTATCGGGCACCTGACTGACGTGGCCAAAGACAACGGTGAAAACAAAGAGGTGGTCGATGAGATTATCGCTTTGTCCAAGAAGTATGGAATTATCTCCGCCTATACGTCGTTTCTCGTCACAGATCCCAATGATCGCGTCAATGGCCGGACAGTGGCAGGACTGCCGCCTGTCAATATGGGTCGATTCGTCAGCAGGGGCTTTACTTCATCCGCTGATGAAGGGGCCGCTGGCTCCCCGCCAATGGTGCGATTCGCTGGCGGCGGCGGCGGCGGCGGTGGTAGCTCTGCAGTAGCCGGTAGACTGAAAGTGCGCAGTCTACGAGAAGAACCGCGGCGTGTGGCTGCTTCCTCCGCTAGTGCGCCATCTATGCCACCACCGCCACTGGCTGGAGCGCCTCGTGAATCATTCAATGCTGAGAGCGATTTGCTCGACATGAAAGACTCACTGCGTCGGATGGCTGATGGTCCGACGAGCGGCAAGAAGGCGGTGGATCTTGAGAAGCAGTTGACGGCAATGAAGGAGCAAGTCGCCGTTTCTAAAGAAGATGAATCGAGCATGAAAGAAGCCGGCGGCAAAACCTTCCATCTCAAGGATGATGTCTGGGTTGACACGGCATTTGATGAGAAGTCCTCGCCCAAGGTAGAAGAAATTACCTTTGGCTCCAAGGAATACTTTGACCTGCTAAAGACACCAGGCTTATCCAAATTCCTCGCGGTCGGCCGACAAGTGCTGTTTGTGTTCAACAATCACACCTACAAGATCACATTTAAGGAAAACGCCTAGGTCCGCCAGAGCTTGTATGAAGCCCACAGGAAAAACCCCAGACAAATGAATCGGATTTCCCGGTCGTCTGGGGTTTTTCTTTCTTATAAGCTGAGCATATTGAAATTGAACTGCCTATTTTTGACAGGTCCTACTAATGAAATTGAATATTCTTAAATCTCTACTGCTAGCAGCGACAGTCCTGGTTTCCCCTGCTGCACAAGCGGCTGGAATGATCATCATCGATCCTGTCGGTGGAATGCCCATGCCGCCAGCTGTTCCTATCAGACCGATACATCCGGTAAGACCGAATCCAACTCCAAGACCGACGCCTCCTGTTGTTTTGAAGGGTTCTGTTTCTTTCGGATTGCATTTGCAGGCAGCTGATGTCAGAGTCGAAATTGTTGATCAAGTGGCCAAGACGTACATAACTCAAACATTCAGCAATGATACCGATCGCAATTTGGCCGGAACCTATCTGTTCCCGTTGCCCGAGGACACAACCTTCAGTTCCTTCTCCTTGCACATTGATGGAAAGCCGGTCGAAGGAAAGATTTTGGAAGCCAACGAAGCGCGGCAGACGTACGAAGAGATCGTTCGCCGAATGGTAGATCCTGGCTTGTTGGAATATGCAGACAGCAAAACTGTTCGAGCACGCATCTTTCCAATTCCGGCCCATGGAACCAAGAAAGTCGAGTTGGAATATACGCAACTTCTGAGAGCTGAAAACGGCTTGTTAAAGTATCGCTTCCCTCTAAAGACAGAAACTTCTGGCGCTGCAGCCGAAGAATTGAAGGTCAACGTAAAGCTTTCGAGCAAGCAAGGACTGCGTACAATCTGGTCTCCCAGTCACACAGTTGCGATGAACAAGACCAATGACCACCTGGCAAAAGTTAGTTATATCGGCAAGGACACTGTGCCGGACAAGGACTTTGTTCTGTATTACAGCGTCTCCGACAAGGATGTGGCCGCTAACGTTTTGACGCACAAGAATACATCGGAAGACGGTTATTATTTGTTGACGGTGACACCGCCTGTGGAGGCGAAGCAAACTGCTGCTAAAGACATCGTCTTGGTTGCAGATACGTCCGGATCCATGCAAGGACTGCGGATGGAGCAAAACAAGAAAGCTCTTAAGTATCTTGTGAATGCGTTGAACGCTAACGACAAATTCAGTGTCGTTGAATTCAACACCGACGTTGAGGTATTCAAACCAACACTGGTCCAAGCTAGTCCAGAGAACAAGAAAGCAGCAGTGTCTTTCATTGACGAACTGGAGGCGCGCGGTGGCACCAATATTGGTGATGCTCTGCGTAGCGGTGTCACGATGTTGGACCACGCATCAGATCGTCCAGGCTACCTGGTGTTGATGACCGATGGTGAGCCAACTGTCGGCGAAACGACGGTGGAAGGATTGCTTAAGTCCGTGCATCCCAAGCGAGACATTCGTGTGTTCGACTTCGGTGTCGGTTATGACGTCAACACAAAGTTGCTCAACAAGTTGGCCGAGGCGCACCACGGAACAGCCCAGTATGTCGAGCCGGACGAAAGCATTGAAACGTCTTTAGCTAGCTTCTATCAGAAGATTCGCACGCCTGTACTTAGCAATGTCAAAATCGCGTATGACGGAATTCAGGTCAAGGATGTCTATCCGAAAAACCCGAAAGACATCTTTGCCGGCACGCAAGTACTTCTGTTAGGGCGTTACAAACACGGCGGTAGTGGCACCGTCAATGTTAGCGGTTCAGTGAACGGCGTGGCCAAAGCCTACAGTTTCCCAGTTGCCTTCTCAGGTGATCAACCCGGTAACACACACTTGCCGCGCCTATGGGCGATGCGCCGCATCGGACATCTGACGGAAATTGCCCAGGATAATGGCAATAACAAAGAAATCGTCGACGAGATCATCAGTCTTTCTAAAAAGCACGGCATTATTTCCGCCTATACTTCCTACCTTGTAACCGACCCTAACGAGGGACGTCCAGGTAATCGTCCGATGCCGATAGCTTTTGATGCTGCGGCCCCTTCCCCGCGCCGTAACAGTCATTTAGGCCTGGTGGTTCGTGGAGCCAGTCCGTCAAGCCGGGGATTTGCCAGCGGTGGACGGAGTGGTGCTGGTATGCGCGATGACGAGTCTGGGTCATTTCGGATGCAAAATTTCCAAAAAGAAGAAGCGGCAGCTAAATTCAATCTG
>Ga0163152_10004569_pt1 | contig 17022 bp, 8 predicted proteins | sample OliLakLV19MP8IB2_FD_148635 | JGI IMG/M metagenome (GOLD analysis project Ga0163152, IMG submission 148635) | Freshwater microbial mat bacterial communities from Lake Vanda, McMurdo Dry Valleys, Antarctica - Oligotrophic Lake LV.19.MP8.IB-2 | ecosystem: Environmental > Aquatic > Freshwater > Lake... | reverse complement strand
TCACCCGGCCGCCCCCCATCAGAACCTTCCCCAGGACCTTCACGTCGCTGTGGAAGCTCACGAGCGTCCGCCGGTCGGTCCCCGACGGGAGCGGCGTGTTGTCGAACACGACGTTGATCGGGTTCCTCGGGTGATTGTGAAACAGCAGGACCTCATTGGCGTACTCCTGCTGGATGTACCCCCTGATCGCCGCCGAAACGTGCTCTGGGATACTCACGGCGCCTTCGGTGCCGACCGCGTGGGCCATCTGCTCGACGACCGTCGTCGATCCGTGCCTGAAGCCGAACCCGACGATGAGGTGCTCGACCGCGGCGTCGGCGGCAAAGACGCCACAGCCACAAAGGAAGGCATTTCGGTTGAGTTGGCCGCGGAACTTGTGAATGCCGCCGTTTGCCTTCTTGCAGCCGGTCTTCACCGGACCCACCCCGGCCTCGTCCGCGTCCTTGAAGACCACAGGGTTCGGGTCGAACGCATTTGCGATGACTGTCCCAACGAGTTCACGGATCAGGGAGTCTGCTGCGTTCATGATCGCCTCCATGCGTTCCGGCAGTGGTCATCGATGGGTAGTTTATCGCGCCGGCGCGACGGCATGGTCTCAGAAGGCAATCCACCGCCGCTTGGGGCGGAGTATGTGCTGCACCGTCAGAACAGCCCCGTCCGGTGACACCACCACCGCGACGTTGCGGGCGCGGTCTGCGACGCGACGGAGCGACGGACCGTGCCTCCGGACAGCCTGATCGCCCAAGAAGTACGCCAGACATCCGTCCCCCGCTCGGTAGACGTCGCCGAACGCGAGGACCGCCTCCATCACCCCGCCAACGATTCCCCTCTGCTGCCGGCGCTCCTTCGCGTGCGTTGTCATCCTCAACTCCGTGACCCGCGGCCTCGTTCCGGTGGCAATCATGTGATGCTCCTTTCTGCCGCGGTACATGCATCAGCCGTGCCAATGGGCTAATCGCGGCCGCCGACTCACAAGGGCCGACGGGCTTGCCGCTGGCTCCAGGGCGTCCGGGTCGTTTCACCCGGTTGCGGGTCATTCGTGTACTATGATCTCACCGCCGATCCGCCCTTGGGGGTCTGCGCCGCGATCGCGCATACTGGCATTGCGATTGCATCTGGAGCAGCGGAGCGTTCGGCGAGCGCCGTCGAACCCCGGAAGGAATCGTGGATGGCATCGCCCTGGTTTGAAGCACTGTCGGTCCAGTATCCCACCCTGCGTGTCGAGCTGGTGGAGAGGTTTGCGCGTGGGGGGATTGATGAGTTCCTCCAGTACTTGCAGCGTGCCAAAGAGCATCAGGAGACGACGGCGATCAGAGCCGCCTGGCAGCGCGACGAAGCGGATGAAGTACCGCAAGGCTCGAACGGCGTCTGGGTCGAGCTCTGCGCACCGGCGGGCGAGACGGATCGTTTTGAGCGCGAGGTGAAGAAGTTCTTCGCCGATCAGGTGCGTGAGGTCTACGAGGCCCCGTCGGATGAAGGGGCGACGAGCGGCTCAGCGACCTTCGACGAGTCCCGGAAGATCGCCATTCTCGACGCCGACGAGAACACGGGGCGTCTACTCCTCGAGCGAGGGCCCGACGAGGACCATCTTCTGCTGCGCCCGAACACTTACGCCATGCATCGCCAGATGCAGGCGATGCGGCAACTCAAGCACCAGCCCCGCCCCGAGCATCTCCCGCTTCTGCGGCTCCTGGGACCGGCCAGGCCCAAGGATGGCGTTTGGCCAGGGGGGCGGGAGGTGCCAGCGGTTGAGTGGCCCGAGCCGTCACCAACGGAGGTGAAGCAGTGGTATGTGCTCGATCAAGAAATCGAAGGGGTTGATGAGCAGCGGGGATTCGTCAAACAAGCTCTCGCGTCCCCTGACTTCTCGATCTTGGAGGGGCCGCCCGGCTCGGGCAAGACGACGGTGATCTGCGAGCTGGTGATGCAGCTTGTCGAGCAGGGCAAGCGTTTGCTGCTCTGTGCGTCCACGCACGTCGCCGTCGATAACGTGCTTGAGCGCCTCAAGGACAAGGAACAGAAGTACCGCGATCATGTTCTCGCGGTGAGGATCGGCGACCAGCACAAGGTGTCGATCAAGGCGCAGCCGTTCCGGCTGGACGAGTTCAAGGAGACAACCCGTCGGCAGATCACCACCCATCTCCAGCGGGCGCGGAATCGAACGCCGGCCCAGGACTCGATGGCGCAGGCGCTCCGTGGAGATGAGGACACGATCGAACGCATCATTCTCAAATGCGCCAATCTAGTCTGCGGGACCACCATCGGCATCCTCCAGCATCCGGACATCAGAGTCCAGCAGTCGGATCGCCGCGGCGTTGAGCCCGTATTTGACGTGCTCATCGTGGACGAGGCCAGCAAGACGACGTTCCAAGAGTTCCTTGTGCCGGCGCTGCTGGCCCGGCGCTGGGTACTCGTCGGCGACCCGTTTCAGTTGTCCCCCTATGTAGAGGACGACGAGGTAGCGGCGAACGTGCAGGCGGCGCTGCCCGACGAACATGTGCGGACCGCGTGCTTGGATGTGTTCGACAACATGGGCGCCGATCATAATCCCGAACAGTGGAAGCCGGTCCTGGTGGTGTCAGACGAACCTGCCGTCCGTGAGGTGTACGCGCAACAGGCTGAGGCACACGGCGTTCGCTGGGTCGATGGCGACACGGCTGACTGGAAAGCACTCCATAGCGCTCCGCTGATCCTCGCCACATCCGAAGGCGTAGCGCGTGCCGCGGAATGGCCCGCCGACACCGCCGTGATCAGAGGTGCCTTCGCTGGGGTCGATCAGTTGCGCCGCCAAGCCGCCGCCTATCCCGGAACGTACAACCGCGATCGTCGGGGGGATTCCGATGACTCATGGGAGGCGCAGATCGCGTGGCGGCTCTCCCGCGAGTACGAGCAGCGGCTCTTTGAGCGCGACGGCGGCCGGAGCCCGCGGACCGAGGCCTACCGACGCGACCGTGAGCGACTGCTCCCCGTCCCCGCGACCGGAATTGCGGCCGCCACTATCAACGATCACCTGCAGAATGTGCAGCGCATCGCGCTCCCGTCCGTGCTCGAGTCTCTGCGGCTTGGGTTCGGCCGTCGCGGACCGACCACGCCGACCACGCTCTCGGAAGGCTTGCCGGAAGAGGTTCTCCAATCCCGGCACACGCGGCTCACCTACCAGCGGCGCATGCACCCGGAGATCTCACGCTTTCCCCGCGCGAATATCTATGGGGGGCAGGCGCTCATTGATCCCGCCGACATGGCCCAACGGCGAACGTGGTCGCCCGGAGGATGGGACCGGTACGTTTCGCGCGCGGCGTGGCTCGACGTAGCCACGCAAACCGGCGGAGTCAGCGAGGCTGAGGCCGAGGTGGTCGTCGCGGAGATCAAGCAGTTCCTGGAATGGGCTGCAAGGAACCCTCGGCCCGATGGCCGGTTGTGGCAGGTTGCCGTGCTCACGTTCTACCGCGCTCAGGAGCGGCTGCTCCGCCGAGCCGTGCAGCCCCTCTCGGGTGAACGACATCCGATGGAGGAATGCACGCTTCGTCTTCAGCGCCGCGAAGTGGCAACGGCGCACGTCTGCACTGTTGATCGGTTCCAGGGGCACGAGGCGGACATCGTGTACCTTTCCGTTGCCAATCGACGCCCGACGAGCTTCCTGGAGAGCCCCAACCGCATCAACGTGGCGGTCACCAGGGCCAGATACCAACTCGTCGTGGTGGGCCACCGGCACGCGATGGCAAAGTGCCGGTCGCCGATCCTGAGCGGTCTGGCGAAGTCACTCGAGTATGGGTTGCGATACGGACCACCCCGGAGGGGACAGTCATCATGAGCATCTCGATCACCCTGAAACGGACCGTTCCGGTACGCCGCTACGACCTCGTGGCAACGATTGCCCGGGAAGAGAAGCGGACTGAGATCACGCCGGTGCTCCTGTGGGCAAGTTCGCGTGCGGCCGGCGGAGGCGATCTTGATCCCACAGCCCTTGCCGCGGAACTGCTCGGCCCGGGTGCCGGGATGATCACCGTTGCCAAGCGACTCCTCATGATCTGCCGGGACATGCGGCTCATCAACGACGATCTGAATGGGCTGACCGACTACGGTGATCGGGCCGTCCAATCAGGAAAAGTCCTGCAGCCGGAGAAAGGCGAGTGGACCGTCTGGGTGTGCGAAGACCCCTTGATCGAATTCCCGATCGTTGGGGTTGCGCCGAAGGCGGCGGATGCGAATGGCACTGATCGCGAGGCGAAGCGGCGCGACACGTCGAAGCCGCGCGCAGAACAGCTGCCCGGGTGGGTGCTCTGGGCGCAGAACCGCGCCGCGACGATGCTCACGGACGGTCGCCTCGCCCGTTTCGACGAGATCTCCGCCGCTGCGGTCGAGGCCCCCACAAGCGATGAGCTCCAAGTGTTCTGGACACCCGGGGCCAGCCCGGAGATTCACGTCGTTGGCGCGATCGGCCCGCGGCTCCGGATCGATCAGCGAATGGGCGTCACCGATCTGCCGTCTCTGGACCATGTGTGGGCCGAGCTGTTGGGCGAGCGCCGACTCGCCCAGAGTTGGGATTCGAGTCGCATGGCCCTGCGCATCCCGTTCAAGGCGGCGACCACGGACGACGAGAAGCTCAACATGCGCACGGAGCTGACGTTTAAGTCACCCAGCGTCGCGCAGCGTGGCACGTTCCGCGACGTGACCGTATCGAACATCACGCTCTGCCCCGACTCCGATCGTGCCGCGTCGGAATGGGCCAGGTACCAGATGGTGGCGCAGCTCACGGGCGTTCAAACAGTGAAGGTCTACTCCGCGCTGAGCGATCGGGTTCGTGGCGTCTTTGCGGACTGGAAAATTGAGCTTCCGAGCCGCGAACTGCTGTCGCAGGAGCTGGCGCAGGACGGCGCTGGCGGCTCGCGATCACGAGCCTTCTGGGCGGTGCAGGCGGCTCTTGACTGGAATCTGTGAAGGAAGGAACGAGCAGTATGTGGGATCAATCCGTCGAGGTCATCCTTGATCAGCGTCAGCGATCGATACCGCCGATCCTTGTGAAACAGCTCACCTCCGCTGCGCCGACCTCAGGCACGGTTTCATTGGCATGGCGAGTGGCCGCCACCGGGCGCGACCGCGCCGTTCTCACCGAGGTGCTCTCGCTCGTCCGATCAGCCAAGCAGGTAGTCGTGTTCAGCTCGTTTTTACTTTCAGAGGCGGAGATCCAGCGGGAGTTGCTGGCGGCCGCATCACGCGGATGCAGGGTGTACGGGTTGATCTCGGCCGAGGCGCGGCTGGACCGCGACACCAGCGATGAAGACGAGTTCGACGCAAGGGTCACAGACGCACACAAGCGGATGCTGGACGAGTTCGCTGGCCGCATGGTCATTCGTTCATCACCGGCCTTCCACGCCAAATGCGTGCTTGTTGATCCTGGTGCCGAATCCGTACGGGGGCTTCTGCTGACCGCGAACCTCACGACTGAGGCGCTGACGCGCAACGAGGAACTGGCGGTGCGACTCAATGCGGTGGAGTCGCGGGCTCTGTTCGCCCAGCTCCGGTTCGCCATATGGGAGCTCGCGGAACGAGAGCTTGTCGGCAAGGGTCAACTCGATCGGATGAAGCCTCTCGGCGAGGTCGTGTTGCCGCCCGCGGATGTGGCAATCCAGACGACGATGGGCGGGCGCTGCCAGATTCGAGACAGCATGCTTGCGATGATTGCGGCGGCCCATCGACAGATCGTAGTTTCCAGCTACGGGTGGGACGCCGACCACGCCGTGGTGGAGGCGCTGTGCAAGCGGGCGTCGGAGGGGGTGGCCGTGACTGTGCTAGCGCGGTACCGGCCGACATCCGTGCCCACCCTCCTGAAGTTGCGCAGGGCGGGGGCCACGGTGCTCTGTCTCTTGTGGCTCCACGCCAAAGCGCTCGTGTGTGATGACGAGTCGATGGTGATGTCCGCCAACCTGCAACGCCACGGCCTGGATGATGGCTTCGAGCTCGGCGTCCGTCTCAGCGGACCGGACACGACAGCCCTCCAACGCGTGCTTGAACAATGGATCGCGGCGGCTCCGTGGCGAGTGGAAGCCCCGGCAAGGCTCGGTGACCTTACCGGCGAAGTGGTACCTCTTGGACCTTCGTCGCCCCCGAGGAGGCTCGACACCGCCACCACGATCAAGTCGACGGCAACGGTCACGCTTGATGCCGTGACCGCGAAGGCGGCGGACCGCTTGAATGAAGCCAAGCTGCCGGAGGCGACGCTGCGACAAGAGGCCGAAAAGCGCGGCCTGACATGGGTCCACGAGGTGCGGTTTCAGTACGAGGTCCGTGCGCCACGTCTCCCGGCAAAGGCGAAGCCTGAAACACCATCCAAGGCGGGGGCCGGCGCTGCCGGGACTGCGACGACCGATGTGAGCGTGTACCGACTGCCTGACGGATCGAGGGCGGTTGGTATTGCTTCTCCGGACCACGCCAAGGCCGCAAGAACGCTCGCTGAATCTCTGGGTATCAATGCCATCCTCGCTATGGAGGCAACGCCATGAGCTCGAAGATCGGGACACTGCTGGCGTGGCACTCCAAGAACCACGGGGTCGATGTTTTGCGGAACGCGATACGGCTCCTCAAGGGGAAGGGTCATCCAATCGGCAGCGTGATCTACTTGTGCCGCAAGGCAGAGCCCTTCAGCATGGGAGCCGACTGGGACGGCCCGCCGTGCGAGGTGATGGCCCTGGCCATCAAGGACCCGAGCAATCACGCGGAGGTCTATGAGGCAGTTTCCCAGACCGTTGTCCCGCGGGTGCAAGGCGAATCGAACCTCTACGTGAATGTGTCGCCCGGAACGCCGGCGATGCACAGCGTGTGGTTGCTCCTCCATGCAGGCGGCGCCTTTCCCAGCGGAACACGCCTCTGGTCCTCGCAGCGTGAAGGTCGGGATGGGCCGGTGCGGATTGATCCCGTGAGTTTTCCGATCTCTACCTACCTCGCGGAAATCCGCGAGGCGGCCACGGTTCGCGCACCCGTGGCCCAATACGACCCGGAGGCCAAGTCGCCTGCCCGGCGTCAAGCCCTCGAGGATCTGATCAGGTACGCGGGGGTCGAGGGCGCTCCACTCCTGGTGCTGGGCGAACGCGGCACGGGCAAGACCCGGCTTGTCGAGACGCTAGTCGCCAGCATCAAGCGGCGAAGCCACGTCGTCACGGTCCCGTGCGGAGCGCTGGACTCGTCGCTGGCCGAGAGTGAGCTTTTCGGGCATGTCAAAGGGGCGTTCACAGGCGCGGAGGCCGCACGACGCGGTCTCCTGGGCAACGCGGACGGCGGCGTTCTCTTCCTCGATGAGGTCCAGGATCTCCCGAAGGCCGTCCAGCGCAAGATGATCCGATTTCTGCAGGATCGTCGGCGTCGCTACAGGCAGGTTGGCGGGGACAAGGAGCTGTCAACCGACGCGGAAGTTGTGTGCGCGAGCAATCTGTCGCGGACCGAACTCGCCAAGCGGCTTGATCCAGACCTGTTCGATCGCCTGAGCCATCTCGTCGTGGCGCTGCCCCCGCTCAGGATTTGCCGCGAGGATCTCCCCGACGACTGGGCTCGCGTGTGGGACGAACTCCGGGTGAGTACGGATACGCCCCCTGAGCCACCTTGGTCGCATGAACTCGCCACGGCGTTGGCCACACAACCGCTTCCGGGCAACCTTCGTGAACTCCAGCGCCTGGCGGTGCTGATTACGGCGTGGCGGCGTGGGCGCTCCATCGCAGACGCGATCGGGCGTGCTCTCGCAGCGTGGCAAACAGTGACGGAAGACGGACCGGGTGAAGAACAAGCACAGCCGTGGGGTCAGGGCACCCGCCGCGAGCGCATCCGAGAGTTCCAGCGAGGGCTTGCCCGGTGGGCCAAGGAGCGGTACGGCACCTGGGCTCGGGCCGCGAAGTCGCTCGGCTGCGACGAGCGCACGCTCCGTGACGATGTTGGTGAGTAGGCGCGAAGGAGGGAGCTCGATTGTCAGGACGCAGACTTCAAGTCCGGCGCGTCTGAGACTCGCTCAGAATGTCGGGGTGCCGCTGCGATAGGTGCTTCGCCACGCTCGGTCGACGCGTCCATTTCGGCGTGCGGGTTATCCTCCACGCAGGCTCCGCAACCAGGCAAGAGTGCCGGGGCGATCAAGCTCGATGCCGTCAAGATCTCCGGGCTCGCCAAACGTGCGTAGGCAGTCGAGGCATCCTGTGCGGCAACGCCGATCGTGCTCGTCAGAAACGAAGAGCACCTCAATAAGGTGCTGCCACAGCCACTGCTCGCCCGCATTTGCCAGTTCGAGCACATGTCCGGCTCCGCCGGGGTGGCAGTCAAACAGCACGATGCCGAATCCCCCATCAGCGACAGGGTGGAATCTGGCTCCGAGCTCGCGCGGATCGAGTTGAAGGCAGCGAGCGCCGGCCAACCGGAGTGCTTCAGCGACCGTTTTGACAATCCGTGCGTTCGGGGGTGCCACGCGTTGTCCAAACTCAAGCACAAGCACGTCCGTGACCTGCCGCGCCGCGAGCACCTGGTGCCGAAGCACCGGCGCGCCGTCAATACTCTGCCAGCAACTGGACTTTCGCTCCATCCGGCGCAGTGGTCGATGTCGATCAAAGGAGCTGGGAAGATCGATGCGGCCTTGCCCGTCCGGCTTACGCTCGACTTCGGAAAACCCGCAGCGGGTGCAGATAGCGAAGCCGGTGAAGCGAGGACGTCCGTTCGGATCCACCGCCCGATTACCCGGGTTGTAGACCAGCAGCTCGCCGCACTCCTTGTAGCGAGCAACTAACTCCCTCACACCCCCAAAGTCCGCCCACACCCGGTCCCACTCGCTCGACTCAATCACTGCTGAAGAGGCCATCTGGACGCTTCCGACAGGGTCCTCCAGAGCGCGCGAGCGCGCGGGACGGTCCCACCAAGCGGTGGAGAACCCATGGCGTGGAAACAGCAAGTCGAATCGATGACCGAAGCGAGTTGACTCGCCCGACGAAGGGAATGCGTCCGGCAACTCCCCATCGCCGATGCGATAGACAAAACTTCCTTGAGGTCCGATTAGGCCGCGACCGCGGAGCCCCAGAGTCTCCGGCTTGTCTACTCCGGTCCAGTGCTTCATCAACCCCCTGCATCGTACCACGTTTCCACCGACAACTAGAGTGGCTCCAGGTGCGTACTCGCGGAGCGCAAGCATGCCGCTGCGCTCCAGCCGGTAGCGGTCCTCCTCTCTCACGATCTGCGGACGCCGAGGGTCCGGGGTCCACACGGCGAGGCGCAGCAGGCCGACAGGGAAGCCATAGCGCGGCAGATACTGCCCATCCGCAAGCGTCTCGATCGTAGTCGTCGTATACATGGCTTCGAGATTGCGATGCAGCGCATTGGAGAGCCCGGCCGCGCTTGTGTCGCGTGCGTCGATGCGTTGCCACGAGTCGAACATCTCGCCATAGAGCTCACGCCAGTCGGCATCAGCCTCGTCGAGATGATGGCCGGCACCACGGATGAAATCCGACATCGCGTCCGATCCGGACGTCTCAAGTGTTGGTTCGAGCGGGGTACCGGCCAGAAGCGTGAGAAGTAGCCCACGGCTCCGGTGATTTGAATCCAGCGCTAGGTGCTCAAGGAAGCGCTTGAAGACTTCACGAAGGGGTGCAGGGTCGGCGGTGTCCGGATACCAGGAAGGCCTAGGGGTGAGGGGGAGCGCCGGCCGTGGCGGAATCGCTTCCGGCCGAACAAGATCGATCTTCGTGTTCCAGTTCCTGGTGGCGGGTACGCCGCAGAACTCGCCCATGAGGCGGTAGGCAGACATTGCCCCCACATGTGTGTTGGATGGGTAGATGGCCCGGAAGAACTCGCCCAACAGGAAGGCGTGAGCATGTCGCTCAGCGATGCGCTGCCGATCAAGAAACACGTTCGGCGTCGGGGGCGACTTGGACAGATACCGGTCGAATCGCTGGAACACTTCGCGGTCGAACGGACGCGGCCGAGCAAATGTGACCACGATGGATGATCCGTCGGTGCGCCGTCCCGCGCGGCCCGCTCGCTGCAAGTAGTTTGCGACGCCAGGCGGAACATCGGTCATGAGCACGCCGGCCAGGCCGCCGATGTCAATGCCCAACTCGAGCGTGGTCGTCGAGCTCAACACGTTTCTAGCGCCAGCCCGAAACAGGTTCTGGAGTCGCAGGTTCTCCTGCGGAGATAGCTGCGCGGAGTGTTCTTCGCCCCATAGGCCCATGGCGAATAGATCTGCTTGGGCCCCGACGTTCCCGAGAAGCTCACGACGCCGCCGGGCTAACCGCGGCGTGGCAACTGCGTCGTCGAAGGTCATGGGTTGGAGGTCACGGACACCCTGCAAGAGCGCTTGGCCCATGACTGAACGGGGATACACAAGTCCCGTGGCGGGGCTGTAAAACAGCCGTGACGGCCGGCGCACACAGAGCTCGCTGATGTTCAGGCGGATCGCGCTCTCGTTGTTCGCTTCCAGCCATCGCAGCTCACCGGTGCCACCACCGCCGCGGGCACCGAGCAGGAGCAGGTCAAACACTCCGCCCAAGAGCTCCTTGGCAGCGTCCAGCGATCGCTCTTCAGCGAGACCGCCGCGACGAAGAAGCTCTGCTACGCGCGCCAGCCTTGCCGATCGCTCGGTCTCACCCACGAATGCCGCCCGCGTCAGATGCAGCCCCGCAACTGCGGTCGTCCCGACTAGTTCGCGCACGAACTCCTCGTCCACCTCTTCACCCTCGCCAAGCGTGGCAGCCATATTGCGGCGGAGATCGAGAACAAGCTCTGTAATGAACGGCCGCCAATCCGTGCGAAGCCCCTGATCGAGAGCGCTCGGCAAGGTCGCCAGCGTGCGTTCGAGCGATTGGTACGGCTGCGTGAGCCGGAACGGTGACGATTGATCGATCGCAACGAGGTCGCTGCGAGGCAGGAGGATCTCGACCAGTCCCTGAGCTTCAGCGCTGGTGGCGCGGTGAGGTCGGAGTGGAATGGCGAGCTCTTCGCATACTCGCCGGCGGAGGCTGGAACGCACGGCGTCTGCATTGCTCGACCAGTCGATACAGCTCCACGGGTGATCCGGCGAGTTCTGGTGTCTGTCGGCTGTATCTGGATCCAGAAGCTCCTTGATCAGCGGTGATTCTCGTAGACGCTCCACGAGGTCTGCGATCAACACACCGTCTTTTGCGGCTGAAAGCTCGCCGCGAGCTTGGGCGAGGTCGCGGCGTATCGCAGATGCGACCGTTGACGGCGCTTTGTCAAGTCTTGTTTCCAGATCACGGATCTTCAACTCGAGGTATTGCACAAGCTCGGCGCTTGACCCGGCGGCCCCAACAACCCGCGCCATCACTGCACGCAGAACTTGAGTCTCGTGTTGGCTCGTCAGCCGCGGGCCGAGCCGTGCAGCCCCCTGGCGACTGTCTGTGAATGCAAGTAATCGACGGCCTCGAGCTGGCAAGCACTGGCGCTCAGGTGAAGGGTGCTCCGGGAGCTCCGCGAGCACGGTCTCTGTCACCACAGAGAGGGTGAGCGACACAGGACCCACGATGGGCTCGAAAGCGCTCATGTCGCCGGACGAGCAGGTCGGACACAGCGAGCTCACAGAGTGCCCGGCAAGCGAGCGCGTCCGCGCCGCCGCGCCGCCCAGCTCACCGGTCTCCAGATGAACGTGCCAGTGTGTGGGCGTGCCCGGAGGCACTCCTTGCAGTGAGAACAGAAGCAAGCCGGGAACCTGCCCGTCCGACCCTTCACGGCGCTGCGCCAACTCGTCCGGCGCGGCTGCACGTAGGCGGAAGTCATCGGTTTGTATGCCTGCGACCGCGGCCTCCCCGCATTCCTCGCATCGAACGAGGCTCACGGTCCTGCAGCCACAGTGGGGGCAATTGTCGGAGAAGCCTGTCGAGAGTGCTCCCCAGCCGTTCGGCTTGACGTCGGCTGGGCCCGTGCAATCGGGATTTAGACAGATGACCATGCCGTCCGGGCCTCTGCAAAGAACATGAAGACGGTGCGGCACCAGCGGAAGTTCGAAAGCCCGTAGGCGGGCCGAAGAGCTCAGTCGGAGCAGTGCCACCGTGGCACTGATTGACCCAGAGGTCTGGTCGTCCCAAAGACACCTCGCCAATGAAGGCAGCGATAGACGTGGTCGCGCCCACAGTATGGATTCCAGCGTGTGAACAATCGGTGCTTTGGCGAGTATCGTGTGGAGTAGCACGGCCGGTCTGCCTCCGCATGCCTCTACGGCGGCGCGGACCACCGCATCGCCCGATAGCGCACCCAGAGCAGCAGCCAATCGGGCGCAGTCGTCGCGGTCGACCCTTAGCTCCGGATCTCCATCTGCGGTGACGAGCATCGTCGGTACGGTGTGGCTACCAAGTCCCGCCAATGCGGCTCGCTGAGCAGAGAGATCCCCACAGGCGTTGGAGTCTGCGGGTTGCTCGAACGATGGCCGCTGCCGTTCGCCTCGCACGATTCGGACCAGTTCGCGCGGTTTTGTGAACACCAGCGATCCCAGCTCGGTCAGATCGCCCTCTCCGAGCGTTGCAGAGGTTCCAATTTGAAGCACGCGGCTGGACGGGACACCGCATCGCGCGAGCACTCGTCTGAGCAGGAGCGCCACCTCAGCCGCGAGCGTCCCGGTGTAAAGGTGCGCCTCATCGAGCACGACCGCCCGGAGCGCCGGTCCGAAGAAGACCGCGTCTTGGGGCCGACACAGCATGTACTCAAGCATCGAGTAGTTGGTGATCAGAACATCAGGCACTGTTCCCCGGTCTGACGGCACACGTTTGCGACCGTCTGCGGCCTCAAGTCCCCGCGCCTGGCGGCGAGTCCGGAACCGGCACGACTCCCAGCGAGGAACACCGATGCGATTAGCCATCGCGTGGTCCTCAGGAGTCTCGCTGGTGAAGTGGAAGAGAGTCACCCGATCTTGGTCGCGCAGCCACGAGTACAGGCGGTCAACCTGGTCGTTGACAAGCGCGTTCATTGGGTAGAGCATGATGCACCGAACACCCGATTCGCCAGCAGCCCTCCGGGACTTCCACAACTCGTCAAGGATTGGAAGCAAGAAACTCTCGGTCTTGCCTGCACCGGTGCCAGCCGTCACCATCACTGCGGGCCGAACGTCGTCGTCCGATTTCGCCGCACGGATGGCGGCCCGCTGATGGGCGTAGAGTGGACGGGCTCGGGGAACAGCGCCGCGAGCATCGAGGTGATCGACAAGGTCGGGGGCAAACTCTCCGGCAGCCGCAAGCTCCTCCAGCGTCCGTGGAGCGTCGCCGGCGACACGGGCACCGAATGCAGCCTCAACCCAGACGTCCGAGAGCAGCCCGCCGCTGGCGGGTGGTCCGCTCCATACATTCTCTAGGATCTCGCGCAATCGATCGTCTCGAAGGTAGCTCTCTTCAAGGGAGAACTCGACGAGCCGTTTTCGAAGCGAGTGCACAAGACGAAGAGCATCTAACTGTGACATAGGAGATCCCTAGTAGTATCCCAGCGTGGTGAGCGTGAGCAGACGGCGACCTGAGTCGATCTGGCAGAGTAAGTCCTGGGCCGAGACGGGACATCCACTCAGTGCCCTGTCACGCTGAACATCGTCATCTACGAGATGGGATCTTCCGGCTTCGCGGATGAACACAGGGTCAATGGGCTGAGCCAGCAACGCGGACAGAGTTCGAGCCCCCTGTTCCGCGAGTTCGGCCAGGACCAGTCCCACTTCCCGGACATTTGGTACGCCGGCGATCCGGAGGGCCAGCTCTTCTTCGAGCCGCCGGATGCCCGCTTTGTTCAAACAGGCAAGGGCGTATGCCTGGAGCGTTCGGAGGGCGATCCGTGGGTGCAGGCGGACCAAGCGCAGGATTACGGCGATAAGAGGCGTCGGCTGGAGATCATGCCCGTGCATATCAGCTAGGAGCGTGTCGATCAACCGCTCGGCGCCACCAGCGCCCGGGGCCCACGCGGCTGTAACCTCTCGAAGAGCGCCGAACCATGCGGAATCGACCAATCCCGCCTGAATCAGGCCCTCGTCGGGCAGCATCAGCGTGAGTTCCTTGTCGTCGACGGAGAGCTCAAGTGGCACGCTCCAGCCGCGGATCAACTCGCCTGGATACGGCTCAAGCAGATCACGGCGGATGGTGCTCTTGGCCTTCGGAGAGAGCACCGGAAGATGGAACCAGCGGAGCACCGCCGCCGCGTGCAGCGGCCCATGACGAGCGACGAGCTCCGGGATGTTCGAGAACCAGGACCTGGTCCATGCGGCCCCAATTCGAAGCCCGTGATAGCAGAGCGCAACGGCGACCGGATTCGCGCAGGAAAGGCTCGGTAGCAGCCGCGTCTTAACGAAGCCATCCTCCCCCGCGCTTTGCTCGGCGATAATGCCGGAAGAGATGGTGCCCGAGGCATCCCAGACGACGCACCGGTACTCGTCTAGGCGGTCGAGTAGTGCGTCTTGGACTTGCACTGTGAGCGCCCCGTCACTGTCGGGCTGGAGGCTGTGGGTTGGACGCAGTTCACCAAAGTCGACCACCTCGGGCGCAAGTGGAATCTCGCGAAGAGCGTTGAGCGGGCCGCGCTGAACGTGCAGGGGTGTCCCCAGGCCCACCACCGGGAAGCGGGGCTGAGCATGAGCCGGAAAACGAGAGAGCGGCCGGGTGCCTTCAAAGACGAACCACTCCCGTCGGTCGACAGGGCTGTTGTCATCGGAGTCGGGCGGCATATAGAAGTAGTTGCCCCGAAGCAGGCTGCCCCTTGTAATTGGCCTGTCAAGTTCGGCACGCTGGATCTGACCCTTCCAGAAGCGGAACAAGCCCGCAACTGAAATCTGTTCCCGGATCCGGCGAATGGCAATCCGGCCCCCTTTGCCAGCGAGCACTGCGAGGCATTCCAGCTCGCCGGGCACGCTCCCCATCGTGTAGGTCACGCGAAAGGTCGCCGCTCCCGGACTTGAGCGAGCCGGGGAGTATTGCTTTCCGGCGCACCACAACGCAATGGGTGCCAAGTCCCCAGCTGCCTCGATTGCGATCTCCAATGCATCTCCGTCGCGGAAGTGTCCGCGGGAGTGAGGTGTCACGCGCACCTGAAGTGTTCCGGTTGCTAGCCGTTCGATTGCAGCTCCCGGTGACCACACGACCGTGTCGGCGAGCATGATGCGCGTCGCGCGCGCGGTCTCCGCGGTCAAGATATGCACCACAGTCCGCCCGTCGTCCAGCGGAACACACTCCGCCAATGGCTCTGCGTGGCAGGCCTGATCTGTGACCAGCAATATCGGACCACCAACAGGAAGCGACTCTCCCGCCTCGATGATCCGGCTGCCGTCCTCGCCGGGGACAATCACGGCCACCGGTGACTCTGTGCTCCACAGCGCGAGCGATTGCTCGGCGCGGGCAGCACCGGTTGGATCAAGCAAGGACGCTCTAACCACCGGGCGCAGTGGGCTAGGCACTCTGACGATAAAGTCTTCTGCGCTGACAACACTTTGAGGGGGGCCGATCAGCTGCAGAGCCTCACCGGCCGTGAGAAGCCGACCGATACGCCTGCCGTCGATCAAGATGTCGTAATACGGCTGCAAAAGATCCAATGCCGTCAGGCCGGATAGCTCTGCCAGCACTTGGGGGACCCCTCCTCGGTAGGACCACCAATGCCGACCGATGAAGGTATCGCTCGGCAACTCCTGGGCAGACGCGCTCGTCGCCGAAGAGGTTTCGAGGTCTGACCAATCGGTTCGCTCGATCGCCTGAAGCAGCTCATCCGCTCCTCCTGGCGGGATCCAGGGCGAGGCCTCCAACCTGCGCAGGGCGTCGGCTTTCGGAAGGATCTTCCTCGCGGCAAGTCGGATGGTCTGCCAGAGCTCGTTGAACGATGGCGACGTCATCTTTCCCAGCGCGCCAGGATTGGCCTCGTGCCCGAGAAGGAGACGTACCGACTTCGGCAGATTGATGTTTCGCACCCACAGTGGCGCGTTCCTCGTGAAACCTCGCACGGAAATCCCGAACTGTAGAAACACCGTCGTATACCACTGGTGACCCGGTCCCTCTTCAAGAGGGAGATCGAACGCGTGCCTGAGCTCGAACCTCCTGGCAGCCCGCTCGATCATCATCTTCGTCGGCCCGGATGGCTGCCCCCCAGCGTCAAACAACAACTCGTTCATCGCCGCGTTCGTTGAAAGAGCCCCGCGCACCTGGGACCAAAGGCTGCCCTCCCACGCATTGCGCCGTGCCGTATCTGCGATCAACAGAAGCAGGTAGAAGCCATGTAAAGGTTGGCCGGTGACGCTTTGCTCGGCAATCGTTGCGGACGGTGCCAGCCCGGCGACAGCATTCTGCCAAGCATCTGGAGTGAGCGTCCTGAAGCAGTCATGCACCTCGCGGCACTCGGCCTCGTTCAGCTTGAGTTCGACTATGGACCAGGGCGTGGACCTCCGTGCCCACGGAGAACGGCTGAGGATCGATGCGGCCAGCTGAGGAACGGAGGGCCGAGTCATGGGACCTTGCCTCGCCGCTTGCCGCCTCGTGAACGAGGCGGAACTGCGTGCAGCTTGTCGGCCGACAGCCACCGATCAATCACACCCTTGTGAAACCGCCAGTGCTTTCCGATCTTCTGGCCGGGTATCTTGCCGTTCTGCACCAGCTTGTAGAGAGATGACTTGGACAGCTGCAGGTACTGCGCGAGGTCAGATATGGTCATGACCTCGGGCGGAGGCGCTGCACGACCGGTCGCTCGGAGGGTTCGAGCCATGCGGTCAGTGTAGCAGTTGTTATCCGTTCATGGACGCGGCCCTGAACAGTGAACAGGTTTCGAGGAGCCGTGGGGGCTTCAAATCGAGTACGTCCCCGTCCCGCCGCCGCTGGAACTCGAGCCGCTCCCGCTCCCGCTGCCGGAGGAGGAGAAGAACGACGAGCCGCTGGACTTGCCGGACGAGCCGCTGCCGGAGCCTGACCCGCTACCTGATCCCGACCCCGAAGCCGACCCGCTGGCCGACCCTGATCCCGAGCTCTGCGCCGTCTCGGCCGGCATGTCATTGTGGACCCAGACGCCCTCGGCCGAGAAGGTGTTCGTGCCTGGGATGTGGATGGC
>Ga0163152_10004568_pt1 | contig 17024 bp, 13 predicted proteins | sample OliLakLV19MP8IB2_FD_148635 | JGI IMG/M metagenome (GOLD analysis project Ga0163152, IMG submission 148635) | Freshwater microbial mat bacterial communities from Lake Vanda, McMurdo Dry Valleys, Antarctica - Oligotrophic Lake LV.19.MP8.IB-2 | ecosystem: Environmental > Aquatic > Freshwater >... | reverse complement strand
CTGGTGTAGCTAACCGTCGGATTGGGGATCAGCAAGGTGCTGCTCGAGACCGCCGTCACCGTCAACGTCTGGTTTTCGTTGGCCGCGCCGGACGTGATCCCGGAGAGATTGACCGTCTGTGTTCCCGAATTCTGATTGATCGCGAGATTGTTGATCGCGTTCAGCGTCGGCACCTGGTTGACCGCGTTGACCGTCACCGTGAACGTGCGTGTCACAAGGTTGTTGCTGGCCCCGCCATCATTGACCGTCACGGTCACTACCGCGGAACCGCTGGCATTGGCGACCGGCGCAAAGCTCAACGTCCCCGTCGTGTTCGGGCTCGAATAGCTGACCGTCGGATTGGGGATCAGGCCGCTGCTGCTCGACACCGCCGTCACCGTCAGCGTCTGGCTCTCGTTTGGCGCTCCCGAACCTATCCCCGATAAATTAATTGTCTGCGTTCCCGTGTTCTGGTTAACCGCGAGATTGTTGATCGCATTCAAGGTCGGCACTTGATTCACAGGATTAACCGTCACCGTGAAAGTCCGCGTGACCGTGCTGTTAATACTCTGTCCGTCGTTCACCGTAACTGTGATGGTAGCGGTTCCAAACGCATAGGTAACTGGCGCGAAGCTCAAGGTGCCCCCGGTTCCAGGGCTGGAATAATTGACGGAAAGATTCGGAATCAAACTTGGATTGCTTGACGTCGCGGTGACGGTCAGGGTCTGAAATTCATTTGCCGCCCCCGAGGTGATTCCCGAAAGGCTTACGGTCTGGAGAGGCGCGTTCTCGCTGATCGCAAGATGGTTGAGCGCGTTTAAAGTGGGCGCCTGATTGGTGCTGTTTGCCGGAACGGAATAAGAAACTTCGTTCGAGAATTCACTTTCCACATTCGCAGAGTTGAACGCGGTTGCCGCAAAAAAATAGGTCACCCCGTCCACCAGACCCGTCACCGTGACGCTTGTCCCATTAAAAACCAAAACGTCGTTGGTATAGGCACCGCTCGCAGAACCGTAGTAAATGGTATAGCCCCTGACATCCGTGTCCGGGCTCGGATCCCACAGCAGCGTCACGCTCCCGAGGCCAAACGCGGAGCCTTGCATGAAAAGTCCTGTCGCAAAAACAAGAACTGCACGAACCGTTCTCTTCAAAACCGCGTTGAATGATTTCTCCATTTAAAATTTTCCTGACGAAAAGCTCCTCAGGATTGCCCCATATGCATAAAGACTGCCAACCGCCTGCGGGCCCGCGCCGGGAAAACCCGGGCGCACCTCGGTCAACGCTCAAGCAACCCTTCCAACAGGCGTCTTGTTGCTCAAAAATGTTTTTCCGAGCTGAGTCGGCGGTTGTCATCGCGCGGGCCGATTCGCGAGGATTCTGGACAGTGTTGGCGGAAGGGCTTCAAGACATCCCTGTCTTGAAACGGAACGAGAAAACTTTCAGGGCCGAGTCGCGGGCTCTCTCTCGAATTTGAGAATCTGGAAAGAGTTATCCAGCGCTGGGAGTGGCGATCACGCAGGCTCGCGACCGCAAGTGAAGGACGGGTTAAACCCGAGAACGTCGCGAGTTTTCAAGCGCCGGTCCGTGACCGGCTTTGATGGTCTGGAATGCGAAAAGCCGGTCGCAGACCGGTGCTCCAATCGGTCGCCAGTTGAATCCGCGTGTGAAATACCCGTTTTAATGGATGCGCAGCACCACCAACTGGTCTTTCCATTCGGCGGGCGGCCGCATTTCCTGTGAACCAGGCTTGACCACGCCGGCGGGGATTCTCCGTGCCGTGAATGGGTTGAACCATTCCCCTTTCAACGCGTCGCGCGCGTCCAACTTGAGCGTGAATGGTTTTGCCGATTTCAGGCAGACGACATATTCCTTGCCCGCATTCCCTAGGACCCAGCCTTCACTCGCGATACTCATCATCGGAGACATTTCCCAATAGCGCGTCGACTCAAAGAAGTCGCGAAGCTGCTTGAAGTAGGTGTAGCCCTTCGGAGTTTCCTCGGGACGCAACACGTCCCAGGAGGTGTAGGTGTAATAATACACGGTGTATCCTCCCGCCATCGCCACTTCCCAAGCGCGTCCGACAAAATCCTCCGGCGTCTGCGCGACGTGATAGGTTTTGTCCTCCGGCCCGCCCAGGCCTTGTTCGTAACCGAATTCCACATTCGCGACCGGCCACGCGCGACGCTGGCGTTGCGCCAGAATCTTCTCGCGCAGTTTCGAATGCTGCTGGTCGGTGCGAAAATCCGTTAACCCATCGTAGGCTCCCGCGTCGTTGTTCGCGTCGTCATCGTGAACCGTCGTGAGGTGACGATACGGATCGTTCTCGCGCACAAAACGCAGGCGGCCAAGTTTGTAGTCGAGATCTTTTTCGTTGTGCGCTTCCTTGGAGAAATCCCAGATCATGTTCGGATACGCCGCGTAACGCGCCATCACGGTGCGGAAAAACAAATCATCCTCGGCGCTGCCGCGGGTCGGCCATGTGACCTTCTTGTTGTAAACTTTCAAAAGCACATGCGCGACGATGCCGCGATCGTTCATCGCCTGAATCACCCGGTCATAATGCTGCCAGAACGCCAGATTGAGCCGGCTATGGTTGGGCCGCGAGTTGTCCCCTTCCCACGGATAAACGGGCGGCGGACCGAAATCGTCGTCGCTCGATTTATCCGGACGCCAACTGGTGTCATAGGCAAACGTGTTCAGAATGACATAGTTGAACCCGTGCGTGGCCAGCTTATCGAGAAAAGGGTTGATCGTCTTCAACGTCGGCTCCGCAGTGTCGAGCGCCCAGAGCCAGTCGCACTCGTAACCGAGCATGTAGAAACGCGTTCCGTCCTCGTAAACGAAGTGATGCGGATGCTTGTCGTCCACCCGCACGACGCCATGAACCTTGGGATTCGCCTTGCCGACGCAGGTGAACGACGCGCGTTTGCCGTCGAGCTCGGATAATTCCGAGTGCGTCGTCAGGGACCATGCGCCCGGTGCATTGGCCGCGACGCGAACCTTCCATTTTCCGTCGCCGTCATGGAAACCAGACTGCGTGAAAGTGCTTCCGTCCGGCCGGGTGATGGTCGCGGTGAAGGAAACCAGAAACGGGTTCGCCGCCTGCTGCGTCGCGGTAAACACGAAGTCGTGCGGCTGCCAACGCTGAACCCGAACGGCCTTCCCCGACATCAGGCGGGTCGAACATCCCGGGCCACCGACGAACACCGCCAGGGAAAACAAGCAGGTGAAAAGATTAAGGACTGATTTCATGGTTTGGGTGTCATTGTTTTTCTTGTTCATGGGCCGCCGCTGAGTTTATCAAAAACGGATCGCCTCCCCGACCTTCGCGAGAAAATCGCTCCACACTTTGTCTTTGGAATTGCCATCGAGGCCGAGACGGACGATGACCATGTTCCACTCAGGGATGACGAAGCAGCGGTTGTTGTTGAAACCGGCGCCAACGTATGTGCCGGAGGGTGCGCCGGGATATTTCCGCTGGCCGTCCGGTTCGATTCCATTGATCCACCAGTTGAAACCATATTCACCCGGACCTTCCGAAGTTCGCTCCGCAAATCCGTGGGGAAGGCTGGCCGGCACCTGAACCTTTGTCGCCTCATCCACCCACTGCGCGCTGATGAGTTGGCGGTCCTTCCATTTGCCGCGATTCAAAAACAGCAGGCCGAACCGCGCCGTGTCGCGCGCGGAGATTTTCATCACGCCACCGTTATTTCCAGAGCCACCATTGACAGAAATACCGCCAACCGTGCCGAGATTGCCCCATCTCCAGTTGGTGCCGTTCATGCCGATGGGATCGGCGATCCGTCGGCGAAACAATTCCTGCAGCGGCTCTCCGGCGACGCGGGTCAGGACGTTGGCAAACTCGTTCATCGCGGAATCCCAGTAGGCAAACTTCGAGCCCGGCGGCGTGAACAGCGGTTCAGGGTTGGGCAGGAAAGGCGTCGTGCTCGGGCCGTGCAAATACGAACCGCGCGGCTCGTCGTTCACGGCGCGGTAACCGGAGGTCATCGTCGCGAAATGGCGAAGGGTGACTTCGGGATAGGCCGCCGCCAATTCGGGCAGGATGTCCTTTGCTTTCGTGTCCAACGTGGTTTTCCCGTCGTCGATCAGCAAACCGAGTGTGGTGCTTGTGAAGGATTTGGTGAATGACCAGACGCCGTGGACCTTATCGATGTCGTCGCCCTGCCAGATCAGCCGGCCATTGCGGATCACCACCAGTTCGCGCACGCCGTCCTTGCCCACGGTCTTGTCGAGCAACGCGACCGCCTCCCGCAATTTCGCGCTGTCCACGCCCTGCGATTCCGGAGTCGCCACCTCCCAGTCCGAGCCGGGAAAAACGGTTCCGACCGATGGCTTCGCAACAGAGAGCTGGCTGAGAAAAACAAACGCGCCGAGTTTCGAAACGGTCAATACGTCCGGACGACCATCCTGGTTCACATCGGCGGTTGTGACCTGGACCCCGACGCCGGATTCACGGTCAATCAGGCGCGGCTCGAAGCGCGAATTCACCCCGTCGCGGACCAGTCGGAACCAATACAAGACCGGATCCGCCATCGGCTCAATGTCGCCTTTCGGGCCGTGGGCCCAGCGGCGTTTCCCCACCACGAGATCCAACAAACCGTCACCATCCATGTCCGCCAGCGCCAGAGCGTGCGGTTGCGAAAAGGCGATCCCACATTTCGCCTCCTCCTCGCGCGGGCCCATGATCATGTGCTTTTTGAAAGTGATCGAACCGTCCTCCTTCATCTGCTCAAACCAGGCCAGTCCCCAACCATGCGCATCGATCGCCGAAATGATGTCGTTGTCGCCGTCGCCATCCACGTCCAGGGCGAACATTTGCGCCCCGCCTCTTTCACCAAACTTGAATTCATGCCGGGTCCATTCGGCGTTCCTGTCCGCAGGCTGTTCATACCAGCCTTCATCCAGGATAAGATCGGCGCGCCCATCGCCATTCACATCGCCAATTCCGGTGCCGTGATAGAAATGGTGGAACTTGCCTTCGGCTGTGATCGGTTTGAAGCGCCATTCGTTCGTCGGATTCTTCCAATCGGGCTGGATGAATCCCCAGCGATTCTCCCAGTGCGCGACGAGTTCCGGCTTGCCATCGCCATCGGCATCGAGGAACGGCGGCGATTCCCCCTGGACGCGATGAAACGCAAAATGCTTTTTCCAATGCCCCGCCCTGCCCTGCGGATTCTCATACCAGAATGCCTGGTGCAAATGAACCCGCCCTAAAACCAAAATGTCCGGCCAGCCGTCGCCATTGAAATCATGCACATAACTGAACATGGAATCGGTCGGACTCGGCCCGGTCAGGAAGGGTTTCGCCGGATAAAACTCGTGCTTGTTCGTGAAGCCCGGTCCTTCATACCAGAACGGGCCGGCCACAACGTCCATCTTCCCATCGCGATTGATATCCCCCGCCGTGATGCCGTCGCAGAAATAGTGGTCGGTCAAGACCTGCCTTTGAAACTGGTGATTTCCAGTTTTGGTCGAAGAAACTTCGGCTCGGCAAAACGGCTGCGCGGAGTAAATGGCGACCACCGCACCTGCTGCAAGGGCGGTCTTGGATTTCAGAGAAAAAGTGTGCGCTTGATATGGTGCCCGGCTTCTAACCTGCGTCAACCAGCCAGCAAGAATCCGCACGGCGGCAATCCACGGCGCTTTCGAATGAGCGATAATTTCTCTGGCGTCTCTTTGTGGCATGGCGAATTCGACAGGAAACTTAAGGGCCACCTCAACGCTTCGGCTAGCACGAAACCGTTCAAGATTTGGACGAATCGCTTGGCCTCGCCCTCACCGCACAACGCGACCCGAAGCGGAGCCGGCCATGAGCGCTTCGACCTCGCCACGCGTCGAATAGTTAAAGTCGCCTTTGACGGAATGTTTCAGACAGGATGCAGCCACGGCGTAGTTCACCGCGGTCTGCAGCTCGCTCAGTTCCGACGTCATCAACGCGAAGATCAATCCACCGGCAAATGCATCACCGCCACCCACGCGATCCACGATATTCCTGATCTGGTAGGGCTGATACTTGCCATCGCTGTCCAACGGCGCAAAGAACGGCTTGTCGGCTTTGGCATCGTAGAGCATCGCGCCCCAGTTGTTGTGCGACGCCGAAAGACTTTCGCGCAGCGTTATGGCCACCTTGCTGATTTTGGGAAACTGCTTTACGACCTGGCGGGCCACATCCGGATAACGCGCCGTGTCCAGCGCGCCCGAATGAACGTCCGTTTCTCCCGCCCGGATGCCGAGCACATCATGGCAATCTTCTTCATTGGCGATAACCACATCGACGAACGGCAGGATTGTTTTCATGGTTTCCTGCGCCAGTTCGCGCGCTTTTTTGGCGGCATCCCACTGCCAGAGTTTGCCGCGGAAATTGAGATCCATCGACACCTGGCAACCGGACGCCTTCCCTTTTTGCGCGGCAACCAAAGTGGCTTCGGCGGCAGTTTTCGACAGAGCGGGCGTGATACCGCTCAAGTGCAGCCACCCGGCCCCGTCGAAAATTGCGGCCCAGTCATATTTGTCGTCCGGCGTAATCGCGATGGCGGAATCCGCGCGGTCGTAGATCACGTTGCTCGGACGTTGATTCGCGCCAGTTTCAAGGAAGTAAAGTCCGAGCCGCCCCTTGTCGGTGCGGAGCACATACCGCGTATCGATGCCGACGGCGCGTATCGAATCCATCGTCGCTTCCGCCAGCGCGTGCTTCGGCAGGGCCGTCACGAAACGCGCAATGCCGCCGTAGTTGCAGATGGAAGCGGCCACGCTGGCTTCCGCGCCCGCATAAGACACTTCAAATTCGCGTGCCTGCCGCAGGCGCAAGAATTCGGGAGCAGCGAGCCGCCCCATGATTTCACCAAACGTCACTACCACGTTTTTCATCTGTTTATCGTTGTTTCAAAATCTGCACTACGGCGGCAGCGCTGGCAGTGATGCCCGCCCAGTCGGCCTTCGCCACCAGATCCGGTTTCACGATCCACGAACCGCCGATGGTCGGCACGTTGGGTTCCTTGAGATAGTCCAGCATGTTCCCGGCATTCAAGCCGCCGAGCGGAAAATACTGAATGCCGAGATGTTTGTAGGGCGCGCTCAGGCTGCGCAAATAGGTGATTCCGCCCATGGCCTCGGCCGGGAAAAACTTCACAAACCGGCAACCCAGTTCAATCGCAGCTTCGAGATCGGACGGAGTGGCGATGCCCGGCGCAAAGGGCAGGCCCGCCTCTTGCGCGGCGCGAATCACACGCGGATTCATTCCGGGCGCAACCCCGAATGCCGCGCCCGCCGCCTTGACCTCACCCGCCTGCTCGGGCGTAAGGATCGTGCCGACACCGAGCAAGATTTCGGGAAGCTCAGCCGCGACCGCCCTCACCCCATCCATCCCGGCAGCCGAGCGCAGCATGAGTTCGACGACATCGATGCCGCCCGCCAGCAATGCCCGGCACAGCGGCACGGCCTGTTCAGGTTTTTCGACGGAAAATCCGGCCACGACGCCAGACTTTCGCAATCGTTGAATGAGTGCCTCGGGAAATGCGGTCATTGATTCGGGATCTCCATGAATGATGTGAACGCTTTATTGATCAGGCGGGCCATTTTGCGTTGCCCCGCCTATTTGTCAATCTGGACAGAGCCGTATTTGACCGTGAGAAATTCTCACTGCACCTTCAGGCATCTGAACGAGTCGGACGATTCCCCGAGACGCGGAGACGAGGTTCATTTCCCATTTCGACGTGGCTGACCTCCAAAGAAAATTTGAGCCTCGTCACCTCGGCTCCTACAGGGTGAATGATTTTCAGACGGGACTCGTGGCGACTCACCGCTGAATCGGTGCCCATTTCGGATAGGTTTGCACGCGCTCAATCGTTGGCTTGGTGATCGCCTCGACGTTGCGCCCGTCAGACTCCGCCACGCAAATTACCGACGCCACATTTTGCCTTCGTCCGAAGGCCACCAGGAGGCCGTCCGGTGAGACGTCGGGATAATAATGCTCCGTCCCCGGGTCGCTATGCGTGAGCTGTTGAACCTGCCCGGCCAGCGTCACACGCATCAACTCCACCGACCGCCCCACTTTCGCCGTGTAGTAAACCCACTGGGAATCCGGCGACCATATTGGGATGTCGCTGCCGCTGGAGTGGAAGTCGGGATATTTCAGCGGCTCGAAGCTGCCGCTGTATCCTCCCCGGTCGGCCAGTTTGCGCAGACCGGTCCCATCGGCGCGCGCGATGTGCGGATGACAATCATAATGCTCGCCGGCCAGGAACATCAGCCACTGGCCGTCCGGGGAAAACGTTGGGATGAACTGGAACGGATGCTTCGAATCCATGTCCACCCGGCGTGGATTCGATCCGTCCTTGTCGGCGATGTAAACCAAGTAATTCTTGTTGTAGGTAATGCGTTCCCCGTCCGGCGACACATTGCAGGCGTAGGTGAATTCGTCCTTGCCGCTGGAAAGATCCTTTTTGTTCCGCCCATCGCTGTCCATGGAAAATGGGTGTTGAATCCCGTTGATCAACGGCGCAAAGGTCGCGCGCGAATAATCGCCCGGCCACGGTGCCAGCCCAGGGTTGTAATTGCTGACCCGCTCCACGGCGGTGACGTTGACCAACTTCCCGGTCTTGATATCCACCAGGCAACAGTCGGTCAGCCAATTGCCTTCGGTCATGCGAAAGGTTCGATTCGCTTTTTCCCAGGCGTAATTTTCCGGGCTTTCCCAGGAGGTGTTGATCACAGCCCTTCCGTCGGGCCACCACCCGGCAAAGGAAGTCCATGAATTCTCGTTGGTGATCGAGGACGCGCCGATCTCCCGCTGTTTCGAACCGTCGGCGTTGATGATCATGGCGCGACGAGTCCGCCAGTTATAGAATTGTCCTCGCGAGTCCAAGCACTGCATGTCGGTATAGCCCAGGAGATATTTCGACCGTGTCGCGGCGAACGGGGACGTCTGGCAACCCGTCCCCAACACCATCAGCAGCGCAAGGGCCGCCGATCCGCAGTTCATCCGATGCATTTTCTGGAAGAATTTCATTTTGCTGGTTTGCAGGATGGAAGAACGAACGGGGCCATTCAACTCAAACCGTCGAGGTCAAATTCCTTCAACGACCCGGCTTTCCTATAAGGTCCTTCGCAGCTTCTTCGGAGGGTGGAAGGAAATCTGTGGGAATCCTTGTCTTCGCCGAAGGTAGTTTCGCGCCAATCGCCCCGTCGCATAATGTGATCAACGGCCACCCGGGATTTTGAAATCACAGCTTCCGAGCCATGAGCAGGAACCCTAGCCACCACCCCAAATATGCCAATACCAGGACCCGTTTACGTTTACGTTCACGAGCTTTCAACGTCTCGATCCACTCCCTTAATTACGCCTCAGCTTCCAAATACCCCTAAAATGACACTTGCCATCCAAAGATGACGACGGAAAGTTAATGTCAGTAACCCGACGCGAAAGCAGTTCGTTCTGAACCGGGAAGCGCCAAAAGCAATTTCGTATCAACCTATGAAAATACTTAATCCGTCTCTTGGGAAGCCGCGCGTGCCGGGCTTCACGTTGATTGAGCTGTTGGTGGTCATCGCGATCATCGCCATTCTCGCCGGACTGTTGCTGCCCGCCCTGGCCAAGGCCAAACAGAGGGCGCACGCCATCAATTGCCTCAGCAATGTTCGCCAGTTGGGCTTGGGCGCCAGCATGTATGCGAGCGACAATCAGCAGAAATACCCATTAACCTTTCTCGACGTCACCAGCGGCGGATCGGGGACCGGTTGGTACTCATTCATCCGGCCCTACGTGCCGAACACGAATGCTTTCCTCTGCCCAACGAAGCAACTCAAACCGAATGTGAAATACACGTATGTCTATGATCCGACCAAAATGGTTTCCGGCTACGCGGCGAATTTCCAGATCGGCGGTTGTGATTACAAGTCCGGCGGCTGGCTCGTGGATCCGGTGAAAACCACAACAGTGAAGCGTCCTGCCAGCACGGTTTACGTCTCCGATGCGGGAGTTTTTGCGGTGGATACAACCGATCCGAACAAATGTGTGACGGTCAATTCGATTGAAAAGACCGAGGTCTGGTGCCTGGACGATGTCGGTGGGTTCGGTGGATCCATGGTCGCCTCCGCTCCCGAAAACTGGGGTGGACCGAGCGTCCGGCACGGGGGCAGGAGTCAGGTGGGATTCCTTGATGGACACGGCGAGGGCATGAAGCCATCTCAATGGTACTGGCGCTGGACGCCGTGGCTGAATCCCAATCGTGGTGGCGGGGCCACCGGCGCCGATATCAAGCCACGAGGCATGTAGAGTCATGCGCCGCCGCCAGGGAGGAAGTCCAGCCTCAAGAGCTCGGTTGGATACAGGGCCATCTTCGGGTTCCACCCATTAAACCGGGGGGCAACAATTGGCGTCTCACCAATTGCATTTACCTCGGTCAGAATTGCCGACGCCCTTCCTGACGGGATTTTTTCCACGAATTGAACCCGAAAAAGGTTGTTGGACAGAGGAAACCACCTGAAGCAAAGTTTCGGCGTTAAGGGGTCTTGGTATTGGCTACTCATAACAGTCCCAGGCGCCAACGAGACAGCCGGTCGTTCAGATATCCTGCCGCACCCGATTTCAGTCGCTTGGCAATCCGCGCCACGGTCATCGTTGTTTCCTTACGCAACCGCGCCGCCCGCTTCACTTTCGCCAAGACGGGATGGACGCTACAAGGAGGTCACGGCTCGACAGAGTCTCGCCCCACCGATTGATCGATATCATTCGCCGCACCGCCATTGGGGAAAAGATCTGGCATTTTGTAAGCCAGGCAGAAGCCGGAGAACCTGAGCCATTCTTTACGCCCTGACGGAAAGCCGCCGTCGTCGCGGGCTCGATCCGTATGCGTAGCTGCGCCAAGTGCCTCAGGCCATGGGTCGTTGTTTTCGCTTTTCCCCGGAAGTTTGATTTTTCGTTAATGTGAAAGCATCCCGGTCCAGGCCGCGAGGGCGATCGGAATTAGCGCCCACCCAAGAATGGTGTGAACGCGGCGCCAGACGTGCGTCATCACGTATCGCTCCTTCGGTTTCCAGACCTCGGCATCGTGTAATTTGATGATGGGCAGATAGACATCCACACTGTACCAAAAGGCGCTGTATTTGCGTCCCTCGAAATGCGCCAGTTGCGGCTCCATCCGGTTGGGTCGAAACATCGCGCAGCCGATGGCGATAATGGCCACGCTCCACAAAATGGCTCGTTCGGGGCTGCGCCCATAGCCGACGAACTGGTCGAGGAAGAAACTCCATAACCAGGAGGTGCCATGGAGGACTTCCTCCCGTTCACGTTTCTTTTTGGCGCGGAAGAAGGCGTTGGCTTCGCGCGGATAACCGAGCGCGCGATAATAGTCCTCGAGCTGTGCGAAGACGTCGGCCGAGTAGGCCGAGCCGCGCGCCGACCGCTGGACAAGGTCGTGGAGGTTTTGCCAGGACTCTTTTTCCGAGCCGGCGTTGATGCGCAGATAGGTCATGCCATTGAGCCAAAGCCAGGGTCTGTCGGCATGATCCGCCGGCCAGGCGACGTCGGAAAAGTCGAGCGCGGCGAACTTGGCATCCTTGAACGAAATGTACCCGGCGAAACGGCAGCCGACGAAGCTGGTGGCGGCTCCGGGCTTGGCCTCTTCAAAACTGACGAGCGTATCCCGTCCGTTGAAATGGGCCCGGTCAAAACGCCAGTTCTGGCCGATTTGCGCGGATTGAAACGTGACGGGGCCGGCAAAGGTGGCGCGGGTGAATAACGCATCGCCGCCCGTTTTCAAACTCGTGAAATCCACCCTGCCGGTGGGGCTGTTGAAATGGGATTCCCGCGCGCTCAACAGCCCCATAAGTTCCATTTGCGGGGCAACAACCTCCCCGCCGAAACTGGTTTGGTCCAGGTTCAGCGCACGGCCGATTTTCATAGAGGAAAAATGGGCGGCCCGATCGAAGGTAGATCCGGTCAGGGACAAGCCGTTTTCAAAAATGCTTTTGGAAAGATTGACGTTGTCGGCAAAACGGCAGGCGGTCAGGCTGGTTTCAAAATGGACCTCGGCGTTGCGCAGGTCGAAGGCGTCGGGAATTACAGCGTGTTCAATGGCGAATCCGTTCCGATGCACATTGGTGCCGGTCTGGGTCAGAACGGCCTCGAGAAACGCCGCGCGCAATATGCGGTTGGTCTCATTCGGGAACTGGCTTTTCAAGTCGGCCGGCTTTCCGGCGCGTAGTTGCGCGAGGACAAATTTCTCCGCCGCAGTCAAGGTCGGGGAGTCCAGGAGAAACTTGGGCGCCGGGCGCTCTGCGGCCCGCATGCCAGCGGGAAGAAGCGCAATCAAGGCGATGGCAGCAAGGAGGCGGTTTAGAAACATCCGTCCGCACCATACCGGGCGAAGGACGAGAAAGCGATGCGCCATAAAGAAGTCAATTCCTGCTGTTGGCATCTTTTCCACGCATCGCCTTTGCGCCGTTGTTCCCAGTTCTTTTTCGTCCATCCCGCTTTCTCCATCCCGCTTTCTCCATCTCGCTGCGAATGATCCGCTCCGCCTTTTCCGCCGCACTCTCGCGCCGTTCTCCGCCGTGATGATGTTCTCCCATCGTTTCGGCCAGTTGCGCCAGCGATTTCTTGCAGAAAGTTTTATCGCCAATACACCCGTCGCGCGCCGCTGGAGCCGGCTGCGCACCGACCGGTTGCCCGGCGAAATGGGAATTGCGCAGGATACGAGAATTCGCGCAGAACGAATTGTGCCGCAAGAAATCAGAATTTCGTCCAATTCTTGAATCGTTTCCTGCTAGCCTCCCGGGATTCGCCCGTTCAAGCTTTGGGATCCAAATCATCATGAAAAAAGTCTTGCTCCAACTCGCGACGCTGACCTTTTGCTTCGCCGCCCGGGCGGCTGAACCGTCTGCCACAAATTCCGTTCTGCTGTTCGAGGATGGCTTTGGCGAACTCAAAAGCGGTGCGCTCGGGAGCGTTCTCGGCGCGCATGCCGAATATCATTACCTGTCCGAAACCGGCCCAAAGGGAAACTGGTTCATCACGACCTTTTCGTCCTCCGGCCTGTCCCAACGCGCCTGGAGAGCCGCGCAGTACGACGGCAAGCCGGTCCTCCTCCAAACCTACGAGAACAAACTCGTCCATACGCACCCCATGGTCGTGGGAGGAGACGAGCTCTGGCAGGATTACACCGTCACGGTAAAATTCGCTCCGAGCGGCGACAAGGGACGAAGCGGACTGGTCTTCCGCTATCGCAACGATCGTTGCAATTATTTCTTCGGCGTCGAAGGGCAACACGCCGTCTTGAAAATGATCCAGCACGAGACGGAATTCCGGAAGCCGTTCGAGAAAATTCTGGCGACAAAAGATTTCGTTTGGAAGAAGGGCGAGGATTTGCTCGCGGAAGTCACGGTGTCGGGCGCACACATCGTCGCCAGGCTGAACGGCGACACGGTCCTTTCCGCGGACGACACGACTTATGCGCAGGGAAAGATCGGCCTCGTCTCGGACATGCCCACGCGGTTCACCAGCGCCCGGGTCACCGCCACCCCAGCGGAAAAAGCACGAGTCACCGCCGCGCGCGCCAGAATCGTCGCGGAATCGCTCGCGCTCGAGGCAGCGCTTCCGAAGGCGGTCGTTTGGAAGAAATTCAGAATCGACGGATTCGGCGTCGGACGCAACCTGCGCTTTGGCGATCTCGATGGCGACGGGCAGATTGATATCCTCGTCGGGCAAGTGCAGCATCACGGGCCGAAAGACGCCAACAGTGAAGTGAGTTGCCTGACGGCCCTGAACGTCGATGGAAAAATGCTCTGGCAACTGGGCGAGGCGGACGCATGGAACGATCACTTGAGCAACGACGTCGCCTTCCAGATTCACGATCTCGATGGCGACGGCGTCAACGAAGTCATCTATTGCATGAACATGGAGTTGATCGTCGCCGAGGGAAAAACGGGCAAGACAAAATTCAAAGTCAAAACGCCGGAGACGCCGCCGAACACGTTTCCGCCCCGCAACAAATTTCCGCGAATTCTCGGAGACTCGATTTATTTCGCCGACTTCCGCGGGCTCCGCCGCAAGGGCGACATCGTTTTGAAAGATCGTTACCAAAGCTTCTGGGCCTTCAACGAAAAACTCGAACCGCTGTGGCAGGCCCAATGCAACACCGGCCATTATCCATTCGCCTACGACGTGGACGGCGACGGCAAGGATGAGTTGTTCATCGGCTACTCCCAATTCGATCACAATGGGAAACGAGTTTGGAGCCTGGACACAAAGTTGAATGACCACGCGGACGGCGTCGCGATGGTGAAGTTTTCTCCCGACCCAAAGGCGGAACCTCGCCTGCTCCTCGCATCGAGCGACGAGGGGTTGGTCTTAACAAATCCCAAAGGCGAAATCCTCAAGCATCACCGCGTCGGGCACACGCAGAATCCGGTCGTTGCGGATTTTCGTCCTGACATGCCCGGCTTGGAAATGTTGACCATCAATTTTTGGAACAACCAGGGGATCGTTTATCTCTACGACTCGGACGGAAATCCTTACCACGACTTCGAGCCGTGCCAGCATGGCAGCATGTGTCTTCCCGTGAACTGGACTGGCAAGCCGCCCGAGTATTGGATCCTCTCGCCGAACGTCGAGGAGGGCGGATTCTTTGACGGATGGGGCCGAAAAACGTTTACCTTCCCCGCCGACGGCCATCCGGACATGTGCTACGCGGTGCTCGATCTCACGGGCGATTGCCGGGACGAAATCGTGGTTTGGGATCCTTACGAGGTCTGGATCTACACGCAAAGCGACAATCCGAAAACAGGCAGGCTCTACAAACCGAAACGCAATCCGCTTTTCAACTATTCAAATTATCAGGCCACGGTATCGCTGCCGGGTTGGTCGGATGAAGGGAAATAAGTTCGGGACACATTTTGGTGGGGCGAGGCTACTGACGAGCCGCCTCGCGAGGACGCTCGCCCCACCAGATGTTCGATACAGACCGCTGCCAGAAATAAACTCGATTAGGATTATTATTCGTGCATAAGAACCTTGCTCCGGTATCAGACGACGCAAACCAGCGTTCATTTTGCAACGGCTACTTGCTTCTTTCGCCGCTTGCGGAAACACGGAGGGATGGCGTAAAATATGAGTGATGAAACTGAGATTGGATCTTCTGGAGCACCTGACCGACCAGGACATTCTGGAGGAAGTTCTGGCGAACAATCACCGTTACAAGCCCGAGCCGCTTTTCTCAAAGACCGGAGTTGGGAGCTTGTCATCCGCCTCAATCAAGGAGCGTGCGCAAGAGGAGGCGCGCAGCACGGCTTTAATCGAGAGACTCAAGAAACGTGCCGCCGTGAATGGGAAGAAACGCGGCGAGAAGTCCTCTCCTTCGAAAAAACATTAGAATTTCTCCGCCACTGCCATCGCCGCGCGCCCTTCCTGTTTTTTAACGGCAATACTTTCGCAGATATCGGACGGCAGATTGCCGCCGCAGTTTTTGCCGATCTACCCGGCACGCGCCTTCGCCAGGTTACATCAGCCATCGCGCACTCCATCGCCGGTGTCCTTGATCACGATTCGATGGCTCAGATTCTGGACGAATTATGCGCGTCCGCCGATTTCAAGTCCGGCGACCGCGTCAAAACTTTGCGCGGCTCGATGCACGGCAAAATCCTCCGCGTGCTTTCGGATGGGCGCGTGGTCTGGCAAACCGATTCCGGCGCGGAACTCACGGCTTTGCCGGAGAGCTTGCTGAAGGAAAAGAAACAATGAAAATCTTACGCAATGAACTCCGCCAGCGTCGCGACGCGACTTTTTAATCCGTAGGAGACGACGTGAGGAGACTCTGATATTTATTTTTCATTACAACCAACGAACAGGGAAAAAGAATGAGTCTCGTGACCTCGTCTCCTACAAGATGGAAAGGCCCGTCCGACGTACTCGACCACGCCACCAGCGAAATCGCCAGCGGCAGCAAACTCGGCATCGACGCGACGAAGAAAATTGCGGGCGATGGTTTCAAACGCCCCTGGCCGCCGCTCATCAAGATGAATGAAGTGGTGCGAAAGAGAATTATTTCTCTCTTTGGAAATGCCGGTGACAAGTTTTGATAAAACATTTAACGTTCGTTGCCTGATGAAACAACGCCCCCAACTTGCTCATGCCGTCAAAGCCCAACGCTGGGCGCGTCGTCTGTCAGCGCGCGTCGAAAAAATTATCGCGGCGCATCCGCAAGCTGATCCTGATAATGTCCGCCACACTTTGATTTTGCTGGAAAAACCGCCGTTGGAACGGCTGCAAAGGAGTTTAATTCGTGGCCGCGCCTCTGCCATTTTCCTAAAGTGAACTTCGCCTGTTGCGCGTCTTGCTGAAACGCAAGGTCAGATTCATGGTCGTGGGACTTTCCGCAGCCACGTTGCAAGGCGCACCCGTCGTCACCCAAGACGTCGACCTTTGGTTTGAAAATCTCGGCGAATCAAAAATTTCCCGCGCCTTGCAGGAAGTCGGCGCGGCGTATGTGCCGCCGTCAGCCTTCAATCCACCGATGCTGGCCGGAACAGGCGCGGAACTTTTCGACATCGTTGTTCGCATGGACGGTTTGGGAACATTTGCCCAGGAAATCAAAAACTGCATCGATGTTTCGCTTGGCAGGCAGAAACTAAAAGTGCTTTCGTTGAAACGAATTCTTGCCAGCAAGCTCGCTGCGAACCGTCCCAAAGACAAACTGACGATTCCCGTTTTGCGCGACGCCTTGGCCGCGACGCAATCCGTGAAACGTCGCGTAAAGAAAAAATGAACGCGACGAAGAAAACTGCGGGCGAAGGTTTCAAACGCGAATGGCCGCCGCTCATCAAGATGGATGCGGCGGTGAAGGCGAAGGTTGAGAAGCTTTTTGGAGCAAGGTGATGATGGACAATGCACCAACAAATGAAGGGTTCTTCCGGGATTTCCGGGGGTTTTTTCATTGGGTGAAATGGGATCATTCTCAGTTCGACCGCAGGGGGGCGCGAGCTGGGGCTCGAAGCTCGCCCCCCTGCTGGTTTAACTCGCGAGAGACAGC
>Ga0163152_10004566_pt1 | contig 17028 bp, 15 predicted proteins | sample OliLakLV19MP8IB2_FD_148635 | JGI IMG/M metagenome (GOLD analysis project Ga0163152, IMG submission 148635) | Freshwater microbial mat bacterial communities from Lake Vanda, McMurdo Dry Valleys, Antarctica - Oligotrophic Lake LV.19.MP8.IB-2 | ecosystem: Environmental > Aquatic > Freshwater >... | reverse complement strand
ACGCCAAAATCTTTTTCAAAATTGGCGCTCCAGATTTTTTTTCCATCCTTGGTTTCGAGGCATTGCAGTTCGCCGCGGCAGGAGGTGACGTAAATGTATTTTCCATCAATCACCGGGGTGGCGCGGGGGCCGGGCGGACCTTGCGAATCCTTGAACGTGGTGTCCACAATCACCCGCCAGATTTCTTTTCCGGAGGAGATCTCCACCGCCCGGAGGGTCTCCATCTCCCCTTGATTATCGAAAATATAGACCTTGGAGCTGTCGGCGACCGGGGATGAAAATCCGTGGCCCACGGGAATCTTCCAGAGCAGTTTGGGGGCTGCTGCAAGATTCTTTGGAACCTTGACCGATTTGGGAACCAGGCCGGTCCGGTCAGGGCCGCGCCATTGCGGCCAGTCCGCGTTGCTGCTGTCCGCAAAAAGGATAAGTGCTACAGCAGGGAGGCAAAGGAGACGGGGAAGTTTCATGAGTCTGTTCTTTACCGAGTTCAGAAGCCAACTGCGAGGAGTAAATGACATTGCAACGGAATTAGAACAATCCGGGCGGAGATCGAGGGGACGCTCAACATGAGTTCGGCGGTTATTTCCCTTTTTCAACCGGCTTTCCCGCTTTTTCCCAGCCGGTGATGCCGCCTTCGAGATTATAAAGGGACTTGAAGTTTAACTTCGTCATTTTGGCGCAGGCTCGGGAGCTTCGGCCTCCGGATGCGCAGTGAACCAGGTAAGTCTTGCTCTTGTCCAGGGCGGCGACTTTTTGCTCAAATTCAGGGGAGTTAAAATCGAGGTGGATCGATCCCGGAATATGAACCTTGTCGTATTCTTCCTTGGTGCGCACATCAAGAACCACATTGGTGCCGTCCTGTCTCATTTTATCGAAAGATTCGGCATTCAAATCGGCGAACCCCTTCTTTTTCGCAGCGGCTGCGGGGGAGGCTGCGGAGGCTGCCGGAGCCTGAGCCAATGCGAGATCAGCAGATACAGTTGCAAAAACAAACAGAACAAATTTTAGGAGGATCGATTTCATAGAATTTTACTTTTCTTCACCGCAGTAAGCTTTGACCGAAACTGCATCAAGGTAAACCCAACCGTCCCCGTTGCAAACCAACGACACTGTGTGTTCGGTGTTGGAAAGACCATTGGTGGCGAAAACCGGAAGTGAACGGAAACCGGGGGCGGCCGCATTAAAATAGATCGTTCCGTGCGAAATGCCGTCGATGAAAATATTGGCGGAGCCGCCGCAGAAATTTTTATCTCCGATCAGCTTGAATGCCTCCCCATGAAATTTAAGGTTCATCCGGGCCATGCCTTCCGCAGATTTATGAACCGACTTGTTTTTCATCCGGTCCCTCACCCATTCCCCCTGATAGGAAACTCTTGCGTCTTCATTTTCAACCCATTCCCACTGGGATTCCATGGAAGCGCAATTCTCTCCGCAAACTCCTTTTTTGAACTTGCCGGAGTTGTTGATGTGCACTTGTTGACCGGAATAAATCATCGCCGATTCCTGAAGTTTGGAGGATGTCACCTTCACTGATCCTTCACGGACTTTGACGGCCATCTGACCATTGTTCAGGGTGACCTTGAGCCTGGTTCCGATCACTTCGACCTGACCGGAAACGGTTTGAACAATCAGCTTGGAGTTTTCCGGCTGACGCGCCACCAGAAGTTCGAGCTCGCCTTCATCAAGCGTGAGGATGGTGTTCCCCTCCTGCCGGGCGAATGAAACCTTGCTCTTCTCCCCGATCTCGACCTGGGTGGTGTCGCCCGCCCAGCGAATGGATGCCCTTCCAATTTCGCAGGTCTCGATCTTGGAATTGGAAAAAATCGGATCGCCGACACGGAGAGGTTTGTGCTTGCCGCCATTCACGACATGGACCTTGCCGAAAGAGGAAAGGTTATAGGCCAGGACACCAGCCTTCGGTCGGTGAGCCAGTCTGAATGCAACAAAGGAACAGATCAAAACCACCACCACTGGAGCCCAGACCCGGCGCCAGTCCCACAGCCAGTTTTGGAACAAGAGATAGGTTTTCAGAGGCGCACGCTGTTCCTGCTGCCAGGTCCGTTTCGCCAGCTGGACCGACTCCATCAACTGATGATCAAACTGGAAATCTTCACAAAGCTCCACCCTCCCTTCACGGGTGGAGAGGAGCTGCCGCAATTCGTGGAATTCCTCCTTGGATACCTGCTCATTGCGCCATTTTTCAATTAACTCTGACAGGCGGTTCATAATCCTAGCCGTTGCAAATTCACCCGTTTTTTCACACAAACCGAAAGAGCCTTGCGCAGCCTCAAGAGGGCTTTGACGACTGCATCACCAGTCTGGGCGGTTGTACCCGCAATCTCGTTGATGGAAAGGCACTCGTCATATTTCAGTGCCAGCAACCGTCGTGACTTTGGGGGAAGATCCCGGACACAATCATTCAAGGCCTTCTGGTGGTCGGTGATGTCCTCCTTCTCGTTCTCGACAAAAGCCATCTCTACAAAGTTCAGGAACTCAAGGAGATCGCTGTCGGCGAAAACTTTCGAGCGTTGCTGGCTGCGCCATTGTTGAAACACGATGTTTTTCGCCACCGTGCGGCACCAGCTTACAGGACTCTCAATCTTCCCACCTTTTTCCATGTAGGTGGCCAGCTTGATCCATACTTCCTGAAGCACATCCTCAGCCACATGCTGGTTGCGGCAAAGGCCGTAAACAAAAGCCATCAATTGTTGCCGGTGCGACAAAAACTCGGCTGTAGCTTCTTTGAGAGAACTCGACATTCAGTTCTGTACCGGACCCTCGAGACCGCCCGGAACGGTTTTTATTTCATTCAATTCTAAAATCTCCGCAAACCCGCTTCCGCTTCCTGGTTCCAAAACGATTTTCACCCTGCCATTCAAACCGTTCGTTTTCTAAGATGGATCGAAAAGTGGTGCAATGGACATTTTTATCATTCCACCGGGATGTCCACCACTCCGCCTGGCGGCGGTTGAACCACCTTCATCTTTGGAAACCTCGCTCGAATGGACTGTTCCACCCAGTTTCGTGCGTCTGGATCTCCGTGACCCAGTATGACGGTGTGCGGCCCGACTTCGCCGACGAAGTCCACCAACTCATCACGATTGGCGTGAGCGGTGAGGTCGAAATTCTCCACCTGACATTTCCGGGTTGCCATGCCGCCGCTCGGGCTGAACATGAAGGTTTCCCCGTCCTTTGCTGCTTTCAACCGGCCACCAGGCGTTTCCGGGTCGGCGTATCCGACAAAAAATATAGCCTGCTTTTCATCACCCATCATTCTCAAGGCAAGTTCGTGCGCGGCTGTCTGCTCGCTCATCATCCCGGCGGTGACCACGAACAGGCGCCCGCCACCCACCTTCATCTGTTCCATCTGTTTTTTGTCCAAAACTATCAGCTGCAACGCCTGGGTCAGCCGCAAATTGTTGTGCTGCCGGTGAACCCGGTGGGCTTCGAGGTCGTAAATCTCAGTGAACACCCGGCCCAGTCCGCCGATATAAACCGGTTGTCTCGGAATTTTTCCAGCCTTCATCATCAACGCCAATTCGGCCAGGATCTCCTGAGTCCGGCCCAGTGCGAAACAAGGAATCAAAACCGAGCCTTTTCGCTTCAATACTTCCTGGATGGCATTGCCCAGACGGTCAATCTCCTTCTCCCGGGTAAAATCCGGGGAGACTTCACGATTTCCCCGTGTGGTCTCCATGATCAGGACATCCGCCTTTACATCTTCAAACCGGGCACCTTTAAGAATCGTCTGATTTTGGAAACAAACGTCACCGGTAAAGAAAAGTGTCTCCTTGTCACCACGCACCATAATTCCTGCAGAACCGAGCGCGTGCCCTGCATCGTAGAATTCCATCAAAGGGGAGGGTCCGCCGTCCTTTTGCCGGTCCAGCGAAGCCCATTCGATTTCGCGGTTGTATTTGAAGCCCTGAAAGACGGGCGCAATGTCGTCCACCTCGTCATGCGTGTAGAGCGGGTATTCCTTAATCCCGAGTTCATCCCGCTGTTTGGTCATCACATTGACCGAGTTGTGCAGCACCCGTTCCACGAGGAAATAACTCAATTCGGTCATCAACACGTGCGCCTGTGGAAAATGCCGGATCGCCACCGGGAGGGACCCCACATGATCGTGATGGCAATGTGTCAGGACTATGGCTTCCACATCCTCTTTGCTGACGAGTCCATAAAGTGGAAGGCTTTCCATCCCGTCCTTTTTCGGATGAACGCCCGAATCCATCAGCAGCTTATGCCCGTCTATTTCGACAAACCAAGAAGTGGCGCCGATATCGTGTGTGGGGTTGAGATTAATGATCCGCATAGATTAAAGTGGTTTTTTCCTTCCAACAAATGATCCAAAACAGCCATTCACTGAAGTCGCGTCATCTCAACGAAACCAGTCAGGAATGTTACAATTCGTACATCTGATTCATAAACATTGCTACGTCACAGGCAAAAAAGCGAACATAGTTCCTGGAATTTTAGGGGCTGGAAGATTTCCCGTCCGAGGCAGGAGTGCGAAATCCCTTCTAGGCTTACGGCTGTTTTCCGGGCTGTTCGGCCACAGGCGGCACCGCTCCGGCCTTCGGGACTGGAAGGTTCAGCTTGGTCCGGAGGACTGCGGCAAATTCTGGTTTTAACCCTGCTTCAGGATCGAGCATTTCCTCCAGCATGTTTCGTTCAAGGACCGAGAATTCAGGCAGACCGATCCGGGCCTTGGACCGCGCGGTTTCCTTCTCATAACGGTCGAACACCAATTTCGCCAGCCGCCGGTAATTTAAGGCCCTGTCCTCTTCGTCCGTCGCCAGATCGAGGAGATAACTGACCAGGAGGCTGTCGATGGCGGCTTTGATACGGTCCATGCTGGTCTCGCCAATGTCCTCGGCAAAAACCTGGTGGATCGCGTAATCGTCCAGCGTCTGCGTGGCCGGAATCGCCTGCGGATACCGTTCCTTGAGAATCTTGAACCATTGATCTGCTTCGGCGCGCCGGTTTCTGATGTAAAAGAAATAAGGGGCGCTTCGCAGGAAATTCTTGTGACCGGTGGAGATATGATCCCGGTTTTCGGCGTCGTCCCGCATCATTTCTTCGTAAGATTCATTGGCATTTTTTGTCATGCTGAGGTTCGGCCCCATCATGAACTGGCCGCTAATCTTGTCCTTGATCAGCGAACCGCGGAAGAAAGCGGTCTGCATGGATTGATAAATGACACGGCGCAAGGTGATCAACTCTTCGCGTTTGGCTTTTTGCAATCCCAGGTAAGCCCAATAAATGGCGTGACTTTCAGGCAATCTCCACTCCAGCGGTCCATACTTTTCATCCACCTTTTTCATCACAACCGGGTCCATTTTATAAACCTCTTTCAACTGTTTCAGCCTCAGACGGGCCTCATCAGTCTGCGGATTGAGCAGCTCCTCGAAATTTGGTTTTTCACCTCCGAAAGCCTTGGTCATTTCAGCCGCCCACTGGATTTTATAATGCATGTGCGCGTCGTCCATGTTCTGACCCATCTTATGCTGAAAAAACCAGGCGAGTTCGCGGTAAAGCAGCGTCTGGTCGGGGTTGTAAACAAGGCCTTGATCGCGCAGCAGCTCCAGCCCTTTCCGGACCCAGCGCCAGCGGTCGGGAAAATCCTTGAACTTGACCGATATGTTGTAAGCCATGTTCCAGGCCTGGACCACCCAGACATGCACGTAATGCGGCTCGAGCTTGGTGATCCAGTCGGCGAGCTGGACCATCTCGAAATACTTGTCCTTCTCCTGAAGGTCGTTGGCCCGGATCCAAAGCGCATTGGCGATGAGCCCCCGGAACCCACCGAGAGCGCCGGTGGTGAAGGCCAGCATGGGCGGCGCGTTTTCCAATGGCGGGAGCCGGGTCAAACCGAGCGTTGTCCGGTCACGGTTCATCGCTTTTTGCATAAAGCCGGAACCAAAAAGACAGGCCACCATCATCACACCCAGCAGAACTTTGAAAACTTTTGGATTGGACAGGTTCATATCATGAGTTGGACTGTGCCGCAGCCAGTTCTCTCCTCGAAAACACCACCATGCCAATGGCGGCGATCACTCCGCCCATCAGGAATACAATCTGCACCACGGCAAGGCCCAACACCCCCCACGTGATGCTCCGTCCCGAACTCAATGCTTCCACCGGTGAAAAATCCTGGACCAGGTTGACCACCTTCAACAAACCCGCGAACACAGGAAGCGCCACATAATCCACCGCAGACTTTTTGTCGGCCACCCCGGTGTCATGGTTCACCCCCATGATACTTCCCTCTTCCAGTGTCTGGCTCAAAACGCTGCTGGAAGAGCCCACAATCAAAAATCCGATGGATAAAAACGCCGCCACCGGGAATGAAAGAAAACTGCCGGCGGTCAGCCCCAGGGTAGTCATCAAAGCCAGCCAGCAAAAAATGATGCCGAGTCCCCGGGCAAAATTAAGACCAAAACCTCCCTCGCGGTAGAGCACCTCCAGGCCGTCTTCCAGGGTGAAAAGCAACGCAGTTTCGTTGTAATTGAGCATGTCGATGGTCAACACTCCTTTGTCATCAAAAAGATTCGGGGCGATGACAAATTCGTGGAATGTTTCCGGAGCCAGGCTCATTCGAAACGGCTGCCGCAGTCCGTTGGTCGGCCCAATTTCCCAGAAGATCGGATAAGTGCCCGAGGCATTGGTCTGGGCCGCAATAAATTTGGTCCGGACAAAAAGCGGCTGATCTTTCAAGGTCAACTTGCGAAACCCCAAGTCAATCTGCCAGCGCCTGGCCTGGCCGGTGTCCACGATCTGTTCGGAAGCCTTGAACTGTTCGGTCAGCTGCCTCCTTAGTTGGGCCACATCGACCTGGGCTGTGGGATTTTCTTTCAGGAGTTTTTGCAGCCGCTCCTCCACGAATGGGGCAAAATCGACGGTCGGTTCCTTGAGCGAGTTGCGGGCCACCAAAACTTCGTTCCGCAGGATTGCCTGCTCATTAGGCGGCAATTTCTGAGCCCGATACAGCAGCAAGCCATAAACACTGACACCGGAAAGGGCAAGCAGAACGGCGTTTAAAATCACTATTCCCAGCCATTTTCCCAGCCAGATCTGCCAGCGGCTGACCGGCTTGACGACCACCATTTGAATCTGTGACTCCTCGATATCCCTCGCAAGCACCCCGCAAGCCAGCCAGAGGGTGGAGATTCCGAGCAGGCCGGTGATCGCACTCAAGGTGTAGGTCAGGAGAATCTGCGTAAAACCCCTCGCCGTCCCATCGTCCTTGATCAGCAGGGGCAGTAGTACGACCGATCCCACAAGCAACAGTCCTAGAACCCAGACCAGGCGGAAACGAACCGCAGCGCGCAAGGTAAGAACGGTGATGGCCCAGATTTTCTTCATGATCAACCGGGCTATTTCTTCTTGTTCAACAGGTCGGAAAGTTTCTGATTGGCTTTTTCCAGATCCTCAACTTTTGGAGCTTCGGCCTGGTTCGGTTGCGCTTCAGGTTTTTCCAAGGGTTTGGTCAAAGCCTCAAGTTTGGAAGATTGGACCGTGGGGGCGGGAGCCGCGTCCGGCATTTTTTCCGACCCGGACGTAGCGCCAGCACCGGTGAGAGTCAGACGTTCCAAAACACGGTTCGTTCCAGCCAGGCTGCCCTCGACGTTTTCATCACCTCGCAAATACTCAGCCACCCGCCCGCCAGAGGTCGCGCCTGAAGTGGCGGCATCGCTCTGCCTCGCCCGCTGCACGACACCCAGAAAATAGCTTTCAAGGTTCTGGGTGGGATTATCGATTCGAATCTTCTCCTCCGCCACATCCTTGCGGATCAGAGCGAGGACACGCTCCATGCTTTCCCGTGGCAAAGGCGGGGTGGTGATGCGCACGACGTCGGGAGTGGCCAGCAATTCTTTCAAGGTTCCCATGGCCTGGATTTTTCCCCCGTAATAAATCACCACCCGGTCGCATACATCCTCGACATCAGCCAGCAGATGACTGCTCAAGATCACAGTTTTTCCACGCCGGGCCAGCGCCAGGATCAGGTCCTTGACTTCGCGGCACCCGATCGGATCGAGGCCTGCGGTCGGTTCGTCGAGAATCACCAAGTCAGGATCGTTGATCAGCGCCTGGGCCAGACCGATCCTTCGCTGCATGCCTTTGGAAAACTCCCCCACCACCCTGCTTTGCACACTTCCCAGACCGACCATCTCCAGAAGCTGCTCAGAGCGTTTCGCCCTCTCCTTGGCGGGCAGGTCAAAAAGATTGCCGAAAAAATCAAGCGTCTCGCCCGAGTTCAAGTAGCGGTAAAGATACGATTCTTCCGGCAGATAACCGATCCGGCTTTTAGTGGCCACATGACGCGGCGAATGATTAAAAACCTCAATGTGCCCCTTGGTGGGGTAAAGCAATCCGAGCAACATTTTGACCGTGGTCGATTTCCCGGATCCGTTCGGTCCAAGCAACCCAAAAACCTCGCCTCTTCGCACCTCAAAATCAACATTATCCACCGCCCTGGCCTTCGGACGGCCCCAAAAATCTTTAAAGACCTTGGTCAGCCCGCGCACCACGATGACATTCTCATTGGGGCTGGCTGTCGCCGACTTGGGAACGGAACCGGAAATTGATTCAAGCAGTGCCATACGAAATTTGATCAGGCCATTTTCGGTTGCAACGGTTTGCCTCCGGATTGCGGGCTAGGTTTTGAACCCACTTCATCCTCCGGCATTTTTTCCTGCACCGGGGGTTGATAAGGCTCCAGCTCTTCTCCAGAGCGAACCAGGCGAAAGCTGTTGAAAACGACCAGCAGCGATCCGGCGACATGCATGATGGCCGCGACAACCGGATTGATGTATTTCATCGCGGCCAGGATGAGACCGCCGATGACAAACAAAACTCCGAAAAGGAAGTTCTGATTAATGACCGTACGCGTTTGACGCGAGAGCTTCACCAAAAAAGGGAGCCGTCGCAGATCATTGTTCATCAAGGCAATCGTCGCACTGTGAATGGCCACTTCGCTCCCCGCAGCCCCCATGGCGATTCCTAGATCGCCGGCCGCCAGCGCCGGCGCATCGTTCACACCGTCGCCAACCACCGCCACCCGATACCCGCGCGACTTGGTCTGGCGGACAAAATCAACCTTGTCCTGCGGCAGGCAGTCTCCCATCACTTCTTCGCAACCGATTTCTTTGGCCACGCGGACGGCCACCGGCTGACGGTCGCCGGAAATCATGGCGATGCGCCGAACGCCGATCGCCTTCAATTCGCTCAAGGATTCACGAGCCTCGGCCCTGGTTTGATCCTGCAAGCCAATCCAGCCGATGCATTCACGGTTTCTCGCGACGAAAATCAAACTCACACCCTCGGTCTCCTTGACATCCACAGAACTTAGGAACACGTCAGGAACCCCGTTTTCCTTCAACCATTGGGCACGGCCAATAATGATCTCCTGCCCTTCCACTGTGGCCTTGATGCCTAGTCCGGCTGTCTCGGTGAAATTCTGAGGCTCAATCAGCTTCACACCCGCCTCCTGGGCCAGCTGGGCCAGCGCTTTTGCCGTCGGATGATTGCTGTATTTCTCGGCCGAGGCACCGATTTTAAGCAGTTCAGCCGGCGAAGTCTGCCCCAAGGGAGCCAGCCTGCTGACGGCTAGTTTTCCAGTGGTCAAGGTCCCGGTCTTGTCGAAAACGAAGGCGTTGATCCGGGCCGCAGCCTCAATGTCTCCCACGTTTTTGATCAAGATCCCCAGTCGTGCCGCAGCAGACAACGCCGCGACCATCGCCGTCGGGGTGGCCAGAATGAAGGCGCAGGGGCAGGCCACGATAAACACCGCGATCACTCGACTCAGGTCATTGGTGAAAGCCCAGACCAGGGCTCCGATCACCAGGACCAGAGGGGTATAAAAACCCATGTACTGATCGATGATCCGCATGATCGGGAGTTTTGTTTTTTCAGCCGCCAGGATCAGTTCGCGCACCTTGCCGATGGTGGTGTCCTGCCCGGCACGGTTCACTTTGATTTCCAATACTCCCGTTAAATTCTGTGTTCCGGCAAAAACTTCATCACCGATTTTTTTGTCCACCGGCAGCGATTCACCCGTGATGTTCGCCTGGTTGAAGGATCCGGTCCCGTTCAGGATCAATCCGTCGGCCGGGACGTTGTCGCCCGGACGCACCCGGATGCGATCTCCAACAGCCAGCATGCGTGAGGGGACTTCCTCCTCCCCGGTGGCGGTGATGCGACGCGCCTTGGTCGGGGTCAGTTTGATCAGAGACTCGATGCTGGCCCGCGCGCCGTCCGCCGTCCTGGTTTCGATAATTTCGCCCAGAAGCATGAAAAAGGCGACCACGCCAGCCTCCTGGTAATGTTCGGAGGCAAATGAGGCGAGAACGGCGATGGCGACCAGTTCATTGGTGCTCAAAACCCCGCGACGCAGATCTTTGAAGGCAACCCAGACGATGGGATAGCCAAGGATGACGGCCCCGACCATGGCGCTAAATGAGGAGACCATTTTTCCGGTGTCCTGAAAAAACCATTCCACCAGGAAGGAGTTCAGGACAAAGATCAGGCCGATAAGGGTCTGGGCCAGCGGCACATTGGTGTGTTCGTGGTCATGGCCGCAACTGGAACAGGAATCATCATGATCATGTTTCCCGGTCTGCTCTTTCCGGCTCAGTAAAGATGTAACTTGCATAAAAAGAAGAAATCTACCGTCATTTTAATGTCCGCGCCAACGGCTACCGATTGGTCTGCGCTGGCGACTTGCTCAATTCACGATTTAACATCAACCGCAGCTCCCGGGTTCCGCCGCGCTGGAGAAGTATCACCTTTTCCTGTGAGTTGGTCAGGATCCGTCTCCACGTTTCCGTCATCAACCGTTGTCGGAACAGATCCGGGTTTTTCTGATAATCAGGGAGGCGTTCCTCGAGATATTTGGCTTCAATGGCCAGGGTGCTGAGCATCTGCTCACGCTCGGCAAAGGCATTGTTGGTGATGGCTCCCGCCTCCCCTACCGCCCGGCTCAATATGGTGTTCTCGTAACCCTTGGCTTCATTCAACACCTTGCTCTGATCGGAAAAAGCCGCCAACACCGCGTCGAACGCAGGCATCACGTCCGCAGGGATCATGATCTGAACATCTGTCGGATCCAATACGATCCCCAAGCCGGCCTGCTGCACCAAGTTGTTCATCCGGGCCAGGATCTTTTCCTTGAAAGCCGACTGCTCTTGCTGGATCCGGTCCACCGTAAACTGCGTCGCAGCATAAATAATCGAGTTGTCCAGGGCGTTCAAAACAACGTTTGAAGCATCGCTGAAATTAAAAACGTAGGAGATCGGATCGATAATGCGGTAACGCAGGGTGGCACGGACATGGATGATATTGGCATCTGCGGTGAGTACGTACCCCTCGCTGTTGGGATTGAGCGTTCCCATCGCCATCGGTTTGACCCCAGCCAGTTCGTCCTCGGCCGATATGGAAAACCATCCCACCCTGGATTGGACCGACTGAATTTCTCCGATGGGAATACGTTTAACCTCGTCGATCGGATAAGGAAATGACCAGTGCAGGCCCGGCCCCAGAAGACGGGCGTCACCTTCACCGACCGGTTTTCCCAGTCGAAAAATAATCGCGCGTTCCTGCGGTTTCACCGTGAACACTCCGGAAACAAAGAACAGGACGATCAATCCGGCCATGATCACTTTCACAATGACAAAACTGCTGCGAAGGGCCTCAGAAAGGGCGGTGGATGAACTGTCATCGAACGGAACGTCGGCACCAGCCCCGGGAGCACCGGCATCACGCAGGCCGCCGCTCAACCGGCTGGCCGTTTCGGTCACCCGCCTGCTGTCATCATCGTCATGATCATGGTTGTGTGTAGGCTCGTGATCGTGCGGATGGTCATGATCATGGTGGTGATGGTGCCCGTCACCATGCTCATGATCATGGGAATGAGCTCCGCCCTTTTTCGCCGGACCAGTTTTTTCGGACTCGTGTGAATCTTTCATGGTCGCCTGCTTAATTCCTGGCCGCCGGGCGTACGTTGTTCTGCGGCGCTACGTTCAACAAATCAAATGGGGGCGTTCTTTCGTCGAGAAAAAGCGTGGCTTTGTCCTTGAGCGAAACTTCAAGCGCGTTGAGTTTCAGGAGAAGAATCGCAAGCTCGGGGTTTTTTTCGAACACCGCGTAAGCCGCGTCCGCCTGACGGTCGGCTTCACCCCGGATGCGGATAGCCTCGGCCCTGGCATGATTGAGCACCTGGGCCTTCTCACGTTCGGCGGCGCTGCGAATATTGATCGAAGCAGCCTCACCCTCCGCCTGGAGCTTGGCCACGAACCGGTTTCGCTCCTGTCTCATCCGGTCGAAAACCTTGGCGGTGATGCTTTCCGGCAGGCCCAGCTTTTTGATCCCCACAAACTTGATTTCCATGCCGTAATTGTTGAGCGCCTGACTTTGAACGGCCTGGAGGATTTCTCTTTCAATCTGCGGAAGTTTTAATGCTTTTTCATCGGTGGAGATAAAATCCGAAAACGGGTGCTGTCCCACCACGGCATTTTTGGCGCTGCGTATCAGCCCCTGGAGATCTGTCTGCGCCCGGCTGACATCACCGGCGAATCGTTCGCGGAACAGGGTTGGATTGTTGATGGTCCATCCGCCGTAAAGCATGACCAAGAGGTTGATTCCGTCCCGGGTCGGTGTCTCCTCGAACTTGTCTTCAAAATTCTGAATCCGCTTGTCCAGCGGGACCACCTTCTGAATCGGCCAGGGCAGTTTGAAATACAAACCAGAATTGGTCTTGGTATCGGTCGGCTTGCCGAAAGTGGTGATCAGGGCGACCTCCGTTTGTCGCACCTGGAAGGAAAAAAGCAAAAACCCAAAAACCAGGATCAAAAGCAAACCGACGGTGACAGTGATGGAATTCCGTTTCATAAAGCTCAGAACTTATTTTTTGGTGGGCAGGGTCACGTCCAGCAGATCAGGCCGGACTTTCTCTTCTAAATTATACTGGATGGTGTCGTGGGTGTTGGTGGCACCGATGACTATCTTCCGGGCGGTTTCTAATCCCTTCGACAGGCGCTGCAGGTAAAGACGTTCCTTGTAAACCGTGGGAGCGATCTGGAAGGAGGCCATCTGGTTGGTGAATTGCGAAGCCACTGCCTGCGCGTTGGCAATGACGTCGAACCGATAAGATTCCGCCTCACGCACCTGACGCTCCGCCTCGGCTTTGGCCAGCGGGATGACCCGGGCTTTTTCAGCCTCCGCCACCAGGATCTTTGATGCCAGCTCCTGCTGCGCGCCTATGACATCCTCGTAGGCAGGGGCCACTTTGACCGGCGGATGAATATCCTGGAGTCCGACAAAAAGCACATCCACCCCGAGTTTCCATTGATCGGCCGCCGCCTGAATCCGGGTTCTCAAAACCTGCGCGGCCTGAGCCCTGCCGCTGGCCATGATGTCGTTCAAATCCACACCGACCAGATAGCGGGTGACTTCCCGGGCCGCGATGTTCTGCAAAAGCTGTCCGGCGTCCGAATAATTATAGGCAAAGGCGAGCACATCGCGAACCTGATATTGGACCGGGATGCTGACCGTGATCAGGCTGACCGCCACTGCGGCTTCGGTGGCGTTGGTGCCAGAAACCTGATCCTTGCTGGCCACCAGCATATTGGATTCTTCCTTGTAATGTTTGACCGTCCACAGAACGGTTTTTTCATGTTTTTCAGCCTCAGGATCGGGCTCAAATCCAATGTTAAACGATTGAAGACGGCTGGTGCTGTAACGCTGCACCTTGTCCACGGGCCATGGAAGTTTCATGTGCGCGCCGGGCTGCAGGATGTGCCGGGAGGCCACCGGTTTTCCAAATCGCTCAAGAATCCCCTGTTCACCCGGTTCAATAAAAACCACCGAGGTGGAAAGCAGCAGCACACCGACCTGAAGCAATATCAACCAAGCCAGCGAACGTTCCAGGAATTTATAAAACCAGGTATCTGAAACCTTGAATCCAAACTGGTAATCCAGAGCTTGGGCGGCGGTGCGGATGATCCCCTCTGGATGAGCAAGCAGACCGATCAGACGACTATCATAAACCACCCGGGCCGGTTTTCCTTTGAACCGCGGCCGGTAGATCTCAAAAATCAGGCTGATGATGGTTTCAAAAGCGGATAATGCGAGCAGAACGGTCAGGACACCAGCCACGATGCGATCCGAATTCTTGAAGCCCCCTTCGGTCGCCGCCATGTTGATCGTCAGGAGGAAACTCACATAAGAACCGAGCAGCAGGAACCCGGCACCCGGCTGCAAAAGGCGTTGTTTCTGTAGGCGGGTGATGCCGGCCGAATATTTGCCGAGCACAAAGAGAATGATCCCAAGCAGTCCAAACAAGCTCATCGCCAAGGCGGCGCGGCCCGGGGCCAGGGAGTAGGGACTGTTCCGTTCGTTCCACTGCCAGTAGATCACCGCCAGCTCCACCGCGACCAACAGCAAGGCGAAAAACGGGACGAAAAACCGTTCAAACTGCTCTCGCGAGCGCCGCGCCGGAAAGGTCTCAGCATCATCGGAAGAAAAGAGCGCGGAACTTTTTTTCTCCCGGTTTAATTCGTCAAATTCAAGTTTCTCGAGTTTCTCGCGCTCCTCCAGACGCATCTGGAAATAACTGACCAAGCCGATAAAAAAACCGAGTCCCAGAATGACCACACCCACCCATGCGGCGTGGGAATTGGTGTAATTGGCGACAAAAGCGCTGGCACCTGCCGCCAGGAGCAAGGCCACCCAGTTGATCAATCCTGTCTTTTGAATATTACGTTCCATGAAGCTTTTCTTGCATTAGGCTGAACTTTTAACCCAGCTCTCGATCCTCAAACAGCCAGAGTCCCAGACTCAGGGCAGCACCCACATAACAGGCGGTGTAACCAAATGCCTTGGCTACATAGGGCCAGGGAAAACTTTTCTTCCCCTCCAAGACATCCGCGAGCCACAACAACTGCCAGTTCGGTGTCACTGTGTATAAAATATTCGCCCACCAGCTCCCATCCTCCGCCCGCCGACCGAACAGGTAGTCCGACATCAACCCGAGTAAAAAAAGAACTGAACAGATCGCCAGAGTTGGCAGAACATCAAGCCGGGTCGAGGCGGCGAGCGCCGCGCCGGACAAAATCCAGAGCGCAAACAAAATCAAGATGGATGCAGGCACCATCCTCCAGTCCATGCCGGTGTAGGTCACGGTCATGGTCGACTCTTTTTTCTGAAAATAGATGATCACAAAACCAATGGTCAGGGTGATGACCAAGCTCAACACCGCGTCCGCCATGAACGGACGACGCAGAAAAAAATTGGTGAACCCGGCGATGGCGTATCCCAGGAGCAGGAACGCGACAAAAATCCCGAGCGCAAGGGTGTCCACCGAACCGTAAGCGTCAAAAGCCATCCTGGTGCTCAGCAAAGCTCCGATGAGGTTGACATAGGTCATGACCAGAAGAGAGGCGGCGACCCCAAAAAATTTTCCAAAAATAAACTGCGCCCGGCTGACCGGTTTTGCCAGGACAGCCAGGGCCGTCCCGGTTTTGATTTCACGGGCCACAGCCGAAGAGGCGCTCAACACCGCGCCAAACAGGCCCGAAAGGAACATCACCGCCAGGACGCTGTTCTTCACCAGCTTGGGTTCGTCGCCAAAAGCAAAATAACTGACACAGGAAAGAAAAACTTCAAACGACACTGAAGTGGTCATCAGCAGCAAAAAAATTGGCTGCCGGATGAGTTCCATGAACGCATTTCTACTGATTGTAAATACTTGTCTCACTTTTCGCGCAAGGCTGGAAGGTTACGCACCTTCATTCCGATTGCAAACCGTATGTTTGGGTGATCAAGAGCACGTTATAGAAGAAAAATTCAATATGAAAACTGGGCGTTTCGAGGCACAGAACAAAGCGATAATCCAGCCGCCTTCGGATCGTCTTGTTTGTCCGGCAACCCGCCCGCTGGAAATCCGGGCCGAACAATTCTAGCGCGCCCGATTGCCAGACCTTCTCATGCATCGCAGTGACCACTATCGCCCGCGGAGCCGCGGAGCGACGCACCCCACCCTCAGCCTGCGTCGTGAGCATCGGGCCGAACACATTTAAATTGAATAATCGGAGCGACTTCCGCGCTCCACTCCCGAAGCCAGCGGATGGCGTCGGTCATTTCCAGAGCGGGAGTGAGCCGTCGCGGGTCGGTAACGACGTGCAAGAATTCCGCCGCGACAGAAAGCGAGAGAACAAATTCTTCATCGGCAGCGAGTTCACGTTGAAAAACTGTGACAGCCTGGGAATGGCTTGGATGCGATTGGGCAGCGAGCGACACCAGCACGTTGGCGTCAATGCCAGTCATGCGCGGGCGAACATTTCGTCCGCGAGGTCGCCGCTTTTGAGAACGGTTTCACCAATCCACTTGCCGGGCAGGGAACGAAGATGGAGCACGGAGCGCTTTTTGATCTGCTCATTGGCGGTTTTTTGTCGGCCTTGAAAATAATTCTCCAGCCACGCGCGCAATTCTTCGACTTCGGCAGGCGGGAGCTTCGGAATCGCTGCTTCAATCTCTTTCACCGTGCTAATGCCCGCAAGATAGCGGACGGAGCGCGGTTTGAAAAGCGCAGCTTTGGACAAAATGAGTCTGCCGCATCGGAGAGCTGGCAGCCCGGCGTGATACATTTGATCTCGCCCATAGATCTCTGGCTGGTTTTGAGTGCCCGCTGACCCTCAGCCGCGATCCGGTTCGCCCAGCAGCTTCGTTGGGTCAGCTATCCCCGGGCTCATGACCTCAAAAAAACGGATCACTGTGTCGCCATGTTTCAACAGTTTTTTCTCCTGCCAGACCGCAGGGATTTCCAAGGTGTCGCGTTTCGTATGTCCAAGAATCAGGATGCCGCCCGGCCTCAGGATTTTTGGAAGTAACTTTTCATCCAACAGTTTTTGCGCAAACGAAGTGGACCTTCGACCGACATTTTTTTCTCCATAAGGCGGGTCCGCCAGTATCAGATCAAAACTCTGTCCGACCGCAGCGAGCTGGCTCAAACCGGCGAAAGCATCATTC
>Ga0163152_10004560_pt1 | contig 17046 bp, 35 predicted proteins | sample OliLakLV19MP8IB2_FD_148635 | JGI IMG/M metagenome (GOLD analysis project Ga0163152, IMG submission 148635) | Freshwater microbial mat bacterial communities from Lake Vanda, McMurdo Dry Valleys, Antarctica - Oligotrophic Lake LV.19.MP8.IB-2 | ecosystem: Environmental > Aquatic > Freshwater >... | reverse complement strand
CCAGCGGGGCTTCGGGCGTGTGATTACCCGCACTACCACTATCGTCCGGTGCTCCCCCAGCGACGGGTACCGGATGGCGCGCTTCTACCGCGAGGCGGTGGCGCGCGCTTATACAGTTTGCGTGACACGCACGGCAGTGACCCGCACTGCCGATCACTGGTGGCAATGTCATGAACAAGCCGATCCGCAACATGTCGACCCCCGAGGCCCGAGCCTTCTGGGAACGAGCTGAGGCCGCTGCGAGGGAAGTGGACGGCTGGACGGAGGACAGGAAGATGGGGCTCTGCATCCCCTCTCAGCGGAGCGAGCCTCGCTCGCTGAACGTCATGTCGGAAGGTTCAACCGAACGACGAGGAGAGCGGCACGTGAGCGCGCCGCGTGGTCGGCCGCCGATCGCTCCCGCGGATCGCAAGATCCAGATCCGCGGGTCGCTCTCTCCCGGTGCAGCTCGGGCCCTTGCTGGCGCGTGGCTGGACAGCGAGCGCGGCACCGCAGAGGAGCGCACCGAGATCGCCGACCTCTTGCTGGACGTGATCAGAGCGGCGCGACGTCGCCGCAAGTCTGCTAGCTAGGCCCGTGGCCCGCTACTATCGCCAGACTCTGACCCAAGCCGAAGCTATCCCGCGTGCGCCCGCTGGCCCACTGCTCGGCCAGCAGATCGCCAGGCGCCCGCCAGTCGTCGCGGCACTCCGCGCTCAAGATCGCGTTGTCGCACAGTCGCGACGGATCGTGCTGGAGTCAGGGATCTCAGGTGCGGCAAGGTGGCTCGTGCCGAACACGAACCCAGTAAGCGCAGTGCGGACCTACCCGCTACGTGACGCCCAGCGGATCGTGGCGCGGACTCAGTTCCGCCTGACCCCCGGCTGCATGCTTGAGCTTCGCGCCCTCGCTGGGCTGAGCGGGCAGACACAGAGGGCCGCGACGTCGGGCGAGCTGGGCGCGGGCGCCCTCGCGTGGCAACCTGGCGGCGTCCAGGGCGAGATCCGCCTCACCGCTACGTGGGACGATGGAGGCACGCCAGTGCAGCGTGTGTCCACCGTCGTCCTGCCTGGATCTGGCGAGCTGTACGGGCGTGCTCCGACCGACGCCGCCGGGCAGTTTGCCGCCTTGCGCGTCCGAGCGATCGATCTGATCACGCCGCAGGCACTCTCGTCGTCAGTGATCGAGCGTCGCTGGTGTCAGCCGACCGTGGTCACGCTGTCGCTCGCCTACGTCGGAGGCGCCCGCGTCGTCTCGTGCGTCGTCTCCGAGGTCCCGCACGTGGCGACGATGGAGGCGGACGATCCTACGTGGGCCTCGCACGTGCTCGGCAGTACGCCCAGCGGCCCTGCCCCGGCGGTGGCGTATCCGTACCAGCGACTGAGCGAGGTCTCGCCCGACGGCGACCCACGTGGCGGTGCGTGGCACCTCCAAGACGTCGCGAACACGCAAGCCCTGCTCGGGCCGACGCTGCTGCGCTGGCACGCGTACGACGAGGACGACGAGCTGGTGACGATTGCCGAGGCCGCGCCGCGGATCTCGACCTCTACCTCTTTCGCGTCGCTCGACAACGCGAGCCTAGCGGCATGGTCGCTCACCAACGAAGGGTGGAGCCTCGCCGCAGGTGCGTACGCGCGACGCCGCAAGCTCAACGACCCGGACGGCATGCCACACAACGGCGTGGTACCGGTGCGCCTGCGGGCGTACTGCCGCGGGAGCGATGGAGCCGTGAGCAGCGGCGGCGTCCTCCGGCTCCAGACCGGACCGTATCAGTGGGTCGACCTGACGATCGCGAGCGGTGCCGCGGCGGGCTGGTACAGCGCGATCGGTCACGCTCGGGTCGGTCGCGGACCCGGAGACCCCGAGGTGGTGCAGCTCCTGTTCCGGCGCACCGGCGGGGCAGGTGGATTTTCGATCTGGTCCGCGTGCGTGGAGGTCGGTGACCAGGCGGACCCGTGAGTCACTGGCAAGAGCCGTGCTCTTCGGCGAGAGCGTCTTCCCACGCCGCTTGCTGCTCGGCGAACGCGTCGACGCACTCAGAGTCGAGGAGGTCGCACGCGTCGGAGATGCTCGGGATGACGTCTGCCGCGCAGGCTCTGGCGTGTGCGCATTGCAACGACGGCTGACCGTTGGAGTCCTTGGGCAACCGGAAACACTGGTACCGCTCAGAGCCACACGTCTCTCTGACCTCGCTCACGATCTCCTCGCACGTGTAGCCGGGGCCGTCGATCACGATCCCCACGCCGGCGGCGTCGTCACGCTCGCGCTCGTCACAGGCCGGGAGGATCGCGAGGAGCAGTGCGAGGAGGGTACGCATGGGGGCTCCGACGCACGCGATCGGAGGCATCTTCATAAACTTCCTTGCATGTTCTGCGTGGGGCCTGTACAAACACCGAGACGCCGCAAACGTGGCGTTCGAGGGGGTCTCCCCTTGACAACCCGATCCGATGTGGATCTCTAAAGTAGGCTACACCGATGCCTGAACGCGCACACAGCTACCACGAACAAGGTCGAATCTGCAAACATAGCAGCGATGAGCCATGCGAGGCTGCGGGCCGAAGCCCAAGCGAGGGCAGCGCAGGCTCTACGCCTCGCCGACGTCGCATCGTTGGAGCAGGTCGCGTCCAAGGAGCGTTCGCTGACCATGTCGCCGCGATCGGCGGCGCCCGAGCTGTCCGCCTCGCTGGATCGCTCGACCGCTCACTGGCCTCGCTAGCGGTAACCCAAGTGATGGGCGCCTTGCTCCGCGTGACCGTGAGCGGTCGCCGTCTGCGGGGTGAATCGTGACAGTCGGCGACCGAGTTCGCATCACCGAGCGCTTCGCGGACCAACTGAGACGGGCGGGGTGCGCCGCACACTACGTGGACGCATTGCGCGCCGGTGGAACGCTCATCACGATTCACGGCCCGTCAACGTACGTATGGCGCCTATACGGGCGTTCTGCGCTGAGTGACGGATCGGGCATGCTGGAGCACTTTGACGACCCGCAAGATCTGGAGGTGATCGAATGATCGTCGGCGACCGAGTGAGAGTCACCGAGCGCCTCGCGGACGAGCTGCTTCGGGCAGGGTGTGCCGCACACTACGTGGACGAGCTGCGCCGCGGTGGAACGATCATCAAGATCCACGGCCCGTCAAAGTACGCATGGCGCAAAAACGAGCGCACGCAAGTGCACTTTGACGACCCGCAAGATCTGGAGGTGATCGAATGATCGCCGAGCCATCGCGGTCCCTGTCCGACCGCGTGGACGACGCGGTGCGCTCGATCGGGCGCTTCGCTCGGGCGGCGGTGATCGAGAGCCACAGATCGGGGCGCTGCGCTCCATGGTGGGAGACCGCGCTAGTGCGCGTCACCTGCACGATCGTCGGGTACGACGCAGAGAAGCGTGAGCATGTCGAGCACGAGCGCGACATCTACGTGGTGTCGTCGCTGTACTGGCCGACCGGCGGGTACAGGATGGCTCGGATCCACACGGGCGGGTGGCCTGGGTCGGTTGACGCCGCGCGGAGCTACCTAGATATCGTGGCGTACATCGAACGCGAGGTGATCGAATGATCGTCGCCTACGTCTGCGCCGCGTTCTTCCTGGGCCTTGCGTGCGCCATCCCGCTCGGCTTCTGGGTGTCCCGCGGGTTCCGCTTCGCCTGGTCGGTGCCCGCGTGGAGGCTCGATCCTGAGTCGCTCTACGACTCAGAGGATCGCGAGGTGATCTGGTGACGGTACTTCTCCTTTGCGTGCTCGGGTGGGCCGTCGTGGCCGCCGTCATCGCTGGCGAGCTGGCGATGGTCGCCGTGCTCGTCGCTCTCGCCGTGCTCGTCGTCCGATCGGAGGAGCAGTGACCTACGAAGAAGTGATCAAGGACCACCTTAGCCCAGGATTCGACTACGGCGAGTTGGTCAAGCCAGGCAATCGTAGGTTTGTCCTGCCCCCGAAGCACATGTGGCGTCGCATGTTCGCGCCGCTCGCGCTTGCGCACCGACTGCGAGATCGGATGATGGAGCTGGGCGCGGGCGGCCTCAAGATCAACGCGGCCTATCGACCGCTCGGCGGCGCGCCCAACTCGCAGCACAAGTTCAACCGCGCCTTGGATCTCGATCTGCTCCCGCAGGACATGACAGATGCGATGGAAGCCCTCTACTACGAAGAGGCCGTGCGGCTGTGGGTCTCTGCCGGCGAGCATCGTGTGGGTCTAGGGCTCTACTGTGCCCGTGACGCTTGCGCCGGCCGCCGCGTCCACCTGGACGCGGGCTACCGGACCAGGACGTGGCAACACGGCTACGCGGCAGGGTCGCCGGACGCGCTGCTGATTGCGGCGCGCCTCGGGTTGAGGTTGCCGTAGTGGCAAGGGATCGCGAGAAGGCGAAGGCCTATCAGGCCGCGTATCAGGCAGCCAACCGCGAGAAGGTGAAGGCCCAGCAGGCCGCGTGGTACGCGGCCAACCGTGAAAAGAAGAATGCCCAGGACGCCGCGTACCGCTCGGCAAACCCCGAAAAGGACAAGGCCAGGAAGGCCGCGTGGGCCAAGGCCAACCGCGAAAAGAAGAAGGCCCAGGACGCCGCGTACCGCTCGGCCAACCGCGAAAAGCGCAATGCCCAGGACGCCGCGTACCGCTCGGCAAACCCCGAAAAGGACAAGGCCAGGAAGGCCGCGTACCACACGGCCAACCGCGAAAAGAACAAGGCCCAGAAGGCCGCGTGGTACGCGGCCAACCCCGAGAAGGTGAAGGCCCGGGTGGCCGCGTATCAGGCAGCCAACCCCGAGAAGGTGAGGGCCCAGGAGTCCGCGTACCGCAAGGCCAAGATTCTCAGCGATCTGCCGCCAGAGTTCCATGAAGAGAGAATCGCGCTACTCAAACTGAGATCCGCCCTTTTGGCGGTCTACAAGGAGATGAAGACATGACCACGAAGCACATCAACTGGACCACCGATGACCGCATGATCGAACTGCTCGCCACCGGCAAGGACCGACTTGACCAGGGCGACTCACAGACCGGCCGAGCCTACCTCGGCGCCATGGCCAAGGGCATTGCCTTTCGCTCGCTCAAGCTGCGCGAGGCGGCCGCCGCCAAGTCGACGCGCAGTGCGAAGAAGTGACCGTTCACGAAGCGTAAACCCTGTTCCGTCCGTTTGGAGGATCCAAACCGGCGTTGCTGTTTTGGCCTGAGCTACATAGATCTCCCCACGGTCGCTGAGTCGCGCCGGCATGACCTCCGGTGTTCCCTGAGTCGCTCACCTGCCGTCAATCCCTCGATTGGGGCTTTGACGGTGGGTGGGACGACGAGGCTGAGGTGGGGCTTGGAAGTTGAGACAACCGAAGATTGAGAGCCCTAGAAACGGGCGAAAGCGTTAGGCGCTAGCTTCCCGGCGACGCCTACAACGACTCACTTAGCCGGGATCAGGAGCAGTATGGAAAAAGAGGCCGATCGAACTTTCATCGCCGCCGTGAAGGCCGCGTTCCTTGGAGTCACCGTACGCACCACGGACGACGGACGCCACTACGTGTCGATCCGAAATATCGCGAGAGCCGAGGTCCTGACCGGCATCGTCACGTCCAGCAACGTGGACGAAACGATCGAACAACTGCGCGATCACTTCGCCGAAGTCCTCCTCGGTGTCGACCTCCCGGCGATGCGCAGGGCAGCGACCAAGACTGATGAGATGGGCAAGTGGAAGGCCATCGGGCCGTGGAGCGATCACAAGCCAACGCCCGCGCTCACGCCCGATGGGGTCCCGTGGCCGGAGTACAGGGTGGCCGCGATCCAGGAACTTGCGGGGGTCCCGTGGCCGGACAAGGCACGTGTAGAGGCTTCGATCGCGGCGATGGCCGCGGCTACGATCGCCGACGAGTGGGTCGCTCGTACCTGGGTTGCCTTCTGCTTTGACTGCAGCAACTCTCGCGAGTACGTGGGCCTCTACGAGCGGTATCCCTGCCCGACCTGCACAGGTGCAATGTGAATCGCTCCCCTGCGGCCAAGCAAGCCCTCGATGCGCCTCGCAAGTCCGTCTTCATGGTCGACCCGGGCAAACTGGTCCTGATCGGCCTGGACACTGAGGACGGCCCAGAGCATCCGCTGTACGACGAGACGGTGACGGACGAGCCGGACGAGACGATGGCGGAGTCGCTTGGCATTCACGGCCAACAGCAAGCGATCGTCTGCCGCAAGAACGGCGATGCACTGGAGGTGATCGCCGGCCGAACGCGGACCAAGGCCGCCCGCCTGTGGAACGATTGTCACCCCGACGATCCGATCGTCCTGGAGTGCCGGATCGTGCGCGGCAAGACAGACGTAGAGCTGCTAGAGCTTCTCGTCGTCGAGAACGAGCATCGCCGGGACAAGTCCCCGATCGTGAAGGCTCGCCTTGCCCTGCGGCTGCTCGAGCGCGGTCGTACCGTCGCTCAGGTCGCCGCGGTGTTCCGCGTGGGAATCGAAACGATCAAGACCTGGACCGGCGAGGACACGATGAACGCCGGGCTCGTCGACCTGGCGCCCGAGATCCAGACTGCAATGGAGGGCGGCCTATCGATCGCGCAGGCGCAGTCTGTGGAAAGTCTGTCGCACAAGGACCAGGCCGCAGCTCTCGAGATCGCGAGAGAGACCGGCGAGAGGCTGTCGACCGTCGCGGAAGGTCTCGGCGTGCGCATGCCCCCGCGCCGGAGGATCGGCAGCTCGCACAATCCAAGCACTAGGCCCTCGCTCGCAGACGTCCGCGCTGCGATTGAGGACGAAACGATCGACCTGAACACGATCCCGACCCTGCGCTTCGCGCAGTGGGTTGTGGGAGACGTGCCCTACTTGCTCGCAAAGGATGACTGATGGGACTTCTTCAAGCACTCGAAACGAAACAGGGTTGGCTCAAGGCAGGGTTCTTTGGCGCGGAGAAGTCCGGCAAGACCTTCACGTCAACCGAGTTGGCGTGTCACGTCTACCAGAAGTTTGGGCACACTGGCCCGATCGCATTTTTCGACTCCGAGGGTGGGAGTACCTACCGCGCCAAGCGGATCGGATCGGTCGCCCCGTTGGTCTTGCATCGCGGTCGAGCCCTGGACGATCTGATCAATGTCGTCAAGGAGTGCATTGACAACAAGATCGCGGTGCTGATCGTCGATTCGATCACTGACGCACTCGAGGAGGCCCGAGCCTCCTACGAGAAGAAGCTCGGCCGGCGCCTGGAGATGCGCGACTACGGAGTAGCCGACAAGCGGATGCGCGAGTTTTGCGACTTGTACCTCAATGCGCCGGTTCACATCGTCGCCTGCGGCAAGCTCGGAAGCGTGTACGACAAGGTCAACGGGAAGATGGAGCACGTGGGGACCAAGCTCAAGGGCGGCCCATTCGCGTACCTCGCCCGACTGCTCGTGGAGATGGAAAGCGTCAAGCTCGGCAACGGCCAGATCCAACACCGGGCGAGCGTACGCGGCGACTGCTTCGACTCGCTCAAAGCGGGTGCGGTGTTCACGAATCCAACCGGGTCGAGCTTCGATCCGTTCCTGGACGAGCTGACGCCGGGCGCGAACCCGATCGTAGATCTGACCCGAGAGTCCGACTTCTCTTCCGAGGATGCTGAGGAGCGAACGACTCTCATGGACGAGATCAAAGCCGAGGTCCTTCGACGTTGGCCGACCCCAGCCAAATCGAAAGGCAAGAGTGAGGCTCTGGTCGAGTGCTTTGGCACAGACTCCAGCGTCAAGATCGCGAAAGAGTCGACGGCCAAGCAGCTCGCCGATGGGCTCGAGAGCCTCCGTGCTCTCCCGGACGGTGCACGGTGAGCATGCTGGCGCTACTCGAGGCTGTGGGCCACGGTCGACACGGTGACAGGATCCCGCGATGCGGGGCACTGCTCAGCGAGGCCAAGGCACAGTGCCTCTTGACGTTCGACAGCCGAGGCACGCCGCATCTTTCGCGGGATGGCCTCGAGGCATACAGCCGTCTGTACGCCAATGAATCGGCGCGAGTCGCAAGCGAAGCGGCACACTCTGTCCGGTGAGTCTACGATCACGGGCAAAGGGTGCGCGGTACGAAACTGAGCTGAAGACGTACCTACGTGGGCGCTACGTCTGCATGCGTAGCTCTCAGTTCAAGCTAGGTGGTGGCAGCGAGCCGGACATCCTCGCTGTCCACCACCTAGCCCGGCCTCTCCAGATCGAAGCCAAGAACCGGCGGACGATGCCGGCGAGGTCGCATGTTGCTGCTTTGGAGCAGGCTGAGGCAACCGGGCCTGGCCTCGCCATTGCGGTTGCCAAGGTTGCACGCCAGCCAATCGAGCAAGCGATCGTAACGATGCGCTTCGGCGCCCTTCTTGAACTACTCGACCAAGTTGCTGGGCTAGAGCGCCTGGTAAAACAACACGCCGCACAGACGGCGAGAACGGATCCCGAATGACGACTCCGACACACACCCGAGAAGATCGACGCAAGCGAGCCGCAGCCCGGTCGATCGAGGTCCTGGAATGGGCGCGTCAGTATATGGACAGTGCGGTCACAGCGTTGCGAATCGTGGTCGAAGAGAACGGTCACGCCGTCGCGGCACTGGACGCCGCCGTGGGCGACATCGACAAGGCGCAGACGCAGGCATACGACGCCTTGTCCAACCTCAAGTGCAGTCGCTGAGATGCCCTGCCCTCTCTGCGAAGGCTTGGGCGATCTACCTCCTTCGTCTGTGGCGCCGATGCTGCGATCCGTCGCGGAAGGTCTCGGCTACCGACTGACCAGGATCTCCGAACAGCGCAAGCCCGCGACGGATTGGGCTCCAGCGTTCGACGCTCTATCCACCGCCCGCGAGGCTCTCGGCCTCGGGCCCGCAGTGAACACCGGCAGCGATCGGCAGCGCAAGATCCTGCAAGGCCACACGCCGGACGAGTGGATCGAGGCGATCGAAGGGCAGCGGGAATCGCTCGCCGAATCGAAGCACCTGACCGACCGGCAGCGCAGCACGTACATGTCCCTGGAGACCGTTGGAAGGAACTTCGATCGATGCCTACAAAGCGCAAGAGCAACGCCAAAGCCAGCGACCTACCAGCTATCAAACGGGCAGTGGGTGGAGGAGGTAGGCGGGCAGCGTCGCCCGCTGACGCCGGACGAGATTCTATCGCGGGGCTTGGCTTAGACCTCGCGACAATCGCCACGACCGTTGCCACCGGAGACCTCGGCGTGGTGCACGTCAGGCTCATTGCCCGGCTGCTGATGGAGGTTGCGGAGCTTCTTGCGCTGTTGCTCTGCAACCGAAGCAAGAAGGCCGGCAAGCGGATCCCGACCGAGGCGCAAGCCGAGCTAGACGATCTGATCGCCCGACTGCGCAAGCTGGGGAGCATGTGACCAGGGACGAGGCATTCCAGAAGGCCCGCGGCATGTGGGGTGGTAGCGCGTGCATTCACGAGGAGATGCGCCGCAACGACGAGGGCACGTCGATCATGTACTCCGTTGGCACGGGCGGAGATATCTTCAACTGGAGATCACTGGGCCAAGGGTGGTCGTACGAGGAGGCGTTTGCCGAGGCTATCACGACACTAGCAGTGCGACGACCGCGACCAAAGGAGCGACAGTGACCGACTTTCAGCGTGAGGAGGATTGGATCCGATGACAAAGCCTTGGACACAATATCGAGCTTGGTACGGCTGTGGCTTCGGCCCCGGCTCGTGTGCTGACAATCCTATGGTCGGCCAGATCGTGCACACGCATGCGCACGATCTGATCGCAATGTGCAATAGCCACTTCTGTTGGGATTGGGACGGCGTTTCATTGAAGGTCACCGATGACGAAGGATGACGCCGAGCGAGACGTCGTGTGCTGGTACCTCGCCCGTCGCGAGGCCGACCCACGAGCGTCGATCGTCCGCCCTGTCCACCTACAGTCACACGCCGTCGTGTGGCAGGCTGCGCTAGACGGCGCCCCGTCTCACGTTGCCATGGACGTGCCCGGCCTGACTGCCGAGCGCGTAGCCGAGGCAGAGCGATCCATCGTCTCGCGGTGGGCCCGGCGCCACGCTGCAAGGGCTCTCGCGTCCGCTGTGGCGTCGCTGGCCGACGGTGGAGAGCCCGGCTCAATCGCGGCCGACATCGCCAAGGCTCTCGCCGAGGCGGCATCCGGTGGCCTCGTGCAGAGCGTCACGCACCGAGACGCTGCGGGCGCAGCACTGGAGCAGTGGATCCGCACGATGGCGGACTCTCCTCGCGTGATCCCTGCGCCCTGGAAGGCTTTACAGGCGCACACGGGCGGCATCCCGCTGGGCAAGTTGATCGTGCTGGGCGGCCGCTCGAGTGAGCACAAGACCACGACGGCGCGCGAGCTCGCGGAGAGCACGGCGCGTTGGTGCTCAAGCCGCGCCGAAGGGCACGCGCTCTATTGGACGATGGAGGATTGTACGATCGATCTCGCGGGCCGCACGATCGCGGACAACGTTCCCAAGCTGACGACGCGTGACATGCTGACGGGCACATTCCGCGGGCACCTTCCGACGGCGGACGACCTCGCGACGATCGGCGAGCAGGCGCTGGCGCACCGATCGGAAGACTGGACAGCTCGGCTGCGGTATCTCGACGAGGCGAATCCGACGCTGTCTCGTGTGCTCTCCGTGATCTCGGCTGAGGCGGCACGCGGATGCAAGCAGATCGTCTTGGACTTCTTCCACTTGATCCGCCCGGACAAGGGCCCGATGAGCCCCGACGCGGCGCGCCAGATCGCCACTGCATTGCACGGAATCGCCAAGACGCTCAACGTGTCGATCCTCGCCCTTGGGCAGCTAGACAAGGCCGCAACGATCGAGAGCGCCCAAGAGAAGCGCGTACCAGTCGCGGCAGAGATGCTGTTCGGCTCAATGCTCAAGCAAACGGCATTCGGCGTGATCATGGTCGCCTTGCGCGGCCACGGCCCCAAGGCCGAGCTTGACGTGCTGATAGAGAAATGGAAGGCGAGCGACCCGAACGTGCTCATTCGCCTACGAGTAGACCCCGCACACGACAGGTTGTTAGACCCATGACCAAAGAATCGTCCATTGTCGACGTGACCGACTGCAGCAACTGCCCGTTTTTCGCAGACGACGATCGCAACGGGCCGCACTGCGGCGCACCGACACCATGGCCGCTTCCGTCCCTGCGGTGGAACTGGCGTAAGAGCCCGTCGACGATCGTGATCACACGGCCGGGCCCGCCGTGTCCGCTCACGCGTGTGGACGTGATCGTGCATCTCGTTCGAGGTGCAACATGATCAACCTCCCAACGAAGACAGGATGGTACCGCGCCCGATGGCCGGTCTGCCAAGACTGGTCGTGCGTGCTGGTCGAGAGGCGACACGGTCGCCTGGTCGTGTGTCACCACGGCGACGAGATCGATCTGGAGAACGTCGCCGAGTGGGGCTTGAGCATCGACGATCTCATGGAACGGCGCAGAATCGCAGAAGCCGAGATCGCAATCCTCCACGCATTCGTCTCCGAGGTCGCCGATCTGCTCGGGTGCGAGGCGGACGAGCCCGGCGCGCTGGAGTCGATAATCGTCGAGATGTCCGCGATGCGCGACCGCGATGCGGATGGCGCCAAAGAGATCGCGAGCCTCCGCGCCGAGGTCGAGCGACTCACTGCCGAACGCGATGCGTGCCGTCGCATCCTCGATGCAGCCCTAGCACTCGGCGAGGACGCGTTGCCATGACCGACCGGACGAAGCCGCCCGAGCACTACAGCGTCACGTTCATCGGCGGCCACGACTACGGCAGCCACGACTACTGGGCAGCAGTGGCGCATGTCGGCGGCCACGACATTGGCGGCACCGACGTGTCGGCCGACGCTGCCACGGATTCGTGCTGGCGGCACTACGACGCTGTCACCGCGCCGCTCCGTGCCGAGGTCGAGCGGCTCACCGCCAAACTGGACGCGTGCTATCGCCTACTCGATGCACACATCGGCGAGAAAGAGCCGACACCATGACGGACCGACTCTCTCTAGTCCCTCTCGTATCGATCCGTCGCATCACGGCCGTGTCGATCGACACGTCCCACTGGCGACCCAAGACCAGGGCAGATTGCGCGTATGTCCCTCGCCCTTGTCCGTACGTCGGCTGTCGTCACCATCTGGACAGCGACGAGCACGACGCCAACGATCCACGGGCGACGATCGATCGGCTCAGAGCGCCCGTGCGTGACGAGTCGTGGCCGTTCGCCCTGGTCGCTCGCCGGCCGTCGTGCTCTCTCGACGTCGTGGACGCCGGCAATATCCTTGATTTGGATCAGATCAAGGAGCTTACGGGTCTCTGGCACAACACCGTGGAAGACGCCTTGGCGTCCGGTCTTGCCAAGATGGCTGCGGACCCGGAGCTACGCGACTACTTCGCCGACCTGATGGATCGTGACGAGGCTCGCCACCCGCTGGAAGCTGCACAGCGATGGTCTGATGCGGCGTCCGACGCGGACGAATAGCTATCACCGTCTGGTGAGCACACCACCGGATTGGGAAGTACTTGGCCGCGAGCTTGACACTCTTGGCCGCCATTGCCACGAGGCATCGGACGCCAGCGGCTTCTGGGGTTACCCGTCTGCTTCGCCGGTGCGAGAGGCATCGAGAAGCGAGACCCTGGAGATCGCGGCCAAGATTGGCCTGATCGGCGCAGAGGTCTCCGAGCTGATGGAGGCGTGGCGCCTTCCCGATCCGTTCGGGCAGTGCCCGAAGTTGCCCGATCTCACGCATTTCGACGAGGAGATCGCGGACATCCTGATCCGCACTCTCGACCTTTGCGCGCACTTCAACGTCCCAGTCGGCGAAGTCCTCCAGCGCAAGTTGGCCTTCAATGAAACCCGCGCCTACTCCCACGGAAAGCGATTCTAGATGTACGAACGTGACAAGAAGCTCGCCGCAGCTCTCCAGGTATACGAAGACGCGATCGGCATGGAGGAGACGTTTTCTCTCGCTGACGGTCGCGACATCGTGAAGATGGCGGAGCACATCAGGATCGCCGCCGATTCGGTCTCTCTTCACCTGGCGATCCCGGTATTCGCTGCAGCCTTGGCCGGCCTGATCGAACGCTATTCAAGGGTCAACTAGTGTCCCTCAAACTCAGCCTGATCATCCCAGACATTCACTGGCCGGTGCACGACCCCGAGGCCGTGGCGGTCGTACTTCGCGCTGCGAAGATTCTCCGTCCGCATCGCGTCGTGTTCCTCGGCGACGCATGGGAGGTCGACCAGTTCTCGCGACACGACAAGAAGTCCCTGTCTGAGGATGGCGCCCGTTCATGGCAGGGCGACATGGACAGTTTCACGCGCCAGCTCCTGCGGCCGCTCGAGGCCGTCTCACGCGATCGCGTGTTCATTGAGGGCAATCACGAATACCGCGTGGAGGCCGTTGCCCTGCGCAATCACGAGATGCGCAGCGTGTTCGATTCGATCTCGCCTCGGGTCGCCCTGTCGAAGCGGCCGCGCATGACGTACGTGCCGTATCAGTTCCCAGCGTTGGGGCACTTCAAGCTCGCCCCGTCGCTTTGGGCGATCCACGGATGGAGTCATGGCAAGCACGCCGCGACCGAGCATCTTTCGATCTCGTCTTCGTTCTCGATCTGGCACGGGCACACCCACCGCAATCAGAGCGACAGCAAGCGCGACCCGGCAACTGGCCGCCTCGTCCGGGCAATGTGTCCCGGCTTCCTCGGTCGCGTACAGCCAACGTGGGTTGGCTCTCGCCCGACACACTGGTCACAGGGGTTCGGTCTCTCCTACATCGACGAGGCTCGTGACGAGCACTGGAGCTTCACGTGCGAGATCGACAGAGGGACGACGGTACTCCCAACGGGTCGACGGATCTCAGCCTGATCCGTTGCGAGGAGATAGATGGAGCGGTATGGGGCATGATCATTCACCGAGGCGTCGTTGTGCGTGCTCCTTTTCCCAGGTTCGTCGGAGCGACTACGGATCAGATCGTGGAATGGGCACTATACAACCAGGTAGCGATCAAGGGTCTGGATACCGCCGCCCTAACCCTGGCGAGTTCCGCGGCTGGGTCGCCCGCATGCGACGCACCTTCCACGTCTCCAAGCGAGTAGTGGCCACGCTCGGCGAGAGTGACCCCGGCACGGTAGGCCAGTGCTGGGACGACGGTGACGCCTACGCGATCGTAGTCGACGCCAAGCTAGATTTCATTCATGCGATGGACACGCTGATCCACGAATGGGCCCACCTGATGTGCTGTGACCACGACCCCGAGTCGTTCGATCTACACGATGATGCCTACTGGATCCGCTTCGGCGCGATCTACCGGAAGATCCTCGAATGAACGAATGGCGTCGACTCGTTCGCGAAACGCGAGCCATGTTCCCCCTTGACTTCCCTGTGCGGGTATCTCGAGGCCCGCGCCCCAAGTGGGCCTCTGATGATTGGGAGGCCGGATGCCTCGTCTATCGCGACACGCATGGCAAGCCGATCCGCGCACTGCTGTGGGTTCAGGATCGAATGAGCTGGAGTCATTCTACCGACGCTCTGCATCACGAGTGGGCTCACTTGCTGGCGCTAGAGGATTCTTGCCACGAAGATATGCCCCACGATGACCAGTTTTGGATCACCTACGGAAAGCTGTACAGAACATGGCACAGGACAGACTAAAGGTTGGCGATCGTGTGCGGGTCGCAGGATACGACAATGTCTACACGATCCAAAGTTTCATTGGCGATTGCGCGTTCATGCTGAATGAGCACGGCGATGTGTTGGAGTTTCCAATCATGCGCATGACGCTGGCCTCGCCTGTGGGTGGCGTCACGGACACCCCGGACAGATTGAAGATTGGCGATCGTGTGCGGATCTCAGGCTATTCCCACACCTACACGATCCAAAGGTTTGTTGGCGCTTGCGCGGTCGTGCTAGACGCGTTTAGCAACGCGCTGGAGCTTCCAATCAGTCGCATGACACTAGCCCCCAATGCGCAGACGAAGCCTGTGGACGACGTGACGAAGCCACGGCACTACGTGGTCACGCTGCATGGTCGCGAGGTGGAGTGCCGTGAGGTGATCCGCGCTCTCGATCTGCCGTTCGCTCTTGCGAACGTCCTCAAGTACCTGTGGCGTGCGGGTCGCAAGACCCCCGATCGTCTGACCGACCTACGCAAAGCGGCGGCGTATCTGGCGGACGAGATAGATGCTCTGGCATGTTCGCAAAGCTGACTGCATGCGGCCGACTGAGCCGCGACCCTGAGACTCGCGAGGGTGGCCCTTGCCGCTTCTCAATCGCCACTTCCCGCACCTACATGAGCAAGAAGAGCGGCGAGAAGGTCGAAGAGACAGAATGGATCAACGTCACTGCCTGGGGCAAGCTCGGCGAGCTGTGTCAACAGTATCTCGAGAAGGGCCGTGCAGTGCTCGTGGAGGCCCGGCCCAAGACCCGCGAATACGAGGACAAGGAGGGCATCAAGCGCAAGGCGCTCGAATGGATCGCCGACTCCGTGACCTTCCTTCCAGGCAACAAGAAGAGCGACAGCAGCGAGCCGACGAGCGCGCCCACGAGCGCTCCCGCGGATGACGATGACATTCCCTTCTAGGACCAACAATGCAACCTGAGATAGACCTTGGACTCCGCGGCTTCCCGCCGATCTTCAATCGCCCGCTGGCATTCGTCGACGTGGAGTCGACGGGCCTACCGCGTCGCGACGCAGACGGCTACGAGAAGTACGGCAACATCGACATCATCGACGTCGCCGTGATCCGCGACGGCGTGCCGTGGGAGTCCAAGGTCAGGCTGTCCCCGTACGACGAGCAGCGAGCCGACAACGATAGCAGGAACTCGCGCAAGTCCTGGCGCGACGTCACCGGCTACACCACGCGGGAGTGGGCCGATGCACCGGAGCCATCCGCAGTCCTCCCCGATCTCGCGCGACAGCTACACGGCGCCACGATCGTCGCGCACAACAGCGCCTACGATCTCCAACTGCTCGCCTCGTGGCTGGAGCGCCACGGCGTGGCGTTCGGCGCGGTGTTCTCTTGGAGCGTGATCGACACGTACCAGCTTGCCAAGTCGCAGCTTGGCCGACGAGGTCTCACCAAGTTCTCGCTCGATGCGTGCTGCGAGTTCCTCGAGCTCGAGCGCGAGGGCTACCACCGAGCGATGGGCGGCGCCAAGCGTTGCCGGCAGCTCTATCACGAGCTGTGCAAGCTGGCCTGGCGGCCATGAGACCGTGTACGAAGTGCACAGCGGTCAAGCCGCTGACGGACTATTACGCCGACAAGAAGCACGCAGACGGCCACAAGCGTATCTGCAAAGCATGCCTGCGCGCACAGTGCAATCAGGCGTACTCGCCAGCGGTAGACATTCGACTGACCTTCCTCCTAGCCGCACTGCCGATTGGTCCTGGCGTGGCGTGTCGGTGCAACAGGCCGGCAACGTCTGCCGCGATCGTCAAGCTAGGATGGGTCGTATCCCTCGTGCCTGTATGCGCCGATCACTTGCAGAAGACTGAGGCCCACTGTGTCTGATGACGTCGATCGCAATGCTTGGTGCACACCGCAGGACATCGTGGACGCGCTCGCGTCCCTGTGGGGCGCGCCCGACCTGGACCCGTGCTCCAACGAGCGAAGCATCGTTCACGCGCTCACGCGATACGCCCTGCCCGACGATGGGCTATCGCTGCCGTGGTATGGGAAGGTCTACTGCAACCCGCCATACTCCGACCCTGGCCCGTGGGTGCGTCGATGCTTGCGCCACGCACAGCAGACCACGATCGGCGCACCCAACGAATCGATCGCCTGCATCATCGACGACCCTTCAACGAAGTGGTGGCAGTCGGCGATCTGGCGGAGAGACGAGGACGGCGTAGCTGTGCCGCTCGCTAGCGCGGTGCTCTTCCCCGATCGCCGCGTCAAGTTCATCCCTCCACCGGGAGCCAAGGTCTCCTCAATGTCCAGACCAGTCGCCCTACCCTATTGGGGCCCGCATGCCAAGGCATTCGCCCTGGCCTTCGCCCACCTTGGAAAGGTAGTCCGCCTGTGAATCAAACGAACAAAGCCCGCGAGCACGCACGCCTCCTAGCTCAGAGTGCCCTGGAGCTGCTGAACATCCCCGCCGTGCCGGCCAAGGCTCTGGCAGGCGTGATGCACCTTGGCGAGTCCGTGAT
>Ga0163152_10004554_pt1 | contig 17062 bp, 15 predicted proteins | sample OliLakLV19MP8IB2_FD_148635 | JGI IMG/M metagenome (GOLD analysis project Ga0163152, IMG submission 148635) | Freshwater microbial mat bacterial communities from Lake Vanda, McMurdo Dry Valleys, Antarctica - Oligotrophic Lake LV.19.MP8.IB-2 | ecosystem: Environmental > Aquatic > Freshwater >... | reverse complement strand
CTCACTCTGAGGCTGGGGTGGCCGCCCGCCTCGGGTCTTTTGATTCTCTGAAAGCCCCGAGGCGGGCGAAGGAGAGCACGATGAAGAACGGACTCGAAGGATTGGACGCGTTTCAGGTCGCGCTGCAACTCGCAGAGGCGGTGCACGCACTTGGACTCAAAGGCAGCATTCGGGATCAGCTGACGCGATCGTCGGAATCGGTGGTTCTCAACATCGCCGAAGCACATCCCGCAACGGGACAGGATCGTGTGCGCGGATTCGTGATCGCGCGGAAGGAAGCCAGCGAATGCCGCGGAGCACTCGCGATTCTTCGGGTGCGAAAGCAGATCAAGCCGGAAACATACGATCGACTCTGGAACCTGGTCGATCGCGTCAGCGCGATGCTCTACCGCCTCATCCATCCCGGATGATGCGGCGTCGCCGCAACGCGGGCGCGGAGAAACCGCGACAAGCGAAACCGTGTCGCTGCGCCAATCGAACCGGTTTGCCACGACGCCACTCGCTCGCTTCGTTACGCGGCCCGCTTCACCCTGAGCGAGCGAAGCGAGTCGAAGGGCTCGTCGCGCTGCGCACGGCCCACGCGGGCGCGGAGAATTCGCGACAAGCGGAACCGTATCGCTGCGCCAATCGGATCGCCGCGTTCGGGTGGTGAATCGCGTCAGCGCGATGCTCTGCCGCCTCATCCACTCCGGATGAGGCGTAAGCTGTCGAGGTGATCTGGCGCGTTCTTGGCTTCGCACTCTGGGGGCTCATCGGCGGCGCGATCGCCGGAGCTCTCGTGGGACTCGTGATCGTCGGTCCCTCACCTGCAGGCGCAGACCCCGTAGTCCGGTCGCAACACCAAGCGGAGAAGTACTCCGAGCTGGCGAACTGTGCAGCTCTGCTCGCAGCGGTGGGCGTCCCACTCGGTGCCGTCATCGGATGGCGGACCGGCCAGCGAGCGAAGATACCAGGCAGATCGGGATGCCGTTAGGCGGACTCTCAAGAACGCGCTGCGGCCTCGGCGCGTGCTTTCGCCAGGAGATCCGCGACGCCAAGCATGCCTGCCCAGCGTGCGAGGTATTCGGAGTCGAGGGCGTCGTCCTGCACTCGCAGCACACCGAGAACATCGCCCCATTGGCGCTCGGAGACCTCGCCGCCCAGCCGGAACCAGACCAGCTTGTAGAGAACGATGTCCTCTGCAGTTCCGAACGTAAACTCGCGCGCACCTTCTTCGAGCGAGTCCAGGCGCCGTCGAGAGAAGGCCTCCTGGTGCCACGCGTCCGGTTTGAGAACGTAGATGTCGACCTTGAGCGCCGTCTCCTGGTGGATGACGTTGAACATTCCCTGCCGCCGAATGGCGTCCAGGATCATGTCTTCGTCCACGTAGAAGTCGGGAGCGAGTGCCTCACCGATTGCGCGTGCGTCGCTCTCGTGGACCGCTGCAATCAGGTCGGCGTCGTTCGTTGCGCGAGGGACGCCATAGAGAGAGCTCGCGATGGAGCCGACGACGTAATACCCGATGCCAAGCCGGTCGAACGTCTCGGCAACCAGACGGAGTGCCGCGAAAATTTCCACGACGCTCACGGCGTGAGTTTCTTCCGGACTCGATCGGCAAGCTCGCGGCCGTACACCAGTTCGATGAACGCGATGTCGAGCTCGGCCTTGCTCGCGTGAGGCCTCGTGCGCCGGATCGCGCGGCGAGAGAGCCGGATCACTGCTGCGCTCAGGGAGGCCATGACCGCGAGCCGGCGCGGCCCTCCCATCCGTCGCAGGATCTCGGCCTGCTTCAACTCGGTGGTCGGATGGGACTCTTCCAGGCGCACGGGAACATCTTAGCGTGCAGGCGTCCCGAGCGTCGCTTCGGGTAGAGTGCCGGCCCATGCGCACTCCCATCGCGGTTCTGCTCGCTCTCTCCATCGCTTCGTGCGGGCCCAAGCCCGCAACCACCACGACGACTGCGACGACGCCGGTCGCCGCAGTCGCGACGGCAGCGCCCATTGCGACGCCCGTCGCGGCGAAGAAGCCGGAGACGTCGACCATCCACGGCATCCAGCGCGTCGACGACTACGCGTGGATGAAAAAGAAGGACGACCCCGCGGTCCTCGAGTATCTGAAAGCGGAGAACGCGTACACGGCCACGGTGACCGCGCCTCTCGCGAAGCTCCGCAAGTCGATCTACGACGAGATGCTCTCGCGCATCGACGAGAACGACGTCTCGGTGCCGTATCGCCATCGTGGCTACTGGTACTACTCGCGCAACGCGAAGGGGCTCCAGTATCCGATCTACTGCCGCAAGAAGGCCGGCGCGAAAACCGAGAAATACGCGGACGTGATGGCGGCCGAAGAAATCCTCATCGACCCGAACGAGATCGCCAAGAAGGAGAAATACGTATCCGTCGGCGAGCGCGAGATCAGCGACGACGGAACGAAAATGGCGTTCAGCGTCGACGTCACCGGCTTCCGCGAATACACGCTGCAGGTGAAGAACCTCACGACCGGCGAGCTCTACCCGGAGAAGATCGAGGACGTCGGCTCGGTCACGTGGGCGCCCGACAACAAGACGATCTTCTACGTCACCGAGGATGACGCGGAGCGCCCGTATCGTCTGTGGCGCCACACGCTCGGCGCCGATCCGAAGAAGGACGTGATCGTCTACGAGGAGAAGGACGAGCGGTTCGGCGTCGGCTTCGGCCGCAGCGCGGACGACGCGTATCTCCTGCTCGCGATCGGCAGCCACACCACGTCGGAGTATCGCTATCTCGACGCGAAGACGCCGGCGGGCACGTTCAAGACGATCGCTCCGCGCATCCAGGACCAGGAGTACTCGGCCGATCACAAGAACGGGCTTTTCTACATCGTCACCAACGACATCGGCCGCAACAACCGGGTGGTGACCGCGCCCGTCAAGACGCCCGATCGGAAGAACTGGAAGGAGCTCTTCCCGCACCGTGACGACGTGATGATCGAGGGCGTCGAGCTCTACAAGAGCCACCTCGTGATGGCGGCACGCAAGGACGCGCTGCCGCAGCTGCTCGTGGTTCCCGACAAGGGCGAGGGATGGAAGGTCCCCGTCGACGAAGGCGTCTACTCCATCGGCACCGACGTGAATGCGGAGTTCGACACGGGGCTCCTGCGCTACCGGTTCGTCTCCTTCACGACGCCGAACACGACGTATGACCTCGACCTCGCGACGAAGCAGAAGACGCTCCTGAAGCGCCAGCCGGTGAAAGGCGACTTCGATCCCGCGCGCTACGTCTCCGAGCGCGTGTGGGCGACGGCGGCGGACGGCACGCAGATCCCGATCTCGGTCGTGCGGCGCGCGAACGTGGCGAAGGACGGGAAGGCGCCGCTCTTCATCACCGGCTACGGCAGCTACGGCGCGAGCTACGGCGCCAGCTTCAGCAGCAGCCGGCTTTCGCTGCTCGATCGCGGCGTCGTGTTCGCGGTCGCGCACATCCGTGGGGGCGGCGACATGGGCAAGAAGTGGCACGACGCCGGCCGCATGATGAAGAAGCAGTCGTCGTTCAGCGACTTCATCACGTGTACGGAGACGCTCGTCGCGCAAGGGTTCGGCGCAAAGGATCGCGTCGCGATCAACGGCGGCAGCGCCGGCGGCCTGCTCATGGGCGCGGTGGTGAACTCACGCCCCGATTTGTTCAAGGCGGTCGTCGCGGATGTGCCGTTCGTCGACGTGATCAACACCATGCTCGACGAGAGCCTCCCGCTCACCGTCGGCGAGTTCGAGGAGTGGGGCAATCCGAAAGAGAAGCCCGCCTACGACTACATGATGACGTACAGCCCGTACGACAACGTGAAGGCGCAGGCGTATCCGGCGATCCTCGTGACGAGCAGCCTGAACGACAGCCAGGTGCTGTACCACGAGCCGACGAAGTGGGTCGCGAAGCTGCGCACGGTGAAGACCGACAAGAACCCGCTGCTCATGAAGATGAACGTCGAGGCGGCGGGTCACGGCGGCAAGAGCGGGCGCTACGAGCGGATGGAGGAAGAAGCGTTCCGCTACTCGTTCCTGCTCTGGCAGCTCGGCCTGGCGAACTGAAGCAGCGGGCTAGTCGGCGAAGCGCGCAGAAAACGTCACGATTCCGTGACGTGGGGCGCGTACTGTCTTGCCGGCAAGGGCCTCATTTTGATAGTGTTCGCCGTCCTTTCGACAGTCGGGAGCCGTTCGAATGCGTGACGACCAGAAGCTGACCGGACGTGCCAAGCGCCGCAAGAAGCCGGTGGAGTCCCTTGCCCGGACGACCACGACGACGAGCAGTAGCGTCGGCGAGGGCGAAGCGCTGCAACCCGCCACCACCGAACTCGCGCCGCAGCCGGTCGTCCGTCCGAGCTCGTCTCGCGTGTCTCGCAAGGCGCCGGTCATCGAGTCCGATCGCGAGGCGGTGCTTTCCGCGAACGCGATGTTCTACCGCGCGTTCGAAGTACGCGACCTCGAGCTGATGGGCCAGCTGTGGGCGAACACGCCCTACGTTCGCTGCATTCACCCGGGCTGGGAACCGCTCTTCGGCTGGGAAGAGGTCGTCGGCTCGTGGGGCCAGATCTTCAACGGCATGGAGACTCTTCGCTTCTCGCTCACCGACGTGTCGGTTCGCGTCGGCGGAAACATGGCGTGGGTCGAGCTCTCCGAGATGCTCGAGGCGACGCACGAAGGGAAGCCGGCGCGCAGCCAGGTGCTCGCGACCAATCTCTTCGAGCGCGGGGAGGACGGGCGCTGGCGCCTGGTCCACCACCACGCGTCCCCGATCATGGTGCGTCAGGCGACGTCGCGTCGCGGCGGCCCGTCGCTTCACTGACGTGGCCTGGGACCCACCGGTCTCGCGCCGCTTGTCCGAGTTCCTCGCCGCCGCGGGCCCCGCGACGGTCGCGGCGTTCGACGCGGACGGTACGCTGTGGAGCCGCGATGTCGGCGATGCGTTTCTCCAGCACGCGGGGCAGAGCGGATTCCTGAAGGCGTTCCCGAAAGGCGACGCCGTCTGGACCGAATACCAGCGCCGCATGGCCACGGGCGATTTGCCCTACGCGTTCGAGCTGTGCGTGACGGCGTTCGAAGGACTCACGAACGCCGAGGTCACCGCGTTCGCGGAAGCGTTCGTTGCGCCTGCGTGGAACGCGTACGTGTTTCCCGCGATGCGCTCGCTCATCGACGGGCTCCACCGCGCGGAAGCGGACGTGTGGGTCGTGTCGGCGAGTCCGATCTGGTGCGTCGTGCCCGGCGCCGCGCTGCTCGGCATCCCGGGGCACCGCGTGATTGCGACGCAGCCGTCGGTCGTCGACGGCATGGTGATGGGGACGCTCGGTGCGCCGCTCCCGGCGTTCGACGGAAAGGTGACGTCGCTGCTCGCGCGCGCGCATCGCGGTGCGCACTTCGCGGCGGGCAACACCGAATACGACTTCGCGCTGCTCGAGTCGGCGCGCGTGCTCGCGCTCCTCGTGAATCCGCCGGCGGGCGACGCATGGCTCACGCGGAAGAACGGCGACAAGTGGCTCGTGCAGCGCTTCGAGGAGCCGGTCGTCGAAGCGGAGAAGGCGGCGAAGAAGAAGCGCGCGTCGAAAAGGGGAACGGTTCGATGAGGCGCTACGACCTGGTCATCTTCGATCTCGACGGGACGATCGCGGACACAAAGCGGGATCTCGCCGCCGCGACGAACCACACGCTCGCCGAGCTCGGGTTGCCGGCGCACGACGTCGAGGAAGTCGCGAGCTTCGTCGGCGGTGGACTGAAGCTGCTGCTCACGCGCGCGCTGGGGCCGCACGGGAGCGATCCGGTGATGATCGAGCGTGCGCTCGCGGCGTTTCGCCCTTATTACAAAGCCCACATGATGGACGCGACGCGTCCGTACGAGGGCACGATGGAGATGCTCGACGCGATCACGAAGGCGGGCCTCGTGTCCGCGATCGCGACGAACAAGCCGCGGCTCTTCACGGGCGGACTCGTGCCGGGACTGTTCGGCAATCGCTTCGACCCGGTGATCGCGTGCGGCTCGTCCGCGGACGACGACGCGCCGCGCAAGCCCGACCCAACGTGCGTCGCGATGTGCCGCGCCAAGCACCCGAAGATCCCGACGGAGCGCGTGATCTTCGTCGGCGACTCGGTGGTCGACTACGAGACCGCGAAAAACGGGGGCCTCGATGTGGTCTCGGTGACGTGGGGCTACGCTCCGCGCGAGAAGCTGCTCGCGCAGAATCCGCGATGGGTCGCGGACGACAACGCCGCGCTGCAGCAGATTCTGCTGGGCTGAGGTAGAACCTCCCCGTGGCCGAACGCGAAACCGACAAGTTCCTCGCCGAGCTCGAGCGCACGAACAACGAGAAGCTCGAGCGGATCGCCGTACTCTCGGCGACGGGCCGCGACACGACCGAGATCACGGTGCCGCGCCTGCTCAAGCTCGCGCTGAAAAACGAGCTCGAGGCATTCGAGATCGCCGCGATGTGGACGCACACGACGCCGGAGCTGGAACCGAAGCTCGTGTTCGCCCGGCAGTGCGGCGACGAGGCGAAACACTTCAAGCTGATCGGCGAGCGCATGAGCGCGTTGGCGATCGACATCACGCGGCTCGACCCGCGCGAGGGCGGCTACAGCAAGCTCTTCGAGTATCTGAAGGGCCTGGAGTCGACGGTCGAGCGGATCGCGGCGGCGAACTTCACGCGCGAGGGACTCGCGCTGGTGCGAAATCAGGTCTTCATCGAGTTCTGCGAAGCGAGCGGCGACCCCGTCACCGCGGCGCTCTACCGCGACATCATCCAGCCCGACGAGAAGCACCACCACGAGGTCGGGCGGAAGCTGCTCTCGCGCTGGGCCATCGACCCGCCGAGCCGCAAGCTGGCGGCGGCCGCGTCCGCGCGGGTGCTGGAGCTCGCCGAAGAGATCCAGGAGATCGCCCGGATGAAGGGCGTTGTCTGCGCTCCTGGCTGTTGAAAGCTACGGCAGTTTCTCGGGCCATTCCTGGGTGCCGTGGAGCACCCGAAGAATCTCGATCGTCTTGCTGCGCACGCGATACGCGACGATGAAGGGCGTCCCTGTCACGACGAGTTCGCGGGTTCCTGGAACGCGACCTGCGCGCCCGGCGGCCGGGTGTTCCTCGAGAATCGCAACGGCCGCTCGGACTCTTGTCGCCACACGTCGAGCCGCCTGTTTGTTGCGGAGTCCGATGTAGGCGCGGACCTGCCGAAGGTCGCCAACCGCCGGTTCCGTCCAGTCGACGTTCACTCTGGGGGCTCACGCTCGTCGTCCTGGCCCCAGCTCGCGAGCCACGCATCCACTTTCTTGTGGGGGACGAGGCGCCCGTCGTCCGCCGCATCGACGCCATCGCGAATCGCACGAATCTGCCACTCGTTCATCTCGACGAAGGCGCGGACAGCTTCGGCGGCCAGGTAGGAACGGGAGCGAGCCGTCGCCTTGGCGAGCTTCTCGAGCCTATCGCGGGTGCCTTTGTCGACGCGAACCGTGATTGTCGTTGTGGGAGAGCGCTTTGCCATGAACCACCTCGATTCAGTTGTGCACATTCTAGCACGCGGGTGGCACCCGTCTTCCTTCCGGCGGACATCGCCTCGAAGGAACCTTCATCGTCGCAATCAAGTTGACCGCTTACCGCGCGATGCGGCGGGCGTCGCGGTTCTCGGGCTGCAGCTTCAGCGCTTCCGCGGCGTGCTCGGCCGCGCGCGCGGGATCGCTCTTCTCCTCGAGGATGGCGAGCTGCACGAGCGCCGGCGCGAACGCCGGATCGATCGACAGCGCACGCGTCAGGCGCCCGCGCGCGAGTTGCGGTTTGCCCTGCTGGGAGAGGATCGCGGCCACGCGCACTTCCGCGATCGCCGTGCGGCCGCCGCGGCTCGCCGCCTCGTCGTAGAGCTTGAATGCGAAGTCGAGGTTGCCGCGCGACCGCGCCGCGTCACCCGCGAGCAGCGTCGCGTAGAGAACCGGGTCGTCCATCGGACCCGTCACGCGCAGCACCATCGCGCCGCCGCGCGGGCTGTGCGTCGAGTACCAAAGGAAGGGGTGGCCCGCGAGCGCGTCGCGGCGCGCCTCGCTCATCGCGGAACGGCCGTCGGCATCCGCCGCGTCCTGGTCGTTGATCTGCAGGTGCAGCGTGCCGAGCGCGGTCTCATGCGCGGCGCCCATCTCGGTGCCGCTCGGCCGCGTCTTCAGAATGTTCAGCGCGTTCTGCGTTTCGCCGCGCTGCGTGGCCGTTGCCGCCTTCAATACGCGCACGCAGTCGCCGTTCACCTTGCCGAGGATCGCGTCGGCGCGAGCGGGATCGTCCTGGTTGATCGCGGCGGCCGCCGCGAGGCACGTCGACGCGGTGGACTTGCCGGCGCCGAGCGCTTTCGCGACGGCGGCCGCGAGGGTCTCCGCCGTGCGGAAGTCCTGCTCCGTGAACGCGAGCGCCGCCGCGATCAGGCGCTCCTCGGGATCGCGCGCCTCGGCGGGCGGTAGCAGCGCCTTCACGGTCTTCGTGTCACCGCTGTAGGCGAGCGCACGCTGCCGCAGTCGGCGCAGCTCGGGGCTTGGCGGGCACTGCGCCTCGAGATCGGCGGCGCGATTCGCGATCGCGAGTGCGCCGCTCGACGCGTAGTCTTCGGAGAGTTTTCGCGGTCCGGCGTCGCATCGAGCCTGGTTCATGCGCGAGAACACCTGCGGAACCGCGATCAGCGCAATGACGGTCATGGCGACCGCGAAGACGCCGAGTGCCTTCATCGACGGGCGGCGCGGACGAACGGCCGCGAGGAACCGGCCCGTCCTCGTGCCGCGCTCGGGAATCGGGGCGGAATCGACGAGGAGCGGAAGCTCGAACGAGCTCTCCGGCGTGATCACTTTCGGGATCACCTCGGCGGGCGCCGGCGTCGCCCGCGGCGAAGACGGACGCGAGGGCCGCGACGCACGATCCGGCGGACGCGAGACCGGCGCAACGCGCGGACCGATCTCCGTCGAGTCGTCGGGAATCGGCTCGCGCTTCGGCGGGGGCCTGGGACGCGGCGCATCGAGGTCGTCACCCTTCGGGAGGAGCGCTCCGAGATCGTCGGACGTCCGCTCGTTGTCGCCGCGGACGCGGTTCCCCGACGGTCGGGTCTGCCGGTCGTCGTCTTGCACCCGATTCTGCGACGGGCGCGTCGGGCGATCGGCGGCCGGATCGAAGTTCCTGTTCTCCGGGCGCGTGGTCGGGCGTTCGCTCGTCGGGTCGAACGCCGACTGCGCCGGTTGCGGCGCCTGTCCGCTCGGCCGCGACGCGCGGTCGGGCGGCCGCTCGGTCGACGTCCGTTCGTGCGCGAACCGCACCTTCTTCGCGAGCTCGGGCTCGATGTCGTCGGCCGATGCCGGCGCGAGGATCATGCGTATCGCCTTCGCGACGACGTCCGCCGACGCCGGACGCCGCGTCTTGTCCGCCGCGGTGAGCGCGGACAGGAGTTGTTTCACTTTCGGCGGCAGATGATCGGGCGGCGCCGGGATCTCGTTCTTCTCGAGCGCGAGCAGCAGCCGCTCGAGCGACATGTCGAACATCGGCATGCCGGTGAGCAGGTGAAACAGCGTCGAGCCGAGCGCGAAGAGATCGCTGCGCGCATCGAGCGTTTCTTCGCGCACCTGTTCGGGCGAGAGCGTGGACAGCGAGCCCTTCAGGATGCCGACCGCCGTGCTCGACTGGCGGTTCGCCGCGCGCGCGATGCCGAAGTCGGTGAGCTTCACCTCGCCGCGCGTCGACAGGAGAATGTTCGCGGGCTTCACGTCGCGATGCACGAGGTTCAGCGGCTGCCCGTCTTCCTCCAGCGTGTGCGCGTAGTGGAGCGCGCGCGCGACCCGCTCGATGATCGTGAGTGCTTCGCTGATCGGCAGCGCGCCGTGCAGCTTCACGAGCTCCGAGGCGGTGACGCCCTCGACGAGCTCGAGCGCGACGAACCAGTCGCCGTCCTCCTCGCCAAAATCGATCACCGACACGATGTTCGGGTGCTGCAGCTTCACCCAGATGCGCGTCTCGTCGAGGATCGCGGTGTCGCCGCGGACGAAGCCCGACATGATCCGCTTGATCGCGACGACGCGCGAGATGCCGGCGACGGGCGCGGTCTCCGCGCGATACACCTCGGCCGTGCCTCCCTGGCCGAGTAGGGCCGTGAGGCGGTACCGCCCGAAATCACGGGGAAAACGCCGGCTCAGACGAGGACGAGAGTACTACCGCTTTGGTGGCTCGCGAAAGCCGAACTACTGGACGCAGGAGCCGCCGGCGTCGGCGTACGTCTCGGTGATCTCGCAGCGCCATCCTTCGGCGCAACCGATTCCGGCGATGCCGCCGCAGAAGTCGCCCTGCGTGCCGCACGCGCCCGCGTGCGCGACCGGAACCTGCTCGCAGCCCGCTTCGCACGAGTTGCCGTAGGTCTTCATGTTCTCGCCGCACACCGGCTGGAAGAGCGCCATGCACATGCAGCCGGGCTCCGTCTCCTCGGGAACGAACGAATACTGGGCAATCGAAACGCCGGCGTCGACGACGGACTCGTCGGTCACGAACACCACGTAGAGCTTGCGGCCCTCGATTGCGACCGTCTCGAACTTGCCGAGGTCGCCGGAATACTCGGCCACGAGCAGGCCGGACTCGTTGTAGACGCCGACAAAGTCGTAGCCCTCTTCGGTCTTGAGCTCGCCGAAGAGCAGCTTCATCTTGATCGCGCGGGGCTCGGCGATCTCGACGACCTGATACGCGTTGTTCTTGTAGGGATGCTGCGTGTGCCACACGAACGACGTCGTCTCCCATGCCTGGCCATCGGCCTTCGCCGCGTAGCCGGAGATGCGGAAGCCGTATTTGCGAACGGAGTGATCGGTGACGAGCTCGATGCGCGCGGACGGGCCGGGAATCGACGCGGTCCAGAACGAGCCGAGCTTGCCGGTGTAGTGAATCGCCGAGCCGCCTTCGGGCGTCGACACCTTCACGTAGTCGTAGCCGTTCTCGAGGTCGAAGCCCTCGAGCTTCACTCGGACTTCCGACGCGCCGGGATGCGTCACGGTGTAGACAAGGCGCTCGCGGTTGCGATACGGGTGCGCGGTCTCGAAGAGCTCGCTCGAGACGAGCTCCCAGCCCTGCTCGACCGACGGATCCGTCGGGGAGACGGCCTGCGCGACGCGAGAGTCCTCGGCCTTCGGCTTGCGGAGCTCGTACGGCTCACCGCAACCAACCGCGGCAAGGAGTGTGGAGAGAACGGCGACCCGGGTGACGACCGAAAAATTTACCATGACGCCGGCGCGCTATGCGCGTCACGTGCCACGATGCCCGCGCGCAGGTATGCGGTCTCGCAGACGAATTCCATCGAAAGAACCGGGCCAGAACGACGGCGCGTGCTTCTTACGCAACGCGTCGCAAACCCGCAGGAATTCCTACATGCCGCGGAGCGAAGTGGCTACGGGTTGCCCATGCTTCACTCTGAGCGAGCGAAGCGAGTCGAAGGGCGGCGCGAGTTCATCAAGCCCTTCGACTCGCGCCGCAAACTGCCGCGGCGCTCGCTCAGGGTGAGGGTGGGCGCGCTACTCGTTGCCCGTCTCGGCGCGCACGGGCGCGAGAGGCTCGGCGGGACGAAGCGGGACCGGCTTGTCGAGCTCTCTCGCGAACGCGAGGAGCTTCTGCTGCGGGCGGTACGTTGCCTCGGTCGGGACTTCGGGGAACGGACGCCACACGCCGTTGGGCCCGAGCTGCATCGAGCGCGCGTCCTCGGACGCGAGCGTACCGAGAATCTCGTGGGTGATCCGCTGCATGAGGGCCGGCTCTTCCACGGGGAAAAGCACTTCGACGCGGCGCTGGAAGTTTCGCGGCATCCAGTCGGCGCTCGAGAGAAACACCTGTTCCTTGTCGCCCGTGACGAAGTGATAGATGCGGCTGTGCTCGAGGAAGCGATCGACCACGCTGCGCACGCGGATGTTTTCGGATACGCCCGGCACGCCCGGGCGGAGGCAGCAGATGCCGCGCACGAGAAGCTCGATCTTCACGCCCGCCTGCGACGCGCGGTAGAGCGCGCGGATGACTTCGCGGTCGACGAGCGAGTTCATCTTCGCCGTGATGCGCGCGGGTGCTCCTCGGCGTGCGGCTTCCGCCGTGTCCTCGATGAGACCGACGACGCGATCGAACAAATCGAGCGGCGCGACGGCGAAGCGCTCCCACTCGTCGGCGGAAGCGTTGCCGGTGAGCAGGTTGAAGAGCGCGGACGCGTCGCGGCAGAACGGTTCCTTCGCCGTGAACAGCGAGAGATCCGTGTAGACCTTCGCCGTCGTCGGCGAGTAGTTGCCGGTCGACAGATGCAGGTAGCGCTTGATCGCACCGGACTCGCGGCGCACCACCAGGCACATCTTGCAGTGCGTCTTCAGGCCGACGAGGCCGTAGACCACGTGCACGCCGGCTTCTTCGAGCGCACGCGCCCACGCGATGTTGTTCTCTTCGTCGAAGCGAGCCTTCAGCTCCACGATCGCGGTGACCTGTTTGCGGTTCTCGGCCGCGCGAGCGAGCGCCTTGATGATGGGCGACCCGCCGCTGGTGCGATAGAGCGTCTGTTTGATTGCGAGGACGTCGGGGTCCTCCGCGGCCTCTTCGACGAAGTCGACGACCGGATCGAAGCTCTCGTAGGGATGGTGAAGCAGGAGATCGCCCTGTGCGACGAGCGGCATCATCTGCGGCGCAACGCGAATCGCCGGCTGTTGCGCGGAAACGAACGGCTCGTCCTTCGGACGCGGCGCGCCCGGCTGCATGACCGGCTCGCACGTCTGGTAGACCCACATCAGGTCCCCGAGGTGGAGCGGGCCGCGCACGCGGTACACGTCCTCTTCGGAGAGGCGCAGCGCCTCCATGAGCTCGGCTCGGAGCGAGTCGTCGGCGTCCTCGTCGATCTCGAGGCGAACGGCGTTTCCGCGATCGCGCCGGCGGACTTCCTTCTCGATCATCTTGAGGAGGTCGTCGGCGTCTTCTTCGTCGAGATTGAGGTCGAAGTTGCGCGTCACGCGGAACGGGTAGCAGCTCTCGATCTCGGTTCCCGGGAAGAGCTCGGCGACGCGCTCGGCGATCACGTCCTCGAGCCACGCGTAGCGCTTTAGGCCGTTCGCGTTCCCCGTGAGCGGGACGAAGCGCGAGAGCACCGACGGCACCTGCACGAGCGCGAGCGACGCGGCGCGGCGGCCGCGGCGAAGGCGCACAGCGAGGTTGAGCGAACGGTTGCGGAGGTTCGGGAACGGATGGCCCGGGTCCACGGCGAGCGGCGTGAGCACGGGGAAGATCTGATCGCGGAAATACGCCGCGATCTCCACGTGCTCGTTGGGAAGGAACGCACGCGGCCGCACGAGCTGGACGCCGGCGTCGTGCAGCGCAGGGATGAGGTCCTCGCGCAGCGTCCTGTACTGGAGCTGCACCATCTCGTGAGAGCGCTTCGAGACTTCGCGAAGCGTCTGGCCCGGAGTGAAGCCGTCGGGTCCGCTCTCCTCGACCTTGCCGGCGACCTGCTGCTTCACGCCGGCGACGCGCACCATGAAGAACTCGTCGAGGTTCGTCGACGTGATGGACAAGAACTTCAGGCGCTCGAAGAGGGGCACTTCGGCCGAGCGCGCCTGGTCGAGCACGCGCTGGTTGAACTCGAGCCAGGAAAGCTCGCGGTTGATGAAGAGCATGGGGTCGGTCAGGTCCGGCGTGTTGCCGGACTCCACCGCCCGGAGGGCAGGCTCTTCGCTCGATGCTCGGGGCTTCTCGACCACGACGGAACACTATCCCATGTAGGGCGGGGGCCCGAAGGCGGGCGTGTGACTTTTTCGTGACGACGAGGAAACGGGCTGGTACAAGCCGTCCTCCCATGGCAGACACGTCTCAACTCGAGGAGCGCGTCCGGCAGGATATGGAGCGGATTCGCGAGGCGTTGCGCCGCGAGGCCGAGCTGACGATCCAGGGGGTCGACACCGCCCTGAAGGCACTGGCGAGTCGGGACCGGCGGCTGGCTTACGCCGTCATGCTGGGAGACAACCGGATCGACGTCCTCGAGGGGCACATCGACCGTCTCTGTCAGGAGTTCCTCGTCCGGCACATGCCCGTCGCCGAGCAGCTGCGAATGATCATCGCGGTGATGAAGGTGAACGGTGAGCTGGAGCGCATCGGCGATTACGCCGAGGCGATCGCCCGCCGGGTCGTCGCGATGCCGAGCTCGGCCGCGATGCCCTCGCTCGAGAAGGTCGGCGAGATGGGGCGCCTCGCGTACCAGATCCTGCGCCAGTCGGTCGACGCGTTCGCGAAGGGCAACACCGACCTCGCGATGGCGACGCTCGACCTCGACAACCAAGTCGACCAGATGAACAAGGGCCTCCACGTCGATCTCGCGCATCCCGAGAAGGCGGAGAGCGACCTCAGCAGCCGCTTCCTGGTGCTGGAGATCCTGAACCGGATCGAACGAATCTCCGACCGCGCAGGCAACATCGCGGAAGAGACGATCTATGTCGTGCGCGGGCAGACGCTGCGGCACCTGCCGCGTCGCGATTGCCGGGTGCTCTTCCTCTGCGATCAGAACGCGTGCCGCAGCCAGATGGCGGAAGCGATCGCCAAGAAGGGAGCGCCGCCGCACTTCGTGTTCTCGAGCGCCGGATGGGACGCGCGTCCCGGCAGCCCGGTCGATTCCGGCATGCAGGCGTTCATGGGGAAGAAGGGTTTTGAGCTGGCGGGGGCCAAGCCCAAGTCGCTCGCGGAGATCGGATCGGCGGAGGACTACCACGTCGTCGTCACGCTCTCGCAGCAGGCGAAGGAGCACTGTCCTCCGCTCGCGTTCGACGCGATCGAGCTGGATTGGGAGATTCCCGATCCCTCGAAGGTGAAGGGCTCGCCGGAAGAGATGGCGGCCGCGTATCGCGGCGTCCACGACGAGCTGCAGACGAAAATTGCGGAGTTGGTCGAAAGCCTGGTCGGCGCCCACGCCGACCTCGGGGAGGACGTATGAAGAAGATCCTGTGTCTCGCAGCCGCCGCGTCGTTCGTGCTCGTCGCTTGCAGCAAGGGTGGCGGCGCCGGTGATCGCGTGATGATCCAGAACAAGGGATCGGACACCATGGTCAACCTCGCGCAGGCTTGGGCCGAGGACTACCGCACCCAGCGCCCGAACGTGGCGATCGCGGTCAGTGGCGGCGGGTCCGGAACGGGCATCGCGTCCCTGATGAACGGCACGGTCGACATCGCGAACTCCAGCCGCGAGCTGAAGAAGGAAGAGCAGGAAACCGCGAAGAAGAACACCGGCAAGGAGCCGGTCGAGCACGCGGTCGCCTACGACGCACTCGCGATCTACGTGCACGCGTCGAACCCGATGACGACCGTCACGAAGGAACAGCTCGCCTGCATCTTCGCCGAGAACGGCAAGTGCACGACGTGGAAGGACATCGGCGTCGAAGTGAAGGACTGCCCCGGGCAGGAGATCGTTCGCGTCGGCCGTCAGAACAACTCCGGCACGTATCAGTATTTCCGTGAGTGGGCGATCGGCGACAAGGCCGACTTCAAGCTCGGCTCGCGCGACATGCAGGGCTCGAAGGACGTCGTGGATCTCGTCGAGCACACGCCGTGCGCGATCGGCTACAGCGGCATCGGCTACAAGACGGCGAAGCTGAAGGCGCTCTGCGTGTCGAACACCGACCCGGCGTCCTGCGTGGAGCCGAGCGCGGCGAACACGCTCGCGCAGACGTATCCGATCTCGCGCCTCCTCTACATGTACACGCTCGGCGAGGGCACGCCCGAAGTGATCCGCTACCTCGATTGGGTGCGCTCGGATGCCGGCCAGGCGCTGGTCGAGCGGTCCGGATACGTCCCGCTGCCGGCGGACAAGCGCCGCCCCGCGCCGGCGAGCTGAGGCCCCGTGAAGGAGCTCGCCCTCGACAGCACGGCGACGCCCCGCCTCTCGTTCCTGAAGAGGCTGATGCCAGCGCGTCCGGGTGAGCTGGTCATCGAGACCGTCATCCGCTTGTGCGGCTACAGCGCGGTGCTTTTCGTGCTTGCGATCTTCATTTTCGTGTTCCGCGAAGGGTACGAGTTCCTCGCAAACCGCCTCGACGTCGTGCAGTTCCTCACGAGCACCGAGTGGTATCCGGACTCGAACGGGAACAAGCGCTACGGCGCCCTCGCGCTGATCGCGGGCACGGTGAGCGTCACGATCCTGGCGATGTCGCTCGCGGTCCCGTTCGGCCTCGGCGCGGCGATCTACGTGTCGGAGTTCTCGAAGGGCCGCACGAAGGAGACGCTCAAGGTCGTGATCGAGCTGCTCGCCGCGATCCCCTCGATCGTCTGGGGCTTCATCGGCATCGCGGTGCTGAACCCGCTCCTCATCAGGATCTTCGACACGCCCGTCGGGCTGAACGTGCTGAACGGCGCGCTGCTGCTCGCGCTCATGAGCGTGCCGATCATGGTGTCGATCGGCGAGGACGCGCTGAAGGCCGTGCCCGACAGCTACCGCGAGGCCGCGGAGGCGATGGGCGCGACGCGCTGGCAGGTGACGTGGCGCGTGCTCGTGCCGGCGGCGCGCAACGGATTGCTCGCGGCGGTGCTGCTGGGCGTCGGCCGCGCGATCGGCGAGACGATGGCCGTGCTCATGGCGACCGGTCACTCGGTCAATGTGCCGCACAGCCCGCTCGACTCCGTGCGCACGCTGACCGCGACGATCGCGGCCGAGCTCGGCGAGACGGCACGCGGCGGCGATCACTACCAGGTGCTCTTCGTCATCGGGATGCTGCTCTTCACGATGACGTTCGCGGTGAACCTCACGGCCGATCTCGTGATCCGCGGCTTCAAGGGGAAGCGCTGATGTCCGCGCTGCCTCCCGTCCTCGACGCGAACAGCGGTCCGCCGCTGAGCGTGTTCGCGACGTCCGAAGGCACGCGGCGCCGTCGCTTCACGGAGACGGTCGCGGGCGGGATCTTCCTCGGCATGACGGCGCTGCTCGTGCTGCCCCTGATCGGCATCCTCGGGCTGCTCGTGCTGCGCGGCGGACCGGCGATCTCGCTCACGTTCCTGTTCTCGGAGCCCGCGCGTGGGATGACCGAGGGCGGCATCTTTCCGGCGATCGTCGGCACTCTGTGGCTCGTCGGCGTGTCG
>Ga0163152_10004552_pt1 | contig 17066 bp, 12 predicted proteins | sample OliLakLV19MP8IB2_FD_148635 | JGI IMG/M metagenome (GOLD analysis project Ga0163152, IMG submission 148635) | Freshwater microbial mat bacterial communities from Lake Vanda, McMurdo Dry Valleys, Antarctica - Oligotrophic Lake LV.19.MP8.IB-2 | ecosystem: Environmental > Aquatic > Freshwater >... | reverse complement strand
GACGCTGCCCGTGAACATGGGATGCCTGACCGCCCTCGTCGGTCCGTCGGGCTGCGGCAAGACGAGCTTCCTCTCCGTGCTCAACCGGCTCACCGACCTCGTTCCGTCGGCGCGCATCGAAGGCCGCGTGATGCTCGGTGATGCCGATATTCATTCCGCGAATACCGACGTCCTCTCGCTGCGCCGCCGCGTCGGGATGATCTTCCAGAAGCCGAATCCCTTCCCGCTCTCCGTTCGCCGCAACCTCGAGCTGCCGCTGCGCGAGCACGGCCTCCGCGACAAACACGCGCTCGCCGCGAAGATCGAAGCCGTGCTCCGGGACGTCGGCCTCTGGGACGAAGTGAAGGACCGGCTCGACTCGCCTGCGACGGCGCTCTCGGGCGGCCAGCAGCAGCGCCTCTGCATCGCGCGCGCGCTCGCGCTGGAGCCCGAGGTTCTCCTGATGGACGAGCCGTGCAGCGCGCTCGATCCGATCTCCAGCGGCGTCGTGGAGGATCGCATCGCGTCGCTTCGCGGCCGCTTCACCGTGCTGATCGTGACGCACAACCTCGCGCAGGCCCGCCGCATCGCCGACTGGACCGCGCTCTTCTGGGTCAGCGAAGGCGCCGGGCGGCTCGTCGAGTACGGCCCCGCGAAGCAGGTCTTCGAATCGCCTCGCGACCCGGTGACCGCCGCCTACATCGCCGGCATCCGCGGTTAGCCTCGGCCTCCCACTCGTGCGACAGTCGCGCGTTCGATGACCCCGGCCGCTGCTCCGATCACGAAAGATCTCGTCCTGCTGGGCGGCGGACACGCGCATCTCTTCGTGATCGAAGCGTTCCGCATGAGCCCCATCCCGGGCGTGCGGCTCACCGTCGTCACCCGGGACGTCGTCACGCCGTATTCGGGGATGCTCCCGGGGACGCTCGCGGGCCACTACTCCCACGACGAATCGAACATCGACCTGCGTCCGCTCGCCCTCGCCGCGGGAGCGCGGCTCTATCACGACGAGGCGGTGGGCCTCGATCGCGCAGCGAAGCAGGTGCTCTTCACGAACCGTCCGCCGGTCGCCTACGACCTCTTGTCGATCGACATCGGATCCCGGCCGCGCGTGACCGACGTGCCGGGCGCCGCGGAGCACGCGACGCCCCTCAAGCCGATCGACCGGCTCGCCGGCCGCTGGCAGTCGCTCGTCGATCGCATCAAGACCGGCCCGCTTCCTTGCCGGCTCGCGATGGTCGGCGGCGGCGCCGCGGGCGTGGAGGTCGCGCTGGCGGCGCACGTCCGGCTCCGCGCCGAGCTCGCCGCCGCCGGGCGCGATCCCGCTGGAATCCACGTCACGCTGATCACGAAAGGCGCGCTCCTCGCGTCCTATCCGTCGAAGGTCGCGCGCATCTTCGCTCGTGTCCTCTCCGATCGCGGGATCACCGTGCACGCGAACCGGGCGGTCGTGCGCGTCGAAAAGGGCGTGCTGCACCTCGACGGTGCGCCCGGCACCGTTCCGTTCGACGAAGCGCTGTGGGCGACGGCTGCGGGAACCGTTCCGTGGCTCGCGGTCTCGGGCCTCGACTGCAGCGCGGAGGGCTTCGTCCGCGTGGACCAAACGCTTCGCGCCCGAAACGACGCGTCGATTTTCGCGGCGGGCGACGTTGCGGACATGGTCGCGCACCCACGACCGAAAGCGGGCGTGTTTGCCGTGCGCCAGGGACCGGTGCTCGCGAGGAACCTACGCGAGGCTCTCGCCGGGCGAGCGCTCGAGCGCTTCGTGCCGCAGTCGCGATTCCTCTCGATCGTCAGCACGGGGGATCGCTACGCCGTCGCGTCGAAGGGCGCGTTCGCCGTGGAAGGCGCGTGGGTATGGCGCTGGAAAGACCGCCTCGACAGGCGCTTCATGGAGCGTTTTCGCGTGAAGCCGATGATGGCGGCGGCGACGGAAGACGCCCACGACCCGATGCGGTGCGGCGGGTGCGGCGCGAAAGTCGGGAGCGGTGTGCTCACGCGTGTGCTCGCTCGCCTCGCGAAGGACGGTCTCGGCACGTCCGCCGACGTCGTCGTCGGGCTCGACGCACCGGACGATGCCGCCGTGTTGCGGCCGCCCGCCGGAAAGCTGCTCGTGCAGACCGTCGACTTCTTCCGCGCCTTCATCGAAGACCCGTATCTCTTCGGTCGGATCGCCGCGGTGCACGCGCTGGGCGATCTTCACGCGATGGGCGCGACGCCGCGAAGCGCGCTCGCGATCGCGACGGTTCCGCACGGCCCCGACGAGAAGATCGAGGACTCGCTCTACCAGATGATGTCGGGCGCACTCTCGGTTTTCCGCGCGGAAGGCGTCGCGCTCGTGGGCGGCCACTCGGCCGAAGGTGGCGAGTGCGCGCTCGGTTTCTCGCTGGAAGGTGCGGCCGAGGAAGGCGCGCTGCTCCGCAAGAGCACGTTGCGCGCGGGAGACGCGTTGATCCTGACGAAGCCGATCGGGACGGGCGTGCTCTTCGCCGCGGACATGCGCCGCCTCGCGAAGGGCCGCTGGATCGACTCGGCGCTCGCGTCGATGCAGCGATCGTCCCGCGAGCCCGCTGCGATCGTGATGCGGCATGGCGCAACCGCGTGCACCGACGTGACGGGCTTCGGCATCGCGGGGCATCTTCTGGAGATGCTGAAGCCCGCGGGCCTCGCCGCGGACATCGAGCTCTCCGCGATCCCGTTGTTCGAGGGCGCGGAAGAGCTCGCCGCCTCGGGCGTGAGGAGCACCCTCTTCCCGGCGAACGCGCGCGCGGCCGGGGCATTCCGCTTGGCCGGAAGTGGTCCGCGGTGGGACCTGCTCTTCGATCCGCAGACCGCCGGCGGTCTCCTCGCCGCGATCCCCGCGGAGCGCGCGGACGCATGCGTACTCGCGCTCCGCGACGCGGGGGAGACGGCCGCGATCATCGCGCGCGTCGTGCCCGGCGTCGGCGACGCCGAGCCCCTGCGAATCGGTTAGAAGCCCATCGAGACGCGCGCGGCGATCTCGCGCGGCTCCGCCGGCATCGGCGAGTGCTCGCCGTCATACGGCTGGATGTACGAATACGGCGCGTCGAAGAGGTTGAACACGCCGAGGGACACGTCGAGCTTCGACACCGGGTCACGCCAGCCGAGCTGCGCGTTCACGAGTGTGAGCGAATCGAATTTTTCGAGAACGGAGTTGCCCGCACCGTCGCCGGCGTATCCCCAACGCTCGCCGAGCCAGGCGACCGTGGTGCTCGCGTAGATCCCGTGCGGGAGACGCGCCCGCGCGCCCCCGGTCACTTTGTGCTGCGGCGCTGCGAGAAGAACGGCGTCGTGCCCGGGCACGGCATATCCGTCGACCTCGTTCTTCCCTTCCGCCGTGTAGAAGGCAAGCAGCGTAGTGGACCAAACGAACAACGCCGCGACGAGAACCCCACGAATCATTTGCACGCGCGAAGTATTACCGCGTACGCGAAACGGGGCGAGCCTTCCGGCCCGCCCCGCTCGTGAATTCTGCCGGACGTCAGTTCGCCGAGCCGCCCGAGCTTCCGCCGCCGCCCTTGGCGGGCGCCGCCGGCGCGGGCTTCGCGAAGTCACCCGACTTGAAGACCGAGATCTTCTTCGGATCCATGTGCTTCTTGAGCGCCGACTGGATCTGCGCCGGCGTGAGCGCCATGACCTTCTTTTCGAGGTCGGCGTCCCACGCGAACGTCCGGTCGATGAAGAGGTAGCTGCCGAGGCTGCGCGCGAGCGAGCCGTCCTGCGCGCGGCCGACGACCCGCGACTGCAGCCAGCCCGACTTTGCCTGCTTCACTTCGTCCTCGGTGAAGCCGCTGTCGACGACCTTCTGCAGCTCCTCGAGCATGGCCTTCTCGACCTTGTCGCGGTTCTGCGGGGCGAAGATCGCGTAGCCGGAGAAGCTCGCTTCCTTGTCGAGCGCGCTGGCGCTGAAGCCGCCGCCGACGCCGTAGGAGAGGCCGTCCTTCTGGCGCACGCGGACCGCGAGGCGCGAGTTGAGGAAGCCTCCGCCCGTCATGAACATGCCGAGCACGAGGCCCGGGTAGTCCGCGTCGTCGTCACGGATCTGCACGCGCTGGCCGAGACGAAGCTCCGCGTTCGCCTTGTCGGGCGCCTCGATGTTCTCGTTCTTCGTGCCGGCGTCCGTCCACACGGGGACGAGACGTGCGAACGCCTTCGGGCTCTTCCAGCCGCCGAAGTGCTTCTCGTAGAGCTTCTGCACGTCCTTCGCCGCGTGATCGCCGACGACCGCGAGCTCGCCGTTCGACGCGCCGTAGAAATCCTTGTGGAAGGCCTTCACCTCGTCGAGCGTGACGCGCTTGATCTCCGCGATGTCCTCGTCAGCCGTCGACGCGTAGCGGGGGTCTTCCTTCGGGTACGGGTAGAGGTGCCGGGTGTAGGCCGTCGACGCCTTCGTGCCGGGCTCGTTGCGGCTCTCTTCGTACGCCGCGAGGAGCTCCTGCTTGAGGATCTCGAACTCCTTCGCGTCGAACCCGGGCTCCTTCAGCATCTCCGCCGCGAGCGCCATCGCCTCGGGAAGCTGCGCACGCTTGCAGAGGATGTTCGCCGTCGCGCTGGTCGGACCGGCGCTCACCGCGACGGTGGCCTTCAGCTTGTCCATCGCGTCGTAGATGTCCTGGCGGCTCTTCTTCTTCGTTCCGCGCATGAGCATCATTCCGGCGAGGTCACCGGCCGTGCCGCGGTTCTTCAGGCTGTTCACGTCACCGAAGCGGAAGTTCAGCGAGAGGTTCACGATGTCCGCGCGCGTCTCCTTCTCGAGGAACGCCGCCTTCACGCCGCCCTTCATCGCCGTGCGCACCGTGCGCTTCTCGATGTTTTCCGGCGTGGGGTCGAAGACTTCGCCCTGCGCGATCGGCTCGCCGCCCTTGTAGTCCTTCACGATCGAGTCGACGTCGGGCGCCAGCGGAATCTCGGCGCGGTCGGGCTTCTCCGTCGGAACGAAGACGCCGGCCGTGCGATTCGACGACTTCAAATACGCGGCGGCCACGCGGTTCACGTCCGCCGGCGTCACCTTCTTCACGCGATCGCGGTGGAGGAACATGAGGCGCCAGTCGCCCATCGCTGCCCACTCCGAGAGCGAAACGCCGACGCGCTCGGGATTCGACATCGCGAGCTCGAACCCTTTCTCGTAGTCGAGCTTGGCGCGCTCGACCTCTTCCTTCGTCGCGGGGTTCTTCTGGATCTCCTGCTCGATGATCGAGAAGAGCGCGGTCTGCGCGGGCTCGATCGGGCTCTCCTTACGCACTTCGGCGGTCGCGTAGAGGATGCCGGGCTCCTTCAGCTGGAACGCGAACGCGCCGGCCGACGAGGCCTTCTTCGTCTCGACGATCCCCTTGTGGAGGCGGCCCGACGGAACATCGCCGAGCACATACTCGAGCATCTCGATCGCGGCGTAGTCCGCGTGCGCGCCCGAGGGGATGTGGTACGCGGCGCTGACGACCTGCGTGTCGCCGACGCGTCGCAGCGTGACCATGCGCTCGCCGTCCTGCGTGGGGTCGAGCGTGTAGGTCGTCGGCAACTTGCGCGCCGGCTTCGGGATCCTGCCGAAGTACTCCGCCACCTTGCCGAGCGTGCGCGTCGACTCGAACTTGCCGGCGATGACGAGGACCGCGTTGTCCGGCTGGTACCACGTCCGGTAGAACGCCTGCAGACGGTCGATCGGCACCGACTCGAGATCCGCGCGAGCGCCGATCGTGTCCTTGCCGTAGTTGTGCCAGAGGAACGCGGTCGAAAGGATGCGCTCCATCAGGATGCCGGAGGGGGAGTTCTCGCCGCGCTCCAGCTCGTTGCGAACGACGGTCATCTCGCTGTCGAGATGCTCCTTCTTGATGTAGCTGTTGACCATGCGATCGGCCTCGAGCTCGAGCGCCCAGTCGAGGTTCTCCTCGGTCGCCGAGAACGTCTCGAAGTAGTTCGTGCGGTCGTACCAGGTGGAGCCGTTCGGGCGCGTGCCGTGGCTCGTGAGCTCGTCGGGGATGTTCGGGTGATTCGGCGTTCCCTTGAAGACGAGGTGCTCGAGCAGGTGGGCCATGCCCGTTTCGCCGTAGTTCTCGTGGCGGCTGCCGACGAGATACGTGATGTTCACGACGGCCGTCTGCTTGGACGGATCGTGGAAGAAGAGGACGCGCAGCCCGTTCTCCAGGCGGTATTCCTCGATCCCCTCGACGGAGGTGACGTGCGTGACGCCCTTGGGCAGCGTCGCCGACGGCTTCGAGGCAGCAGTGGAGGGACCCTTCGCGAGCGCGGTGTTGCCGGCGCCGACTGCGAGGGCGATGCAGGTGAGCAGGACTTTCGACGTGTGCGTCATGACCCTTCCTTCTTTCCTCTTGGTACGACCGGGCCGCGGAGCCTACCCCACCCCTCGCGCATTCCCCAAGGCGGTAGCATTCGAGGGGTGCGACCTTCCGTTCGCGTGGTCTATCTGGTGCCCGCTGACCGCAAGCCGCGGAAGGACTACGCCCGCGCGATCGAACACGCGTGCCTCCACATCCAGAATTGGTATTGGAAACAGTTGGGGCGCGAGGCGACGTTCCGCCTCCACGAGCCGTTGCCGGCAATCGTCCGCATGCACCAGAACGAGCGGTGGTTCGCGACGAATCCGCGCCCCTCCGAGCAGACGCAGTGGTACTGGGAGAACCTCCTCGGCGAAGCGTTCGCGCGGACGCGCGCGAAGTTCGACGACCCGAAGCACCGCTGGATCTTTTACGCGGATGCCGAGCACGACCCCGGGCAGTCCGTGGGCGCCGCCGGTGGCCTCGCGGTGCTGCCCGAGCACGACCTGCGCGGGCTGCTCGGCGAGGCGCAGCCGGGCCACATCCAGGGCGTCCCGCGGTGGATTGGCGGACTCGGACACGAGCTTGGCCACGCGCTCGGATTGCCGCATCCGCCCGCGTGCGAGAAGGACGGATCGATCCCCGAGGCGCAGTGCCTGATGTGGGTCGGCTACGCGAAGTATCCGGAGACGTTCTTTCTCCCGGAGGAGAAGAAGCACCTGCTCGCGTCGCCGTTCCTCACGGCGACCAAGCCGCTGCGGACGCGCTTCTGACGGGTCTCAGCGCACGACGATGTCGGTCACGAAACCCGGCACGCGGTATTGCTGCAGCACCGTGCCGGTCGACGTTGCGCGTACGATCGAACCGGGAACCGCGTACCAGATGTTCACGCACGTCGCGGTCGCCGGGTTGTCGCAGACCTTTTCGACCGCGAGCGCCGTCACGGGCGTCGAGATCGGCGTGAGACTCCCCGCGCCTCCGCTGAACCGCGTGATGGCTCCGAGCGCGTCGGCACGCCAGACGCCACCGCCAGTCCGCGGGTCCGCCGCGATCGCGGCTGTCTGCTGCGTGAGACCCGCGCTCCGAACGGCGCTTGCGCCGTTCGCCGTCACGATCCGCGGCGTCGCCTCGTCTTCCGAATACCAGCACGTCGCGCCATCCGGAGAGATGGCGGCGTGGCCGATGTGGAAGGGATCCCAGTTCAGCCCCGAGAAAACGGTCTTCGCGCCGGCGGTCGTGATCCGGACCGGCGAGCCGGTCGTGAACGACGTTTTCCCCACGACGCACACGGCGAGGTCGTTTCCGGCAAACGCTCGCGACGTCACCTCGAGCGGCGAGACGTCGACCTCCAGAATGTCGGCGCCGTCCGGTCCGACCTGCGCGATCCCCGCCGTCGTGCCGCCTTGCGTGTAGTAGAAGGCGAACGCACCGCCGTCGTTGGTCGAGAAGGGACCCAGGATCCCCTTGTCCTCGAACGCCGAGGTCGCAAGGCGCGTTCCGCGCGCGCTCATGCGGGTCGCGCCGAGGGAGAAGTCCTCCTGGAACCAGATCCCGCGTGTCGGGTCGATCGAAAGACGATGCGCGTTGCCGATGGAACTGTCCTGCGGGCTCGTCCCCGGCACCGTCGAGGCGCCGACGAGGTCGGGATGGATGCATCCGAGACGGCTCGCGACCGGCGTGTTCGTGAACGGGTTGTAGATCTCGGCGGAGAATCCGAGACACGCCGAGCGCGTGCTCGGGGCGAGCGCCTGAAACGCGGGGAGATCGGTGGCGGCGAGGCCCATCTCGTCTTCCCAGCGGAAGCGCTCCGGCTCACCGAGGATGCCGTTCTCGTCGCGAAGCCGGAAGATGTCGTTGCCGTCCATCACCCAAAGCGTGCGCGTCACCTCCTCGTACGCGATCTGCGCATCGAGCGTCTCGTCGCCGCCGATGAGGACTCCCTGGTTCTCGACCTGGCCGGAGCTCAGCACATGGAGGATTTCGAGATCGGCCCCGTCGCGGCGAAGGACCCAGAGCCCGTCATCGCGGTGCGGGGTCATCGCCTCGGCGTATTCCGGAAAGCGGATCTGGAGGCTCGTTCCCAGCAGACGGAAGACGTTGTTGCCGGCGCCGACCCACGGGACGCCGTCGACGTCGACCACGAGGGAGGTCGGGAAGAACTGCCCGCCACCGGGGACGTTCGCGACGAACACCGGCGTTCCCGAGCCGGTGTCCTGGAAAAGTTTCATCCGGCTGAGGTACCAGCCCGTCGCCGCGTCGGCGCCCTCTCCTTCGTCCGTTGCGGGGGGGTCGCCGGTGACGTGATCACGTCGGTGACCGTGCCTCCGACCGTCAACCGCGAGAAGCCGTCCTCGTGCGCGATGATGGCGCTGGTCCCCGATGGCGAAATCGGCCCCGGTTGATTGAACGGAACGAACCACGAGTCGAGAACGGTGAAGCCGTCCGCGGCGACGCGGCGGACCTGCGAGCCTCCGGTCGTGGATTGCCCGCCGACCCAGAGCTCGCCGCTCGCTTCGTCGACACCGAGAAACGTGAGACCCGTGTTGGCGATCGTGAACGGGGCGCTGGAACGCTGCTCGACGTGGAGCCGGACGAGCCGCTCGTCCGTGCGCGCCCAGGCCTGGGGGCCGATGCGGACGATCTGCCGTCCGAGTCCACTTGCGAGACCGTCGGACGCGGTCACCTCGAACTGCAACACACCCGGGGTGGTGGGTGCCGTGAACGTGAGCCGGCCGCTTGCGTCGGCAGCACCGAGCGCGACCGTCTCGCCGGCAATCTGCGTCCAGACGAAGTTCTGGAGGATGTCGCCGTCGGCATCGCGGCTGGTGCACGTGAGCGCGTCACCGCAGGGGTCGAGGGCAACGGTCACGCCGAGGCCCGCGGGAACGACGACCTCTTCGCCGGGATCGATGACCGGCGCATCGTTGGAGATCGCGATCGAGACCGACGTCTCGGCGCTGCTCACGCCGGCTTCCACCCGCACTCCGAACGTCAGCACCGCGACGCCCACGCCCGACGCGGGGTAGTCGAGCGCGGTCAACACCGGCGTGATCACGGCCTTGTTGGCGGAATCCAGCGAGAGACCGGGCGTCTCGAAATCCGGATTGCCGTCGAGGTTCCAATGGAACACGAGCGCACGGCCTTCCGGATCCACCGTCTGCGACGCGTCGAGGACGAACGTCTGGTTCCGGCGGCCGAAGCTCTGCTCCGGTGCGCCCTCTGCGACCCCGGCGAAGACGTGCATCTCGATGATCGGATCGAGCGGTGGCGGCGGGATGTTGTCGGGGTCGCGTGGATTGTCGCGCGGCGGAATGGCGCATCCGGTGAGCACGAGAACCGTTCCGAAGAGCACGAGCAGGGAGCGCGGCATCCGTGAATTTTGCCACATCGGCGGCTTCGCGTTTCGGATGGCGGTCGAATACGCTCTCGCCATGATGCGAGTGCGTTGGAGCCTGGTCCTGACCATTGCCGCCCTTCCTCTTCTTCTCGCGGGATGCCCCTCCAGCGGCGGTGGCGATGACGACGACGACGACGACGCGGCGACCACGCCGACAGCGACGCCGACGCCGATGACCGTCTCCGGCACTCTCGTGAACTACAGTGGCTCCCCGCTCCCCAGCGAGTCGGTCCTCCTGAACGGCACGCTGCTCACCACGGACGGCGCGGGCGCGTTCACGCTCGCGGACGTGACCCCACCCTACACGCTCGCCTACTACAACATCGGCTCCGACGCGGCGACGGTGTACCTCGGCGTCACGCGTCCCGATCCGACGATCACGATCATCAGCGGCGCCACCGACCGGACCGCCACCGTTTCCGGCACCATCAGCCCGACGCTCGGCGGAACGCCGTCGATCGACCTCAGCATTCCCTCCCCGCCGATCTACAGCGTGAGCGGTGGCAGCTTCGGTCCGAACGCGTACACAAACCGGCTGTTCAAGTGGTTCTCGACTCCGAGCATCACCACGACGGTCTACGTGTGCCGCTATGACGAAGACGCGAACAACAACATCACGAACATCATCGACTTCGTCGCGCAGCCGGTGACGTGGAACGACGGCACCGCGCCGACGCAGAATTTCACGATGGGCGCGGCAGGCGAAGGCTCGCTCACCGGCACGGTGACGGTCCCCGGCGGTTATGTGATCACGAACGTGAGCGCGGACTCGCAGATCGCCGAAACCGGCGTCTTGCGCCTGGGCTCGACGACGGCGTCGACGTTCAGCTTCATCACGCTCGACGTCGCCGGAGCGACCGCCAGCGTGAGCGCAAACGCCGAACCCGCCTCCGCGGGCGCGGACGACGGATTCGGGATCGCCTTCTTCGTCGGACCACCCACGTCCGCCGCGACGCTCGTCGTTCCCACGATGTCGTCGTTCACCGCGCCCGCACCGCTCGCGATCCTCGCCCCCGCGACCACGATCAGCTGGAACACCCCGATCACCGCGTCCGGGCACTCCCTGTCGATCAGCCCCGATGACTTCACAGGAACGCGTCTCTCGATCTACACGGTATCGTCGTCGATCGAGCTCCCCGACCTCTCGTTGCTCTTCGTGACGCTCGAGTCGGAGCCCTACTCGATGCGCGCCATCTCCTTCTCGACGAGCTTCTCGCCCGACGCGCTGCTCGAAGCCGGAGGCGGTTCGCCGTTCCCCACGACGGGGAGCTTCACCGCGACCTACAGCTCGGCGCTCCACGTCGCCGGCCCGTGATGCGCCGCTCTCTCGTCGCTCTTGCGGCGATCGCCGCCCTCTCGTCGGCGTGTGATCGCAACGACGCGTGGTACGGCACGACCACGCCGCGCCACGGGGCGAACGAGCTCTGGCTGAACAACGGCGGCGAGCCGGAGTGGTTCGATCCGGGCAAGTGCTCCGATGCCGTCGGTGGCGTGGTCATCAACCAGGCGTTCGAAGGGCTCGTCGTGCCGGATCCGGCGAGCCTCGTGCCGACGCCCGGCATGGCCGTGAAATGGGAGACCTCCGCCGACAAGCGCACGTGGACTTTTCATCTCCGCGAGAACACGAAGTGGTCGGACGGGACGCCGCTCACGTCGGCGGACTTCGCCTGGTCGTGGGCGCGCGTGCTCGATCCGAAGACGCTCGCGAAATACGCCGACCAGCTCTACGACATCGCGAACGGCGACGCGTACCACCAGCGCGCGATTCACGTGACCGCATACAACCGTGAAGCGAGCGCGCTCGCCGATGCGATGGCCGCGGTCGCGAAGGTCGACAAGATCAAGCCCGACCCACTCGGCAAGGGTGGCGTCTTCGTGTTCTTCGCGGAGCCGAGCGACGAGATCCGCACGAAGGCGATGGCGGCCGCGAAAGCGCTCGGAGCGACCGCGGCCGTCACCGGCCCGGACGCGCTCGGGCTGTCGACCCCGGACGAACGCACCTTCGTCGTGACGCTCGAGGTGCCGGTCCCCTACTTCCTCATCAAGATCAACACCCAATACACGTTCTACCCGGCGCCGAAACACGTCATCCAGCGGCTGGAGGCTTCAGGGAAGAGCAGCGACCTCTGGACGCGTCCCGAAAACTTCGTCAGCAACGGGGCGTTCGTCTTGAAGGAGCACCGCTTCCGCCACTACATGATCTTCGAGCCGAACCCGCACTACTGGGATCGCGCATCGATCACGCTCGATCGCGTGAAACTGCTCGAGATCGAGTCCTACGTGACGGCGCTGCAGATGTACAAGGCGGGCGAGCTCGACTACATCGGCGAGAACACCTCGCTCCCGTCGGAGTACTCGGTCTTCCTGCGTCGCAAGAAGGACCATCGCTTCACGGGCTTCACGACGACGTATTGGTACTGGTTCAACACGAACGACCCCGCGCTGAAGGACAAGCGCGTGCGCCACGCGCTCAACCTCGCGACCGACAAACAGCGCATCGTCGACGCAGTCACCAAGCAGTTCCAGATCCCGGCGAGCAGCTACATCCAGGAAGGGATTGCCGGATACAAAAAGATCCCCGGCGAAACGTTCGATCCAGAAAAGGCGCGCACGCTGCTGGCCGAAGCCGGCTATCCCGGTGGCAAGGGATTGCCGCCGGTCACGATCTCCTACAACACGAGCGAGACCCACAAGGCGATCGCCGAGGCCATCCAGGAGATGTGGCGCAAGGAGCTCGGGATCGACGCGCAGATCCGCAACGAAGAGTGGAAGGTCTTCCTCAAGAACCTCGAGCAGGGGAACTTCCAGGTGGGCCGTCTCGGATGGACCGCCGACTACCCGGATCCCTACACCTTCTTCTCGGTGTTCCTGTCGACGAGCAACAACAACCACTCCGATTGGAAGGACCGGAAGTTCGACGAGCTCGTCGATTTCGCGAACGCCGCCGAGGATCCGGAGGAGCGGCTCGTGCGACTCGCCAAAGCCGAGGAGTACCTGCTCGACGCAATGCCGGCGATGCCGATCTATTTCTACACGCGCTCGTACGTGGTGAAACCGTACGTGAAAGGTCTGCGAAACAACTTCCAGGACCGGCATCCCTGGAAGGCCATCCACATCGACCCCGACGCGTTCGCGAAGGGCGAAGTCGAGGACGGTAACGGCGGCTTCGTGGACATGGGCAAGTGATGAGACGCTTCCTCCTGCGGCGCGTGCTCTCGCTGATCCCCACGATGCTGGTCATCGTGACGATCGCCTTCGTCCTGGTGCGCGTCGCGCCAGGCGGACCGTTCGACTCGGAAAAGGCGATCCCGCCCGAAGTGAAGGCCGACCTCGAGAAGAAGTACGGCCTCGACCAGTCGATCCCCGTTCAGTACCTCTCGTTTCTGAAGAACGCCATTCGCGGCGACCTCGGCATCTCGATGAAGTACCAGGGCCGCACCGTGAACGAGATCATCGCGGACGGATTCCCGGCGACGCTCGCCGTCGGCTCGTTCGCGCTGATCTGGGCGCTGCTCATCGGCATCTCCGCCGGCGTGATCGGCGCCGTGCGTCAGAACACGGCGTGGGACTACGGGGCGATGGGCTTCGCGATGCTCGGCATCTCGATTCCGAGCTTCGTCCTCGGCCCGCTGCTCGTGCTCGTCTTCGCGCTCACCTTCTTCTGGTTCCCGCCAGCCGGCTGGGGAACATGGCGGCACCTGGTCCTTCCGGGCGTCGCGCTGGGCACGGTGTACGCGGCCTACGTCGCGCGCCTCACGCGCGGCGGCCTCCTGGAGATCGTGCGCCAGGATTTCGTGCGAACCGCGCGCGCAAAGGGACTCTCCGAGCGCATCGTGATCTGGCGGCATGTGCTCAAGGGCGGACTCCTTCCCGTCGTGAGCTTCCTCGGCCCGATGATCGCGGCGCTCTTCACGGGCTCGGTCGTGGTCGAGAAGATCTTCGCGACGCCCGGCACCGGCAGCTACTTCGTCGACAGCGCGCTCAACCGCGACCTCACCCTCACGATGGGGATGGTCGTCTTCTACAGCGCGTTCCTCCTGCTCGCGAACCTCGCGGTGGACATCGCCTACGGCTTCCTCGACCCGCGGGTGCGCCATGAGTAGCGCGACGGCGCCGGTGATGGAGGCGGAGCTCGTCGAAGGCACGAGCTTGTGGAAGGACGCGTGGCGCCGCCTCCGCAAGAACCGGATGGCCGTCGCCGGCGGCACGTTCATCGTGGTGCTGGTGATCGCGTCGTTCGTCGGACCGCTTTTCACCGGGTACGGATACGAAGCGCAGAACCTCGACTACGGGGCACAGCCGCCGAGCGCCGCGCATCTCCTGGGCACCGACTACCTCGGTCGCGACCTCCTCACGCGCGTCTTCTACGGGACGCAGATCTCGCTGCTCGTCGGACTGCTCTCCGGGGTCGTGAGCCTCGTCATCGGCACGCTCTACGGCGCGATCGCCGGATTTCGCGGCGGCCGCACCGACGACGTGATGATGCGCATCGTCGACGTCCTCTACTCGCTGCCCTACGTGTTTCTGGTGATCCTGCTCATTGCCGCGTTCGGGCAGTCGATCGTGCTGCTCTTCCTCGCGCTCGGCGCGGTGCAGTGGCTCTCCACGGCGCGTATCGTTCGCGGCCAGGTCCTCTCGCTGAAGGAGAAGGAGTTCGTGCAGGCGGCCCGCGCCGTCGGCACACGGCCCGCCGGAATCATCCTGCGCCACCTCATCCCCAACACGCTCGGTCCGATCGTCGTCTACTTCTCGCTGACGGTTCCGTCCGTCATTCTCCAGGAAGCGTTCCTCTCGTATCTCGGGCTCGGCGTGCAGGCCCCGCGTCCCTCGTTGGGCGCGCTCATCTCGCAGGGCGCGGCACACATGGACGTGTATCCGTGGGAGCTCGTGTCGCCGGCGCTCGTCATGGCGGCCCTGCTCTTCTCCCTCAACTTCCTCGGCGACGGCCTGCGCGACGCCCTCGATCCGCAGATGAAACGCGGCTGATGGCGACCGTGACGATCACCACCCTCACCCTGAGCGAGGCCGCGGCAGTTTGCGGCCGAGTCGAAGGGCTGTCCTGATGGCGATGGTGACGATTACCACCCTCACCCTGAGCGAGGCCGCGGCAGTTTGCGGCCGAGTCGAAGGGCTGTCCTGATGGCGCTTCTCGAGGTCCGGGATCTCCGCACGTACTTCCGCACCGACGACGGTGTGGTGAAGGCCGTCGACGGCGTCTCGTTCGACGTGGAGAAGGGCAAGACGCTCGGCATCGTCGGCGAGTCGGGCAGCGGCAAGAGCGTCACCAGCCTCTCGATCCTCCGGCTCCTCGGCTCTGCCGGCCGCGTCGAAGGTGGATCGATCCGCTTCGACGGAAAGGACATCACCGCCCTCCCCGAGCGCGACATGCGTGCGCTCCGCGGCAAAGAGGTGTCGATGATCTTCCAGGACCCGATGAGCTCGCTCAATCCGTTCCTCACGATCGAGCGCCAGATCACGGAAGTCCTCGAGCTTCATCACCGGCTTTCGCACGCGGCCGCGCGCGACAAGGCCGTCGAGTGGCTCGGCCGCGTCGGCATCCCGGATCCGTCGGCGCGACTCGGCCAGTTCCCGCACCAGTTCTCAGGCGGCATGAGGCAGCGCGTGATGATCGCGATGGCGCTGTGCGCGGGACCCCGCCTCTTGATCGCCGACGAGCCGACGACCGCACTCGACGTGACGATCCAGGCGCAGATCCTCGAGCTGATCCGACACCTGCAGGCGGAGCTCTCGATGGCGGTCGTGCTCATCACGCACGATCTCGGCGTCGTCGCGGGCATGGCCGACGAGGTCGCCGTCATGTACGCGGGCCGCATCGTCGAGCACGCGCCGGTGGGCGAGCTCTACTCGCGGCCGTCGCATCCCTACACGCAGGGCCTCCTCGGCTCGATCCCGCGTATGGACGCCGTCGCCGATCGCCTCGTCGCAATTCCGGGACTTCCGCCGGATCTCTCGCGGCTGCCCAGCGGCTGCCCGTTCCACCCGCGCTGCCCGAAAAAGATCGAGCCGTGCACGCGCGAGTACCCGGCGTTCGTGGCGCTGTCGGCGTCGCACAAGGCCGCGTGCACGGAGATCGACGCCAACTCTTTCCCCCTCCCCCCGGGAGGGGGTCGCGGGAGGGAGGCCGGCCCATGACCGCCGTCGCAAAAGGCCAGACGCTCCTCTCCGTGCGCGGGCTGCAGATGCACTTTCCGATTTCGCGTGGCGGGCTCTTCTCGAAGAGCACGAGCGTCATACGGGCGGTCGACGGCATCGACCTCGACGTGAAGTCGGGCGAGACGATCGGTCTCGTCGGCGAGAGCGGCTGCGGAAAGTCCACCGCGGGGCGCGCGATCCTCCAGCTTCTGCGGCCGACGTCGGGAACGGTGTCGTTCGAGGGGCGCGAGCTCACGTCGCTTTGGCGCGGGAAGAACAGGTGGACCGAAGAGCTCCGCGACCTGCGCCGCGAAATGCAGATGATCTTCCAGGATCCCTATGCGTCGCTCGACCCGCGCATGACGGTCGAGGACATCGTCGGCGAGCCCCTCCGCAATTTCCCGGAAGCGCTGCCGACGTCGACGACGCTGCGCCGCTACATCCAGGACCTGCTCGCGAAGGTGGGCATGGACCCGCGCTACATCCGGCGCTATCCGCACGAGTTCTCCGGCGGGCAGCGGCAACGCATCGGCATCGCGCGCGCGCTCGCGCTGAAACCCAAGCTGATCATCGCGGACGAACCGGTCTCCGCGCTCGACGTGTCGATCCAGGCGCAGATCCTGAACCTGCTGAAGGATCTCCAGCGCGACCTCGGCCTCACCTACGTCTTCATCGCACACGACCTGGCGGCGGTGCGCCACATCTCCGATCGCATCGCCGTGATGTATCTAGGACGCATCGTGGAGGTGTCCGACGCCGCGACGATCCGCGCGCAGCCGAAACATCCCTACACGAAGGCGCTGCTCTCCGCGGTGCCGGTCCCGGATCCGGTGGCCGAGCGCGCCCGCCGCCGCACGGTCCTCACCGGCGACGTGCCTTCACCGCTGAATCCGCCCAGCGGCTGCCCGTTCCACCCGCGATGTCCGGAGCGCATCGATCGCTGCGCCACCGACGTGCCGCGCCTCGAGGAGACTTCGCCCGGCCACTGGACGAGCTGCCACCTGGTGACGTTGGGTGCGCCCGGCACGAGCATACGGGTTGCAACATCCTAAGCTTCACCGAGAACGGCCCACCTCAGGAAAACGCATGCGCTCTGTCGCCGCTGTGAGTTTCGTTTTCCTCGCCCTCGTCGCCACCGGTTGCGGCCCCGCGGACGAAAAGTCAGACGACGATGACGACGACGGCGGCCCCGTGCTCGCGCTCGCGATCACCCTCGATCGCGAAGTCGCCGGCTCCGACATCCTGGT
>Ga0163152_10004546_pt1 | contig 17078 bp, 12 predicted proteins | sample OliLakLV19MP8IB2_FD_148635 | JGI IMG/M metagenome (GOLD analysis project Ga0163152, IMG submission 148635) | Freshwater microbial mat bacterial communities from Lake Vanda, McMurdo Dry Valleys, Antarctica - Oligotrophic Lake LV.19.MP8.IB-2 | ecosystem: Environmental > Aquatic > Freshwater >... | reverse complement strand
GTGACGAATGGGATTACGGCCAGCAACGCGTTTTTTCGAGTCCGAACGCCCTGAGTTCTCCGCCGCTTCGAGAGGATCGAACAAGAATTCTTCAATTGCCTGCGCCGGGGGTTTGAACAATATTCACGCCCTTATTTTATGCGCAGACAATATCCGTTTCATTTGATCGAGCCGAAGTGGCAGCAGTATTGGGATAAAGAGCAGACCTTTCGCGCATGGAATCCCGATGACGTTCTTCCGGGCAGCCATCCCTTTGCAATACGGCATGGGTTAAAAGGCAAGAAAGTTTCCGCCAGCGAACTTCCGCCCAAATATTATATCCTCGACATGTTCCCCTACCCTTCCGGCGCTGGCTTGCACGTCGGCCATCCCGAGGGCTACACCGCGACGGATATTCTGGCACGTTACCGGCGGGCAAAAGGATTTAACGTAATGCATCCGATGGGCTGGGATGCGTTCGGTTTGCCCGCCGAACAATACGCGATCAAGACCGGCCAACATCCACGCAAGACGACCGAGGAAAATATTGCAACCTTCAAACGGCAGATCCAATCGCTCGGGTTCAGCTACGATTGGACCCGCGAAGTCGATACAACCGACCCCGATTATTTCAAATGGACGCAATGGATTTTTCTCAAGCTCTATAATTCGTGGTTCAATCCAGAGACCAACAAGGCCGAGCCGATGGAGTCCCTGAAATATCCGGACGAATTGCAAACGAGTGCTGCCGAGTTGCACTCGGCAGAAACGATGGACAGCCGAGTGCAACTCGGCAGCACTTTGTCACTTGATTCTCGCCGCCGGGAATACCGCGATAGCAAGCGTCTCGCCTTCGTGAGCGAGGCACCGGTGAACTGGTGCGAGGGACTCGGAACGGTTTTGGCCAACGAAGAAGTCATTGACGGCAAGAGCGAGGTTGGCGGATTCCCGGTGGTGCGCCGACCAATGCGCCAGTGGATGCTCCGGATCACCGCATTCGCCGAGCGATTGCTCAACGATCTGGATTCGATCGAGTGGAGCCATTCGCTCAAGGAAATGCAGCGAAACTGGATTGGGCGCAGCGAAGGCGCAACGGTGAAGTTTCAAGTTGCAAGTGTTCAGTCTTCAGAGGCGGGCGGAAGTGGCCTTTCTGAAAACTTCAAACTGAAAACTGAAAACTTCATCGAAGTCTTCACGACGCGTCCCGACACGCTCTTCGGCGCGACTTACATGGTGCTTTCACCCGAACACAAGCTGGTCAACGAAATCACCACATCGGAACAAAAAGCAGAGGTCGAAAAATATCGAACGTTCGCGGCGGGCAAAAGCGATCTGGAACGAACCGAACTGGCCAAGGAAAAAACCGGTGTGTTCACGGGCACCTACGCGCTCAATCCGGTCAACGGCGAAAAAATCCCAATCTGGATCGCCGATTATGTTTTGGCGACCTACGGGACGGGGGCGATCATGGCCGTGCCGGCTCATGACACACGCGATTTCGAATTTGCGGAAAAATTCAATCTGCCGATCCTTCAAGTTGTTCAGCCACCGGATCCAAAAACCGACTGGCGCGGATTCGTAGAGGAAGGCACTTCGGTCAATTCCACCGGCCTGGAGATTTCGATAACTGACTTACCCACTGCCGAGGCCAAAAAGAAAATCACCGACTGGCTCGAAGCCAAGGGGCTCGGCAAAAAAACCATCAACTATAAATTGCGCGACTGGCTATTCAGCCGGCAACGCTATTGGGGCGAGCCGTTCCCGATTCTCTGGAAACGCGACGCGAACGGAAATCTTTTCCACGAGGCGTTGCCTGAATCCGCGTTGCCTTTGGTGCCGCCTGCGTTGACCGATTACAAGCCCGCGCCCGGCGGCGAGCCGCCATTGGCTCGCGCCAAAGATTGGGTGAACTTGCCCGACGGCTCGGTCCGCGAAACCAACACGATGCCGCAATGGGGCGGGAGTTGCTGGTATTATTTGCGCTACCTGGACGCGAAAAACGCGGAAACGTTCGTTGGCAAAGAGGCGGAAAATTATTGGATGGGCGCGAGTTCTTCAACCCAACCCAAACCAGCCGCACCGGGTCTTTCAAAAACAGAATGGCAACAAAAGTTCGATGAACTCTATGAATACGCCACGAAAAATCTTGGCAACGAAAAACGATTTATTCATTTCAACACAGTCAGTGAAGAAGAGGCCGCTTTTCTTGAAATCAAAACTGGTTTCAAGCTAACTGGCTTTCGTCGAATGGTGGATAATGATGCTATTCGACATATCGATGTTGAGCATGGGGCCGAGAGCGAACGGGATCGTGGTTTGTTGCCTGTGACACGGGATGATCTGGCCATGATTCCTGAGATCATCGCGAAAGCTGATGACGTACGCTATTCGGGAAAAAACCGTCACGGTTTGGACGTCATTCTTTACATCAAACGGCTGAATGGAACAATTTTCTATTTTGAAGAAATCCGACGAGCCAACGACTTGCTAGCGGCAAACACGTTGTACAAAAAACCGGCGACGGGGAGCGATGCCACCGAAGCAGCCTGCTCTGACACGCCCGAAGCGCACCGTCGCACTGAAAACACGATATATTCAAAAGTTGGAAATCGCAATCCAGGAGTTCCGGCGCCCGGTGTCGATCTTTACGTGGGCGGGACCGAACACGCCGTGCTTCACCTGCTCTACGCGCGTTTCTGGCACAAGGTTCTGTTCGACCTCGGTTATGTCTCGACCGCCGAACCGTTCTACAAACTGGTCAACCAAGGACTCATTCTCGGCGAAGACGGGCAGAAAATGTCGAAGTCGCGCGGCAACGTTGTGAATCCCGACGACATCATGGGTGAATTCGGCGCGGATGCCTTGAGACTTTACGAAATGTTCATGGGCCCGCTGGAAATGGTGAAGCCCTGGAACACTCAAGGCGTGGCGGGCGTTTATAAATTCCTCGGCCGCGTCTGGCGTTTGTTCGTGGACGAAAAAAGCGAAACGGATTTTGAACAGGCGGAATCGACCACAGAGACACAGAGGCACGGAGAATTGTTGGAGAAAATTCAATTGAGCACCGCAATCAAAGAGTCTGAGCCAACCCCCGCCCAGTTGAAAACGCTTCACGCCTGCATCAAAAAGGTGACCGAGGACTTGGACGGCATGCGTTTCAACACGGCCATCTCCGCCCTGATGGTTTTTGTGAATGAAGGGATCGGATGGGAGACCAAACCCGCCTCGATAATGCGTGAGTTTTTGCTGCTTCTCCAGCCGTTTGCGCCCCATCTGGCGGAGGAGCTTTGGGCAAAGATGAACATCGAACCTCGAATTGCTCTGGCGTACGCGCCATGGCCGGTATTCGACTCCGCATTGCTGGTCGAGAACGAAATGGAAATACCGATTCAAGTGAATGGGAAACTGCGCGACCGTTTGGTGATCGCGGCTGACGCAACGCCGCAACAGGTGGAAACCGCTGCACTTGCCAGCGAAAAAATCAAGCCCTTCATCGAAGGGAAAACCATTAAGAAACTGATCGTCGTGCCGAAAAAACTGGTTAACATCGTTGTCGCGTAATTGACGGCAGATTGACATCGGTCGGCATCGGGCTTAAGTATCGCTCCAATTGATTTCTATGAAAACGACTACATTATCCATTCTCGGGATGATTCTTGGCCTCACTTTGTTTGCGCAGGTCACACCGGCCGCCACACCAAAAGTCGGCGACAAAGCCCCCTTGGTTGAAGGCAAAAATCAGGACGGACAAATCTGGAAACTGAACGACTCATTTGGCTCGAAGATCGTGCTGCTCTATTTTTACCCGAAGGACAACACGCCCGGATGCACCAAGGAGGCATGCGGACTTCGGGATCGCATGAGCGATTTGAAAAAGGACGGCGTGGAGGTTATCGGGGTGAGTTTTGATTCGGAAGAGAGCCACCAGAAATTCATCAAGGATCACAATTTGAATTTTTCATTGCTGGCTGACACAGATGGAAAAATTGCGGACGCTTACGGCGCTCGACGGGAACCGGGGAAGAATATCGCGCGCCGGGTCAGTTTTCTCATTGGCAAAGACGGGAAGGTTGCCCATGTCACGGACAACGCCAGTGCGGACGTTCACCTTGCGGAAATGAAAGACGCGATCTCGAAGCTGACAAAGAATTAGAAGTCGAACGGCACTTGGTTCTATGTCTAACGCCTTGCCGTCGAAGTTGGATGTCCCGGCCTTTATTCGGGGATGACGCTGCCCGGCGTTTCCACGGTGTTTCGGCTTTGCGCCAAAATGCCGGTCATCGGCTCGGCTTGGGCGCCGGAACGATGTTCGAGCACCACAGCGGATGCCGATTCGGTGGAAATTGAGTTAACGGCCTCATGCGGACGGTTTGAGGAACACCCAGCCCAAAGCAGCGAGCCGAATGTGGCGGCGATTACCAACCGCATGAGCTTCAGATGGGCGTTCATTACCGCGACATTAGGCTTGCCCGGCGTAATCGAAATGCGACTAACGGATCCCGGATCGACAAGCGAATCTGATGTAATCGGTTTCATATCTTCCTCATTCATAGTCAAGAAAACACCAAGTGTGTCCTATTTGTTTACTGCCAGTGTTCCATTTCTATACAATCGACGCCTGTTGTATAAAAGAACCGTTACAAAAAAGCGAGGATTATTTTAAAAATTTATTTCCCGCCCGGCGATACCGATACTCAAGCGCGATCGTGGGGTCGGGGGAAGGTGCCCGACTCAATCCCTGTGGTTTCGGCAATTCAATTGGTTCAGAACATCGCATAATGCGCTAAGTCGAGGCGTCGGAATCCCGGCTGCCTTCGCTCGTCGTAATGGCTCGAAGAACAGAGCATTGAGTTCCAGGGAAAGCCCGCGCTCAAAATCGATCAGTGTTGAGGCTTTATACGGAGGCATCGCCCGGGTTCGTGTAATTTGCTTCTCCGCTGTTTCCGCCGGAATTTTAAACCCAAGGGCGTGTGCAGTGGAAATGACTTCACCCATCAGACCTCTCACCATCTGCTCCCAAAGAGGGTCGGAGAGCAAATCCCCCGTGGTGAGACACGCGCCCAAACGATCCGTCTCGGCCAGTTTTCCAGAGAACACTGCTGTGTAACCTGCCGCCCCCGCGACGCCGAGGCCGTTGAAGGGAACATTCCACACCAGCTTTTCCCAATGCGCCTGCTCAAGATTGTCGGTGACCTTGCAGGTAACACCCGCGTGCCGAAACATCGACGCAATATCGTGAGTGCGCGGCTCCGGCCAGCGCCCGAATTCGCCCATGAGGATTTTTCCACGGTCGGTCACCTGAATCTTACCCGGCTCCAAACGGTTCACGCAGACGAAGCAGAGGCCGCCCATGATTTTCTCCGGAGCAAACAGCTCGGCAAGTTGCGCCTCGTTACCCAAACCATTCTGCAACGTCAGGATCGCAGTTTCACCTCCGACCAACAGGGAGAGCAATCGGGAGAATTGATCGTTGGCTGTCGTCTTCAAGCCAACCAAAACCAGATCGCAGACACCAATCTCGCCAGGTTCACGCGCGCACTTCGGGTTGACGTGAAAATCGCCCTCGTTGCTGAAAATGCGAACGCCATTGCGTCGAACCACGTCATAATCGGACCGCAACAGGAAATGAACCTCTTGCCCGTCGCGACAAAGCTTGGCTCCGTAGTAACTTCCCAGCGCCCCGCAACCTACAATGCCGATTTTCATGAGAATATTTTGGTTTACGAGTTACCGGCAACGCATCCCTGAACCCTCGCGCGCCCCGAAAACGAAAAAGGCGCTCCGAGAATCTCAGAGCGCCTTCGAGAGCAAACCCGGATTACTTGGTTCCCAGAATTGCGTCCTTCGCCGCCTTTGAGATGCGGAATTTCACCACGCGCTTGGCTTTGATCTGGATCGGTTCCCCGGTCTTCGGATTGCGCCCCATGCGCGCCGCACGATCCTTCAACACCAGCTTCCCGAGGCCGGGAACCGTGAAAGTGTTCTTCGCGTTTTTGTAGGCCATTTGAGCCAGGTGTTCGAGAATGTCCGCCGCAGCTTTTTTGGTGATGCCGGCCTTTTCGGCGATTTCCGCCGCGATTTGTGATTTAGAGAGTGCTTTTGCCATAAGTGTTGTTGTTGAGTTTGATTGTCCAAGTCGTTCGACTCATGCGTTATTAAATCGTTCCGCGAAGGTGGTGCAAGGAGAAAATCGCTAGATTTAATAAGCCGTTGGCGAGTTTGCCGGGAAAGTTTCACAGGCCAGACTTGACTTGAGAATTCATTTCCACACCATCAAATTTGATGGCTGCACTTTTTACCATTCAAAATGAATTTCGATACGAGATCGTTCGAAAGATATTCGAGGGCGGGATGGGCATCGTCTATGAAGCCGAGCAGCACGGCGCGCGCAATTTCGTCAAGCGGGTCGCGTTAAAGGTCATTCGCCAGAATTACGCCAACCAGAAAACATTTATAGAGAATTTTGTCGGCGAAGCGAAGCTGGTGGCGGATTTAATCCACACCAACATCGTCCAAACCTATCAGTTGGGTGAAGCGCGCGGGATTTATTTCATCGCGATGGAACTGATTCGCGGCGTAAACCTCGAGCAATTCACGCAACAGTTGACTGACAAACAACGCCGCCTGCCGCTCGAACTGGCCGTGTTTATCGCCAGTCGCGTGGCCCGGGGGCTGGCCTATGCCCACGCCAAGACGGATAAAGATGGAACCCTGCTGGGTTTGGTGCATCGCGACGTCAGCTCCAAAAACATCATGATCGCCTTTGAAGGCGATGTGAAGCTGACCGACTTCGGAATCGCGAAAGCGCGCGGCTTTCTTGACGATCAGGAGGGTGAGGTTGTCGCGGGGAAAGCGGACTACATGAGTCCGGAACAGGCCGACTTTCAGATCACTGATAAACGCTCCGACATCTTTTCAGTGGGCGTTGTGCTGTCGAATTTGTTGCTAGGAAAAAATATTTTCAAAGGGGAGACGGCCGAAGAGTCGCGGGACAACATCATGAAAATGGCGCTTCCCGATTTTCGGAAACTTGACGACCGCATCGAGGAACGGCTGAACGAGATCCTGCACAAAACCCTCGCTCACGATGTTAACGAGCGCTACTCGGACGCCGACAAACTGCTCTACGAATTGGAACATTACATCTATCACAAGGGCTACGGACCCACGAACGAAACCCTGGGTCGCTATATCCGGGAGTTGTTCGGCCAAAATGTCCCGACGCACGGAGAGGCCAAGGGCCGGACGACCGTTTTGAAGCGCCCCGGCCAGACCGGCGAAACGGTAGCAATATCATGAAATCTTCCGTCGTGAATTTGGGCCTCCTTCAGTCGGCCTGTTCCAGCAGTCCGGCGGAAAATCTGAAGAAAACTTTATCGCTGGCGGAGAAGGCAGCGAAACAAGGCGCGCAAATCATCTGCACCCAGGAGTTGTTTCGCTCCCAGTATTTTTGCCAGAACGAAGATCACGATAATTTCAAACTGGCCGAATCGATCCCCGGTCCAAGCACGGCTGCCTTCCAGAAGATCGCCCGCAAGCACAAGGTCGTCATCATCGCCTCCCTGTTCGAGAAACGCGCCTCGGGCGTGTATCACAACACTGCGGCAGTCATCGACGCTGACGGTTCGCTTCTCGGAATCTATCGCAAGATGCACATCCCGGATGACCCGCTCTTTTACGAGAAATTCTATTTCACGCCAGGCGACCTTGGTTTCAAAGCCTGGCAAACACGTTATGGAAAGATCGGCGTCTGCGTTTGCTGGGACCAATGGTATCCTGAAGCGGCCCGCCTTACCGCCATGCAGGGCGCGGAGATTTTATTTTATCCGACCGCGATTGGCTGGCACCCAAGCGAAAAAAAGGAATACGGGGAAAACCAGCACGGCGCCTGGGAAATAATCCAGCGCAGTCACGCCGTGGCCAACGGATGTTACGTCGCTGTAGCGAATCGAATCGGCTTGGAACAACCGATTGGCGGCGATGGGTTGGAATTCTGGGGCCAAAGTTTTGTGGCGGGAACCTCCGGCCAGCTTCTCGCCAAAGCCAGCCGGGACAAAGAGGAAATCCTGATCGTGCCGGTGGATCTCGCGAAGGTGGATATGACGCGAACCCATTGGCCTTTCCTCCGCGACCGGCGTATCGATGCCTACGCCGATTTGACCAAACGGCTGATCGATTAACAGGTGCTGCTGTGCAACGGATCGCATGGATCACGGGCTCGAACGGATTGATTGGAAGCCATCTCGTGCAGAGCGCACCGCAGTTTGCGCCAGAGTTTCGAGTCATCGGACTCTCCCGCGAAATCGTCGATCTGACGGATAATAAGGCTCTTCGCAAAAAGGTTCTCCAGGATCGTCCGCAATTAATCATTCACTGCGCTGCGCTGAGCAAATCCCCGGCATGTCAGGCCAACCCGGCTCTGGCATGGAAAACGAACGTGGAAGCCACGCAGGCTCTGGCCGGGCACGCCGCAGGCATCCCCTTTATTTTCTTTTCCAGCGATCTGGTTTTCGACGGAAAGAAGGGAAATTATGTCGAGAACGATGCAGCCAATCCGTTGAGCGTCTATGCTGAAACCAAAGTCGCCGCGGAAAATGTTGTGCTAAAAAACCCACTGCACACCGTTGTCCGGACTTCGTTAAACGCCGGAATCACGCCAGCGGGAGACCGTGCCTTTAATGAGGAATTGCTCAACGAATGGCGGGCCCAGCGGCGCGTGAAACTGTTCACAGACGAATTTCGGTGTCCCATTGCCGCCGCGGCAACCGCACGCGCCGTCTGGGAACTCGCCGCGATAAATCAACCCGGCCTCTATCACCTTGCCGGAAGCGAACGATTGTCCCGGTGGCAAATCGGCCAGCTCATCGCGGTGCGCTACCCCGAACTCGATCCGCAAGTGCAGGCGTGTTCTTTGCTGGAATATCGCGGGGCGCCTCGCGCACCCGATACTTCGCTGGATTCTTCAAAGATCCAGAAATTGCTCTCGTTCCCATTGCCCAAATTCTCTGAATGGCTGCGAACGTGTCCGAAGTTTCCGTAGCCCATTCGGCCGAAGGTGAAAGTGGCGAGACCAGCCGCATTGTCACGTCCCAGGCCGTTTGGTTGGCGGCACGTAGCCCTTGTACCAGTAGAGACCCCAAAGGTCCTCCAACTTCACTGCGTCCACGTGACCATCCATGAAACCCATGTTGATCGATCCGGGCAAACGCTGCCTGATATCGACTGCCGAGGGTATCCCGGAGGGACGCGAACCGTGCCGGGCAATGCACCAGCGCTGCATCATGGTGGCGTTGCCACCCCTCAGCATATCTCTTGGCGGCACGTCGGTTGGCTCCGGCCAGCCATCCGCCCAGGCGCTGTCGGAAAAAACCGGCGTCTTCGCCGGAAATTGAAACTCCGACTCCTTGGTGAACGCCTTTCTCGAATCCCAACCGGAATACAGCCAGCCGTTGATTCCGTAACTGGCTTCAAATCCCTGGTTCCACTGCACAATCGTCTGCGGTCCAAACCAGGCTGCGATGGCCGAGCCAAACCTCTCCTCCGTCGGCTTCCGGTTGATCGGCACGGGAGCAGTCGGACAGAGCCGAATCTTGTCCGAAGGCACGTAGGCCTTCATTAATGCCATCCAAAATTGCTTCGGATCGTAGGTGGCCGGGAAGGTCTTGCCGTGATCGGTCACATACATGAAATACCCCAGGCCGAGCTGTTTTAAATTGCTCTTGCACGAGGCTTCCTCCGCTTTCAACTTGGCGCGGCTCAGGGCCGGCAACAACAAAGCTGCGAGGATCGCGATGATGGCTATGACCACGAGCAACTCTATCAGGGTGAACGCATCGCCACGGGATGTTCGTCGCGTGACTCCGAAACTGAAGGAGAGATCGCAACCGTTGCCATCGGAGCTCAAGAAGCGGGCGTTCATCGTTCGTCAAGACTTCCATCCATCGAATCTCCCGTCAAGCCAGCCCTCGACAGATGTCCGGTCCTCCAAGGTCTCGCTCTGAATTCATTTGGTTGATTCCTGCGAAACCGGCCGATCCCGCCGCTCCTTTCCCGCCGGAGTTTTTAGGGAACCGTCAACTGTCTGGCAGATGGCATTCAACAAGGATAAATCGTCGTTGCTGTCATTTTCCAAGGTCCAGAACATGACGCCGGAGGCTCGTTTGATTGCAAGTTCGGTTTTAGCCTGAATCGTCGGGATGCCGTTGTAGTTCTGTTCGATTCCATTGTAGGAAGTGAGGTCCCTGTTCGAGGCAGATGAGTCCGCTTTCACGAGCTTCCGATAGGGAACTCCACTCGGACGCGAGTAAAATGGCACGCCCAGCACCAATTTCTCCGGCGGCCAGCCACGGGCGTGCCAGTAATCGATCGACGCCGTGGCGAATTCCATCGAGGAGTGCGCGCCTGCGGGGCCGTCATAAGCCATGAGATTGATGAAATCCAAAAGAGTCAGGGACTCGTTCGGAATGCCGTCGGCGTTTCTCCCCAAAGCAGCGACGGCGGCGGTGAGCAGGTTGTGCGTCGGTAAACCGGCGCGTAATTCCTTGATCAATGCCATAAAATTTTGTGCCGATCTTCCGGGACGGGGATATTCCCAGTCGATATCGGCGCCATCGAGATCGTGGTCTTTTACGAACGCCAGAAGCTCCCGCACGAACACGGCACGCTTCGCGGAATCTTCGGCCATCGCCTCGAATTGCCGTTCCCATCCCCAGCCGCCAACCGAGATGAGCACTTTCACTCCTGCCTCGCTCGCCTTGCGAACGGTTTCCTTGAGATGGGCGGCGGCGGAGAATTTCCGGAATGTTCCATCGTCGTTGGGAATGAGGAATGCGTAGTTCACATGGGTCAACTTTTCAAACGGCACGGCATCGAGTGAGGCTCGACTCCCCAAATATCCGATAACCCGAAAGCGAGTTTCGTTGATGGCGGGACGAGAAGCGTCTTGCGCGGCTGTGGCCGCCGCGGATCGTCTCGGGTCCACGGGCTCAGCGGCGGAGCTAACGAGAACGGCGAGCAGGAAACCCGCAGGCAGAGTTAAACTGAGGATTATTTTCATAGGTCACCGGGATGCTTATTCATTTCGAGAAATCGACTATACGCATTTACCCCGTTCCTTTCACCGACAATGTTTCTCCCGATGCTCATCCGCGAACACAGGAAAACTTCCGCACCTGCAGGCAGAAATCACTTTCCCACTTTCCCACCCGCACACTTTCCGCATAATTCCGTTGTGTCGCCTCACAGCACCTATCGCGGACGAATCGCGCCCTCACCGACGGGCCTGCTGCATCTTGGTCACGCCCGAACCTTCTGGACGGCTCAGGAACGCGCCCGACAAAACTCCGGCACGCTGATCCTGCGCAATGAAGATTTGGATTTTGCGCGTTGCAAACCGGAGTTCGTCGCCGCCATGCACGACGATTTGAAATGGTTCGGCCTGGAATGGAGCGAAGGGCCGGATTGCGGCGGACCGTTTGCGCCGTATGCGCAAAGCGAGCGCCACCCGCTCTACCTCGCTGCGTTCGAAAGGCTTCGCGAAGGAGGCTTTGTCTATCCCTGCCGCTGTTCCCGCCAGGATGTCCTTCGCGCCATGCAAGCACCGCATCAAGGCGAGGAGGAACCCATTTATCCCGGCACGTGCCGGTCGAACGCGGAACACCGGATGGTCGAAGCGAAATCCACGAATCGCGATTCCACGCTCACGGTTACTCCTTCCACTTTGAATTGGCGCTTTCGCGTCCCGGACGGTGAAACGATTTCTTTCGTGGACGGAAACTTCGGCCCGCAACATTTCATCGCTGGAAAGGATTTCGGTGATTTTGTGGCCTGGAGGCATGACGGAATTCCTTCCTATCAACTCGCCGTGGTCGTGGACGATGCCGCGATGCGGATCTCCGAAGTGGTGCGCGGGGCAGACCTGCTGCTTTCCACCGCGCGGCAGATTCTGCTCTATCGCGCGCTCGGGCTTGAGCCGCCCGCCTTCTTCCATTGCTCCTTGATGACCGACGATGCCGGAGTTCGCCTCGCAAAACGCCACGATGCTCTCAGCCTTCGCGCCTTGCGCGGTCAGGGAACTCAGCCGGATGTCCTTCGCGCCTCATGGGCGAGCCTGGATCAAGGCGACCATACCGCGCGGTAAAATCGTTGCCCGTTCGTCGCGGGTGAATCGATGAATTCATACAGGCCGTTCGGACTGAAAATATTGGTCAGCGTGATCCAGTTCACCAAATTGGTGGACGCATCGACCCTGTAGGTGACGTTGGCGTTTCCGCTGAACGAAAGCCGAATCCGCGCATCCGCCAGCAGCGATACGGAATTGAACCGCGCAGGCGCGGCCGGAAGCACGGTCAAGGTCGCCGGAAAACTCGCCGTGACGCCCGCCAGGTTGCTGACGATCACGGAGTATTCTCCGATGTCGGAGAACAAAACCCGGGACAACGAAAGGCTGTTGGAGGTCGCACCCGATATCGTATCGCCGTTGAACTGCCACTGGTAGGTAAAATCCCCGGCACCTTGCGCCACGACTTGAAAAGTGACATTGGTTCCGGCCGCCACAGTCTGGCTTTGCGGTTGCGACGCAACACAAGCCGCCTCGACGAACTGGAATCTCACAGCATCCGACAGGACCACGCGATTCCCCTCTCCCGTGTTGTTCGATATGCGAACGAACCCATTTGTTCCCAAAGCGAAATCTTTCAACGCGCCGATCAACCGCCACCCGCCGCCTCCGGTTGTCTGGTCGATGTTCGTTGGCGATAGGCTCTCCCCAAAAATCAAAATTTGCGCTTTGGTCGTGTGAGTGACGCCCTGCGGATACCAGATATAGACGTTGTATTTTCCGCGCACTTTTATGTCGGGACGATAAACGACTTCGGACGTCGGGCTGCCGGAAACAGTCGAGGCGTATTGATAGTGGCTCCCGAATTTATCCGCCAACGTCGTGCCCAAGGTCCACAAGCCAGAATAAAATGCGTCGGGATTATCCAGGATGATGTCGTTCACGACGCCAGCCGGAGCAGTCGAAAATATTGCGTCCTCAGAGACCGTTTCATTCGTCGAGCTGTCGATGGATTTGACGCGAAAGTGATAGGTCGTGCAGGGAAACAAATCGGTGAGCTGTGCCACGTGGTTGGAAACCGGCACGGCGTTGCTCAAGACCAGTCCGAAATCGATGGTGGGGCCATATTCAACAATCGTCGTCGAGGTCTCGTCCGTGCCCCATTTAATCGTGACCGAAGTATTCGAAATGTTTGTGACCAGAATGCCAGAAACACCCGGAGGAGTGGCGTCAGTCAAAATGAAATCCACCGTCGCGACGACTCCCGCCTCAATCGTAATATTGGTGGAAACCGGGTCCAACCCGGCAAACATTGCCAGGACCGTGTAAGTTCCCGGCGTCAGGTCAACCGCCCCATAAAATCCCGTCGCATCGTTGGTCATTTGTTTGGACAACGGTCCCGTCAATGTGATTCTCGCGCCGTCAATCGGGCTGTTCGTGGTTCGATGATAAACAAACCCCTTGAGATGACCCCGGGTGGGAGCGGTCTTCCACGGCATGGCTGGCGTGGCGACTTTTTGCGAGAAAACACCCGGCGCAATCGAATCGTATATGCTCGTGTTGGTGGTGGTGATCGCCGATTGAAACAACGCGCGCTCCACTAATTGGGTTTGAAGGTTCCCGGCGTTGGCAATCGCGTCCACCACCGCATACGAGTAAAGGGCGACGCCATCCGCTTTGTTCCCGGCCGAAGTCAGATCGCGCGTCGAACGAATCTGATGAATCGAATTCGAAATTGAATTGAGGTAAATCCCGGGACCAATCGCCACGTGCCGATTGTATTTAAAATCCTTCGAAAAAATGCTCCATTTGGCCCAGTCGTTGGAGTTGACCGTGTTCTGCCGGAAATAGGCCATTGGAATTGCCATATCGAGAATTCCTTCCTCCATCCAGCCCCGCCAATCCTGCAACACATTGTTCCACGCCGCAGAAGTGCTGAACCACTGGGCGAGATTCGTCACGCCGGGCGCGAAGCAAATTGTGTCGGCGGAAACCTTCACCTGCGGCTTGATCGCAATCGTGTTCAAATACACTTTTCGGACCAGACCGCTGATTTGATCCCGGCGAAACTGTTTCCAGACCGCGTTCGTCGGCGTCGGCTGGCCGGTGGTTCCAAAGAACTGGTTGAATCGCCCGACAGTGACAGCGTTGTACCCTTCGTTGACGCCGGAATAACGGACGTAATCAAAATTGATCCCGTCCACGTCGTAGTTCGAGACGATGTCCATCGCCACGTCGTAGGTGTGTTGCTGCACGCCGGGATGGCCCGCGTCAAACGTGTACTGTCCGCCAATATAGGTCGCGCCGCTGACATCTTTCATCAACCAGTCGGGATGCAAGTTGTAGGGATGGTTCGTCTGCGCGGGGACACCGTTCGAGGTGGCGGGATTCCAGATATGATACGTCACCATCCACGCGTGAACCTCCAGCCGCTGTTCGCCGTTGGATGTGTCATGAGCCTTGGCAATGAGATCCGCCAGCGGATCGAAGGACTGGGGCGAAACATCCGTCGCTTTCGGTTCGAAATTTGAGTTGTAATAGGCATCGCCTCGCTTGCGAACCTCGACGATGAGCGCATTGAAGTTTCCCGCGCGTGCGTTGCTGACCACCGTCGTGACCTGGTTGCTGTCCATGAAACCCGGATGGAATGCATCGACCCAATAGGCGCGAAATTCCTCCTGCTGGGCATAAGTTTGCGCCGGAGAAAAGGCAGCGATGGCAAACAGAACCCAGGCGGCGCATTGAAAGAAAATCAGGCAAACACGGCGGGATGAAATCATTTGTTCACAATTCACTTTTACTCTGAAGCGAGCAAGTCCAAATCAAGGAAAGCACCCGCGCCGCGTGGGATCAAAACTGGATGAGTCAGGGGAACCTGATAAACTCGCCCGAAACCGCCGGCTCGAAAGCCCTCCGCTACGGAGCGCGGACATTTTTGTCTGCGAGTTGGCGGATCATTCCGGCCCCTCACTGCGCTGGATTAATTGTCGCACACTTTTAATCGCACTCGCTCGCACCATTCCCTGGAAGGAAAGTTTTCTGCGGAATGCTCACCGTTCCGCGACGGGATCAACCACTGTTCCAGCCGATTCTCGACGAACTAATCCAGATTCTTTCGCGCCCGTCTCTTGGCTTCCAGCAAACGACTCGTCGTGTTTTCAGGCACGTCCGATTTCTTCACCTCGTTCGCGCCGTTCTCCTTGAGTTCTTCCACTGGGACAGCTTCCGGCGCAGATTCAACCTTCGGCGGCGTTTTGGGACGGAACAGGTTTGGGTCTGGCGGAATTTCTGGTGGGCGCGCGTCCGCTTTCCTGGCACGAACCTCGTCGCGGCGATTGAGCAGCGCCGCCAGTGACACATCGGACTGCGAGGATCGCGGGACGGGGCTCCAAAAAAAGAGCCAGCGTTGCAAGACACGCATTGCTTTGCCCCATTCTTCGCGATCCAGTTGAATCCGCCGGATCGCCACGTCCAGCGGAAACAAAACAATCGCAAATTTCAAAAGCCATTCCCAAAGGTCCCGCGGTTGAAACGTCTTGACCCGGTCGTGCAAAAAAGGATTGTCAATCGCCGGATCGAGAACCTTTCCGCCGCCGCTCTCCGCCAGGCGACGCAGCAGATTCAAGTTCGGCTCCGACGCAGTGAACTCCGGCGAATAATTCACGCTCGCACCGAGAATCTGGGAGCCGCGCAATTCCCCGTCCTTCAGGTCCATCAGATTCATCAAATACGCGCCCACCTCCTTTGTTGGAAATTTCGCCTCGTAACGCCCCGGACCTGTTTGCTCCAGACGCACCGTTTGGCGCTCGCCTTTCGGGCTCACAACAACCGTTTGCAGATTTAGAAAGTTCCGGAAATTACCCTGCGCATCAATGGCCTCGACGCTGATCTGGCCTTCGCCCTTATCGACCGAGACTTCCGTGTTGAAATCCGCGTTCTCGATCCGGCGCAAACTCCATTGCGCCACCTGCGACCAGAATTGCTGGTACTTTCCCCAGCCCACCCAGTCGGTGGCCCATTTGGCTTTTGCGTCCGACGTAAACGCCACAGCGCGCCCGAGTCCATATTGCCAGTGCGCGAGCAACGGATCGCCCTTGTCGGTCACCAGTGGAATTTCCGCACGCGCTTTCGGTGTCGTGCAAACATATCCACGCAGTTGGGGATATTCCGTCGCGCCGATGCCCCGCACCATTTCGCTCGAGCTGGAAAGTTGCGGCTGGAACGGCTCCTCAAAAATGGCCGACTTCAGGATCACGGCCGCCTCCTTGATGAAAATCTGCGGCAACAGTCCCGGCGAACGCACGTCGTAAAAACGTCCGCGACCCTGGTCCGCCATCCAGGTCATCGTCTCCGGTGACACGTGCCCTCCAATCATCACCGTGCTGATCGTGATCTTGTCGCCGACGATATCCGTGACGAGTTGCGGCTTCGGCGCAGCCGGATCGCCATCGCTGAACACGACCATGTGCTTCAGATTCGCGTTCGATTTCTTCAACGCCTCATGCGCCATAGCCATTGGCCCCTGGAAATCGCCCATGTCACCCGGATTCATCCCGGTGATTTGTTTTCCCATCTCTTTCTTGTCCCTCACCTTCGCAAGCTCATACAGCCAGCGATTATTTCCGTCCCACAAAACAATTCCCATTTGATCCTGCGGCCCGAGCGAATCGAGCGCGGCAAACGCAATATCGCGCGCCCACTGGTTCCCGTTCGGAAACTCCGTCGCGTGAACCACCAGAACGAGCGCTCCGCTGGGCAGGACCTTTTTGCTGTTCAGCTCCATCTCGACCGGCAACGTCGCTTCGAGCGGCGTGCCGCGGTAACTCCCCGCCGCATAGGTTTGATCCCCGCCAACACAAACAAACCCGACCCCGAAATCCCGCACCGCACTTTCCAGAAGTTTCATCGAATCGTTGCCCAGATCGCCGGCGGAGACGTTGCTGAGAAAAATCGTGTCGTAACTTTGAATCTCGGCGAGGGTGGCGGGAAATCCGCTGATGTCCGCCGAATTCACCTCCAGTTTTGAAGATTGCAACGCGGG